>LNFM01036490.1_pt1 | contig 13526 bp, 11 predicted proteins | sample 596031 | NCBI WGS metagenome assembly LNFM01 (sample SAMN04254537, study PRJNA301005) | activated carbon metagenome | isolation source: dual media filters at the Ann Arbor, Michigan drinking water treatment plant | place: USA: Ann Arbor
GGTCCAGCGCCTCGTTGCGCTTCTTCGCCGCGCCAATGAAGATCTCCAGCTGCTCGCGCACCTTCACCTGGCCCACGTACTCGTCGAGCAGCTTGGGCCGCAGCGCGCGTTCGATCGCCTCTTCCTTGGGCGAAGCCGGCGCGGCGGAAACCATGCGCGGCGCCGGGGCGAAGTCGTCGGTCTGGATGCTCATCTTTTTTTACTTGGCAAGAGCCTTCAGCGCGAGCTTGATACCCTCGCTCACACCCACATCGGCGGGCAGGGGTTTCAGCGCGGCGGCGGCGTCCTTGTCGCTGTAGCCCAGCGCCATCAGGGCCTGCTGAATGTCGCTCTGCACGTCGCTCTGCGCCGGGCCACCGCCGGTGAGGTTGAGGTCTGCACCGAGCTTGCCCTTGAGTTCGAGCAGCAGGCGTTCGGCGGTCTTTTTGCCGATGCCGGGCACCTTGATGATGCGGCCACTGTCCTGGGCGCTGATGGCCTGGGCCAGATCGCCCACGCTCATGCCCGAGAGCACCGATAGCGCGGTGCGCGGACCCACGCCGCTGATCTTGATGAGCTGGCGAAAGGCCTCACGTTCGGGCGATGTGGCGAAGCCGTAGAGAATCTGGGCGTCCTCGCGAACCACAAAATGGGTGAGCAGGGCCACTTTTTCACCGGTGCCGGGCAGGTTGTAGAAGGTGCTCATCGGCACATCAACCTCGTAACCGACGCCGTGGCAGTCCAGCAGGATCTGGGGTGGGTTTTTCTCCAGCAGGGTGCCGGTCAACTTGCCTATCATTGGGCGCTTCTTCCTTGGTTCACGGGATTATCGGCTTGATTCTCAGACACACCTTCTCCCCGCCCGACAACGTCCGCATGGGTCACCTCTGCGGCCCCCTGGACACCCACATCCGCAGCATCGAGGCGGCCTTGAACGTGAAGGTGGCGAAGGCACCAAGCCCAAGGTGAACCAGGCGCTGGAAACCCTGCAGGCCATGTACGAAATGGCGAAGAAACCCATTCCGCCCGAGCAGGTGCAGCTGATGCTCAGCGGCGACACCGCGCTGGTAGACCCGGGTGACGGCGCCCTGGCCATGCAGACGCGGCGCGGCGAAGTGCGCGGGCGCACGCCCAACCAGGCGCGGTATCTCGAGAACATGGCCACGCACGACATCACATTCGGCATCGGCCCGGCCGGCACCGGCAAGACCTATCTCGCCGTGGCCTGCGCGGTGGATGCGCTGGAACGCAGCGCGGTGCAACGCATCGTGCTCACCCGCCCTGCCGTGGAAGCCGGTGAAAAGCTCGGCTTTCTCCCGGGCGACCTGGGCCAGAAGGTGGACCCGTACCTGCGCCCGCTGTACGACGCGCTGTACGACCTGATGGGTGCCGACAAGGTGCAAAAGGCCTTCGAACGCCAGCAGATCGAGATCGCGCCACTGGCCTTCATGCGCGGGCGCACGCTCAACCACGCCTTCGTGATCCTCGACGAGGCGCAGAACACCACGGTGGAGCAGATGAAGATGTTCCTCACCCGCATCGGCTTCGGCGCCAAGGCGGTGATCACCGGCGACGTGAGCCAGATCGACCTGCCGCGCACCGTGTGCTCAAGCGCGTGCAGGGCATCGCCATCACGCGCCTTTCAAGCGCAGACGTGGTGCGCCACCCGCTGGTGGCCCGCATCGTCGACGCCTACGACGCGCGCACGCCCCACGTGGAAGACGCGGCGCCGGCCAAACGCACACGCCGCAAGGCGGCCTGAGGTGAACTGCATGCTCTCGACATCCATCATCCGAGCGCTCGCCAGCCTGTTGGCCGTGCTGCCATGGGCCGCCGCCGCTCAAGGCATGCCGCCTGCAGCCGCGCCGGCCACACCATCGCTGGTCTTCAGCAGCCAGGCAGTGAACTACCGCTGTGACGGCGGGGCCGAGATCGAACTGGTCTACCTCAACCTGAGCAATGGCAACGCCTTTGCCGCCCTGCACTTCAACGGCCGCACGGTGATGCTGCAAGGCCGCCGCGCCACCACCGGGGTGCGCTTCATTGCGCTCGACGAACAGAACAGCCTGCGTTGGTACACACAAGGCATGAAGGGTGAGCTGAGTTTCCTGGCGGCCGACCACACGGCGCAGGAACAAACCCTGCTGTCCAACTGCTTCGCCCAACCGGCCAAACGCTGATGGCCTTGCCCAAGCTCACCCTCTCGCTGCAGTTCGGCGAACTGCGCGACGCCGCCACCCACCGCGCCGCGCTGCCGCGCCACAGGGTCGCGCGCTGCATCCGCCACGCGCTGGACGCCGACGCCGAGATCACCGTGCGCATCGTCGGAGCCGACGAAGGCCAGGCGCTCAACCTCGACTACCGGGGCAAGGACTACGCCACCAACGTGCTGACCTTCGACTACGCCACCGAACCGCTGGTGATGGCCGACCTGGTGCTGTGCGCGCCGGTGGTGGCGCGCGAGGCGGCCGAACTCAAGAAGCCGCTGGCCGAGCACTACGCGCACCTGCTGGTGCACGGCACCCTGCACGCGCAAGGCTGGGACCACGAGACCAGCGAAGCCGATGCTGAAGCGATGGAAGCGCGCGAGACCGAAATCCTCGCTGGCCTGGGCCAGCCGGACCCTTACCTCTAGGTCTTGATCTGCAGGGGTATGGTCACCGGCCCGTCGTTGACCAGGTGCACCTTCATGTCGGCGCCGAAACGGCCGGTCTGCACCACCGGGTGCGCAGCACGCGCGGCCTTCACGAACGCGTCGTAAAGCGACTCCCCGAGCGCAGGCGGCGCTGCCGCGGTGAAGCCGGGCCGGTTGCCACTCTTCGTGTCGGCCGCCAGGGTGAACTGGCTCACGATCAACAAGCCGCCTGCGATGTCCTGCACGCTCAGGTTCATCTTGCCGGCGGCGTCGCCAAAGATGCGCAGCTTCAGGATCTTGGCGAGCATCTTCTCGCCCACGGCCTCGGTGTCGTCGGGCTCGGCACACAGCAGCACCAGCAGGCCTTGGCCCACCGAGCCGACGGTCTCACCGTCGATTTCGACACGTGCTTCGCTCACACGCTGCAGTACAGAAATCAAATCAGATCCTTTTCATCGTCAAAGTGCGCTTCCACATCGCTGGGCAATAACTGAATCGTCGCTCGCAGCCCCGGCACCGCGCTCATGAGCGCCTGCTCCACGCTGGCGCGCACGGCAGCCGCCCGGCCCAGCGACCAGCTTGCCGGCATGTGCATGTGCAGGTCGACAAAACGCCGCTGGCCGGCCTTGCGTGTGCTCACGTGGTCAAACCGGATGATGCGGGCCTCGCCCTCGGCGGATGCAAAACCGTCCAGCGTTTGCTGGATGGTGGCCATCACCTCGGGCTCCAGCGCCTCGTCCATCAGACCCTGCGACGAGCGCCACATGAGGTGAAAACCTTCTTTCAGGATGTTGGCCGCCACACCCATGGCCACCAGCGGGTCCAGCCAGAGCCAGCCGGTGAAGCTCACCAGCGCAATGCCCACCACCACACCCACCGAAGTCCACACGTCGGTGACCAGGTGTTTGGCGTCGGCCTCCAGCGCGATCGAACGGTGTTCCTTCGCGGCGCGAAACATCACCCAGGCCAGCAGGCCGTTGAGCGCGGAACTCACGACCGAGAGCGCCAGGCCCCAGCCCACCTGCTGGATCGGCTGGGGGTCGAAGAACCGGTGCCCGGCCACCCAGATGATGCCCAGGGCCGCCGCGATGATCAGGATGCCCTCGAAACCGGATGAGAAGTATTCGGCCTTGTGGTGGCCATAAGGGTGGTCCTCATCCGCCGGACGCGCCGCAATGGTCACCATCACCAAGCCGAAGATCGCACTGGCCAGGTTCACCAGCGACTCCATCGCGTCGGACAGCAGTCCCACCGAGTCGGTGATGAGCCAGGCGCCCGTCTTCAGCGCAATGGTCATGAGGGCCACCACCACCGAGGCCATGAGCAGGCGTCGGGGGGTGAGCAGGCGGGCTTGGGCGGGGGTCATGGCCGGATTGTCGGGCACCCGCCTTGTGTGAAGCTGAAGGGCAACGACCATCCCGGCACAAGCGGTGCCAGAATGACCCGATACACCGCGCCCATGACACCCACACCCACCCCCACCGAAGCCCCCGCCCCCTCCAACAGCTTCTGGCTCGGCGAGACCGATGTCTGGCTGCTGGCCGAAGGCAAGCACCTGCGCCCCTGGCAGAAGCTCGGGGCCCACGCCACCACGCTGGACGGCCAGACCGGTACCGCCTTTGCCGTGTGGGCGCCACACGCGCGGCACGTCGGCCTGGTGGGCGACTTCAACCAATGGCAAGCGCAGTCCATGCGCCTGCGCCCCGAATGCGGCGTGTGGGAACTCTTCGTGCCCGGCGCGGCGGTGGGCGACTGGTACAAATTTGACGTGCAGGGCAGCGACGGCCGCCACGTTTTCAAGACCGACCCCTACGCCCGCGAGACGGAACTGCCCCCGGGCAACGCAGCCCGCGTGTGCGAGCCCCTGCGCGCGCCGGCCGACCGGCGCGGCGCCGCGCACGAGCGACCCGACTTGCCCATGGCCATCTACGAGGTGCACGCAGGCTCGTGGCGCCGGCCCGACGGCCCGCACACCGTGCCCACCTGGGACGACCTCACCACCCACCTCGTGCCCTACGCGGTGGACATGGGCTTCACCCATCTGGAGCTGATGCCGGTGAGCGAGCATCCGTTCTACGCCTCGTGGGGCTACCAGCCCACCGGCCTGTACGCCCCCACCGCGCGCCATGGTTCGCCCGAGTCGTTCCGCCGCTTCGTGCAGACCGCGCACGCCGCCGGGCTGAAGATCATCCTGGACTGGGTGCCCGCCCACTTCCCCACCGACGAACACGCACTGGCCCGTTTCGACGGCACGGCCCTCTACGAACACGCCGACCCGCGCGAAGGTTTCCACCGCGACTGGAACACCCTCATCTACAACTTCGGCCGCCACGAGGTGCGCAACTTCCTCGTGGGCAACGCGCTGTTCTGGGTCGAGCAGTACGGCATCGACGGACTGCGTGTGGACGCGGTGGCTTCCATGCTCTACCGCGACTACAGCCGCCCGGCCGGCGAGTGGGTGCCCAACGAGCACGGCGGGCGCGAGAACCTCGAAGCCATTGCCTTCTTGCGCGAGGTGCACGAGGTGCTGCACCAGGAGGCGCCCCGCGCCACCACCCTGGCCGAAGAATCCACCGCCTTCCCGCGCGTGACCGGTCCGGTGGCCGAGGGAGGTCTGGGCTTCGACCACAAATGGAACATGGGCTGGATGCACGACACGCTGTCGTACTTCGCGCTCGACCCGATCCACCGTCGCTGGCACCACAACAAGATGACCTTCGCGATGATGTACGCGCACACCGAAGACTATGTGTTGCCGCTCTCGCACGACGAGGTGGTGCACGGCAAGGGCTCGCTGCTGAACAAGATGGCCGAACCTGCGCGCGCTCTACGCCTGGATGTACGCCCACCCGGGCAAGAAGCTGCTGTTCATGGGCGCCGAGCTGGCGCAGCCGACCGAGTGGGACCACGACGCCGAACTGCCCTGGCAGCTGTTGAACGACCCGGCACACGCCGGCGTGCAGCACCTGGTGCGCGACCTCAACCACGTCTACCGCAGTGCGCCGGCCCTGCACGCGCGCGACACCGACCCTTACAGCTTCCAGTGGCTGGTGGTGGACGACGCCGACCACTCGGTGCTGGCCTTCGCACGCTTCGGCCACGCGATTGAGGACACGGTGGTGGTGATCGCCAACCTCACGCCCATGGTGCGCCACGGCTACCGCGTGGGCCTGCCGCACGGCGGGCACTGGCAGGAGCGGCTCAACACCGACTCCAGCCACTACGGCGGCAGCAACGTGGGCAACCACGGCCGTGTGGTGGCCGACGACGTGGCGCAGCACGGCCAGCGCTGGTCGGCAGCCTTGGCGCTGCCACCGCTCGCTGTGTTGTGGCTCCAGCCAGAACAGGCATGACGCCCCCCTGCGGCTCTCCTGCGCTGGGTGCGCATCTTTGCCACCAGCAGGGCGAGGGCGGCGTGCACTTCTCGGTCTGGGCACCCGATGCCCACGGCGTGGATGTGTGCCTGTTCGAACCCGACGCCCCGGCCGAACACCGGCGCGTGGCGCTGCAGCCCACCGGTGACGGCGTGTGGTCGGCCTTCGTGCCCGGTGTGGGCGCGGGCCAGCAATACGGCCTGCGCGCCAGCGGCCCATGGCAGCCCGAAGCCGGACACCGCTTCAACCCCGCGCACCTGTTGCTCGACCCGTGGGCACTCGCCCTGGTGGGCAACACCGAGCGCCTGGCCCTGCAGACCGGCCACATGTGCGCCGACCCGCTGCACCCCACGCAAGCCTGGAGCGATCACCAGCCCGACCCGACCGACAACGCCGCCCTCATGCCTCGCTGCGTCGTGGTGGACGCGCAGGCCGAGCTGGCTGCGGGCCTGGCCATCGCACCCCGACCCGCCGTGGCCAGTGACCGCGTGGTGATCTATGAGGCGCACGTGAAAGCCCTCACCCGCCTGCACCCCGAGGTGCCCGAGCACCAGCGCGGCACCTATGCGGCGCTGGCCCACCCCGCCGTGGTGCAGCACCTGCAGCGCCTGGGCATCACCACCGTCTGCCTGCTGCCGGTGCACCAGCACATCAGCGAGCGCCACCTGACTGGGGCTACAACACACTCAATGCGTTCGCGCCCGAGCCGGCCTACGCCTCGGCCGGCGCCGAAGACACCGCCGCCGTGCGCGCCGAGTTCCGCCACATGGTCGACACCCTGCACCGCGCCGGCATCGAGCTGGTGCTCGACGTGGTCTTCAACCACACGGCCGAGAGCGACCTCGACGGCCCCACGCTGAGCTGGCGTGGACTGGGCCAGAACCGCTGGTACGCCATGGGCGAGCACGGCGTGCCGCACAACTTCAGTGGCACCGGCAACAGCCTGGCGTTCAGCGAGCCGCGCGTGCAGCAGTGGGTGATGGACAGCCTGCGCTGGTGGGTGCAGGCCTTCGGCGTGGACGGTTTCCGGTTTGACCTGGCCGTCTCGCTGGGCCGCGACGCGGCGCTGGGCCACGCATTCAACCCGCGCAGCGCGCTGCTGAGTGCCATGGCGCACGACCCGGTGCTGCGCAACGTGCGCCTGATCGCCGAGCCCTGGGACGTGGGGCCGAACGGTTACCACCTGGGCGGTTTCGAGGCCAGTTGGCTGGAGTGGAACGACCGCTTCCGCGACGGTGTGCGCGCCTTCTGGCTCGGCCACCACGGCACGCGCGGCGAACTCGCCACCCGGGTGTGCGCCAGCGGCGATGTTTTCAACCAGCGAGGCCGCCTGCCCACTGCCAGCGTGAACATGGTGACCGCGCACGACGGCTTCAACCTCGCCGACCTCACCGCCCACCAACACAAACACAACCAGGCCAACGGGGAAAACAACCGCGACGGCCACGGCCACAACCTCAGCGCCAACGGCGGTGTGGAAGGCGCGACCGACGACCCCGCGGTGCTGCACCGCCGCGGCCAGTGGCGCCGCGCGCTGCTGGCCACGCTGTTCTGCGCGCAAGGCACACCGCAGCTGCTGGCCGGTGACGAACTCGGCCACAGCCAGCAGGGCAACAACAACAGCTACTGCCAGGACAACACCACCACCTGGCTGGACTGGGCCAGGGCCGATACCGAACTCGCGGACTTCGTGGCCCGCCTCGCGGCGCTGCGACGGCAGCACCCCGGCTTGCGCCACGCACGCTGGTTCGAAGGCGTTGGCCACCCGGCCGGTACATCGCCCGACATCGCCTGGCTCGACACCGACGGCCAGCCCCTGCGGCTTGAGGCCTGGCAGGCCCGCGATCGCCACACGCTCACGGCCCTGATCACCGTGGGCGAAGCTGGCGCGCCGCCGCTGGAGCGCCTGCTGCTGGTCTGGCACGCCGACCACGGCCGCGTCCAACTGCAGCTGCCGCCTGGCGAGTGGCGCGTGGTGCTGGACAGCGCCGGCGAGCGGGTGGTGCTGCCGGGCGAGGTGGCAGACAAGCTCACCGGCCACCTGGCCTTGCAGCTGGCCAGCGTGTGGGTGCTGGTCCAGGGCTTGCATGCATCGGGCGGCACCTCGCCACACCGCCCATGAACACCGCCATCCACCCCCATCTGGCGCGCCGCACCAGCGGCGTGCTGCTGCACATCACCAGCCTGCCCGGCCCCCACGGCTCGGGCGACCTCGGCATCGGCGCGCGCCACTTCGTGGACTGGCTGGCCTCGGCCGGACAGTCGATGTGGCAGATCCTGCCGCTGTCGCCGGCCGGGCCGGGCAACTCGCCCTACCAGAGCGTTTCGGCCTTCGCCGGCAGCCCGCTCATGGTCGACCTCGACGACCTGGTTCAGATGGGCTGGCTGCCCTGGATGCCGACCCAGGGCTTCGACCACCACCGCTGCGACTTCACCCGCGTGGCGCCCTGGCGCATGGCCTGTGTGCGCAAGGCCTGGGACGGCTTCAGCCAGCGCGCCAGTGCCGACTGCCGCGCAGCGCTGGCCGATTTCTGCACCGAACACGCGCACTGGCTGGACGACTACGCCCTCTTCATGGTGCTCAGCGAACGCCACATCGGCAGCTGGCCGCAGTGGCCCGCACCGCTGGCCCAGCGCGACCCGACGGCCCTGGACGAGGTGCGCCAGCATTCGCCCAAGGCGCTGGGTTTCTGGCAGTTCGTGCAGTGGCGTTTCTGGGTGCAGTGGCAGGCGCTGCGCGACTACGCGCGCAGCCGCGGTGTGCAGATGGTGGGCGACGCGCCGATTTTTGTGGCGCACCACAGCGCCGATGTGTGGGCCCATGCCGAGCAGTTCCTGCTTGGCGACGACTTCGAGCCCGAGGTGGTGGCCGGGGTGCCGCCCGACTACTTCAGCGCCACCGGCCAGCGCTGGGGCAACCCGCTCTACAACTGGCCGGTGATGGCGCAGAGCGGCTACCGCTGGTGGAAGGACCGGGTGGCGCACCTGTTCCAGCAGGTCGACGTGGTGCGGCTGGACCACTTTCGCGGCTTCGAAGCGCACTGGGAGATTCCGGCCAGCGAGCCCACCGCGGTGGCGGGCCAATGGCGGCCTGGCCCGGGCCTGCCGCTGTTCGCCGCGCTGCAGGAAGAGCTGGGTCCGCTGGCCATCATCGCGGAAGACCTGGGCCTGATCACACCCGAAGTCACCGCGCTGCGCGAGGCCTGCGGCTTCCCCGGCATGCGCATCCTGCAGTTCGCCTTTGGGGGCGGGCCGGGCAACCCTTACCTGCCGCACAACCTGGAGCGCAACTGCGTGGCCTACACCGGCACCCACGACAACGACACCACCCTGGGCTGGTGGCGCGCCGCCTCCTCCCACGACAAGGCAGCCGCGCGCGCCTACCTCGGCCCGGCGGTGGACACCGAGCCGCACTGGACGCTGATCACCGCCTTGTCCCAATCGGTGGCCAACACGCTGGTGCTGCCGTTCCAGGACGTGGTGGGGCTGGACGGCAAACACCGCATGAACACCCCCGGACAGCCCACCGGCTGCTGGGAATGGCGGTTCGACTGGCGCCAGATCGATCACCGCCCGGCAGAACGCCTGCTCGCCATGACACGCGCACACGGCCGAATACCCTAGTCAAACCAACTGTTCACGCGATTCCGTCACGATCCATCGAGCCAGTGCGCAGCAAGACGCACCCGCCCCACCACCCACGGAGACACACATGGAAAAAACCTCACCGCAGCAACTGGCCAAGCGCACGATCGCCCTGGTGCTGGCCGGGGGACGCGGCTCGCGCCTGCACGCCCTCACCGACCGACGTTCCAAACCGGCGGTGTACTTCGGCGGCAAGTTCCGCATCGTCGACTTCGCGCTCTCCAACTGCCTGAACTCGGGCGTGCGCCGCATCGGCGTGCTCACGCAGTACAACTGCGCAACGAGTTCAACGAGTTCATCGACCTGCTGCCGGCCCAGCAGCGCATGGACGACGAGAGCTGGTACATGGGCACGGCGGACGCGGTCTACCAGAACCTGGACATCCTGCGCGCGCACAAGCCCGAGTACATCCTGGTGCTCGCGGGCGACCACATTTACAAGATGGACTACGCCACCCTGATCGCCGACCACGTGGCGCTGGGCAAGAAGTGCACCGTGGCCTGCATCGAGGTGCCGCTGGCCGAGGCCACGGCTTTCGGCGTGATGGACATCGATGCCGAGCGCAACATCGTGCATTTCCTGGAGAAGCCCGCCCAACCGCCGCACATGCCCGGCAATCCCGACATGGCGCTGGCCAGCATGGGCGTGTACGTGTTCAACACCGAACACCTGTTTGAGGCCCTCAAGCGCGATGCGAGCACGCCCGGCTCCAGCCGCGATTTCGGCAAGGACATCATCCCGGCCATGGTGGCTGCCGGTGACGCTGCGGCACACCCGTTCGGCCTGTCGTGCGTGAAAAGCACGCCCGAAGCACCGGCCTATTGGCGCGACGTGGGCACGATCGACGCCTACTGGGCCGCCAACCTCGACCTCACCAACACCATTCCCGAGCTCGACATGTACGACCTGCCACCGGCCAAGTTCGTCTTCGACGACGACGGCCGCCGCGGCTGCGCGGTGGACTCGCTGGTCTCGGGTGGCTGCATCATCTCGGGTGCGCTGGTGCGCCGCTCGGTGCTGTTTTCCAAGGTGCGGGTGCATTCGTACGCGTCGGTCGAAGAGTCGGTGATCCTGCCCGAAGTCGACATCGGGCGCGGCTGCGAACTGCACAAGGTGGTGGTCGACAACGGCTGTGTGATCCCGCCGGGCATGAAGATCGGCGTGGACGCGGCTGAAGACGGGCGGCGCTTCTTTCGCACGCCCTCCGGCATCGTCCTGGTCACCCGCGAAATGCTGGAAAAACTGGGATGAATCTCAAGGTTCTTTACGTCTGCTCCGAAGTGTTCCCGCTGCTCAAGACGGGCGGGCTGGCCGATGTGAGCGCAGGCCTGCCCCCCGCCCTGCAGGCGTTGGGCGCCGATGTGCGGTTGCTGCTGCCCGCATTCCCGAGCGTGGTGGCGGGGGTCACGCCCGAAGGCTCCACGTTGCTGGTGCCGCCCGGGGGCAGCCCGGGCCTGCCAGAAGGCGTGGGGCCTCAGGCCACGTCGGCGCACGGCCCCACACCCTGGCTGCGCGCCGGGCGCATCACCGACAGCGGCATGCCCGTGTGGCTGCTGCACGCGCCGGGCCTGTACGAGCGCGACGGCAACCCCTACCTGGACGAACAGGGTCGCCCCTGGCCCGACAGCGCCGAGCAATTCGCCTGGCTGGGCTGGGCCGCGGCCCTGCTGGGCACTGGCCTGGATGCCGGCTGGCAGCCCGATGTGGTGCACGGCCACGACTGGCACTCCGGCTTGGCGTTCGCCTACCTGCGCGAGCTCGCGCGCACCGCCGAGCACCGCCCGGCCAGCGTGTTCACCATCCACAACCTGGCTTACCAGGGCGTGTTCAACGCCGGCCTGCGCCCTCGCCTGGGCCTGCCCGACACACTCTTCCACTTGCAAGGGCTGGAGTTCCACGGCCAGATCAACTTCATGAAGGCGGGGCTGAAATACAGCGACGCCATCACCACCGTGAGCCCGACCTACGCGCGCGAGATCACCGGCACTGAGCAAGGCTGCGGGCTCGACGGTGTGCTGCGCCAGCGCCAGGCCCACCTGCACGGCATCTTGAACGGCGTGGACGACGCGGTGTGGAACCCCTTGACCGACCCGCTGGTGCAACCCGGGTTTGATGCCGACCACCTGCAGGGCAAAGCCCAAGCCAAGACCCGCCTGCAAACGCACATGGGCCTGCAGCCCCGGCCCGACGCACTGCTGTTCTCGGTGGTGAGCCGCCTCACCGAACAGAAAGGTCTGCACCTGCTGCCCGCCGTGGTGGACGAACTCGTGCAGCGCGGCGGGCAGTTGGCGGTGCTGGGTTCGGGCGATGCCGCCATCGAACAGGCCTTGCGCGACTGCGCGCAGCGACACCCCGGCCAGGTGGCACTGACCGTGGGCTACGACGAAGTGCTGGCGCACAGCGTCATTGCCGGCGCCGACGTGATCCTGCTGCCCTCGCGGTTCGAGCCCTGCGGCCTGACCCAGCTCTATGGTCTGCGCTACGGCACGCTCCCTTTGGTGCGCGCCGTGGGTGGTCTGGCCGACACCGTGGTCGACTGCAGCCTGGAGCACCTGGACGACGGCAGCGCCAGCGGCTTCGTGTTTCAAGACCTGGATGTGCCGAGCCTGCTGGCAGCACTCAAGCGGGCCTTTGCGTTGCAACGGCGCCCGGCCGACTGGCGCGCCGTGCAACGCCACGCCATGGCGCTTCGCTTCGGTTGGGCGCGCGCGGCGGGCGAGTATCTGCAGGTCTACCGCTCGGTGCTGCCCACCTGAACGCCACACCAGCACGCTTATTGCTTCAGCCATTCAGCCCCAACAACGCACGCACCACCGCCATGTCCACCCTCGACCCTGTTCCGTTCGAATACGACCACCTCGACAACAGCGTGGATGCCCTTCGCAAGTCGATCGCCAACCGCTTGATCTACTCGGTGGGTCGCGACCCGCGCTCGGCCACCCGGCGCGACTGGTTGTTCGCCCTGTTCCACGCGGTGCGCGACCGCATGATGCACCGCTGGCGCGAGACCCTCGCCACCGCGCAGGACGACGACGCCAAGCGCGTGTACTACCTGTCGATGGAGTTCCTCACCGGCCGCGCACTCACCAACGCCCTGCTGTCGGTGGGCATCCTCGACGAGGCCCGCACCGCCTGCACCCAGCTCGGGGTGGACTTCGATTCGCTGATCGACCTGGAGGCCGACGCCGGCCTGGGCAACGGTGGCTTGGGGCGCCTCGCCGCGTGTTTCCTCGACTCCATGGCCACGGTAGGCATTCCCGGCATGGGCTACGGTATCCGCTACGACTACGGCATGTTCGCGCAGCGCATCGTTGACGGCCGCCAGGTCGAGGAGCCCGACTACTGGCTGGTCAACGGCAACCCCTGGGAATTCATGCGCCCGGAGTTCAGCTACACGGTGCAGTTCGGCGGGCGGCTGCTGCAGACCGACGGCCACGTGCGCTGGCTGGAGACCGACGACGTGATCGCCACCGCCTACGACACCGGCGTGCCCGGCCACGAGCTCAGCAGCGTGGCCACCATGCGCCTGTGGACCGCCCGCGCCACCAGCGGCATCAACCTCGACGCCTTCAACAAGGGCGATTACATGCGCGCGGTGGAGGCCAAGAACGAGTCGGAAAACGTCTCGCGCGTGCTCTACCCCGACGACAGCACCGACCACGGCAAGGAACTGCGCCTGCGCCAGGAATACTTCTTTGTCAGCGCCTCGCTGCAGGACATCGTGCGCCGCTTCATCAAGCACCAGGGCAACTTCGACCTCTTCACTGAGCGCGTGGCGATCCACCTGAACGACACCCACCCCGCGCTGGCCGTGCCCGAGCTCATGCGCCTGCTGGTCGACGAGCAGAACCTGGAGTGGGACACCGCCTGGGACATCTGCAAAAAGGTGTTCA
>LNFM01010015.1_pt1 | contig 13523 bp, 7 predicted proteins | sample 596031 | NCBI WGS metagenome assembly LNFM01 (sample SAMN04254537, study PRJNA301005) | activated carbon metagenome | isolation source: dual media filters at the Ann Arbor, Michigan drinking water treatment plant | place: USA: Ann Arbor
CCCTTGCACCACCGCGCGCCAGGGCGTCTTGGCCATGCCCAGCGCCAGCTCGGAGCCCAGCATGGATTCGCGGCCGGCCATGCCCACCTCCAGTGGGGGGTGGCTGTCGATGTCGATCACCAGCGAGATGAAGCCGGTGATCGGGAAATAAGCGTGGGTGAGCAGCGCACCGCGCTTGCTCAGCTCGGACGAGAGCACCAGTTCGAACGGCTCGCACTTCGCGATGAAACGTTTTTGGACGCTCTTGGGCAGGTGTTCGATGAGCTGGTTTTCGGTGTGTGACATGGGGTCCGCCTGGTACACAAGCGAAACCCCTCCCAGGGTGAACTCATGCGGGTCACACAGGCACGGCGCCCGGCGATCCCTGAATCATCTTGAACGCTCAGGCCTTGCGCTTCAGTCTGCCACCGTACACACCAGGGTCTGGATCGAACTGGATCAGAGCTGGGTGTCGATGAGCGATGCCAGCCACTCGGTGAACTTTTCTCGCGCGGGTCGGGCTTGCCATTGCGCGTGTGTCAACGGCTTCGCCAACGCCAGGTCGGCTTCAAACGTGTCCGTCTGGGCGCTTGCGAAGTCCTTGTCCACGATGTTCAGTGTGGCTTCGTCGTTGAGGCGAAACGACCGGTTGTCGAAGTTGGTCGAGCCCACCGACGTGAGCAGGCCATCCACGATCATCAGCTTGCAGTGGTACATGGTGGGTGTGTACTCGGCGATGGTGGCACCGGCCAGCAGCAGCGGCCCCCAGGTGGCCCGCGAAGCGTTGCGCACGGTGTCGCTGTCGATGTGCTCCCCGGGCACCACGATGCGCAGCTTGACACCCCGCTTCAACGCTTCTGTCAAGGCTTGCAGCGTGAGCTCGTCGGGCACGAAATACGCGGCCGACAGATCGATGGTGCGCGATGCGGATGTGATGGCCAGCAAATACATCAGCTGCATGCTCTCGCTGCCACCGCTGGGTGAGCTGCTGAACATCTGCGCCAGCGACGGACCCACAGGCACGAGGGCGGGAAAGTAGGCTGGACCGTGCAACACATTGCCTGTGACCTTGATCCAGTTGTCGATGAAGACCGACTGCATCTGGGCCACCACCGGGCCCTCCACCTGAAAGTGCGTGTCCCGCCAATGCGCCGGGTCCTGCGCACGGCCGGTCCATTGCGGCGCCACGCCGACACCGCCGGTGAAACCCAGGCGGCCATCGATGATCAGCAGCTTGCGGTGGGTGCGGTTGTTCAACCGCCCCAGGTTCGACCAGTGCGGAGGATGAAACCGCCGCACCTGCACGCCGGCCGTCTCCATCGTGGCCATGAGGTCTTCGTCCATCTTGGCGCTGCCCAACCAGTCGAGCAGCACATGCACCTTCACGCCCGAGCGCGAGCGCTCGGCCAACGCGTCGGCAAACTGGCGCCCGATGTCGCCCGACCAATAGATGTAGGTCTCGAAGGTGATTGATACCTGAGCACCGCGAATGGCCGCCAGCATGGGCGGGAAAATCCTGTCGCCGTTGAGCAGCGCACGCGCCTGGGTTCCCGGCAGGAACGGCGGCCCCAGCAGCATGCCCAGCTCCTGCACGAAGCGGGGATCGTCCAGCGCGTAGAGCCGTTCGATGCGGCGCTCGATCTTGGTTTCACCACCAACGAAGTTGGCGATCAGCACGCCGGCCACCGCACAGAAGGCGGAGACGATGAGGACCAGGAAGACCCAACGGGGTTTGCGGCGCATGCGGTTCAGCGCCCTCAGTGGCCCGGGCCGGCGCTGGCGGACGCCAGCGATTGATGCTGCTGCACCCGAACCATCAGATTGCGCTGCAGCAGTGCCTGCAAGGTGGGCATGTCGGCCATGGCCTGCCGCAGTCCCTGGACGTCAATGCGCCAGCACGTGCCCGCAGCCTGCACCACCGAGCGCCAGGGCGAGGTGACGACGCCGAGCAGCAGCTCGGAACCCACCATCGACTCGCGCCCCACCACGCCCACTTCCAGCGGGGGGTAGCGGTCGACATCGACCTGCAGCGAGATGAAGCCGGTGTTGGGGAAGTAGGCGTGCGTGAAGGCGACGCCCCGTTCGCTCAACTCGGCCGACTGCCTGAGTTCAAACGGCTCGCACCGGGCGAGGAAACGTTTCTGAACGCCATTGGGCAGGCGCTTGATGAGGTGGTTTTCGGAGCTGGTCATGACATTCGATGAGAGCACGAACCGGCCCCGTTGCAGAGCGCCCGTGCGGGTCACTCAGACACGGCGCCCGATGATCCCTGCACCACTGTGCCGCACATGGCGCGATTCAACCGTCTGACACCGAACACAGTGACGAACGCGCGCCTCAGATGGCCTCAAGTTCGGGCAGAAGGCGGTCGTATTCCTTCTTCACCACGCGGTAACACTCGCAGGTGCGGTGCTCCAGACCCGCGCGGTCCAGCACCGAAATGTGGCCGCGTGCGTAGCGGATCAGGCCCGAGGCCTGCAGCTTGAGCGCCGCTTCGGTCACGCCTTCGCGGCGCACGCCCAGCATGTTGGCGATCAACTCCTGCGTCATCACCAGTTCGTTGCCGGGCAGGCGGTCCAGGCTGAGCAGCAGCCAGCGGCAGAGCTGCTGGTCCAGCGAATGGTGACGGTTGCACACCGCCGTCTGGCTCATCTGGGTGATCAGCGCCTGGGTGTAGCGCAGCATCAGGTGCATCACCGGCGTGGAGCGCTCGAACTCGCCTTTGATGGCGTCGGCGCGCAGCCGGTAACCCATGCCCGCGCTCTGCACCACGGCCCGGCTCGGCGTGGAGCCACCGCCCATGAAGATGGAAATGCCCACCACCCCCTCGAGCCCGACCACCGCGATTTCCGCCGATGAGCCGTTTTCCAGCACGTAAAGCAGAGAGACGATGGCGCTGGTGGGGAAATACACGAACGGCAAGGGCGCACCCGACTCGTACAGCACCTTGCCCAGCGGCAGGGCCACCAGCTCAAGCTGGGGCTGCCAGCGTTGCCATTCGGCATCGGGCAAGTGGGCCAACAGCTGGTTCTGGCGCGGGTTGTCGGGTTGGGTCAAGTGGTTTCCCTCCGGTATGGCTTTGCTGGCGAGGCGCACATGAACGCCCTCGCGTTGTTATCCGTGAAGCATCGCACAACCAGAGCCGTCTGTCCGTTCGTTATCGCACATACAGGTCTTCAACCGATGGGGGCTCCTTCCAGCGAAACGACGAACACGGCGTGCGGGGGCAGCGCCGCCCAGGCGAGGTGTTCGCCCACGGCCAGGAAGCCCACGCCCTGGCTGCCCCAGGTGGAGCGCACCGCGTCGGCGCTCTGGCGAACCAGCACAAAACGCATGGTGCGGCCCTCGCGCACGAGCGTGATCTCGGCGCGCGGCCAGTGCGCGGGCAGGCAAGGTGTGAAACACAGGCCATGCGCTGTCATCTTCAGGCCCAGGATCGACTCGATGGCCGCGCGGTGCAGCCAACCGGCAGCGCCCGTGTACCAGCTCCAGCCTCCACGCCCCACATAAGGCGGCTGGCTGTAGACGTCGGCCGCCATGGCGTAGGGCTCCAGGCCGTAGGCGGGGCTCGCTACCGCGCTGGCGGCGCGGTGCGCAGGACTCAGCCAGGTGAAGTGGCGGTAGGGCTCGTCCCGCGTGGCCGAACCGGCCGGCTCGCGCACCGCCAGCGCCGCCACGGCCATGAGGCCCCACACGCCGGCATGGCTGTACTGGCCACCGTTTTCGCGCACGCCGGGCGGATAGGCCTGGATGTAACCCGCGCTGGGCTGCGCGTGGGCCAGCGGCGGCGCCAGCAGCTGCAGCAAGCCGGCTTCGGCGTTGAACAGGTGCTCCGCCGCAGCCTCCATGGCCTGGCGCTGGCGCGCCAGCGGTGCCTGACCGCTCAGCACCGACCAGGCCTGCGCGATCAGGTCGATACGGGCCTCGGGCTGGGTGTGCGAGCCGAGCGGGCTGCCGTCGTCAAAGAAGGCGCGGCGGTACCAGTCGCCGTCCCAGGCGTGGGTCTCCAGGGCCTGGCTCCAGCCCTGCAGCGCGGCTTCCCAGCGCTCGGCGCGTGCATGCTCTCCGCGTTCGCGTGCCAGTGGAATCCAGTCGCGCACCACGGCGCACAGAAACCACGCCACCCACACCGACTCGCCCCGCCCCTCGGAGCCCACGCGGTTCATGCCGTCGTTCCAGTCGCCCGTGCCCATCAGGGGCAGGCCGTGGGCGCCCACCGGCAGGCTGCGGTCGATGGTGCGCGCGGCATGCTCGAACACGCTGGCCATCTCGGTGCTCACGTGCGGTGTGTCGTAAACGTCTTCGGCGCCCGGCGCAATCGTCAGGTCGTCCAGAAAAGGCACGGACTCGTCGAGCACGGCGGTGTCGCCCGTGGCTTGCAGATAGTGTGCGCAGGCAAAGGGCAGCCACAACAGGTCGTCGGAGAAATGCGTGCGCACGCCGGCGCCACCCGGTGCGTGCCACCAGTGCTGCACGTCGCCCGCTGCGAACTGGCGCGAGGCGCACAGCACGATTTGATCGCGCAGCAGGCGCGGCGCGGCCCAGGTGAGGGCCATGGTGTCCTGCAACTGGTCGCGGTAACCGGTGGCCCCACCCGCCTGGTAGAAGCCGGCTTTGGCCCACAGCCGCGACGACACGGTCTGGTAGAGCAGCCAGCGGTTGGTCATGGCATCGAACAGCGGGTCGGGCGTGACGACCGTGGTGGCGCCCAGCAGCGCGTCCCAGCGCGCCTTGGTGGCTTCCTCGCGCTCGCGCGGCACGCGCTTCATGGCGCGCACCGCGAGTTCTTGCGCGGCGCCGATGGATGGGGCAAAGCCCAGCAGGTACACCTGTTCCAGTGTGGCGCCGGGGCGCACTGTCAAAGGGCGCGAGAGCGCCGCGCAAGGATCGAGCCCGCTGCCACGGCGCTGGCCAAGCCGCTGCGGCAGCCGCAGCAGGCCCTGCGCATCGAAGAAGGCCGCGCGGTCGCAGGTCCAGTCCAGGCCCTCGCTGCCACCTGGCGTGGCCTGGGCCTCGACCAGAAACGCGGTACCGCCTCCCCACCCGGCGCCGGCCTCGGTCTGGGTGGCCATCAGGCCCACGAGACCAGCGGGTTCGCCCACCAGGCAGCGGCGCGTGTGCAGCGTGGCGCGGTCGCTGCGTTTCTCGCCCATGAGCCACTCCACCATGGCCACGGTGCGCAGGTGCGCCATGTGGTGGCCCCGGTTCACGATCTCGATGCGCACCTGCTTCACAGCGGTCTCGGCGTCCACGCTCCAGTGCACCGCGATGTCGAGATCACCGCGCCGGTGGCTGATGGTGGTGCGGCCCTGCGCGTGCACCACGCTGTGCTTTGCCTGCGCATCGCCCCAGGCCGAAGGCGCGAGGCTCCACACCTCGTGGGTGCGGCGGTCCTGCAGCAGGAACCACTCGGCCGGTGTGTCGGCCACCGGGTCGTTGCCCCAGGCGGTGAGCTGGTTGAGGCGGCTGTTGCCGGCCCAGGTGTTGCCCCCACCGCTCTCCGAGACGATGGCGCCGAAGCCGGGGTTGGCCAGCACGTTGACCCACGGCCGGGGCGGCCGCCGGGCGGCGGACACCTCGAACACAAAGCGCCGGCCCCCCGCCTCGAACGCGCCCGCAGAAGGCGTGGGATCGCTGGTCGGCGCGTGGGTGGGCAGGCGCTCGTGGGGCGTGCCGCGCAAGGGTGCCTGCGCAGCATCGAAGCGCTGGCACCAGGTCTGGATCTGCTGCGTCCAGCTCAGGCCGTTGGCCCGCAGGTGGATGCGGGCCAGCGCGTCCAGCGTGGACAGTTGCTCGACCGACAGGGCGTCGGGGCGCAGCAGGTGCAGCGCACCGGTGACTTCGCCGCGAGGCGGCGCGTGCAGCTGCTCGTGCAGCAGCGCCAGCTCGCGCTGCAAGGGCATCTGGTACGAATGCGGCTCGCTGCTGAGCACCACCACATCGCAGGCCACACCGGCGCGCGACCACTCGCGCAGCGCCTGCACCACCGTGCGCAGCAGGCCCAGGCCTTGCGGCGACCCCGCGCTCACCAGCACGACGGGGCGGTCGCCCGAGATGCCGAGCGGCCACAGGGTGCGGCGGTCGCACACCCGCTGAGCCCGGCTCTCCAGCACCGGCAGGTCCACCTTGGGCAGCGTCATCAGGAGTGCCGTGGTGAGTGCCTGGAACGCGGGCAGATAGTCGATGCGGGGACGCCCGGGTGCCTCCTGGATGCTCGCCAGCGTGGCCGACATCACCGACGCCCTCTCCACCGAGCTGGGCTGGCGGTACTTGTCGACGATGGCCAGCAGTTGCGCGGGGTGGTCGCTGGCGGCGGTGCCGAAGGTCACGCAGGCCTGCGCGCCGGGCGCCAGGCGCAGCGTCACACCGAGCGCGGCCACCGGGTCAAGCCCGGTTTCCAGGGCGGTGGATTCGCCGGGCACCGCGTTCATGCGCGCCAGCGGCTGATCGGTGCTGTGGTTGCGGCCGAGCCAGTGCGCCCGGTCGGTCTGGCAGCCCAGTCCCAGCACTTCGCCCTTCACCTCCGCCACGAAGTGCGCGGCCTGCAGGGTGCTTTCGGTCTGCAGGCGCGGTGTGCGCACGAATCGCAGCGCTTGCTGATCGGCCAGCCAGTCGGCGCGCACGAAGAAGTTGGAGAACGCGGGGTGGGCCTCGTCGGCGGCGGCGCGGGCGAGGGTCACCTCGAAGGCCGAGATCAGCTCCAGCTCGATCACCGCGTCGCTGCGGTTGGTGAGCACCACGCGCTTGAGTTCGATGTCGTCCTCAGGGCTCACCCACACCGTGGTCTGCACGGTGAGTTCGGGCCACAGCGCCTCGAGCACCACGCGGTCGGTGTGGAAGGTGCTTTGGTAAAGCGCCGCCGGGTCGGGCGCTGGGTGGCTGCTCGCCGACACCGGCGCGGCACCGGGGTCCAGCCGCAGGTACACGAAGCTGCCGCAGGCGTCGCGCAGGGCGTCGTCGCGCCAGCGCGTGATGCCGGTGGGCCCCCAGCGGCTCCAGCCCGCGCCGTTGGCGCGCAGGCTCACGCTGTAGCGCCCGTTGGACAGCAGGTGGGTGGGCTCCAGCGTCTGGTCGCCGGGCACCACCGAACGCACATGGTCTTGCGTGCGGCGCAGCAGGCCGTGCAGCGGCAGGTTGGGCAGGGGCTGGTGCGCCAGGGCCGACAGGGCGCGGGGCGTGCGTTCGTGCAGCAGCGAGGCGACCGCCTCCAGGTTGGGGTGCGCCATGCCCCAGCGCTGCGCCACGCCCGCGCGCAGCACATTGGTCAGCGCCACGATCGTCATGCCCTGGTGGTGGGCCATGTAGGTGCCCACCGGCGTAAAGGCGCCGCCCTGCGTCTGGCGTGCGGCGGTGAAGTCCAGCGCCTCGATGAAGCCGTAACGACCGCGCGCCGAGAGGTGGGTGAGGTGGCTCAGGTTCTGGCAGGCCAGGCGAGGGTTGACCAGTGTGGCCAGCGCGGTGGCATACGGTGCGATCACCTGCTCCGCCAGCGGCGTGCGGCGCAGCGCCAGACGGGGCACGCCCTGGGGCGCGTACTGGTAGGCCAGCGAGTGGTCGCGCCCGGCGTAGGCACTTTCCGAAATGCCCCACGGCATGGCCTTGCCCTGCACGTGGGCGATCTGCTCCATGAGCGCCGAGCAGCCGGCTTCCCGCAACACACTGCCCTGCGGCTCGGCCATCACCAGCGTGGGCATGAGGTACTCGAACATCGAACCCGACCACGAGCGCAGCACCGCGTGGCGCCCGTTGGCGAACAGCGGGCGGCCCAGCGCGGCCCAGTGCTTCATGGGCACATCGCCCTTGGCAATGGCCAGCAGGCTGGTGCTGCGCGACTCGGAGGCCAGCAGGTCGTAAAAAGACTTGTCGAGCACCTGGTCGTCGAGACGGAAACCGATGTGCAGCAAGTGGCGCTTGGGGTGGTACAGGAATCCGAACTCGGGTGCCCAGGCCAGTTGCTCCAGTGATGCCGCGAGGTCGAGCAGGCGGCGTGTGGCACGCGGTCCCCCGCCCTCGGCGGCGGCGCTGCGGTCCAGGCCCACCGAGCGCAGCGTGGCGAGACAATCGCCCAGCAAGGCGTGCAGACTGTCGTGGTCGCACGCGATGGCGTCCGCCACGCCCGAGCGCGTGGGGTGGAGATCGGGGCGCGGGTGGGGAATGCTTGCGAGCTCCTGCACGGCGGTGTCCAGCAGGTCGGCAAACGCGGCGCTGGCGGCACCATCGAGCGGGTCCGGCAGCGGTGTCTGCAGCACCTGGCCGAGTGCGGTCTGGTGCAGCGGCTGGTGCAAGGCGGTTTCCAGCCAGGGTTGCTGGTGGGACCACGCGGGCCCCAGCCGGTCGTGCGTGCGCTGCAGGGCCTGCGCGGTGGCCTGCGTGGCGTGGGGGTCGCGCGCCAGCAGGCGGCAGGCCTGGGCCACCGCGAGCAGGTGCACGCTCAGGTTGCCGCTGTCCACGGTGGACACGTAGCGTGGCAGCAGGGGCTGCACCGTCTCGGTGTCGTACCAGTTGAGGAAGTGGCCGCGGTGGCGCTCCATCTGATGCAGGCTGGCCAGTGTGGCCTCCATGCGCTGCAGCAGGTCTTGCGTGCCGATCCAGCCCATTTCGCGCGCGCACGACGTGCTGAGCAAGTACAGGCCGATGTTGGTGGGCGAGGTGCGGTGGGCCACCATGTCGAACGGCAGGATCTGCAGGTTGTCGGGCGGCAGCCAGTGGTTCTGCTCGTCGACGCAGCGTTCAAACAATCGCCAGGTGTCGCGTGCCAGGTCGTCCAGCAGGGCGCGGTCGGTGGCGCCGAGCGGGCGCTCTGCGCTGCCGGGCCAGGTCTGGTGGGCCAGCCACGAGAGCAGAGGCGCGAACGTCCACAGCACCAGCAACGCCACGCCCACCACCGGCGGCTGTGGCGTGGTGAGCCACAGCAGCGCGAGCAGCGGCAATGCCACCCCGGGCTCCAGCGCATGGCGCTTCAGCGAAGGCCACAGGCCCGGGCGCAGCGCGGCGCTGGCGGCGTCGGCGGTGGTCCAGGCCAGCAGCTGGCGTTTGGAGACCACCATGCGCCAGCCGGTGCGCACCACCGCGTCGCTCGCGCGCAGCGCCTGCTGCAACAGTTGCACGGTATGCCACACACCACCGAGCAGCGCTCGCAGCGTGTCGGCCGCAGCCGCTCGCACAAACCGTTCACCCAGCAGGCTGGCGCGGTGCGGCACCCAGCCGGCAAGCGCGCCCAGCAGCGGTGCCGCGGCCTGCGCGGCCACGACCAGGCCCAGGGCGGCCCAGAGGCCCAGGCCGACGCCCCACATGGCCAGCAGCAGGAGCAGCACAGAGGCTGGCGTGACCAGCGAGCGGCGCAGGTTGTCCAGCAGCTTCAGGCGGTTGATCGGCGCGAGCTGCCAGCGCTGCGGCCGCAACAGGAAGGGGAGCAACTGCCAGTCGCCGCGCGTCCAGCGGTGCAGGCGCGAGGCGGCCACATCGGCGTGTTCCGGGTCGGGTTCGATCAGGGTGATGTCGGTCACCACCGCACAACGGGCGAGCGCGCCTTCAAGCAGGTCGTGGCTGAGCACGCGGTCGTTGGGCAGGCGGTCGCCCAGCACGGCGTGCATGGTGGCCACGTGCAGCAGGCCCTTGCCGGTGAAGCTGCCTTCGCCGAACACGTCCTGGTAGACGTCGGAGCTCATGGCGCTGTAGGGGTCGAGGCCGCGCTGGCCAGCACTCATCCATTGCCACGCCGACGTGCGCGAGGTCTCGGGCAATGGCGGCACCACGCCGGGCTGCAGGATGCCGTAACCCTGCACCACCTGCCGGCCGCTGGCGTCCAGCCGGGGCTGGTTGTCGGGATGTTCGGCCACGCCGACCAGCGCGCGCAGCCGGCCCGGGGGCAACTGGGTGTCGCTGTCCAGCGTGAGCAGGTAACGGGTGCCACTGGCCATGCGCGCGAGTTCGCCCAGCGCCATGAACGGGCCGGGCACGCCGTGCACCAGCGCAGCCACCAGCTGTTCGAGCTTGCCGCGTTTGCGCTCCCAGCCGATCCAGCGGCCCTGGGTGGTGCTCAGCGTGCGGGCGCGGTGCAGCAGCAGGAAGCGCGGCGGCTCGCCCGGTGCTGCCGGGTGGCTGGCGTTCAGCGCCGACAGCAAGGCCTGCGCCTCGGCGAGGATCGCAGCGTCACCCGGCTGCACCGGGCTGTCGGCGTCGGCAAAGTCGCTGAGCAGCGCGAACTGGGCGTGGGCCTCGGGGTTGGCCAGAAAGTGCAGGCGCAGGCGGTGCACCAGCGGTGCCACGGCGCCCAGGCTGCCCAGCAGCGCCGGTATCACCACCATCACACGCGCCTCGCGCGGTATGCCGTCGGCCAGCAAATAGCGCGGCAGGTGCGCGGGCCGCGCCGATTCGCTGATGAGGCGGTTGACCACCGCCACCACGGTCTCTGACGCCGGAAACACCATGAGCAGCAACACCAGTGCGGTGAGGGCGTGGTCCAGCCAGCTTTCGCCAGGGACCGCCGCCAACGCATACACCGCCGCCACCAGCCCCAGCGAGCCGGCGAGCATGGCGGTGAGGTAGGTCGGCACGCGCGCGGCACGCACCACCCACCGACCCCAGCCCCTGGCGCGGCGGTGCAAGCCCAGGCGCTGCTCCAGCGCCGCACGGCCGCCCCCGGCCAGCCAATGGCCCGCAAGCGACGGACCGCCGTTGTCGGCCATCAATCCCAGCAGCGCCTGGGCCACCTCGGTTTCGCTGCGCTGGCTCTGCGCGGCCATGCGCTCGATGCGGTGCAGTGTGGTGCTGCGGGTGGCGTCGTCTTCGGCGGCGAACACGTCGGAGGCGAGCATGACCTGCATCACGCGGCTGGTGCGCGCCACGACGCCCGACCAGTCCGCTGCACCGATCAGGCGCAGGGCGGTCACGGCGTTGCCCACGCTCAGGTGGTCGGCAGCCTGGTCGGCGTGGTGCTGCGCCTGCAGCGCGGCGAGATCGGGCACGGTGTCATCCAACCAGGGACGCACCTGGTGGACGAACACGTCCCCGGTGGGTGACCGGTGACCAGCGAGGTTTTGCGCCAGATGGCACAGGAACACGCGGCTCACGCCACGCTGCTCGGCCAGGGCGTGGAGTTCGCGCACGGTGTCCAGCTCCAGCGCGTCGATGCGGTGCGCGATCAGGCCGGCGAGCTCGCGCGCGGCCTTGTGGCTGGCGATGCGGTCGGCCAGGCGGCGCAGGTTCTCCACCTGCACCACCCGCAGCGTGGTGGGCAGCGCCCAGAGTTCGCCGTGGCTGAGCTCGTGCACCTCCTGGTAGGCGTTGAGAAAGTGGGTGAGCAGGGTCTCGTCGAACGCGCCGTCGGTGTGCGCCACGAACGCCCAGGCGATGCTGTAGATGCGTGGCAGGCCCTGCAGCGGCGCGTCCTGCAACACCGGCAGCGTGCGGTAGTAGCGCGCAGGCAGGCCTTCGTGGATCTCGCGCAGCTGGTCTTCGATCAGGTGGAAGTTGTCGAACAGCCACTCGGCGCCGGGGCTGATGTCCTGTCCGCTCAGCGCGTGGCTGGCAATGTGTTCGTGCGACGCTCGCAGGCTCTCGATGTTGCTCTGCAGGCGGGGGTAAAACGTGGCACGGCCGAACACAGCGCGCGCGGCATGGTGCGACGCGGCCAGGCTGCGGCCGTGCTGCTCGAAACGCGCCAGGCCGAAAATTTCAGACCGGATGGGCTCCAGCGCCGGACCGCGTGCGGCGTCCAGCATGCGACGCACCGATGGTGGTACCCAGTCGTCCTGACCGGGTTGTTCCCGTGCCGCCACCTACGCGGCCAGCCACGTCATGCCCGCCATCAACGCCACAAAGAACACCGTGGTGACCAGTCTGGGGGCCACGAAGCCACGCACGAGGCTGGCTCCATTGCGCAGGTTTTGAAAGGGGCCGCGCGAGCGACTGCAAAGGGACAGGTGTTCGGCGAGGGCCGAACGCTCCAGCGGCAACAGGTCGGCCGGGTGTCCGAACGACGAAGTGTCCCAACTGGGGGCTAAGGCGGTGGACTTCGGCATGGGCAACTCCTGGTTCGTGCGCCACCGGAGGGGTTCCGGTCGGGCGAGCGCCTTTGTAAACCTGTGGAGGGCCAGGGGTCTGTTCGCTGTCGTACCCACGGCCTTCCAGGGCAGCAAGAACTGCTGACGTTCTTTACCCGGCGGACACCGTTCATGCGCGCTAGCGAACAGACCGGGGGCGCACGATCGAACATCCTTCAACCCACAGGCCAGCCCACACCGGCCTACCCCACTCGGCTGTCACACCCAGGAACGCACCATGAACAACAACCTCAAACGCACATCACCCTTGCTGCGCCTCACCGCACTGGCCACCCTGGCTGTGGCGGGCCTGGCCGGTTGCGCCGTCCCCTACCCGGTGTACGACCAACCGATCTCGCAAGCGCCCGAGCCGGTCTACCAATATCCCAATCAGTACCCCAGCCAATACCCGCAAGCCCAGCAGCAACCTGATCGCCGCGACTACCGCCGCCGCAACCAGGAGGCCCTGTACGAAGCGCCCGTGACCTCGGTGCGCGCGGTGGTCGGGCCCAGCAGCGGCCAGCGCTGCTGGATCGAGCGCGAAGATGTGGTTCAACAACCCCAGCGCAACCTCCCGGGTGCGATCGCCGGTGCGGTGATCGGCGGCATCCTGGGCCACCAGATCGGCAACGGCAGCGGTCGCGACATCGCCACCGTGGGCGGCGCCGTGGCAGGTGCGGCCGTGGGTTCCAACGTGGGCCGCAACGGCTACGGCAACCAGCCACAAACGCAAGACGTGCAACGCTGCACCCAGGCCGGCAATGGCCAGCCCGAGTACTGGGACGTGACCTACACCTTCCGCGGCGTGGGCCACCGTGTGCAGATGACCTCGCAGCCCGGCCGCACCATCCTGGTCAACGGCAACGGCGAACCGCGCACCTGATCTCCCCACGCCCGAACAGATCCCCCCCTTCCCCGCGCTGCATGCAGGACCACGTCCTGCCGGCGCGGGTTTTTTTTGCGTGCGTTCGCCTTCAGTTCCAATACGGGCATGACCGAACAAGCCCGACCCAGCCCCGACACCGACCAGCGCCTGACCGATCTGGAGATCAAGGCCAGCTACGCCGACGACCTGCTCGACACCTTGAACGCCCTGGTGGCCCAACAACAGGAACAGATCGACTTGTTGCTGCGCGAGGTGAGCCGGCTGCGCCAGCGCGGTGGCGACGACGGCCAGCCGGCCGGGCCGCGCGATCCGCGCGACGAACTGCCGCCGCACTACTGATGCGCTAGGGACGCTGCGGCGCAAGCGGTGTGCTCACGGCGCACACAAAGGCCGAAGCGGCCGATGAAAAATCCCACTGCTCCACCACACAGCCGGCGGCAGCCGACCAGCGCAACACATTGACCGAGTTGGGCAAGCCGCTGCGCACGCGGCTGGACACCGCTGTGCCGGCCTGCACCACCCACAACGCACGCGCCAGGCCGGTCAACGGCATCACATACGGCAGGTGGATGTGGCCGCCCATGACGATGTCTGCGCCCGCCGCGGCCCACGCT
>LNFM01010017.1_pt1 | contig 13522 bp, 11 predicted proteins | sample 596031 | NCBI WGS metagenome assembly LNFM01 (sample SAMN04254537, study PRJNA301005) | activated carbon metagenome | isolation source: dual media filters at the Ann Arbor, Michigan drinking water treatment plant | place: USA: Ann Arbor
ACCAGCCCATCGATCCGATCGACCCACCCGGTCTGCTCGCGCGATCCACCATCGTTATCGATGTCGAACAGCACCGGGTCGGTGGCGAAATCGGTCAGCCGCACCCCGTTGCCGTTCAGATCGAGGATCAGCGGATCGGTGGGCGCGATCAGTTGCGCGAGCGCATCCCCCGTGTTGAGCGCCGCACCCAGCAGCGAGCCCGAAGCTGAGAAGTTTCCGCCCATTGTATCGAGCACGTCGGTGTCGAACACGGCATCGGCCAGATTGCCGTTGCCGGGGCGATAGTCGTCGGCCAGGATGCGTGTCCACGCCGCACTGGCGGTGTTGTCGGTGATGCTGGAGTTGGTCTGATCGAGATTCAGTTCGTTCGGGTCAGCGGTGATCGACCAGCCACCGCCGGCATCGACCACGCCGGAGTTCACGGCATCCGCCTCGGCCATCGGATCGAAGACGCCTTCGCGCTCGGCGGCGCCGGTGGCGGGCGTGGGGGTAATGGTCAGACCGAACTTATCGACGGTGGCGCCGCTGGTCTGGTTGACCGGCAGCGTGGCGTCGTAGTAGCGCAGCACCATGCCTAGGGTGTCGACCTTGCTCGTGCCGGGGCCGACCGTGCGCGTAGCGAAACCCTGCGGCGTCACGCCTACCCCATTGGCGAGGCTCAACGCCTCAGCATTGTTCGTCGGCGGCTGGCCGTTGATCAGAAGGCTGGTGATGGTGGCGGGAGTGATCACATCGCCAGAGCGCCACTGCACGATCAGCGTCTGACCGTCGACCACGCGGGTCACGTTGGTGTTGACCTCTCCGGTGGGATCGATCGACCATGTAACGTTGGACACCCAACCGGCTTCATTGGTGTGCACCGACTCCACCCTCGAGCCCGATATCTCGACGAATGCGCCGGTAAACTCGTTTCGGCGAAGAAAATCGGTGAGGACCTGCGAGCCTTCTCGCGCGAACGCGATCAAGTCTGGGCGACCGTCGTCGTCGATATCCAACACCCGGATTGATCCTCTGACGGCGACGTAGCTTGGGCCAGTGCGCCCGGACAACGCTGCCGCCCATTCTTCGGCATAGTATCGGTGGTAGGTGTACTCAGGATTAGTAGAAGGCGCTTGGTTCGCGTAGTAACTCAACGCCGCTCCAGTGAGTACAGCCTCCTTCTGCGAACGTGTTGCGTCGGAACCCAACGAGCGCACTGTGGCCTCGAGAAGTGGCACGAGAGCATCGGTGTTGTACGTGAGTGGAGACGCGCCCGGGGCCGAGTTTGCTTCCAACGTGTTCAGGAACTCGTTCACCACTGCGCTCGCCTCACCTTGCACGCCGATAGCCACAGCTTCGTTGAACGACGACGCCAGACTCGGGTTGAGCAACGGGGATAGGGCATGGCTTACTTCATGGGAGAGAATCCAGATCCAGTCGGCAGCGTTGAACGGAAGCTGCCCACCGACCCAAGTCGGGTCGATCGTGATCGTCGGTATATCATTCGGATAGAGCACTCTGGTGCCAGCCCCAGGTGCGCCCCATTCAAGTGGCCTGTCTGGATTCTGAGAGTAATGATTCAGCAGCTGCTGACGAAGTGAAGGGCTTCGATTGATCAACGCTGCAAGCTCTGTCGCTTGTGAGTTAGACAGAGCCCATGGACCCGGTGCCCGTAACGCGTCGAACATTGGATGGTTGGCATCGACAGTCATCTTCAGATCCTTGTCTTCACGAGGCTAGGAGATAGCAGTTGCAAACGCCGCACGCATGGTTGCTCCGCGAAATACGCGTGGACGGCCACTCCTGATGGAAGGCGGTACGACGCACCGTCCAACTCGGGACGTGGTCCGCGCGGCATGCTGTGCGATTGCGGATGTCGCCTCGCGAACAGTCCCGGCACCCCGAGCGCAGCGGACAGCTCTGGCTCTGTGATGCAGACAATTCCCGAGCGTAGCGGCAGCACGATCATCGCCAGGTAGTTCGAGCCGTCTTGAGCGAAGTGAAAGGCTGCGTCTTCACGAATGAGCGCGCGAAGGTCCGGCGCCGCGAGAGATGCACGGGTCGAAGGACGCACGCCCCCGAGCGGCGCTAGACTCTCGGCGCCAACGATGGCTTCTTGTCCCGTAATTGCACCCAGTAGCGCCAGATCATTCTTCAGGCTTGTTCCAAGCCGAGCAAAGCCGCGCAAAAACGCTTCTTTGTCGATATGAGCGTTCGCAAGATCGTCGTTGGGCATGGCGGTCTCTATGGTCGAATGGAGACTTTTACATCCGCCGATCAAAGCGGCAAACGAGACAAGGGCGCATGCTGCTACAAAGCGGTAGCCGGCGGGAGCAGTCATATGTCAACCATCAATCTTCACAAGCTGATCCACCGCCAGCGCTTCCGGCACATGATGCGCAACGAACACCACTGTATGCCGACTGCGCAGCGTGTTGACCGTCACCGCCAGTTGCTCTGCAGTGTCGGCGTCCAGCGCACTCGTCGCCTCGTCGAACAGCAACACCCTTGGTGCGCGCAGCAGCGCCCGCGCGATCGCAATGCGCTGCCGCTGCCCTCCCGACAGGCCCACGCCCTGTTCGCCCACCACCGTGTCGTACCCTTCCGGCAGCGCCTCGATCGTGTCGTGGATACCGGCGGCTACAGTGGCACGCACCACGTCCTCGAAACGCGCGTGCGGTGCGGCGCTGATCAGGTTGTCGTACAGCGTGTTCGAGAACAGCAGCGTTTCCTGTGGGACCACACCGAACAGCCGGCGCACTTCGTCAACCCCCATCGTGGTGAGGTCGCGCCCGTCGAGCAGGATGCGGCCGGCGGTAGGCGTGTATAGTCCCAGCAACAGTTTCGCCAGCGTGCTCTTGCCCGAGCCGGATGCACCGCGAATTACCGTGGTGGTTCCTGGCTCGAATACCAGGTTCAGGTCGCGATACAGCAGAGGGTGGCGCTCACTGTAGCGAAACGCCAGACCCTCGATGCAGATGCGCCCGCTCGTGCCGGTCGCGCGACGCACCGCTCCCGTGTACGGCTCGGAAGGCGCATCCATCAGGTCGGCGAGGCGCTTCACCGCGATATCGGCCTGCTGGAACTGCGGCCAGAGCGACACCATCCGCAGCAGCGGCTGGGATAGCCGGCTGGCGAACATCTGAAACGCGACGAGCATGCCGATGGTGAAGCCGTCGGCGCGCATCACCATCATCGCACCCACGCACAGGATGGCAAGCCCCATTGCCTGCTCCAGCGCGTTGCTCACCACCGAGTAGGTGTTGCCGAGTTGGCGAGTAGCGAAGGTCGCGGCCAGGTGGGTGGCGATGTACTCGCCGTAGCGCTGCTCGGTACGCGCTTCCATCGAAAGCGACTTCACAGTCTCCACGCCGCGCAGGTATTCGGTGGTGAAAGCCTGGTTGCGGGCACCGAGCAGGAACTCTGCGTCCAGACGCTTGCGCAGCGCCGGGGTGATCGCGACGCTGAGCACCGCCACGAGCGCCAGGGCACCGACCGCGATCAACGAGAGCTGCCAGCTGTACCAGAACATGAAGGCAAGGAAGGCCAGCATCATTGGCAGATCGAGCACCAGCGTGACCGCGGCTCCGGTGATGAATTCGCGGATCGTCTCCACCCCGCGGATGCGGGCGACGATCGTTCCGGTGGGGCGCTGCTCGAAGTAGCGGATCGGCAACCTGAGCAGGTGCGCGAACACGCGTTCGGAAAGCACCGCATCGATGCGCGTGCCGGTGTGGTTGACCAGGTACTGCCGCAGCCAGGTCATCAGCGCCGAGAACACGACGAAGATCGCCAGCGCGCAGGCAATCACGGCGAGGGTGCTGTAGGTCTCGTGCACCACTACCTTGTCCAGAACGACCTGGGTAGCCAGCGGCACGGCCAGTCCCATGGCCGTGATCGCGGCAGAGGCCACGATCACTTCAGCCCAGACGCGGCGATACCGCAACGCCTCGCTCCAGAACCACCCAAAGCCGAAGGGCGTGCGCTGCACGAGGGTGGACTCGGCCGCCGGGGAGCGGTCGACCGGTTCATGGCGCACGCGAAGCGCGAACGGTTCAAAACGCTGCGAGAAGGTTGCGCGTTCGATGACGTGCGGCGTGGGCTCGCCTGCGAGGCACACCAGCAGTTGAGTGGGTTCGACCTTGAGCATCAGCGCCGGACGGCGCAGGGGCGCGCTTTCAACGCTGGCCGGGTCACCCGCGCGTAACAGCGCCACCAGCGGGAGCGGCTCGCGATCGAGCGTCGTGGCGTCCAGTGCGACAAAGGCAGTCCGGAACTCGGCGTCTGCCAGCGCACCTTCGAGCGAAGCCAGCGTGGCCGGCGGCGGATGACGCTGCGCGATCAGCCGCGCATCGGCCGGGCGTTGCACGAGCTGGCACAGGCTGCCGACTACCCACACCAGATGTTCGAGCGAGAGCCCGATGTCGCTCGCCCGCATTGGCTTACGAGCGTGCGCCTGATCCACATCGACGCGCGCATCGCGTCTGTGCAGCCGATCGAGCAGCTCGCGGGTGCCGAACATGGGCTCTTCCTAGCGCTCGCGGCCGGCGTCGTGGAACGCGCGGCGCAGCGGCGAAGTCAGATACTCCCAGACGGTTCTCTGGCCCAGGTGAACCTCCGCCGAGACTTCCATGCCCGGGCTCAGCGGGTAGCGCACGCCGTTGGCCTCGAACACCGGGCTGGCCATTTCGATGAGTGCGCGAAAACGCAGCGGCGCGGCGGAGTTGTTTGCAGCTTCATCGGGAGCCTGCGGGCGGCCGCTGCGTTCGCGATCCGAAGCATCAGGACTCAACCTTCGCACGACCCCTTCGACAAGACCGTACTTCTGGAACTGGAAGGCAGTGAGCTTGAGCCGGACCCGCTGACCCTCGCGCACGAAGCCGACGTCCCGATTCGACACCCACACCTCGGCGAGCAGCGGTTGCGCGGCGGGGACCAGCGTGACGAGTACCGCGCCCGGGGTAACCACGCTGCCCACGGTATGGGTCGACAGCTCCTGGACAATGCCCGCCTGCGGCGCCTTCAGTTCCAGCATCGCATGGCGCGTGCGCTGCTGCGCCAGCGCAGCTTCAAGCTTGAGCCACTCCGACTGCGCGGCGACGCGTTCGTCGAGCAGTTCCTGGCGCCAGACGGAGGCGAGCTGGGCAAGGCGGCGTTCGGACTGCGCGACGCTGGCGCGCAGGCTCTCGGTCATCGCGGTCTGTGCCTTCAGCGCCTGATCGCTGTCGATGCGAGCGCGCACTTTTTCGCTGACGAGGATCGGGGCAGCGAATCCCTGCTTTGCCAACTCCGTCCACGCGGTCTCAAGTTCGGCCACGATCGGGGCCGTCTGGCGCAGCTTCGCTTCGACTTCAATAGCACTCAACAATTCCTGCTGGGCCCGGGCAAGTGCCGCGCGCTCGGTGGCGAGGCTGTCCTCGTATGCCTGCCGGCGCGCGCGACTTTGCGCCTGTACCTGCGAGAAGAGTAGCGGCGGATCGTCACCCCTGCGCTCCAGCGTGCCCCCGGAGAGTTCGGCATCAATGCGACGCAGTTGCAGCTCGCGCAGCCTGAAGTCGTTATCGCGTCCGCGCAATTCGGCGTCGGACAGGCGCGTGTCGAGACGTATCAGGGTGGCGTCCGCTTCGACGGACTGTCCCTCGCGCACCAGGATCGCTTCAACCCGTCCGGCTTCAGCCGGCTGCACGATCTGCAGATAACTCTCGGCGACCAACTTTCCATGCGCGACCGCAACGATGTCGAGGCGGCCGACCGTGACCCAGAAGATCAGACACGCCAGCAATCCCAACAGCAGCCAGAGCAACGCGCGCGGCAGCGGCGCGGGCGCATGTTGCTGCAGGCGCAGCAGCGCTGGCGCGAAGTCGAGCGGGTCGCCAGCGCTCAGCCCGTGCGCATCCGAGCGTAAGGCGGGACGGCGAACAGACGGGCCAGCGTCAACATCGGACGATGCGGACATCGAAGCGGGGGTGGAAGCGTGCAGAGGCGGGGGGGGGCCAAAGCCATGAACGCAGATCCAACGGTCAAGTAGATGACGACAGCGCCGGACTTCACGAAATCGCACACTACAGGAAGTTGGGTCACGCATCAATCATGGAATCGCACTGGCTCATGCAAGGTCCGTCATGGTAACGACGATGGAAAACTCGGGGTCAAGTCTTGCCGTTTGCATTTCCAGGTACTTGCGTCGAATGGGCGGTCGACGAGAAGCCGCGGTGCGGTTTGCGGCGAGGGCTGGGCAGGCCAGGCGCGTGCTTCTGGGGGAACTCGATGTTTTCCCGATGGCGTCGCACGGGACAACTCTTGTAGCATTCAGTCGTCATGACAAAAGATAGCTCCTCGTTCACCAAATCGTCACAAGATCGCAAACATAGTTGGCGTCTGCAGGACGCAAAGGTGCGCTTCAGCGAACTCGTGCGCAGGGCACATAGCAACGGGCCACAGCACGTGACGGTAAAGGGGCGCGACGCGGTGGTGATCGTCGATGCCGACGAATTCAACCGCCTCGTTGGCACGAAAACTGGCGAGTCGTTGATCGAGGCGCTGCAGGCTTCACCTCATGACGACCTGGTCCTGGAACCCTTTCGTTCGGCGATGCCTGCTCGCGCGGTCAAGACGTGACCTATCGGCTGACCCACCGCCCTCGCACCTACACGTAGCAGCTCTGATTCAGCTGTCCACTGCGCGATCGAAATCCATCAGCTTGCGCGGCACGCCGCGGGACGGAGCCTTGACCATCCCCGCCATGCGAGTGATGTCGGCAGTCTGCACCGCGCGGACGACACGCAGCTTCAAACCGTCGGGCTCTTCGACAGCCTGGAGCCGCGCGCCTGCATCGATGCCGAGCCGGCGCCGCAGCGCGGCAGGCAATACGATCTGGCCTTTGGAAGACACGAGCAAGGTGGGCATGCGGCAACCAGCAGGGACGAGCATCGCAATCCTATTCCGCCTTGCCCAGCTTGGGAATAAGCGAAGAAGCGAAGAAGCGGCACCGGCCCTGTCGAGGGGCCGAGGCACAGCCTTCAGTTCAACTCCAGCTTCATCTCCTTCGCCAGCTTCCGCCACCGCTCGATCCCCTCCCGTATCCGCAGCCCCAGTGCCTCGGGCGTGCCCGGGCTCGCCTCGAACCCGGACTGCTCCAGCCGCTCGCGCACCGCAGGCATCGCCAGGATCTTCGCGATCTCACCATTCAGCCGCATCACGATCGGCTGTGGCAACTTCGCCGGCCCGAGCACGCCGACCCATTGCGACATGTCGAACCCGGGCACGCCGGACTCTGAAAGCGTCGGTACGTCCGGCAGCGTCGGCGAGCGCCGCGCGGTGCTCACCGCGAGGATGCGTACCTTGCCGGCACGCGCCTGCGGGATCACCGTCGACGAGCCGAGCATCGCGACCGGGATCTGTCCGCCGACGAGGTCCGCGATCGCGGCACCGCCGCCCTTGTACGGCACATGCACCAGGTCGATCTTCACCAGGCGCTTCAGCAGTTCGGCCGTGAAGTGCGCCGAGGTGCCCATGCCGGGCGTGCCGTAGGACAGCGTGCCGGGCTTCGCCCGCGCCAGCGCGAACAGCGCCTGCACGTTCGCGGCCGGTACCTGCGCGGCGACGGCCAGCACGAACGGCTGGGTCGCGACCAGCGTGATCGGCGCGAGGTCCTTCGCCGGGTCGAAGCCCAGCTTGCGGTACGCGACCGGGAAGATGGTCAGTGAATCGGCCGTGGTGCCGAGCGTGTAGCCGTCGGGGATCGACTTCGACAGGATCTCGAACGCGACCGAGCCGCCGGCGCCCGGGCGGTTGTCGACCAGCACTGTCTGGCCGAGCACGCCGGACAGGCGCTCGGCGATCAGCCGCGACACGAGGTCGTTCACGCCGCCGGGCACCGACGGAACCAGCAGACGGACGGTGCGCGCCGGCCAGGGCGCCTCGACCGGCTGGGCCGCGGCATGCAGCGCACCACCCGCGAGCGCGACGGGCATCAGCACGCAGGCCGCCGAGCGGGCGATCCGCAGCGGCCAGGACAGCAGGTGCAGCGACACGCGCAGGCAGCCACTCATGCCGTGCTCCCCGGCACCACCCCCGCCGGCAACCCGATGCAGTGCTCAGCGATCGCACCGGGATTCGTCCACCACACCTTCGCCGCCTGCGGATGTCCCTTGCAGTGCGCCAGCGCACGCCGCAGCCGGTTCAGCCGGAACGGCTGCCCGAAGATGAACGGATGCACCGACACGTTCATCACCAGCGGCTGTGCCTCGCACTGGCGGATCATCTCGTCGAACTGGTCGACGATCATGTCGGCGAACACCTCGGCGCTCTCGCGGCGGTTGATCGCGACGCCCATGTCGTTCAATTCGATCGGATACGGCACGGACAGGATCGGGCCCGACCGGGTGCGCAGCCAGATCGGCTGGTCGTCGACCGGCCAGTCGAGGATGTAGCGGTAGCCGGCCTCCTTCAGCAGGTCGGTGGTGAGCTGGGACGGCTGCCCGCCGCCGGGGCTCATCCAGCCGGTCGGTGCACGGCCTTCGTGCTGCACGAAGGCCGCGGTGGCCTCGGCGATCATCCGGGCCTCGTCCGACTCCCACACCGGGCGGCCGGCCTCGGCATTGGTGCGGCCATGGCCGATGAACTCCTCGCCGCGCGCACGGATCGCCTCGGGCACGTCGGGCGCATAGGTGTAGACCAGCGAGTTCATGTTGTGCGACAGCGGGAAACCCAGTTCGTCGGCCAGGTCGAACAGCCGCCAGATGCCCACGCGCAGGCCGTAGTCGCGCCAGCTGTAGTTGCGCTGGGTCTGTGGGGCATCGGCACGGCCGGGGTCCGAGCCGTAGCCGGTCATGAAGGCGAACGCCTCGATGTTGGTGGTCACGCAGAACGCGAGGCGACGCCCGTCCGGCCATGAATAGTCGGTGCGGCGCCGGATGGAGAGATGGTCGTAGCGCGTGGTGCGCGGGATGGTCAGCGGGTTCATCGGTGAATGCTATCGGATATCAGTCGAGCTTCGCGCCGGTTTCCTTCACCAGCTTGCCGAGCTTTGCCACTTCAGCGACCAGGTACTTCCTGAACTGGGCGGGGGTCATGCTCACGCCTTCCGCGCCGATCGTGGCGAGCGTCGTCTGCATCTCGCCGCTGCCCACCGCGGTAGCGATCTCGCTGTTCAGACGGCCCTCGACCGCGGCCGGGATGCCGGCCGGGCCGAGCACGCCGCTGTAGAGCACGAACTCGAAGCCGGGGAAGCCGGACTCGATCATCGTCGGCACCTCGGGCGCGGCCGACACGCGCTTCGCGGAGGTCACGCCGAGCGCGGCCAGCTTGCCGGCCTTCACGTTCGACACCGCCGGCGGCATCACCGAGAAGGTCATGTCGACCTCGTTCGCCAGCACGCGCAGCGCGGCGTTGCCCTTGAACGGCACATGCAGGAAGGTCGCGCCCGCCTGCTTCTTGAACACCTCCGCCACCAGGTGCGGCAGCGTGCCGTTGCCGGGCGATGCGTAGGTGAAGTCCTTCGGGCGCGACTTGCCGAGTGTTGCCAGCTCGCGCACCGTCTTCGCCGGGAATGACGGCGGCACCACCAGCATCAGCGGGCTCGACGCCACCATCGCGACCGTGCTGAAGCCCTTCACCGGGTCGTAGTCGAGCTTCGGGTAGAGCGTCGCGTTGATCGCATGGGTCGCGATGTCCTGCATCATCAGCGTGTAGCCGTCGGGGGCGGACGACGAGGTCATCGCCGCGGCGATGGTGGTGCCGGCGCCGGGGCGGTTGTCGATCAGCACCGGCCGGCCGACCTGGGCGGTGAGCCGTGCACCGAGGGCGCGCGCCAGCACGTCGGAGATGCCCCCGGGCGGGAACGGCACCAGCAGGCGCATCGACTTCGACGGGAAGGCGTCGGCCTGCGCGTGGACAACCGGCGCATGCGCCAGCACCGCCAGCAGCGCCAGGGGCATGCAAGCCACCATGGCCGCGACCACAGGCGTGGCGGGCGGCCGGTGCAGGTCGGCAGCGCTGCGGCCGGGGATGGATCGAGTGACGGTCATGGTCTCTCCTGGAAGACAGGGGCCTATGCGGGGCCGCGCGCGCCGGAAGGCGCAGCGCTGCCTGATGCAAGTTCCGCGCCGGGGCGGGGGGGGTCAGGTCTTGCCTTTTGCCCTCAGGCAAAAGGCAAGACCTGACCCCCGGGAATTTGCTACCGTTGCGGCCTGCGCTGCGCCTTCGCCAACCGAACACTGCCACCGGAGAACACGATGTCCGACCGCATCTGGGATCAATTCCTCACCGAACGCGACCGTCAGGTATTCGAGGCCAGCGGCTACGGCGCGCTGCAGGGCTTCGGCAAGCGCCCGGCGATCCTGGTGATCGACGTCAACTACAACTTCTGCGGCGACCGCAAGGAACCGATCCTGGAGTCGATCAAGCGCTGGCGCAATTCCTGCGGTGCCGAAGCCTGGGATGGCGTCGCCGCGATCAAGAAGCTGATCGCCGCCGGCCGCGGCAAGGGCCTGCCGATCCTCTACTCGACCGGCATCCGCCGCGAAGACGACTGGGACGCCGGCTCCTGGGCCTGGAAGAACAGCCGCTCGGCGGAGCGCGTGCGCCCGACCGGCGTGCAGGCCGACGGCAACACCATCGTCCCCGAGATCGCCCCCGGCCCGGACGACCTGGTCGTCTACAAGCAGAAGCCCAGCGCCTTCCACGGCACCAACCTGCTGTCCTGGCTGATGCTGCTCGGCGCCGACAGCCTGATCGTCACCGGCACCACCACCAGCGGCTGCGTGCGCGCGACGGTGCTTGATGCGTTCTCGAACAACTTCCGGGTGTCGATCGTCGAGGAAGGCTGCTTCGACCGCGCGCAGGCGAGCCATGCGATCAACCTGTGCGACATGCATGCAAAGTATGCCGACGTGATCAAGCTGGAGGAATCGCTTTCGTTCATCCAGTCGCTCCCAGCCGGGCTGTTCCCGAACCTTCCGGGCTCGAACCGTCGCTGACGCCGAGTCTGAGGTCAGACCCCGGGGTCTGACCCCAGCCGGGACTCGAGGTGTGGAAAACCGCACAGGCGGTCCGATGGACAGCCGCGCCGTGCGGGCCGGACCCGGGGTTTGCGGCTAACCTGCGACGCCCTCCCGAAGCGTCGCCGCCATGCCCGCAAGCCACAGCGCAGACCACATCGACTTCCTGGTGATGCAGCCCGACTGCGAGCAGCAGGTGATCCGCGACCTGCTGTTCGCGGTGATGGCGTTCAACACGCACAGCCTGAGTCCCGAGGCGGAACTGCAGGTGAGCTTCCCGCTGTTCGACGACATCAAGGTGGCCGGTCGCGCCCGTCTCGGCGAGGCGACCACCGGCCCGGTGGTGCGCGTGACCGGGCCGGCACGCAAGCTCGCGGTGCTGGCCACGCGGCATGAAGTGGTGACCCACCTGCGTGCCGGACGTGCGTTCACGCTGGAACGCGACCAGGCGGTGGTCGATGCCGGGCGCTTCGAGCGCTTCGGCCTGATCGACCGGGCACATGCGTCGCTGATCACCGAGGGACCGGTGATCGCACGTCCGCTGCCGATCTCCGGCCAGCCGCGGCTCGCCGAGATGGCCGGTGCGATGGGCGCGGTGGTGGAGAGCGAGGCGATCTTCGTGCAGCGCACCGAGCTTGCGGTGGCGCAGTCAGGCCTGATCGATCCGCTCGGCTTCTCGTGGGACAGCACGGTGCCCGTCGCCCGCTGAACGCGACAGCGCCACCTGCGCGCGCTCGCGCGGCAGGCAGTCGGGAAACTCGCGCTGGATGAAGTCGATCAGTGCTTCGCGCACCTGGCAACGCAGGTCCCACGCAGCGGGCGCGGACGCGGCGGTGACCAGGCAGCGCAGTTGCATCGACTGCTCCCCGGCCTCGGTGACCTGCAGCAGCGCGAAGCGCCGGTCCCAGTATTCCGATCCTTCGCAGACACGCGTCAACTCCGCCCGCAACGGCGCGAGCGGCAACCGGTAGTCCACCCACAGGAACACCGTGCCGATCAGTTCGGAGGTCTCGCGCGTCCAGTTCTGGAACGGGTGTTCGATCCAGTATTGCAGCGGCACGATCAGGCGGCGCTGGTCCCATATCCGCACCACGACATAGGTGCCGTTGATCTGTTCGATCACGCCCCATTCGTTCTCGACGATCACGACGTCGTCGATGCGTATCGGCTGGCTGAGCCCGATCTGCAGGCCTGCGATCAGGTTGCCGAGCACCGGCCGCGCGGCGAATCCCGCCACGATGCCGACGAGTCCGGCGGACGCCAGCAGGCTGGTGCCCACCTGCCGGATCGCAGGGAACGTGATCAGCAGCAGGGACAGCCCGACCAGGATGACGAGCCCCTGCACGACCCGCGACAGGACACGCGTCTGCGTCTGTATGCGCCGCGCATCGAGGTTGTCCGCCACCGACAACGGGTGCGCTTCGATCACGCCACGCTCCGTGCCCTGGACCGCGCGCACCGTCAGCCAGGTCAAGGCACCGATCAGGAGCAGCGTGGTTGCACGCTGCAGCGCCGACAGCCCGACCAGTTCCGTCGGAGCTTCATGCCATACCGGCTGAAGCAGCAGCAACGTCAGCGCGAGGCGCGCGGCCGGGCGCACGTCGTGCAGCACGACGCTGACCAGCGGTGACGATCGCATCGCGCGGCGCAGGACCCGCTCGACCAGTCGAAACGATACTTCAGCGATCAGCAGCGCAAGCAGTACCGCCCCGAGGGTCGGCAGCCATTCCGTGATCGCCGGCGGCGCCCAAGCGATGAAGTCCATCCGCGTGACCCGCCAGATCCATGCCCGTGGCAGCGGCTTCGTTCGCCTTCTGCCAGGATCGTTCGGCCGGCGAGGATCGGCGGGACCCGCTCAGCGCCGGTCTCCCCCCTGCAATGGCTCGACCGATCCCGCCTCGCCGTAGAGCTCCGGCCTGCGGTCGCGCCACCACGGGAATGCGGCGCGCGCCCGCTGCACCGCCGCCAGGTCGATCGTGTGCACCAGCAGTTCGGTCGTCCCGGTGCCGGCCTCCGCGAGGATGGTGCCGCGCGGGTCGACGATCATGCTGCGGCCGAGATGGTGCCGCGGGCCCTCGATGCCGACCCGGTTCGACGCGACGACATACACGCCGTTCTCGTAGGCACGCGAACGCAGCGGTACTTCCCAGATCGACGACCGGTGCGCCGGGTCGCTGTAGGTCGAGTAGCAGATCGGCATCAGGATCATCTGCGCCCCGCGCACCGCGAGCACGCGCGACGGTTCCGGGTACAGCCGGTCGTTGCAGATCTGGATGCCGAAGCGCGCGCCGCGCCAGTCGAACACCGGCAGGGACGCGCCCGGCGTGAAGTAGAACTTCTCGAAGCTGCCAGTGCCGCCCTGCTGCTCATCCGGGAAGTAGGCCGGGATATGCGTCTTGCGATAGATGCCGATCGTGGCACCGGCCTCGTCGCAGACCAGCGCCGAATTGAAGCGCGCACCCGGGGTGCGTTCGCCGAAACCGAATACCGCCGCGATCCGGTGTTCACGCGCATACCCGCACAGCGCCTGCATCACCTCGCCG
>LNFM01010018.1_pt1 | contig 13521 bp, 9 predicted proteins | sample 596031 | NCBI WGS metagenome assembly LNFM01 (sample SAMN04254537, study PRJNA301005) | activated carbon metagenome | isolation source: dual media filters at the Ann Arbor, Michigan drinking water treatment plant | place: USA: Ann Arbor
TACCGAGCCGATGTCGACCGCCTGGCGGGCTTGCGTCGTGACCATGAACGCGATGGTGGCGCACGTCCGTGGCTAGCCTTGCGTGAGCAGTTGGGATGTTGGCGCCAACCGGATACTGAGCCAAGCTTGTAGGTAGTGCCGAAGTAAAAGTGAGCCAGGTGTTCAACCTACCCTGCTGTTTATTTGAGCAGCGGGGTTCCAGGAGTGATCACCATGGACATGATTGGCAGAATCCGGCGGCTGCACACGAGGGACAAGCTGTCGGAGCGCGAGATCGCGCGCAAGACGGGCCTGTCTCGCAACACCGTATCGAAGTGGTTGCACGCGCCGGTAAAGGAAGCGCCGAAGTACCGGCGAGAGCCGCGCCCGAACAAGCTCACCGCGTTCGAGTCGGTGCTCAAGCAGGCCCTGACGGCCGATGCGAAACGCCCCAAGCACGAGAGACGTACGGCCCGCGCGCTGCTGGCTGAGATCAAGGCGACTGGCTACGCAGGCTGCTACTCCGCCGTCACGGACTTCGTACGGGCCTGGCGCAAGGGTGAAGGGCTAGCGGCCAACGTCGCGGCCTACGTGCCGCTGAACTTCGAGCTCGGCGAGGCCTTCCAATTCGACTGGAGCGAAGAAGGCTTGGTGGTGGGCGGCATCTACTACCGGATGCAGGTCTCGCACATGAAGCTGTGCGCGAGCCGTGCCTTCTGGCTGGTCGCCTACCCGAGCCAGGGCCACGAGATGCTGTTCGACGCTCACACGCGCTCCTTTGCAGCGCTGGGCGGCGTGGCCCGGCGCGGCATCTACGACAACATGCGCACGGCCGTGGACAAGGTGCACAAGGGCAAGGGCCGCACCGTGAACGCGCGCTTCGCGGTGATGTGCGCGCATTACCTGTACGACCCCGACTTCTGCAACGTCGCGTCCGGCTGGGAGAAGGGGCGCGTGGAGAAGAATGTCCAGGACAGCCGCCGGCGTATCTGGATCGACGCAGCCAAGCGCCGCTTCGGCTCCTTCGCCGAGCTCAATGCCTGGCTGGGCGAACGCTGCCGCGAGCTATGGGGCGAGGTCCGCCACCCCGAGCACAGCCAGTTCAGCGTGGCCGAGATGCTCGAGCACGAGCGGCCCCACCTGATGCCCATGCCAGAGCCCTTCGATGGCTACGTCGAGAAGCCATCGCGCGTTTCCAGCACCTGCCTGGTGTCGGTGGCGCGCAATCGCTACTCGGTGCCGTGCGAGTTGGCCGGTCAGATGGTCAGCACGCGGCTGTATCCGGGCAGCGTCGTGGTCGTTGCCGACGACGCGGTGGTCGCCAGCCATGAGCGGCTGAGCGATGCGGGCGGCACCCGCTATGACTGGCAGCACTACATCCCGCTGGTGCAGCGCAAGCCCGGCGCATTGAGGAACGGTGCCCCCTTCGCCGACATGCCCGAGGTGCTGCAGCGTCTGCGCCGCGGTCTGCTGCGCCAGGCCGGCGGGGACCGGGTGATGGCGCAGGTGCTGGCCATCGTGACGACGGCCGGCCTGGACGCCGTGCTCGTGGCGGCCGAGCTGGCCATGGAGAGCAGCCCGCCATCGGGGCGCGTCAGCGTGGAGCACGTCATCAATGTGCTGGGCCGTCTGAACGCACCCGCGGCGCCGCCGAGCGCCGAGACGGCGCTGCAGGTCGATACGCCACCGCTGGCCGATACGGCCCGCTACGACCGCCTGCGCGGCCAGGAGGTGGACCATGCGTGACGTGACCGTCGAGCTCAAGGCCTTGCGGCTGCACGGCATGGCCGGCGCCTGGTGCGATCTTCAGGAACAAGGGCCAGCCTCAGGGCTGGACACCTCGCGTTGGCTGGTCGAACACCTGCTGCAGGCAGAGGCCACGGATCGCGCAACGCGCTCGGTCCAGTACCAGATGACCTCGGCCCGCTTCCCTGTGCATCGCGACCTGGCGGGCTTCGACTTCGAGTCATCGGTGGTGGACAAGAAGCTCGTCCACCAACTCGCGACGCTGGAGTTCACGGACACCGCGCACAACGCCGTGTTGGTCGGCGGCACGGGTACGGGCAAGACCCATCTGGCGACGGCGCTGGGTGTCTCGGGCATCACGCGACACGGCAAGCGCGTGCGGTTCTACTCGACAGTCGATCTGGTCAATGCGCTGGAGCAGGAGAAGGCGCAGGGCAAGGCCGGGCGCATTGCTGCCGCGCTGCTGCGCATGGACCTGGTGGTCTTGGACGAACTGGGCTATCTGCCGTTCAGCCAGGCAGGCGGCGCGTTGCTGTTCCATCTGCTGTCCAAGCTCTACGAGCACACCAGCGTCGTGATCACCACCAACTTGGACTTCGCCGAATGGTCCACCGTGTTCTGCGACGCGAAGATGACCACGGCACTGCTGGACCGGCTCACGCATCACTGCCACATCGTCGAGACCGGCAACGAGAGCCATCGCTTCTTGCACAGCAGCGCCACGGCGAAGAAGCGGATCAAGGCCAGGGAACACGCTCGCAAAGGAGGTGACAAGCCCGACTCGGCGATTGCCGCTGAATGAGGCCAGCGACCCACACTCAATCTAAACTTATCCCCAAGCCGGCGCTCGCAACGACGGCTTCCACCCTGGCTCAAGATTCAATTGGCACGGTGGCTCAGTAGTACCTTGGCGCGGACAGGGTGCCCTGTCGCGCTCAAATGGATTCGCTATGACCCGCACACGGACAGTCATCCGGGAGACCTTGATGACTACTTTGAGGAACTTCGCCAGGGGGTTCTTTCCGCATCGGTGCTTCCTGTATCGACGCTGCTGGACGGTTCGACCGGCGTCCTCTACGTTCGACCCGCGTCGGACTTCGATGTCACCCTATGCCTGAAGGTCGAGTTCAAATACCGGGGTGATGAGGCTGCATTTGCACTGAGGGTCGACGACGTCGATGTCTCACGCGAATTGCTTGAGAAGGTGATTGCCAGAGACCTTATGTTGCATGGCCCTGAAAATGCGCCGAGGCTCATTGCAGCATTTCAATTTCCAGGAGCCGAGGAGCCACCGGATTTTCGACTGTCGCTTGAGCTCACGATGGACGGGCGGACGTCGTACTCGAACCTCATCGGCTCCACTCTTTGGCAGTGCAGTAGAGACGGATGCGAGGTCTATGCGACGGTTTCCCCCGAGCTCATCGCACTCGTCGACCGCTTTGGACGCCGTGCGCTAGAGGCGACCCTTGCATTTGGGCAAGTGGAGAGATGCTCCCCCAAGAAACTCGAGAACCTGACCGTGGATCCCAAGCGCTTGTCGCAACTGCGCCGCGTACCGAAGGAGCTTGCCGACCACCTCGACAGGCCCTTTGGAGGCGAGTAAAGCGCGAGTGACGGAAGGCGTTCATACGTTCCACAGCAAGGACTGGCCGTGGATCAACTCTGAATGAATCGGCACGTTTGTCTATCCGTTCTGCAGTTTGCGGCCGATACCTCCTATGCAGCGGGTGCGGTCATACGGCAGGACGAAATCGACGCCCGAGAATGGTCACTCAAGGTTTGAATTCAGCGAATGCCGCGGACAGTCTCTGGCTCGTGGTCAACTTGCGGAAGCACCAAGCTGGCGACGTGTACCAGCCCGTTCCGGAAGCGCGACGCCCAGTATTCCCGCTCGAGGGTGGTGCCGCTGCACCGGCCCTGCGTAGATACGGCCGCCATCGTCAGTGCGGCCGTCCAGGGCCTGCGGGCCATCTTCCAGCCCGGGTTTAGCCTGGCCAAGGCCGGCGTCATACTGGTCGACCTGCAGCCGGCCGCCGAGGGGCAGCTTGAGCTGAGCCGGGAAGACGATGAGCCCGAGCGCGACGGGGCCCGGCTGATGCAGGCGCTGGACGTCATCAACGACCGCTGGGGCAAGGGCACAATGCTCATGGGCTCCGCCCAGGCCCGGCGCGCGCCGCACGGCAGTTGGGAGACGAAGCAGGAACGCCGGACGCTCGCCTACACCACCGAATGGGCCGCGATGCCGGTCGCATGCCGCGTGGCATGGACTTCACAATCCATGCCAACCGGCAAGTGGTGGCAACCTGAGGGATCACACATGGCCGACAACGACGCTTCAACGGATCTGGCGCCGGCGGGTGAGCCGGTCATGACCCCGCGTCCCCTGTTCAGCGATCACCAGATCTTCGTGTCGCTGCTGCCGCCCATGAAGGCGTACGCCCTCAAGGGCCTGCACGAGTACAAGACCGGGCAGAACGGGGGCAAGTTCAGCGCCACCGCGTTGGAGCAGTATTCGGCGCAGGTTCTTGAGCGCGTCGACGCGCTGGACAGCTGCATCTCATCGTTGCGCCTGGCACTGAGCTTCATCGAGGACCTGGACAGGGCACATTCCAGCGTCGTCGAGCTCTACAGGTACCACCACGAGAACTTCCTGCTTCGCCTCACCGGCGTCGTAGATCGCGTGCACCGACTCGTCGGCGCGTCGTTGGTGATGGGCGCCAAGGATTTGGAGAAAGTCGGCTCGAACAAGCTCGTTGAACGAGCCGTCATCACTGACTACCCGGACGTCCACCGTGCCCTGAAGAAACTGGCCGATGCCGTGGCAGCGCACAAGAATGACAGGAACATGGTCGCCCACTCGGCGGCCTACGCCACCCGTGAACTTGGGCTGTTCACCGCCATCACGACGATGAATCTGGGGCTCGAGGGGATCGATCTCGACGAGCTCATGGAGCACTATTTCTCCAAGGGGGCGGTCAGCATGGTCGCGCTCATCGGCGAGATGGTGCTGGGCATCGAGGAGCTGACTTGGCACCTTATGTGCAACTCGTGCTGTCCGACCCGGTCGACGCTGACAGCCCGAACTACGGCCTGGTCGGCGAACGCCGTTGGCGATTCGTCGACCTCGGACGACGTCTCGACTTCTTGCTGGCGGGCTTCGGCTGGTGCAGGATGCCGCTTCACCTAGTCGAGCCGGCTCTTGCGGCGGGCCAACTTGTACCCATCGACATCGCGGACGATACGACGCCGGCCGACGGCTTGACCATCTATGCTGCGCATCGGCGCGAAATGGCACCCGGAAAGGCAGGACGCTGGCTGCTCGACGACCTCCGCGCTCGGCTGACAGTTGATTGACGGTGTTCTCGGAAGATTCCCGAAAATCGGCTGGCCGGCTACAAGCAGTCATGCAGGTCAATGAGGAGATGGCCGGAGTCGACGGTTCGCCAAAGGAACTTCAGGCGGCTGTAGTCCACCTGTGGTGCAGCAACTCGTCGAACCACCGATTGAGGCGCATAGGCAGTTAAGTGGGTTGGAGGCACCTATGTCATCGTCCGGGGACAAGGTGGGATGGCGGGTTGCTTACCTTTGACGTCAGAACTTGAGCCCGAATCCCGCGCTACCTGTCCGTGAGAACTTGAAGAGAGGAGCTTCCTTGCCCACGCTGTAGGAGAAGTCCAGGCTGACGACCTCGGTGAGTCCGAAGCTCAATCCAGTCTTGCCGAGTCGGAAATTCCGTGTTTCTTGCTCTTTGGGCAAGTGCCAGTATGAGCCTTCGAGGTATGCGGTCGCGCTCTGTGTTCCCAATGCTGATGAAAGCGCGTTGAGTTCTGCATCAAGCCGCAACGTCCCACGCAAGCGAAGAATGGTGTCCTGTCTTTCCGTGGAAGAGCCGACGTCCATCGTCTTGCCGACCTCAGCACCGAACGAGATCACGGGGGCAATTCGTGCCCACGGCGCTTGAAGATAGTTGCCCGCCTCGTCGACGTTGCCTTTTTTCGGCGGGCCTGGCCACTGCCTACCAAGCCAGCCATAGATTGGCGTGAAGCTGACTTCCACCAAGCCCTTCTTGGTGCCAGTTTTTCGCTCTGTTTCGTACTTCAGGTTTGCAACGAAGTCCGTAAATTCGCCGCTCTTGGCCTCTGCGATGGCTCGATAGAAACCTCCGCGAAGGATCGCTGCGTCCTCGGGCTTCTTATCTCCGGATGACGTGAAGCGCCCCTCCAGCGATGCTCGTGGCCAGAATCCATTCAGGTCCTTGGGGCTATCGTAGATAAGCGCGAACTCGGACTGGTAGGCCGTTACTCGGCTTGGTGTCGTCTTCTGGTTTGAGATGTAGGAAATGGTCGCTGGCAACTGAGCGGACTTTGTGTTCAACGTATCTGACCGCTGAAGCTTAAAGCCTGCGTTGCGGGCACCTTGCACCCACGTGTTCCCAACTTGAACTTGCGCTTCCTCGCTCTTCGCAAGGACGATTCCATCGACGTCGACAGCGCTGATTTGCCACTTCACCTCCATGCCTGGCTTCAGCTCCAGCATCGTGGTTCCATAGTCCCCAACCGTGCAGACACTCGCTGCGCATCCACCTTCCAACTTCTCCCAAGGCGGGTCGTCGCTTGGTTTGTCCTTGGTCCTCGTTTGGCCGGTTATCAAGTAGCGCTTCGTTCCGGGCACCATAGTCCAAGCCAAGGACAGTCGCCCATCTATCAAATCCGTGGTGGTGATATCAATTTTCTTCGGCGTCCTCAGGGCAATAGTTGGGACGGCCAGAGTAGACAACTTGTAACTCCAAGTCCACTCTCCCTCCGGAATGACGCCCTGTCCAACGCGAAGTCCAGTGGTTCCGGCCGGGAGTGCAAGTTGAACGGTTTCACCGACCTTCGGTTTGATGATGATGAGGTAAGAATCCTTCGGCGCGGCAAGCTCAGGAAAAAGGAACATGCCTTTGTCGAACACCGCCTTGGCGTCATTTGCTGCTGGAACGGCGGATAGGCAGATGGCCGGCAATGCCAGTGACATGGCGACGAGCAAGGAAACCGCCCTCATACCAAGTCCTTTTCGACAAGGGCGGCGACGTCCCCAACAAATTTGAGCTTGCTGTCAGTGAAGGCCTGAGGGGTGAGTGTCTTCATCCTGCATCCCTGGCCTTTGGCCTCTAGCTTGGCAGCAATTCCTCTGTGGTATCCCTTGCGTTTCACCATCGTGTGTCCAAGTCCTTTGCCTCCCAGGGACGTTCCTAGAGTGATAACGACATCTGGGCCTTCCAGTTCTCGAAAGTACTCCAGGACGAGCAACTGGACATATTCGGTCTTTTCCTTCTTCGGCACGCTGCAGGTCATGTCTCCTCCGTTGGAACTGTTGCTGTGGTCCATTGCCAGGGCGGCGCTTGCTTTGTCACGCTTAATCAGTTGCTATGCGAACCCATTCGAGGTAGACCGCGTCGCGGTAGATGCGGTGGCGGAAAGCTGAGATTCCCACGACGGTTGGCAGCTTGGCGATATGAATCTGGTGATGGCCACGCGCCTCAAGTAGAGCTCGCAGGTTTAGCGGGTTCGGTGCAGTTGAGCGGAAGAACCTTTCCATGGAGACCTCCCTGGGCGTGGGGCAGGCCGCTCCGGTGTCCAACAACTCAGGGCTTCCCAATTCTCCAAAATTTTGACTGATGACGACACGCTAACAGTGGTTTCTTGACGTGTCATCCGTGCAATCTATGAGAAATGGCGAGAGTATTGATGTCGGCTTTTGCGGCCTGATTCCGTTCTAACGCGAACTGCCAATGTTGGCGGAGGGTAGGGCGCAAGCGGCCCATCTTGCTCAGGCAGTCGCACAGTTCAAGTTGACCCGATTTACTTTACGAGCAAGTCGAATGAAGCCTGAAGTCGCAATGCATCTGGCGCAGGGCTAGTCAGTGTAGTGAACCATGCCATGGTTGACGCTGGGTCGATGAGCCCCACCTGCCGATGAGTCCTTCAGGGGATGCAGTTGGCACTGCTAAGCCAGGTCGAACTCAACCCAGCGCCTGCGAGGGTTGCCATCGTCTGAAACACCCGGCCCTGAACGTACGCCCCGCAAGGAGCCGGACGGTACCTGGAATGGCGCTTCCTCTCCGAGTAACCATGAGTCGTCGGCGCGGACAACGCGCTCACCACAGTGCTCATTCAGCGCTGTGAGAATTCCGTGGAAGGGCATTTCACCCCAGCGCACTTTCTTTGCATCGACTTCGTTGGTTGGAATGAAAGCCGATAAGTCTTCGTTTGTCATCAGCTCAAGGCCCTTCTTTTCCAGGGTGGCGTTATGACTGCCGTGGTGCCCCACTTTATAGAAGACAGTGCGAGCGAGCAGGTCAGGGCCGGTTACCACCTCACCGCCTTTCAATGTCCAACTGGTGTCGTGCCAACTGAGCCAGTTCCCAACTTGAGCATCAGCTGCAAACAGGAAAACTCTGCCGGTATCGACAAGTTCAAAGGCCAGGACCAAGCTGGTGTTGTTCGTCTTGCCATCGAGCTGCATAGCCAAGTCGGCGCTAAGGGAAAGCCAGTCGTAGTCAATGCGCCGCCATGATTGGTCGAGCTCATTGGCATCAACGGTTCGCAATGGTCGCCGTGAGCGAACTGCCGGTCCTATGCTGGTGGAAGGCCCAAAGTAGTGGTCCTGAGCAAACGATGAAATGGGACTCTTGCCTCTCTGGCGAGTCGAACTGCCCAATTCGTTAAGTGGGCTTCCTGTGCTAGGGTCAAAGGGAGCTGTTGGGTCTAAGAGCGCGCTCCCATCCGCGGTGGCGGCGAACGCGCAAGACAGCGTATGAGCGATCTGGGCGTCAGGCGCGCCAGCCATGTGGTACATCTCGCTGTCACGTTCGTCAATGCTCAGATATTTCTCATCCCGTGACGGAGCGAGGACGAACACGCGGAGATTCGGTAAACCCTTGATGGCTATCGGCGGTTTGCTGGGCTCAAGGTATTTGACGTTATCGGGCGCAAGCGCAACTGCGGAATCCCGAAGCGCACGTACTTTCTCGCCTTTGACGCCGAAGCTGAAGTCCAACAGCGCATTCACGCCCGAACGGATTGATTCCATGCTGGGACTGAGGCGGTGGGCCTCGTTTAGTCGCTGACTGGCACCCGCGAGTGCGGTCAGCGCTTGCTGCTTGAACTTGTCCAGCTTCTGTGCCTGCGGGTCGGTACTGGATTCAGTCCAGCCCATCCAAATTTCACCAATTTCAAAGTTTTTGAACCGGTCGGCTGACGGCAAGAAGGCGGAGTTGTGGTCGTAGTGCTCGTGCGTCAGTACAAGAACGTCGATGCGCCCTCCGGTCACCGTGTGAAGGTCGGCAACGATTTCGTCCATGAGTTTGGGTCCACCGGAAATCGACGTGTGGACGCCGCAATCGATGAGTATCCAGAACGGGCTGTCATCCTTCTTGTCGAACCTTAGGAGGTGACAGTCGCCAATCCCGTGGCAGTAGTGGCGTACCGTGAGACCTTGAGGCACAGATTCAGTAGGCATGGCTGGCTCCTAGTTGTGGCTATGCAGCATTGCAAACGGCTCGTTCGCCCCTTCTCCGAAGTAGAGCGCTCTCAGGGGCGACATCGATAGGCCAGTTGCCATTCGACGTTGGCGTTCGAGGCGGGTCTCACTTCCACTGTTCTTGATGATGGCGTAGCGAATCTCACGATGGCTTTCTCGTGGGTCCACAATCAATGTGCAGCCCCCTCGGAACCAGATGCTCGGTCCGTCCGGGTCGTTCGGATTGGCAGGCACGCGGCGCCGTTGAAGGATGGTTGCAATGAGCTCGATGCGGAAGGTCCCGTCGGGGGCAACACGCCGCGCAGGCCGAACGCTCGGCACATCGAAGGTCGTCTGATTTGGCCCAACGACTTTGACGATCTCGCCTCCGGCAGAGTATCGAGGTATTCCCTTGAGGAGCCCGAACTGTGCATGCAAGTCATCGTTGTCTTGAAGAAGCTCCTTCAGGGCCATGAAGAACGTCCATCGATTCCTTTCGTTGAGCTCAAAAATCTTTGACCTGTCGAGGTCGCGGTCCCATCCAACATCAAGCCTTTCGACGAGCTTAGCGAGCCATCTCGGCTTTGGGTCTTGAAGCGTTCCCCAAGCCAAGGTTTCTTCAGAGACAGTGCGCACGTCACGCGGCAGTAAATCCCGCTTTCTGAAGGCCTCCATGAAGGCGACGCGGTAGTGGTACTTGTCGTTCTCCACAAGGTCGATGTCGGACGTGATGAGGGCTCGCAAGTACTCGCCGAACGTGATGTCAACTGCTGGGCAGTAGTCCAGCGCCCGGATGCACATGCGAAGCACATGGCGCGCAGTCTTGCAGGTTTCGTCCGTCAGGCGGTGAACCAGGTCGGGATGGAGCGCACCTCCGGGCAGTACTCCGCTGCCATTGGTCGCGATTCTGATGAGGTCTGCCGTTCGGAAGTCGACGATGCTGAGGAACGCGCGGTAGACAGCTGAAACCAGAATTGACCCTCTTGCATGGACCTCCATCGTGTCGGCATAGTTGAGCTTCTGGATTTTTTCTCCGAGGTAGTCTCTGAGCGGCCCACTCCGGTGAGTCCCTTCACCGAACTGCTTCGCCAGGGAGCCGAGGAGCTCCGCGGCGTCCAACTTACCGCGAGCCTTCGATATCTGGAACCGAACGAGCTCCGGGATTGAATAGTGCTGGAAGAGTGCAACGATGTCGGCGAACGCCTCATGAAATGCCGGAACATCTGGGTTCGAAGCTTCTTGGAACCGGCGGTGCAGCCCATCTAGCAAGGCGTGCGACATTTCGTGCGCGACGATGTCGCTGGATAGACATGAAAACACCATCGAGCCATTGGGCGTCGAGTCATCGAGGCTTGAGGTGGCTTGGAAGTAGCCGAACAGAAGCGCGACTTTGTCAGGGCTGTAGTACGCGTTGTCAGTGCGCAGCGCGTGCGGGTAAATGCGCAGGCGCGGAACTTGATAGGGCTTGAATGTCGGCTGGCCGTCTTTCATGACGGTGCCCCAACGCGACGCCCATAGCACCTTCCGGCCCAACGCCGCTTCGAAATTCCCAATGGTCTTCATGGCGACGGCGTAGACCATCTGCTGATGGAACTCCGGATTCCCTTCAGACGGAGTCCATCCGTCTTGAGCAAGGAGCTTGGGCTCATTGAGGTTCACCGGGTGTTGGCGCCGACCGAAAAATGACCCACCCGTGAGGGCCCTGCCGACCCAAATTTGACCCAGGTGTTCAACCTACCCTGCCCGAGATATCCACAGCTGGGCGGGGTTCGAGGAGTGATCACCATGGTGATGATTGGCAAGGTCTTGCGGATGCACCACCGCGAGAAGAAGTCGGTGAGGGAGATTGCCAAGGCGACGAGCCTGGCGAGGAACACGGTTCGTAAGTACCTCAGGCTGGGCAAGGCCGAGCAGCCCCAGTACCGCCGGCCCGCGGTGCCGACGAAGCTCGCGCCGTACGTCGAGCAGCTGGAACAGGCGTTGCGAGCCGACGCGCGGCGGCCAAAGAAGGAGCGGCGCAGCGCCAAGGCACTGCTGGAGCAGTTGAAGGCCGCTGGCTACGCCGGCGGCTACAGCCGGCTGACCGACTACATCCGCGCCTGGCGCGCGGCCCAAGGCGGTGCGACGACGGGCGATGCCTATGTGCCGCTGAGCTTCGAACTCGGCGAGGCCTTCCAGTTCGACTGGAGCGAGGAGCCGCTGGTCATCGGCGGTGTCTACCAGCGGCTGCAGGTGGCGCACATGAAGCTGTGCGCCAGCCGGGCCTTCTGGCTGGTGGCGTACCCAAGCCAAGGCCACGAGATGCTGTTCGACGCCCACACGCGCAGCTTCGCGGCCCTGGGCGGCGTGGCGCGCCGGGGCATCTACGACAACATGAAGACCGCAGTGGACCGCGTCGGCCGCGGCAAGAACCGCGACGTCAACAGCCGCTTCGCAGCGCTGTGCGCGCACTACCTCTTCGACCCGGACTTCTGCAACGTCGCCAGCGGCTGGGAGAAGGGTGTCGTCGAGAAGAACGTGCAGGACAGCCGGCGTCGCATCTGGCTGGCGGCGCGCGAGCAGCGCTTCGGCAGCCTGGAGGAACTCAACGCCTGGCTGGGCGAGCGCTGCAAGGCGCTGTGGGCTGAACTGCGCCACCCCGAGCACAAGGCCTTCAGCGTGTCCGAGATGCTGGAGTTGGAGCGCAGCCACCTGATGCCCAAGCCCGTGGACTTCGACGGTTATGTGCAGGACGTAGCGCGCGTGAGCAGCACCTGCCTGGTCACCGTGGCCCGCAACCGCTACTCGGTGCCGTGCGAGTTGGCCCGGCAGACGGTCAGCACGCGGCTGTACCCACAGCGCGTGGTGATCGTGGCCGACGAACGCGTGGTGGCCGAACACGCCAGGCTCAGCGGCAAGGGTCGCATGGCCTACGACTGGCAGCATTACGTGCCGCTGGTGCAGAGGAAGCCCGGGGCGCTGCGCAACGGCGCGCCCTTCGTGGACCTGCCAGAGCCGCTGGCCAGGCTGCGCCATGCGCTGCTGCGTCATGCCGGTGGCGACCGGCTGATGGCGCAGGTACTGGCGCTGAGCAGCACGGCCGGGCTGGACGAGGTGCTGGTCGCGGCCGAACTGGCGCTGGAGCGGGCGGGGCCCGGCGGGCGCATCAGCCCGGAGCACGTGGCCAACGTGCTGGCACGGCTCACAGCGCCCGAGCGACCGCCCAACGTCGCCACACCACTGAGCACGACCACACCGCCGCAGGCCGACCCGGGCCGCTACGACCGTCTGCGCCGCCTGGCCGAGCAGGAGGCCGACCATGGCTGACGTCATTGCAGAGCTGAAGGCCCTGCGCCTGCACGGCATGGCCGCCACCTGGGCCGAGCTCGGCGAGCAGCGCAACGCTGAAGTCGAGCGCTCGCGCTGGCTGCTGGAGCACATGCTGCAGGCCGAGGTCAGCGACCGCGCCACGCGCTCAGTGCAGCACCAGATGAACAGTGCCAAGTTCCCGGTGCACCGCGACCTGGCTCGCTTCGACTTCGAGGTCTCGCCCGTGGACCGCAAGCTGGTCACGCAACTGGCCAACTGCGAGTTCACGGCCGCCGCGCACAACGTGGTGCTGGTGGGCGGTCCGGGCACAGGCAAGACCCATCTGGCCACGGCCATCGGCGTGGCGGGCATCGGCACGCACGGCAAGCGCGTGCGGTTCTACAGCACGGTGGACCTGGTCAACGCGCTGGAGCGGGAGAAGGCCGAGGGCAAGGCCGGGCGCATCGCGGCCAGCCTGCTGCGGCTGGACCTCGTGATCCTCGATGAGCTGGGCTACTTGCCGTTCAGCCAGGCAGGCGGCGCCTTGCTGTTCCATCTGATGTCCAAGCTCTATGAGCACACCAGCGTCGTCATCACGACCAACCTGGACTTCGCAGAGTGGAGCACCGTCTTCGGCGACGCCAAGATGACCACAGCGCTGCTGGACCGGCTCACGCACCACTGCCACATCGTGGAGACGGGCAACGAGAGCTACCGCGTCACGCAGGCCACGGCAGCCACGCGCAAGCGCATCAAGGCCAGAGAGCAGGAGCGACGCAACAAGGGCGACGAGGCGGGCTGAACAAGCACCGCGCTACAGTTGTCCACAGCCGGCATCAGCCGATGCCGGCCCCAAGCCCTGGGTCAAAGTTCAATCGGCAGGGTGGGTCAAATTTAGATCGGCGCCAACAGTCTACAAGTTCAAACGGTCCGCCGGCACCAAGGGAGCGGCCCTGGCCACGGAGGTGACCCCGGTCCCTTTCGTCGAACGGCTGGCCGCACTCG
>LNFM01010019.1_pt1 | contig 13520 bp, 12 predicted proteins | sample 596031 | NCBI WGS metagenome assembly LNFM01 (sample SAMN04254537, study PRJNA301005) | activated carbon metagenome | isolation source: dual media filters at the Ann Arbor, Michigan drinking water treatment plant | place: USA: Ann Arbor
AGATCGCCGCAGACGAAAACGCATTGCCTGAGTCGCATCGCATCCCTCCCTTTCCTTGGCTGTCCGGTCTATCGTAGCGCCATGCGGACCGTGTGGACCATGGGCTTCGTGGCGGTGGCCGCGCTTTCGTTCTGCTTCCCGGATTTCATCGTCTTCCGCTTTACCCAGGCCGTGATCTGGGCGATCGCGCTGGTGGGCCTGGTGATCCTGTGCGGGACGAGCGGCCAGTTCTCCTTCGCCCAGGCCGGCTTCTTCGGCATCGGCGGCTACACCGCTGCGATCCTGGGCGCCCATACGCCGCTTTCGCTCTACTGGGCGCTCGCGCTCGCACCGCTGATGGGCTACGCCGCCGGCTACGGCCTCGGCCGGGTCACCGCCGGCCACAGCCTGTGGACCCAGGCCCTGGTGAGCTACGCCTTCGCCATCGCCTTTCCGCAACTCCTGCGCTGGCGGCTGATCGAGCAATGGACCGGCGGCGTGCAGGGCCTCTATCTCGACTTTCCCACCTCGCCGGGCGGTCTCCTGAGCGACGACCGCTGGAGCTTCCTGATGGCGCTGGCGCTGCTTGGGGCCGGCCTCTGGCTGGCCGTCAACCTCCTCCAGAGCCGCTCCGGCCGGGCGATGAGGGCCGCGCGCGATCATGATCTCGCAGCATCTGCGCAGGGTGTCCGCGTCGTGCAGGTGCGGGCGGCGGCATCGGGCGTGGCCGGCGCCTACGTGGCTCTGGCCGGTTGCCTCTCGGCCTTCCAGTTCGGCTTCGTCGGACCGACCAGCTACAACTTCGCGCTGTCGGTCCAGATGCTGTTCGGGTTGGTGATCGGCGGCATCCAGTCGCTCCCGGGCGCGATCCTGGGCGGCCTCTTCCTGCAGTTCTTCCCCGACGTCACGGCTGGCCTCGGCAAAGGCTTCTCGGCGCTGCTCTATGCCGTGCTGCTGATCCTGGCCATGGTGGCGATGCCGAACGGCGTGACGGGCGAGCTCAGTCGCCTCGCCGCCAGGTTCCGTCGTCAGTGACCTCTGAAGCGTCAGTGACCCTTAAAGACTGGTGCACGCTTCTCGACGAAAGCCCGGGCCGCTTCCTTATGATCCTCGGTCTCGCCCGTGCGAATCATGCGCGCGGCCTCGCTGTCGAGCGCTTCGGAAAGGGTGCCCTCTTCCGCCACCTTCATGTTCTTCTTCACGTGCCACCACGCCACTCTGGGACCGGCCGCCAGCTTCTTGGCGAAAGCCATGGTCTCGCTGTCGAGGTTGGCATCGTCGATGACGCGGTTGGCGAGGCCCAGCTTCTCGATCTGCTCGGCATTCAGGATTTCAGCCGTGAAGTAGAGTTCGCGCGCCTTCGAGGTGCCGACCAGCTTGTGCAGGAAATAGTGCGAGCCGAAATCGCCGGAGAATCCCACCTTGGCAAAGGCCGTGGTCATGCGCGCGCTGCGGCCGACGAAGCGCATGTCGGCCGCGAGCGCGATCGACAGGCCGGCGCCGGCGGCCACGCCGTTCACCATGGCGATGGTGGGCTTGCCCATCTCGTGCAGCAGCTCAGAGACCTGCATGCGGACGCGGATGTCGTGGACCTTGTCCTCGTAGGTCTTGTCCTGGTCGCGGCCCGCGGCCATCGACTTGACGTCACCACCGGCGCAGAAGGCCTTGTCGCCGGCACCGCGCACGACGACGCAGCCGATCTTGCGGTCACCCGCCGCCTCTTCGAGCGCGTCGCTGAAACCGCTCATCATGTCCCGGTTCAGCGCATTCATCGCGTCGGGGCGGTTCAGCACGATCTTCATCACGCCGTCTTCGACGGTCTTGAGCACATACGACATAAGCTTCCTCCGGGATTGCGGTCCGTCACAGTTGCGGCGATGGTTTCGTAAACCAAGCATTCGCGCAACGACATTCCGCCTCGCATCGCGGAACCATCGGAAGGACCTCGACGCCATGCAATACGAGACCCTGCTGACCGACCTCGTCGACGGCGTCATGACCGTGACGCTCAATCGCCCCGACAAGCTCAATGCGTTCAACACGGTGATGAGCCGGGAGCTGATCGACTTCTTCCAGCGCGTCAACAGCATGGACGAGGTCCGCGCCATCGTCGTGACGGGCGCCGGCCGTGCCTTCTGCGCCGGCGCCGACATCTCCGGTGGCAGCGGCGCCTTCCAGGTCTGGAACGACGGCAACAAACCGCAGAAACGCGAGGCGAGCGATTCGATCACGCTCGCCATCTTCAATTGCCTGAAACCGATCGTGGCCGCGATCAACGGCGCGGCCGTGGGTGTCGGCATCACCATGTGCCTGCCGATGGACATCAGGATGATCTCCAGCGCCGGCCGCATCGGCTTCGTGTTCAACCGGCGCGGCATGGCGATGGAGGCCGGCTCCTGCTGGTTCCTGCCCCGGCTGGTCGGCATGCAGCAGGCCCAGGAATGGGTGATGACGGCCGAGTTGTTCGGTGCCGACGAGGCGTTGAAGGGCGGACTCGTCCGCTCCGTCCATGCGCCCGAGGAACTCCTGCCCGCCGCCCAGGCGCTGGCGAAGAAGTTCGCCTCGGGAGCCTCCTCGGCCGTGGCTGCCGCCGTGAACCGCCGCCTCATGTGGAGCATGTGGGGTGCACAGGATCCGCTCGATGCCGTGACGCTCGACCTGCAGTGCGTCGGCTATCTGGCGGCCGGGGCGGACGCCCAGGAAGGCATCAAGTCGTTCTTCGAGAAGCGGACGCCGAGCTTCCCCCTGAAGCCTAGCAAGGATATGCCGCCGTTCGGACCTTGGGCCAAATAGCGCTCGCCTAGAGCCTGAGCACATACATGGCGAAGGGCTCCACGGGCGCGCTGCGCGATTCGTAGAGATATCTGGCCGGAACATTGTCCGGCTCCGTGCCCACCCAGGCTTCCTGGCAACCCAGGTCCTTGCCGAGCGCCAGCATGGCGTCGAGCAGCCGCCGCGCGATGCCTTCGCGTTGTCGCGCCGGCGCCACTGCCACTTCATCGATATAGAGTTCAGTCGGCCGGCCGTCGGGATGCCGGTGCACGACGGCCGCGACCTGGCCCACGACCTCGCCGTCGGCGATCGCCACCATGAGGTGATGCCCCGGCGTGGCGAGATAATGCGTGAGCTGGCGACGTTCGACCGGATGGTCGAACACGTCGGGCGCCACGCGATCGAACAGATCCTCGTCACCGGGGCCGACATAGCGGATTTCGACGGTCATCGGCTTTCTATAGCCCACTAGCGCAGCGCCGCCACCAGCGCGCGGGCGATCGCTGCCGGCGACTTGGCGCCTGGCCGATACCAGGTCGGCGTCCAGTTGAGGGCGCCCAGCAACTGCAGGCGCCAAAGCGTGCGGTCGATCGTTGGAGAGAGCGGCAATGCCGCTACCAGTTCGACGAAGCGCTTTTCATAGCCATCACGCATCGCGATCAGCCGGCGGCGCAGGCGCGCGTCGAGGCGGTTGAGATCGGCCGTCATGACGGCTGCGTGGGCCCTGTCAGCCAGCAGAGACTTGAGATGGGCGATGCAGGCCGCCTCCAGCCGGTTCCAAGGCCCGTGAGCCTGGACCACCGCAGCATCGACCGCCGCGCCGATTTCAGCCACGCCTGCTTCGTAGACCGCGGCGATCAGCTCGTTCTTGGAGGGGAAATGGTAATACATCGAGCCCGCGAGCATGCCGGCCTCGCCCGCGATATCGCGCATCGATGTGGCTTCGAACCCACCTTTCGCGAAGCGGCGCGCCGATATCGCCAGGAGCCTGTCGCGGGACATGGTGCATTCTAGCAACCAAACACTTGTTTGGTAAGTCGCCGGGCGCTAGCCTCGCCCATGTCCTACGTTTTTGATCTCGGCAATTCGGCGACCAACGCCAACCCTTTCCCCGAATTCGCGCGGCTCCGCGCCGAAGATCCGGTGCACTGGTCGCCTGCCATGAAGGCGTGGATCGTGACGCGCCATGCCGACGTGAAGCAAGTGGCGCTGAACAACCGGCAGATCTCGGCCGACCGGTTGACGCCGTTTTTCAAGACCAATCCCGAGTATCAGAAGGGCTCGATCGAGAGCCTTGTGCGCTACCTCAACCACTGGATGGTGTTTCGCGACCCACCGGACCACACCCGCCTGCGCCGCCTGTTCAACAAGGCATTTACGCCGACCTCGGTCGAGAACCTGCGGCCCAACATCGAGAGCATCGTCGCCCACCTGATCGACGGCATGGAGGCCAAGGCCCGGCGCGGCGAAACCGTCGACTACATCGCCGACTTTGCCTATCCGCTGCCCGCCTCGGTGATCATGGATCTGCTCGGCGTGCCGCGCACCGACCTCGAACGCGTGAAAGTGTGGTCGGACGACATCGCACTCTTCATCGGCACGGCCCAGGTCGCCGGCAACAAATACCTGCGCGCCGAATCTGGCGCCAAGGCAATGTCCGACTATTTCCGCGTCTTGGTCGAGGACCGTACCGCCCAGCCGCGCGACGACATGATCAGCCATCTCGTGCTGGCGCGCGACGACCGCGACGCCCTTGGCACCGACGAGATCATCGGGACCGCCATCCTGCTGCTGTTCGCCGGCCACGAAACGACCAGCAATCTGATCGGCAACGGCTTTTTCTATTCGATGAAACATCGTGGCGAGTGGGAACGTCTGATCGCCGAGCCGTCGCTTGCACCGACGGCGGTCGAGGAGTTCCTGCGCTACGACGGCCCATCGGGCGCTCTGGCGCGCGTCGCCTCGGCGGATCTCGAGATGAACGGCAAGGCGATCCGCGAGGGCCAACGCGTCTTTGCTTTCGTGAATGCCGCCAACCGCGATCCCGAGGCCTTTGACGAGGCCGAACGCTTCGATATCGGCCGCTTGCAGAACCCACATCTCACTTTCGGTCACGGCATTCACTTTTGCCTGGGTGCGCCGCTGGCCCGGCTGGAGGCCCAGATCGCCGTCATCCGGCTGGCCGAGCGCCTGCCTCACATCCACCTTTCCGGCGGCGAGCCGGAATGGCACGATTCCCTCATCCTGCGCGGCGTCAAGCGGCTGCCGGTAGAGTTCGGCTAAGGAGACGACGGACATGGCCTCTGGCATTCGCGACAAGGTCGCCATTCTAGGCATGGGCTGCACGCGATTCGGCGAACACTGGGACAAGGGCGCCGAGGACTTGATGGTTACGGCCTTCGAGGAGGCGATCGCCGACGCAGGCATCGAGCGCAAACAGGTCGACGCAGCCTGGCTTTCGACCTGCCTCGACGAAGTCCATGTCGGCAAGTCGGGCCTGCCCCTGTCGGAAACGCTCCGCTTCGACTACATCCCCGTCAGTCGCGTCGAGAACTACTGCGCCTCCGGGTCCGATGCCTTCCGTTCCGCCGTCTATGCCGTTGCAGCGGGCGCTTGCGACATCGCACTCGCTCTGGGCGTCGAGAAGCTGAAGGATACCGGTTTCGGCGGCCTCCCCGGCCTCAACGCCGGCACCGGCGCTCCGCTGTGGTGGGCCAACCTGACCGCGCCTGGCAGCTTCGCCCAACTCGCCTCTGCTTACCGTGCCAAGCACGGCATCGGCCGCGACGAGCTCAAGCGCGCGATGGCGCACATCTCGGTCAAGAGCCACGCCAACGGCGTCAGAAATCCCAAGGCCCATTTGCAGCGTGCCATTACTGAGGCCGATGTTCTGAACGCGCCGCTGATCGCCGACCCGCTCGGGCTCTACGATTGCTGCGGTGTCAGTGACGGCGCAGCGGCCGCCATCGTGACGACACCCGAGATCGCGCGCAGCCTGGGCAAGAGGGATATCGTCTCCGTGAAGGCGTTGCAGATCGCCGGGTCAAACGGCATCGAGGAGCAGCACAACACCTGGGATGGCAGCTACTTCGCCACCGCCCGGGTCGCGGCCAAGCGCGCCTACCGCGAGGCCGGTATCGATCGGCCCCGCGAGCAGCTCAGCCTTGTCGAATGCCACGATTGCTTCTCGGTCACCGAGCTGGTGACGCTCGAAGACCTTTACATCTCGCCCGAAGGCGGCGCCGTGAAGGACGTTCTGGACGGCTTCTACGATTCGGACGGCCAGGTCCCATGCCAGATCGATGGCGGGCTGAAATGCTTCGGCCATCCGATCGGCGCTTCCGGCATCCGCATGATCTACGAGATGTACCTCCAGCTGCAGGGCCGGGCCGGCGCACGCCAGCGTCCCGACGTTCGGTTCGGCCTCACCCACAATCTCGGCGGCTTCCCCGCCCGTAACGTCTGCTCCGTCGCCATCGTCGGTGCCCTGAACGCCTGACGGAGTAGATGTCATGAAGGCCATGATCTGCCGCCAATGGGGTGGCCCTGAAGACCTGACGCTGGAAACGGTGGAGCCCGCGCCACTCAAGGCCGGACAGGTTCGCATCAAGGTCCATGCCGCCGGCGTCAGTTTCGCCACGACGCTGGTGATCGCGGGCAAGTACCAGCGCCGCCCGCCCTTCCCCTTTGCGCCGGGTACCGAAGTTTCAGGCGTCGTGACGGAGGTCGATCCGGCTTGCCGGCGCCTGAAAGTCGGCGACGAGGTGGTGGCCGTGCTCGACTGGGGCGGGCTTGCCGAGGAAGCGGTGGCGCACGAGGTCAACGTCTTCCGAAAGCCGAAAAATCTGGGGTTCGTCGAGGCAATCCAGCTTGCCATCTCCTACCCGACCTCGGCGGGGGCCCTTACCTGGCCGATGGCACTGGACGTTCAGAAGGGCCAGACGCTTCTGGTCCATGCCGCAGCGGGCGGTGTCGGCATGGCGGCCGTCGAGATCGGCAAGATCCTCGGGGCCACGGTGATCGCCACGGCCGGCGGCGCGCGCAAGACCGCCTTTGCCAAGGCGCACGGCGCCGATCACGTGATCGACTACGCCACGACCGATTTCCGGGAGGAAGTGCTGAAGCTGACCAACGGCCGCGGCGTAGACCGTGTCTACGATCCGGTCGGTGGCGACGTTTTCGCCCAGTCGCTGCGCTGCATGGCGGTCGAGGGCCGCATTTGTCCGATCGGCTTTGCCGGCGGCACGATCCCGCAAATCCCGGCCAACATCCTGCTCGTCAAGACGTTGGCGGTGACCGGCTTCAATTATGGCTACTACGTCGGCTGGAGCCCGCACGATGCGCGCTTCGAGGAAGCGGACCGCATCTTCGCGCTGATGGAACGCATTCGCGGCTGGTGCGAGGCAGGACTCTGCCGGCCCCATGTCGACCGCACCTTCAGCCTCGATCAGGCGGCCGACGCCATGCGCGCCCTGCTGGAGCGCAGCGTCACCGGCCGCGTGGCGATCGTCATGGAATGACCGCCCCGCGACCGGCGTTGGCTACTTCTTGGTGAGCTTGCCTTCGAACAGGCAATAACCGTCGAGCATGATCGTCGAGGCGCCCTCCTTGAGAGAGCCGACGACATCCATCTGGTTGCCGCCGCCGACGATTGCCGTCGTCTTGAACTTCTTGTCGGGGCCCATTGTCGCCTTGAAGCCCCGCTCCGGGCGGCCTTCCTGCTGGAAGCGACCCTGCACGTCGTTGCCGACGACGGTGACATCGATCACCATTTTGTAGGTCGGGCACTTGCCGCTGCCGGGCACGTTCAGACCGTATCCCGTCCAATTGTAGATAGCGGGCTCGGCCAGGGCCGGTCCGGCAAGAAACAGGGTGGCCAACGTGGCCGCCGCTACTCGCTTCAACATCGAAAGTCTCCCATCAGAAGAACCCAAACGGCCTCTTCGCCCGACAGCCACTTCTAGTGCCCCATCGCATACCGAGCGTCGCCAACTCTAGCGAACATCGCCATTAAAATCGCCTTTTTGATGGCATCTCAAGGCGTTTTCAGGGGATCAGCGCCCCGTGAAGGTGGGGTTACGCTTTTCCAGAAAAGCCCTGATGCCTTCCTTCATGTCCTCGGTCTGCATCAAAGGCAGGAGCTGCAGGAAGACATGATGGACATGCTCGTTGAACGGCTCGTTCCAGGCCATGCGCATCATGCGTTTGGCGGCCTGGATGGCGAGCGGCGCGTTGGCGGAGATTTCCAATGCGAGGTCGCGCGCCGCGCCCATGACGTCGGCATCGGGTACGACTTTGTTGACCAGGCCGATTTCCAGGGACTGAGCCGAGGTCAGGGTGCGTCCGGTGAAGATCAGCTCGGCGGCCTTGGCCCAGCCCAGCATCCGCGGCAGGTACCAGGTGCCGCCCGATTCCGGCAGCACGCCGCGCTTGGCATAAGACGCCGCGAGCTTGGCCGACTGCGCCATGACCCGGATATCGGCGCCCAGCGCAAGGTCGAGGCCGTAGCCCGCCGCCGAGCCGTTGAGAGCAGCGATCACCGGCTTGTCCATGGCATGCAGGACCGGCGGCGGCGTGTTGCGCAGGTCGATATTGGTGGGACCCGCTCCAGAGCCGACGCTGAGATTGTCGGTGCCCTTCGATTGCGCCTCGAGATTGAGGCCGGCGCAGAAGGCGCGGCCGGTGCCGGTCAGGATCACCACCCGCACGGCCGGGTCCTCGTTCGCCCGGACCAGCGCCGCGGTGAGCTGCTTCAGCATCGGGCCAGAAATGGTGTTCATGCGCTGCGGCGCATTCAATGTGACGGTCGCGATGGTGCCGTCGACACCGTAGAGCAGCTCATCGGGTATTAGCGCCGGTGTGGGCTGGGCCGCAAACTGGCTCATGTTTCCTCCCTCTGCCTTATGCGGCTATGGTGGCGCAGGAGAACACACCACGCCATGCAAAACCGCTTCATCGACCTTTACAGCGACACCAAGACCAAGCCCTCGCCCGGCATGCGGAAAGCCATGGCCGACGCCGAGGTGGGCGACGAGCAGAAGATGGAAGACCCCACGGTCAACCGCCTGCGCGACCGCGTCTGTGAGCTCCTGGGCACGGAAGACGCGGTTTTCCTGCCGAGCGGCACGATGGGCAACCAGATCGCAATCCGCGTTCATTGTCGGCTGGGCGACGAGGTCATCGCCGACCGCACTGCACACATCATCAATGCCGAGGGTGGCGGCACCGCCGCCAATGCCGGCGTCATGATCCGCATGCTGGATGGGCCCTATGGCGTCTTCACCGGCGAGCAGGTGAAAGAGGCGATACGCGACCCCACCAGCCGCAACGCGCCGCGCTCGCGCCTCGTCTCGATCGAGAACACCTCCAACGGCGGCTGCGGCACCGTCTGGCCGCTCGCCACCATGCAGGGCGTGACCAAGGTGGCGCGCGAGGCCGGCCTCAGCCTTCACATGGATGGTGCGCGGCTTTGCAACGCTTCCGTCAAGTCCGGCACCAAGGCGCGCGACTACGCGGCCTGCGTCGACTCGCTCTGGCTCGACTACACCAAGGGCCTTGGCGCCCCGGTCGGCGCGAGCCTTGCCGGCTCCAAGGACTTCGTCAAGGAAGCCTGGCGCCAGAAGCAGATGCTGGGCGGCTCGATGCGGCAATCCGGTGTTATCGCCGCGGCGGCGCTCTATGCCCTCGAGCACAACTGGGACCGGCTTGCCGAGGACCATGACAATGCCCGCCATCTCTCCGAGGGTATCGCCAATATCAAGGGCCTGAAGATCGACGTGCCGCGCATGGAGACCAACTTGGTCTTCTTCGAGATCACCAAGCCGGGCTGGACCACGACCAGGCTGGTCGAGGCCTGCAAGGAGCGCGGCGTCGGCATGGGCACCGCCGCCGGCAACCGCATCCGCGCCGTCACCCATCTCGACGTCAACCGCGCGGAGATCGACACGGCGCTGAAAGTCATCGGCGACGCGCTCGCCGCCTAGATCGCCATGAATGCGCCGCTGAAGCTCGGCCAGTCGATCGCGCGGCGCGAGGATCGGCGGTTCCTGACCGGCACGGGCCGCTACACCGACGACACCGCCCCGGCGGGAACGCTGGCGGTCCTGTTCGTGCGCTCGCCATATGCTCATGCCCGGATCGCCGGCATCGACAAGGAGGCGGCCCTCACCTCCCCAGGTGTCGTCGCCATCTACACGGCCGACGATACCGACGCCGACAAACTCGGCCATCTGCCCGCCATCAGCGAGATCAAGGACGAGGCGGGCAACCGCCACCGCGAGCCGCCACATCTGCCGATGCCGGTCGGCAAGGTGCGCCATGTCGGCGATATCGTCGCGATGATCGTGGCCGACACGCTCGACCGGGCGCGCGATGCAGCCGATATGCTGGTCATCGACTACGAGGAACTGCCCGCCGTCGTGACGGTGGCGCAGGCGCTCCGGCCCGGCGCGACGGTGGTCCATGACGAGGTGCCCGGCAACCTGATGTGCCGCTGGGGTAAGGGCGACGCCGCCGCGACCGAGGCCGCCTTCGCGAAGGCAGCGCACATCTCGAAACTCGCGATCCGCTCGCCGCGTCAGATCGTGCACTACATGGAAACCCGCGCCGCCTGGTCGGCCTACGACGCCGGTGCCGACCTCGTCACCGTCACCTTCGGTTCGCAAGGGGTCCAGATCCCGCACCGGCTGATGTGCGAGCGCGTGCTCAATGTCGCCAAGGACAAGCTCCGCCTCGTCACCGAGGACGTGGGCGGCGGCTTCGGGCCTAAGTATCCGATTTATGCCGAGCCGACGCTGATCGCCTGGGCGACGCGCAAGCTGGGGCGTGGCCTGCGCTGGACCGCCGACCGCACCGAGCTTGCCCTCGCCGACAGCCACTCGCGCGACCTCGTGGCGACGGGCGAACTGGCACTCGACGCCGCCGGGAAGTTCCTGGCCGTTCGCGTCAAGGCCGAGGCCAACTACGGCGCCTACGTCTCGATGTTCGCGCCGACCATCGCCACCACCGGCATGGCCAAGGTGATCTCCGGCCTCTACCGCATCCCGGCGATCCGCCTCGATTTCGACTGCGCCTTCACCAACACCGTGCCGGTCGATGCGATCCGCGGCGCCGGCAAGCCGGAGGCGCTGTTCCTGCTCGAACGTCTGGTCGACATCGCGGCCCACGAGACCGGCCGCTCGCCCATAGAATTGCGCCGCCTCAATCTGCTACGACCCGAGGACATGCCTTACGCCGCCGCAAGCGGTTACACCTACGACGCGGCGGACTGTCCGCGGCTGTTCGAGACGGCTTTGCACGAGGCCGACGTTCCGGGCTTCGACGCGCGCCGCGCCGCCAGCGAGGCCTCGGGCAAGCGGCGCGGCCTTGGCTTCTCCTGTCATCTGCACGGCACCGGCGGCATCGCCGACGAGCATGTCGTCGTGACGGTCGAGCCCGACCGGCTGGTGGCAAGCCTCGGCACGCAAAGCCAGGGCCAGGGCCACGAGACGATTTTCGCCCAGCTCCTGTCGTCGGCCCTGGGCGTGCCGGTGGAGCGCATCGACATCCGCCAGGGCGACACGCGGAGCATCCCGCGCGGCGGCGGCACCGGCGGCTCGTCCTCGACCATCATCAGCGGCACGACGCTCGCGCGCGCCGCCGACGTGGTGATCCAGCGCGGCCGCGATCTCGCCGCCGAGCGGCTGGAGACGGCACTGGCCGACATCGCCTACCGCGACGGCGCTTTCGAGGTCGTGGGCACGGACCGGCGCATCGGCCTGTTCGAGCTGGCGGCCTGGAAGCCGTTCGACGGCGATGCGGTGTTCGCCGACACGATCGAAGCCTTCCCGACTGGCGTCATGGTCTGCGAGGTCGAGGTCGATCCCGACACCGGAGCGACTCGCATCGACCGCTTCACCGCCGTGGCCGACACCGGCGTGGTGGTGAATCCGCGCCTGCTGGAAGGCCAGATGCACGGCGGCATCGTGCACGGGCTCGGCAACGCGCTGATGGAAGAAGCCGTCTACGACGAGGACACGGGCCAGCTGCTGAGCGGCACGCTGATGGACTATGCCCTGCCGCGCGCCGACGACGTGCCCGACCTGCGTGTCGAGACGATCGTTACCCCCTCGCCCAACAATTTTCTCGGCCTCAAAGGCATGGGCGAACTGCCGACCAACGGCGCACCGGCGGCGCTCGGCAACGCCATCGTCGATGCGCTGCGCCCGCTCGGGGTGCACCATATCGACATGCCGATAACAGCGCCTAAGATATGGCAAGCTTTGAAAAGCAGCAGAGGAAACGAACCATGAAGATGCTGAAGGGGGCGCTCGCCGGCGCCTTGATGCTCCTGTCGGTCGACGCAATGGCCCAGACCTGGCCCAACAAGCCGATCAAACTCATCGCCCCCTACCCGCCGGGCGGGCAGACCGACGTCGTCGCGCGCTATTTCGCCGAAAGGCTCACGGGCGTCCTCGGCCAGCAGGTGATCGTCGAGAACAAGGCCGGTGCTCAGGGCATGGTCGGCGCCGAGATCGCCAAGAACTCCGCGCCCGACGGCTACACTTTCGTCTACGTCAACTCGTCGATGATGTGCATCAATCCCTACGTCTACAAGAAGATGCCCTACGACGGGTTCAAGGACTTCGTGCCGGTGACGCAGCATGGCCTGGCACCATTGGCCATGGTGGTGCTGCCCACACTCGGTCCGAAGTCGGTGAAGGAATTCGTCGCCTGGGCCAAGGAGCGCAAAGGCAAGGTCAACTACGCCTCGTTCGGTCTCGGTTCCTCGTCGCACATCTGGGGCGAGATGCTGAACCAGGCCGAAAAACTCGACATGACGCACGTGCCCTACAAGGGCGCAGGGCCGGCGATCCAGGACACGCTGGCCGGCCACATCCCGGTGACCATCCAGGACCTCGCCTCGAGCGGTCCCGCGATCTCCGGCGGCAAGCTGTTGCCGCTTGCCGTGACCTCGGCGGTGCGCTGGCCGCGCCTGCCCGACGTGCCGACCTTCGGCGAGGCCGGCTACAAGATCGACCTGGTCGGCTGGAACGGCATCCTGGCGCCGGCCGGCACGCCCAAGGAGATCGTCGAGCGCCTGAGTGCCGAGATCCGCAAGCTGGTGCAGACACCGGAAGGCAAGGACAAGCTCCTCGACATGGGCCTGCTCGCCACCGGCACCACGCCGGCGGAGATGGCCGAGATCATGAAGACCGGCTGCGCTGCCTGGGGCGATGCCGTGAAGCGGGCCGGCGTCGAGCCCGAATGACCTAGGTCAAGGCCCACCCTTTGCCGTCATGCGAACCTTGGCGCATGACCGCAAAGATCCTGATCCTCAATGGCCATCCCGACCCAGTCCGCAAGGGGCTTTGCCACGCATTGGCCGACGCCTATGGCGCCGGCGCCGCAGAGGGCGGCCACGAGGTGCGCCGTCTCGACATCGCGACGCTCGCCTTCGGCTTCGTCCATTCGCAAGGTGAGTTCGAGCATGGCGCTGTCCTGCCCGACATCGCAACCGCCCAGGAATCGATCAAATGGGCGAGCCACGTAGTGATGATCTTCCCGCTCTGGCTGGGCGACGTCCCGGCCGTGCTGAAGGCCTTCCTCGAGCACACGTTGCGGCCGGGTTTCGCCTACAATTACCGACCAAGCGGCTTTCCCGAGATGCTCCTGACGGGGCGATCGGCGCGCATCTTCGTGACCATGGGCATGCCCGCCTTCGTCTATCGTTGGTACTTCCGCGCCCACGGCGTGAAGAACCTCAAGCGCAACATCCTGCGCTTCGTCGG
>LNFM01010020.1_pt1 | contig 13519 bp, 9 predicted proteins | sample 596031 | NCBI WGS metagenome assembly LNFM01 (sample SAMN04254537, study PRJNA301005) | activated carbon metagenome | isolation source: dual media filters at the Ann Arbor, Michigan drinking water treatment plant | place: USA: Ann Arbor
TGCCGTAGCCATTGCAGACGATTGATTTTTTTCCTGACAAAGCAAAGTGAGCGCAATTAAGTCTTCCATTGTCGCCACCTGGATCAATTGTTGCGTTGAATAGACCGTTAGAAGTTGCAAGTGTAGTGAAGTTTCCAATTTCAATATCGCCAGGCAAGGTTGCATCTGTTGCAATATCAGAAATTCGATTCGCGGTTGAAGCACCAGAAGCTGGAATCGTCCATTTTGCCGGGAATACTTTGTCGCCAGCAGAATCTTCATCAAAAACCACTGCAGAATAGGTTCCGGTTAGATCCGCTTGCGTCACATCACCCGTGAATTTTGGGGCCGCAAAAATAATGGAATCGTTCGATATTCCATCGTATGCATGAACTAAAGCTCCACCGTTACTAGTGAAGAACATGTCGACATTGTCAACACCCGGACCTGGATCAGAATCAAAGTTTAAAGTTCCAGATGCGCAAGTATTATAATTGAAAGGGACGGTATTGTTACCCATGCTAATTGCGGTTTCGGCACCATATTTATCAATACTAGCCGTGCTTGATGCAGGAGTCGTCATTGTAAATGAGGCTGTTCCAAACACGTCCTGCGAATCATTCATAACTGCAGAGTCGCTGAATTTTGCGATAATCCAATTTGCATTGAATGAAGCGGCCGTCGGGCATGAAGCACCTTCAAGCATGACGATGATTTCTGAGTCATCGTCGCCAATAGGCTTTAGCAAAAATGCGAAACCTGGAATATTAAATCCATAAGCTTCAACTCCAGGTGCAGGGGCGCTTGTGCCAGTCGCAGAAGTAACAGTTAATTTTCGAAATCCCGTTGAATATTCAACATAAGTTCCGTTAACAACAACATCAGCTGTTGGTGACGAAACGGATGTGAAGTATTCAATGACAAAGGTTGTCGCTGTAAACGTGGCTTTCCATTTAGAACCCGCACCTTGGTAAACGCCCGAGCTTCCAGGAACGATAGTTGTTGTTCCTCCGCCGTCACCAGAGCCACCATTAGTACAAGAAACGATAACGAGCCCTAGAGCCGCCGACATCGCTAATAGAACAATTACTTTCAATCCTTTAATGAACGTCACTTTTCCTCCGTTTGTGAATGTACCGATGTACAATGACAGTCTAGAAGAAGTTTCGGTATGCTCAACTGAACGAAGGTCTAGAACTTAAGCCATGACAATTTCAGAAATGTTTTGGCCTAGGCAGCCATAAAAATGCGGCATGATTGCCTAAAAAAAACTGACACCATGTTCCCCCAAATTTACATCTTGCGAAAATTTATCGACTTGCCTCTAATATGGGTTCAACAGAATTATTGGAGGTTCTAATGAAGATGTTCTTAAGATCGCTTTCAGCTTTGGCAATCGCTTTGGTTGTGATGAACGCAAATGCAACTGCAACTAATTCATGTGAAACCAGCGAGCGCGAATCCATTCGCAATGAAATTTTAAAATTAGCGCAAGATAACACTTTGAATGAAGCCGGATTTGCAGAAACCCGCCTGCAACTTGAGGAATTAATTACTGAATTACAAAATGTCTCTCCGACGGTTGACGAAGAACGAGTTTTGAAATTTTCGCCAGGTAGTTGGAAACAAGTCTGGTCTGACGAAGCGAATAATGACCAAGTTGGTGGACCGCAAAGAAAGCTCAATCAAATCTATCAATTTGTTTCCACAAGTGGATGGGCCTTTAATTTCGGAATCAGAGAACTTCCAAATAAGGCCTTAGTGACTTTTGCTTTGAAAGTAAAAGCTAGCGTCCGCGACAACGTGCAAACAACTGAGATTACCGAAGCCTATTTGAAAATGTCGCCGTTACTGACTGGCGAATCACTTGCGGCGACTGCAACGACGATCTATGAAAATCCAGGAGCCACTGGGCCGACGGACTTTGTTCGAAGAAATGTTGGCAATTTTCCAAATGGACCCATTGGTGCCAAAGGGGATTTTACTCTATTGTATGTTGATGATGTTTTAAAGATTGGTAAGGCGGCGAATGTCTTCACAGGCAAGGTAGAGCTTTACGTGCTACTGCGACAAGACAGTATCGACTAGTTATTGCCGTACAAACTTTCGACACTATCGTTTCTGAAGCCTTCAAAGTATAACCAACTTTCTTTGGAGGCTATTTTGAAAAATGTAAATTTAATGTCTTTTGCGTTCGCTTTTTTGGTCACGGCATCTTTGTCCACAATCTTGAGTGAATCAGTGCAGGCACAAAGTGCATCTAAAGCTCAATCTCTGCTTGAGCGCGACATGATCGCGTCTAAACGAATTGGAACATTCAGCAGCACTCGTAGACTTTATCATTATTACTGGAGTGGCAACACGTCGACTCAAGTCGATGGTCTTTACAACGAACCAGTTCATGAATGGTTCAAAGTTGATCTGAACAGAAAACAACATTTAACAAACACTGCAGCTGGCCAAGGCCGTGCGGGTGATTTCTGGAATATGGACGATAAGTCCACTTTTAAACGGAACGCGGGCCCTGGTATGTACATGGCAGTTGATCCGAATGTGACAAATGAATATGGCGACACTATTTTCGTGATGGATGTCCCTAAAAATACAAAGTACTTGGGGCTGGGCCTTGTTCCATTGAAACAAGACACGATTGCAGCCCTTCTTGCTGAAGGCTATGCGACCAAGGCGCAGTTACCTGTAGGCGGAGACTCTTTAAGTTTAAGTCAGGGATTGGGAGCTGAAGCATTCAAAAATGCAGTTCTTCCTGGAAATGAGCCATTCCGAATTTTATTACAAAACGTCATGGAAAACTTAAATATCCAATTCATCGCTTATGGATACAAAGGTCACTTGCTTGGTGTTTGTAAGAAATCTTCAATCTATGCATTTGTGTACACAGGAACACGTCCTTCAAACTATGAAAAAGGTAATGTGCGAGCTGAAGTTTTTCCAGAAGGTTACAGCTTTACTTTTACAACCAATCAAACAGCCGGTCAGTTCAGTCCTGAAGAAAATGAAATGAATCGTCAAACCACAATGTTCAGAAATGTCTTAAGAGAAGTTCGCACTTATCCAAAAGACAAAATCACGCCTGCATTAGTAAATTCAGTCTTTGCAAAGCAGGGCGTCAGTCCAACGGACGTGCAAGCGATTCGAGATGTGACTTACAATTGCCAAGCTCCGTAATTCTCTAGAATACACAAAGGGTTGTTTTTGATTTAAGTTTAAGCGACCCACAATTTCAGTTTTCAAATCGAGAATCGTGAACTAGAGTTCATGCACCATTTGAAAACTGAGGTTGAAATTTAGTGACGACAACATCTGCACGAAAAATAAGTTTAGCATTCTTCTGCACCTTATTTTTAGCATTTAGCTCACAACTTTTTGCTGTCACCCAGATTCCTTTTGAAGAATCGAATTGGACTGCGATCAGTATCGGGTCTAACAAAGATAATACTTTTGAATTTGGTAAAAGCTTAAAAGTCACCGGTGACGCTTCAGATTCTCCAGTCCTTCACAAATTGGATTCCGCAGTTCAGGTAAAATCATTTGACGTGTCTTTTCAGGTTGAAAATTCAACTCTAGAGGACGCCTTAAAATCTGCGACCTCAGCTGTTTTAACATTTCCAGAAGATTCGATTCTAAAAATAGGCTTTGTTGCCGTTGGCGACAATCAGCTTGGTGCAATGGGAAAATTATTTGCTCCGAAATGGGTTAAAAATGTTTTCGATCTAGCCCCGGAAGGTAAAGGAATTGATAAGGTTTATTTTCAAAATTTCGTTATCGACAAAAATCAAATTGGCCAAGAGAGAGTTTCCCCTAAAAGTAAGTACATGCATGAGTCTGTTGTCAGTGCCGTTCAAAATCAAGAAGCCATTTATCAAATCGCATTGAAAAAACCACTCGAAGTCTCTGGAATTTGGATCAGTTCTGATTCTGACGACACCAAGCGCAAAGGCAGCGTCACCATCCGTAGCCTGATTCTAAAATAGATTTTGCTGTCTAGTCTTTAGCTCTCTGAAGACAGTGTCGACATAAGGCTCCGGCAAATGATCACTGGTTTGACATCAAAATTTTCGTTGTTTCGATCTGAGACACAATTCCAATATTATTCTTAAGCTCGACCTTAGGTTATCCGAATAGAATCAATAAGATAAGGTCAGGTGCCATATGAAAATTTTAGTTGGAGTGATTGGATTTTTAATATTCGCTGCTTCAATTCCGTCTGCATCACAAACGGCAGATGATGGTCGTGACCAAGCACGGGTTTATTTTTTCGACCGCACTTTAAAATCGACTGGAAAAACGTATTCGTGTGATGCGATCAAAGAACTTGCAACGACCGACAAAGTCGGAATCGTAAAAGGGCTTAACGAAACACAAAATTTAACTTTAGCGACGATAGAAGGTCGCTCTGAATTTACTTTGCTGCGTCCTGCAGATGCACCACGAATTAGAGCGACAATTGAAAGTGCCTCGCAAGGACTTTGTCAGCAAGTGAAACATCAAAACACAGTCAAGGCTGCAAATGCAGCGACGACGAAAGCGCAACTTGATGCAGCGCTGGCTCGGCAGAATGCACTGAACGCGCAACTTAATGGTGGTACGCCAGGCGCTGGAAGTAGTGGTAGTTCTGCAGCCGGTGGACTTGCGACTGGTGCAGCTGTGATCGGGCTTTTGAAAGAAATGAAGGGCGATAAGAAAGATACTGATGCGGCGATTGCCGAAAATGCAAATGCGATGAAAACGCAAACGGCAGAATTAGAGGCGGCGCGATCCGCGAATGCGCTAGTGAAGCCTGCGGCAACGGTCGTTGCAGCAAAAAGTCCTGATCCAGCTGCCGCATCTGGCGTGCCGCCTGCAGCTGCACACGCGCAGCTCATGTCTAATCCGATTAAGATGGGAAATGCAGACGTAAACTTTAGCAACAGATCCATCAAGCTAACATCCGGCGAAAACCAAGGCGCGACCTACACGTGGTCAGACGAGAAGGGTGTATACACCTCGCCAGGCAAGGCAGATTTAAGTGTTGATGCAATGGTTGGACAGTCGGGAATTGATAGGGAAACGCTTGATGGAGTGAATTATGTAGGTTCCAAAGATGCGGCGGCAGGAACACAAGCAGCCGAGACTATAAAGTCCGCTGGCGCCACTAATCTCGACGCCCTGGCCAAAAGGCAGAACGATTTAATGGATGTTGCTCTTAAGGATTTCAAGACGCGAGCGGATTCAATGGTTCAAAAAGTGGTTCAAACTTCACAACAGGCCACTTTTTGCAATACTGAGGCGCAGGCGGTGCAAGGATCCACTTCGACGTATGTGGAAAGTTTAAGGACGTGCGCAGGTGCAGCAATTAGGTCAGACAATGTGTGTACAATTTCGCGAAGCCCGAAAGCTCAACAAGTTTCTAAGTTTATGTCTCTAGCTTCACTCCTTTTAGCTAAGGAAAACTCTGCATCCAATAATTGTCGTGGAGCGGGATACTACGCTGGAATAGCCCAGGCAGGTATGACTGTAATGAGTTTGGCTTGCAGCGGGACAAAAATGATGTGTGACGGAAGTTGTGATGCGACGGGGAAAGCCCTGGCAAGCGTAAACACAGCAGCAAAAGCACTCCTTGCCTGTGGTGAAAAAGTACTACTTTTTGGTAAAGAACGAATGGCTTGGGGTAGGGCTCAGTCGGGTACGCCCAATGAGCCTGCTGGGGTAGTTGCTATGGACTATGCGAGGGAGTCTATGCGACATGGAAGTGTTGCGACGCAAGTTGCGGCTGAATTTTTAAGAACTATTCAGACGGAGCAACAGCCGCATGTGACTGCGCGAGTAACTCAATGCCAAAAGTACGCAGCTGACATTCTTGATATGGGAATCCAAATTATTTCTTTAGCGCAAAATCGCAAAGAAGCCAAGGCTTGCAAAGAAGCTCTTGCGCGTACAAACGGTAGCGGTGGTACCGATGGTGGCACGGGTAACGTTGCAGACTTAACAATGGATCAACTCTGCGCTCAACCTGGCCAAGCAGCCGTTGCGCCTTGTAAGTGTCGCAATCAGCCGACAGCCGAAGGTTGTCCTGGGTTTGTTGCCGATACATTGTCTCGAGAAAAGTTAGCAACTAACGGTGCAGCTAGTGCACAGATGGGGATGGCTGGTACTGCAAACATGGCTAATGTTGGTGGCATCACAGGGTCATTAACTAAGATGAATGGCGCGAAAAAATCTGGGTTGAGTGCTGAGGCTCGTGAAGCTCTTGGTCTTTCGGATATGGCGGCAGACGGGAATTCTCAGGGTTCATCTTTTGGTGGAACGAATGGAACATCTCCAATAACAGATGGTGAATATTCTGGATCGGTCGCAGAGGGTGACGGATCTGGTACTGGCGAAATCGCTAGCGATAGCAAATCTGCTGGCGCAAAGAAAGCGGATTCAAAAGATAAATTTGGAAAATTTGAATCGATGTCTTCTGGATCTATGGGTGGTGGCTTTGGTGGTTTTGGAAGTTTCGGGGCAGGAAGAATTGATCCGAAGACTGGAAAGAAAATCACAGAACAACAAGCAGCGATCATGGTGCAGCGAAAAATCGCGGCGCAGGAATTACAAGAACAAGTGACGACCGCTTCTGGAAAATCGAATTGGGATAAAGTTCGCGAGCGTTACGGCAATAATTTGCAGTCATTATACGATTCACCGTAATTGAAGTTGGGGAAATAAATATGAAAAAAATATTAGTCTTTGCGCTATTTCTATTCCTAACTACAGCTTGGCTGGCAGTAGCTCAGGCCGCAGACGATTCGATTGATCTGAAGCCGCCAGTCATGCCGCAGAATAATTGCGGTGCAGAGCCTCCAGCAGGATCTTCTGCGCACAACACCTATACGGCTTGTACTGCGAATTACAACTCACAGATGCACAATTATGGCGAATCCATGAGAGTGTACAACGAAGTGAACACTGGCCTTCAGCAGATTAATGCTGCAGGAGCTCAAGCACAAGCCAATCAAGAGGCTCAAAAACTGGAAGCACTTCAAAGTGATAGTGCCGCTGGGACACTACAGCAAGCAGAGAAGAAGACAAGCGCTGGAAAGACTATGTTTAAGCAAGTCGCAGGTGTCTTGGGTGGAGTTGCGATTGTCTATACGTCGAATGGGACTAAAAATGCAGCGGCCTGTGCATCCTGCACGGCCTGTACTGCCCCATGCTTGAAGGCCGCAGCTTCCTTCGCTGCTGCAGCAGTATTCAATGCCTATATGAATAAAGCAGACGATCAGTCAGCCAGAATGGCTGCGATGGAAGTATCGTTATGCGAAAAGAAAAATCAGCTCAGTAGCCAACAACAAAATTGTTTTAATATCGCTCAAGCCAATCAAAATCCATTCCCGAACGCCCAGAATATTCCGCTTCAGCCAGAGTGGTTAGATAAAAATGGTCAGTGCCTTTCAACTGCTCCGTCGACCTGTCAGGCGCGACAAACAGAAATTAAAAATGCTCAAGCGCTCGGGATAACCTTACCAAAGCTCGACGCCAACTGCGCTGGTGGTGGGACTTCGTGTATGGCGAATGGCTATAAACCGATTGTGACCGAAACACCTAAAGGAAAAAAATATACCGTGAAGTCCAAAGACGGAAAGGAATTTTCTTTTTTTGAATCAGATTTAACGGATGTTAAGGCGTTGATCAATAATGGAATGAAACCGAAAGATGCGGCCGCATTCGCATCTGAAATGACAGCTATCGTCGATTCGGTCGCGAAAAAAGAATTGGCTGCTAAAAAAGATCTGGAAAATTTAAATTCTATTGGGGCTGCTGGGATGGATTCGAAAATTAGTTTCGGATCTGGCACAGACCCAAACGCTGCCGGAGCAGAAGCTGGTGGCAAGGTTTATAAAGATGACCTGAAACCAGTTGAAGAAGGCCGTAAGCCTTCAGCAGTAGGGCTTGCAAAAGATTTCCACGGGGACCTCATTGGTTCGTCTGCGGATAGCATTTTTTCAATGATGAATCGCCGTTACCAACTTAAAAACGAACAAGACACGTTCATCACGCCAGAATAATTTTGAGATTTTTATCCCAAGTCATGATGTGGAGACTTGGGATACTTTTCTAGCCGACTAAAAAGCCACCGGTATCTAGAATCAGACTCCTTAAGTCCTTGTATGGTCTGTTTTGCTTTTAAATAATCGGGTACGCTGCCTGTTTCATACCAGTCACCTTCAACGGGAAATATTTCGCATTTGTGAGTTTGCAAATGACTAATCAGAATATCGTAAAAAATATTTTGTTCCACACCTGGCTTAATGAAGGTGAGGGCTTCTTTCGATAATATTTGAAACCCAATGAAGTGCCACCCAGCCAAATTTGGATACCGTAGTTTTAGTTCCGTCGGCTCTTTTTTATTGATGTCGATAATTCGGGAACCATCACACCAAATTCCCCCAAATTCTTTTCCGACCCCTGGATGCTTCATCACCACTAAGGTCGCAAAGTTTTTGACTTTATGATGGTGTTCCAGAGCTTCTTTCAAAAATGAAGCGTTCTTTGCAAAAAAGACTTCATCCGCGTTCATCGCAATAATGGATTCGGCATTTGAAAAAAGATTTTCAGCTTGTTTAAGTCCGCCTGCACTTCCTTTGATGAAACCAACCTCATCGGAAAATAGAACGTTTGGAATAGCAAACTGATACTGAGTTTTGATTTGCTCTGGTAGGTGAAAGGTGTTGACGATACTTTTTTGAACCCCAAGTTCAGCTAAGTAAGGTAAAACGTAGTAGCCAAGCGGAATTGAAAATAAGGGAATGCACGGCTTGGGGACTTTTTCAGTGTGTGGACGAAGTCTGGACCCAATTCCTGCAGCAAAAATGAAGGCATCACATGCGTTCATAATTTTTTTCAAAAGCCCCAGCATCAATAAGTATTGTCATCAGCTGTTTGTACTCTGGGAAGTGAGATAGACTTCGCATCACTTTTTTTAAAGTTGGGGTCAAATATTTTAAATAGCGATTGTCTTGTCTCATGACCATGAAGCTTGCAAAGCTTCCGCAAGCTTTGAAGCAGCGCTGTAAGGCCTGTAGTTCATAAATATGCATGAAATAGTCTTTCGAGATCCCTTGCTGTTTTAAGACATCGTTTTGGCTTAAATATTCAGTCAAGATGCGATCGCCATCTTCATCCGATATATTCACGTAAGAATCTTTTATCAGGCTGACCAGATCATATTGAACGGGCCCCATTCGCGCATCTTGAAAGTCGATCACGCAAACACGATCAAGCTTGATCATTAAATTGCGGGAATGGTAATCGCGATGACAAATAACTTTTGGTTCGTTATGTAACAGTTCGCAAAAGTGAAAGAAAATTTTGTCTAAGGTCGCTTTTGTCACTTCATCAAATTTGACTTTAAGAAGACCTTCTAAAAGATTATCTTTGGCATAATTCATTTCCCAAAGAAACTTCGCCGTATCGAACTGAGTAGTTTTGCATAAGGATTGACGATCTAGGCGTGTTGCGTCTCGATGAACTTTAACAATTTGATCGATAGCTTTTTGATAAAAGGGCCAAGAATGCGAAAAGTCTGAAGCTTCCCAAAATTTTCGCTCAATGGTCAGGTCGCCCAAGTCTTCAAGCAACATAACCCCAATTTTACCGTTCACGGCAAGAACCTGAGGAACATCGACGCCCGCTAATTTGAAATGATTCAAGACATCTAAGAACGGATATTTTTCTGGATCGAAAGGTTCCCATACCATGAGAACATAGGATTGATCATCGGCGACGATGCGGTAATACTTACGAGCTGAAGCGTCCCCAGCTAACTGATAGACCGTAAAATTCGAACCTTTGAAGTGTTCGTTAAGAAATGATTGAATACTTTGGCTAAGCGATTGAATAGCAACCATGTGTCTCCGAAATCGTGGAATACGCCCTACGATATCTGAAGATTGTGACATGCCGTGCAGTCAAACGCAAACTGGCTAAAAGTCTAGCTTAGTTTGAATATTCGAAATCATTGAAGAACATGAGTTCTAAAACTTCATCACTAGTGCGCATAGCGACTGGAATGCGATCAATATCAAAGCAAAACCCAACAAGGTCATTTTTCAATTCTTGAGTAGCATTCAGTGTATGAATCTTTTCGTCTGATAGATTGGATCCAACAAGAATCACGATCTTTAGTTTGTCTTGAACCGTAAGAAATTCAGTTAAAAATCGAAGGTCTTTTAATTCCAATTGTTGGATGTCGTCGATATAAATAGTTGTGCTGTCGATGTCTCTTAGATCTTGGGCTGAGTTTGTCGCGTTTGCGATTTGTTGGTAGTCGATAAAGAAAGAATGCCCCAGCATTTCATGGACCTTCAGGGCCACTTTCTTTCTGGTAAGACTAAGGCCAGCACGAAGATGAATGAACTTAGAAACAATATTTTCGATTCCTAAACTTTTTGTCTCTGTGGCTATAGTTTCGACTTCTTCAAACAAGTCTGAATCCGGAGACTCTCCTCGAAATTGTTGTAGTGAAATGACATTTGTTTCTGTGTCTTGTGTATCACTTTGTCTAATCGGAGTCGTATTGAAGCTTTTAGATTCCGCCATCAATGCAGATTCCATCGTTCTAAGATACTGATTGTAAACCACTGGGCGCACCATGAAATCAATCAGATCAACTAAGTCCATCTGATCATTAGTCGACAAAAAGCCACCCCGGCTTACGATGACATGGCCAAGTTTCACTTTGTCGTGATTTAGATTCACCACGAGATCATCGCCTCTTTTAAAGAAGCGTTGATCTGATATTGTGTTTTCCCCTTGAATCACTTCCAAATAACGATATTCAATTTCTTTATTGAATCGTTCGTTGACCAGTGACTGAATTTTTCCCCATGACGGCTCTTGTACAACATTAATCACAAATTCCCCCGTATCCCCACAGCACATTAGTTCAATTCACATGCCGAAATTTGTCAGATCGGAAAGTTGCCGAAATTGTCGGTTCAGGGGGTGTAGCAAAAGGTAACTCTTTGATATCAGGCTGCTTACAAAATTGTATTTTTGATATGTAAATAAAGTAGCCAAAAAAAAACGGGTCTAGTTGTTCAACTAGACCCGTTAGATTTAAAGCATCTCGTGTAATTGTTCTAAGCCCGCTGGCTTTTTAGGCCCTAAGACGGACGAGCAATTTTTCGTTTATCCAAACCGTACTTTTCAACCTTCATGATGAGGCCTGCGCGGCTGATGCCAAGCTCTTTTGCAAGCTTTGACTTATTCCAGCCAGTTCGGCGTAAGCCTTCCTTGATCATTTCACGCTCTAATTCATCCAAAGCATCTTTTAGTTTTCCATGTAAGCGTGCACCTTGAACCTTGGATTTCTCACCAACTTCAAGAATCTTCGGCGAAAGAAGTTCATGACCCACTTTGCCTTCATCGCCGCTAAGAACACAAAGGCGTTCGATTTCATTTTGCAATTCACGAACATTTCCTGGCCAAGCGTAATCATATAATTTTTCAACCGCGCGACCCATCAGCTGCTTTTTAGGCTTTTGAGACTGTTCTGCAATTTTATTAAGGAAGAATTCCACAAGGACCGGGATATCTTCTTTACGTTCGCGAAGTGGCGGAACGCGGATGTTGATCACATTTAATCGATAGTACAAATCTTCCCGGAATGTTCCTTGTTCGACCATCTCACGCAAATTTCTGTTCGTCGCGGCGACGATTCGAACATCAACTTTGCGCATTTCTGTTGAACCTACCGGAGTGAAAGTTCCTTCTTGAAGAACGCGAAGCAGTTTGACCTGCATCTGCGGAGAGGTATCCCCAATTTCATCCAAAAAGAAAGTTCCTTTGTCGGCCATTTCAAAAAGACCTTTTTTATCTTTAAGAGCGCCTGTGAAAGATCCCTTTACGTGTCCGAATAATTCTGATTCTAAAAGATTATCATTGAAAGCAGAACAGTTCTGAATCACGAAGCTCTTATCTTTACGATGAGAGTTGTAGTGAATCGATTTTGCAATCAATTCTTTACCTGTTCCGTTTTCCCCTTGAACTAATACCGTTGAGTCTGCAAATTTAATTTTATCTAGCAAAGCATACAGAGACTGCATTGGCTTGGATTTACCAATCATGTTGTCGTACTTGAAGCGGTTACCAAGTTCTTTATTCAGTTCTGTAATCTTGTTTTCCCGCTGTGAAATTTCCACGTGGAGTGTCACAATTTCTTGCGCCACTAATTCGACGAGTTCACAAAAATGACCACGATTGGCATCATTTAAATATTGAAATTTGGATAGAGCTTTTTCGATTAATTCATTGGTACAGCCATACGCCGCTAAGCGATCGCGAACTTCGGCAATTCGGTGTACGGTATTTTCTTCTTTGAAGAAGCCCATCGCGGTAACAGTTCCAACAAAATCATTGTCGATGATGATTGGAAAGACACACATATCAAAACCAGCTGCATCCCATTTTTTAAATGTGAATCTAGCATTCGTCGATCGCACTTCAGAAATACATTGCTGAACCGTTTCAGCCAAATGTAGCTGAGTGACTTCTTTATGCACCAGATAATTGACTGCTGGATTAATATAAGAGACTTTAGCGTTTTCCATGGCTTTCAGTTGGCCACGTTCGTCGGTGAAGACGATGTCGATATTCCACCAAGATTGTAGAATCTGTTTTAATTTTTTAATTACGTGAATGTGTTCGAATTCATTCCAATTAATCATACCATCTCCTATGATCATTTCGTTTACATACTGTCCAAAGTTTTATCGTCCACTTTTTCGACAAACTTGAGTGATGTATGCAAAATTGTATGAAATCTGTTCAGTTCAATATCTGGATATCAAAGATGGGTCAAAACGACCCGGTATGAGACACGATTAAATCAGATGAGATTTCAATTTCATATTTAGGTCTAGTTGTTTATGAATGAATCGACAGCGTCGAAGTTAAATAGACTGAGCATCAAAAAGCTTTTTGTATTCGCCATTCTTTTGAATCAGCTCTTGATGCGTTCCTTGTTCCAAGATGAAGCCGTTCTTCATAACAAGAATAAGGTCAGCGTACTGTATCGTGGATAGCCGGTGCGCGATCACAAGTGCCGTTCGTCCCTTCATCAGTTCTAGCAATCCAGTTTGAACTTTTTCTTCACTGACGGAATCCAACGCGCTGGTGGCTTCATCTAAAATCAAGATCGGGGCATCTTTGTAGATGGCTCTCGCAATGGCGACCCGCTGTTTTTCGCCACCTGATAGTAGGCCGCCACGCTCTCCGACGTTGGTTTGTAAGGCATCCGGCATACGGTGAATGAAGTCGAATGCGTTAGACGCTTTGACGGAGTTTTGGATTTTGTTCAAGTCATAGTCCGCAACGCTTCCCTGAACATTTTTAGCGATCGTGTCTGAAAATAGAAAGACGTCCTGAGACACGAGACCCATTTTTTCGCGTAGTTGATCTAGCTTTAGGTCTCGGATGTCCACTTGATCAATCAGGATTTGGCCCTTTAAGGGATCATAAAAGCGCAAAAGAAGATTTGCGATCGTCGATTTTCCAC
>LNFM01010021.1_pt1 | contig 13519 bp, 9 predicted proteins | sample 596031 | NCBI WGS metagenome assembly LNFM01 (sample SAMN04254537, study PRJNA301005) | activated carbon metagenome | isolation source: dual media filters at the Ann Arbor, Michigan drinking water treatment plant | place: USA: Ann Arbor
TCATGCATGATGTAGCGAAAAATTTGAACGGCTTTAGTCTGACCTAACCGATGCGCGCGATCTGAAGCTTGGTTTTCGACAGCGGGATTCCACCACGGCTCTAAGTGGAACACGTAGCTGGCTTTCGTCAAATTCAGGCCGACCCCACCAGTTTTCAAAGTCATAATGAGGACCGATCCTGCCGGGTTTGCATTGAATTCGGCCAAGACTTTCTGTCGTTGCTTGGTGGGAATAGATCCGTGCAAGACATAAACGGGAATATTAGCCTCTCGCAAAATTTCGGCGGTATGTTCGAGCGTTTGTAAGAACTGAGTGAAGACCAAAGCACTTTCGCCAGATGCGACAATTTCAGAAACCGATTCCAAAAGAGTGCTTAATTTAGGCGGCACCAAGGAGTATTTTACATTTGGTAAAGCGCCTGGGTCCGAGCAGGCTTGTCTTAATCGAAGTAGGGCCGTCAGCATTTGCAGTTGAACGCTGGCCTTTTCTTTTGTTTCCAAAGATTCTGTGACACTTTTATTGTAAGAAAGAGCGATGTCGCGATAGATTTCTTTTTGACGTGTTTCAAAAGCAATGCTGATTTTCGTTTCTTGTTTTTCTGGAAGCTCGGAGAGGATTTCTTTTTTGTTTCTTCGTAGTAAAAGTGGTCGAATCTTGAGTTTAAGATCTCGCATTTCTTCGACCGTGATCATTTCCGTATTGACGAACTTTTGTCTGAAATCAGCCAGGCCCCCAAGGCTTCCTGGGACTAATAAATCCACAAGCGAATAAAATTCGCCGTAATGATTTTCCATCGGCGTACCGGTCAGACAAATTTTAAACTGAACCGTTAAGGCCCGGGCTGCACTCGTTCGTTTTGCGGTGAGGTTCTTTAAGTTCTGGGCTTCGTCAAAAATCGCTACGCGCCACTTGTACTGACTTAAAAAATCTCCGTGCTCCATCAGTAGACTGTAGGTTGTCAGCACTAACATTTGATCGCCACTGCCGATTTTTTTCGACAGCGCATCTGCATTTCGTCCCGCAAAAATCATGAACGGAAGGTTGGGAGTAAACTTTTCAAGTTCTTGCTGCCAATTGAAAATCAGAGACGAAGGAACAACGACCAAAACTTGGCCCAGTTCGTTTTTTTCCCTTAGTATTTCCAAAAATGTTAAGGTTTGAATTGTCTTTCCAAGCCCCATGTCGTCGGCAAGCAGCGCCCCAAGGCGAAGTTCGTAAAGGTCACTGAGCCACTGAACTCCCAGAACTTGATAAGGTTTAAGGATACCTTTAACAGATTCTGGTAGGGTGATATTGAAGGATGCGCTTCCAAGGTTGTCATAAAAATGACAAAGCTTTTTCCATTCATGATCGCCGCGAAGACCTACGCCCATGGCGCGTAAAGATAATAGCTCTAGCGTTTGATGGCGCGGAAGCTGATAAACCTTATCTCCATTTTTCTTGGTCAGGGTTGTGGTTTTTCCGCTTTGCAGTCGCTCCCAAAATCGTTCAAGTTTCTTTAACGATGGCATTTGCTTCTGGGGGACTAAATAAAATTTCCCCGAATATTCAATCACGCCGCTGCCGCCAAGATTTAGAATTTGTTCGGGATTGATTTCTTCGCCTCTTAAAAAAAATTTTGGATTCAATTCAAACCAATTGAAATTCTTTTGCTCTTGATCTGTTTCAAGAATGAAATCCACGGAAAATTCATTTTCGCTGAGCTCTTGAAGTGGTTGATCTTTATAAAAAAGCTTAAATCCAAAGGGCACGAGCCCTTGTAAGCATTCTAATGTCGATTGCAGAGTGCTTGGCTTTAGGCTGTTGCCAGTCGGAATAAAAAATTCATGTTCTTGACTAGAAACTTTTGGCAGCAATGATGTTCTAGATCGTTTGAAAGCTTCGCCGCCAGTGACAAACGCCAGTTGTTTTAACAATTCAAAGATGACTCGGAATTCCCTTTGGACCACCCCATCTAGGATGATTTCACCTTGCTCAGAAAAAAAAGATTCGCTGGAGTCGATGGACTTAAAAATGTTGGCAATATAATTTTCAAAGCATTTTAAGACAGACGGCGAACAAAGCTCACGCAGCGGAGTGCTTTGAACAAACGAAAATCCGGGTCCTGCGGTTAATAATTGATGAATTCTGGTATGAAGAGATTCAAAAAGCTTTTCCTTTTCAACGGTTCTGCCGTCACTTAAAGTTCCCAAAAAATGCAGCGATAAGCTTTCAAAGACCAGATACTGAAGAATTCCCAAATGCTTTAAAAGTTTAAGATCCCATTCTCTTTTTGTGAGTGAACGAGCGGCTAAGTCCTTTGCGTCAGATTTCAAAACCAGAGACAATCCTTGGGAAAGCGTTTGTAAAAGCACATTGGCTTTAGAGCTCCAGCCCTTTCGCACGATATTTTTATGCCCGGACACACGCGCTTCATGCTGAATGAAAAAAGTCCCCGTGTCTTTCAAGCGAATTTCGGTCGCACTTTGACTTTCAGTTAAATGATGAGATTCGCCAGTAAGCTTGACTGAAATGGATCGAGTTCGAAGAAAATCCAGAACAATTTTGGCTGAAAGCTCGTCGTTCAAATTCACCGTTGGCTTATCTGCAGCGCGGATTTGTGTGGGCTCAGGAAGCTGAGAAAGTCGTTCCTGTAAAAGATTAAATTCTCGAAACCATGGGTGGATAATCACCGTTCCACTGGCCGGTTCCACCGCGAAGGAATGAAAAAAAGTCAGTGGAACTTTTCGAAAACAAACCAGCGCAAATTCACTTTCCAGTCGGGATGGATTCTTTTCTGAGAAATCAACTCGCCAATCAAGCTCTTGAGAGGGGTTAAATTCAAGGCTTGTCACTTTCATAGCTGTGCTGGCAGGATTTTTTCCTTGTAAAAATAAAGTTATTTGCCCGCGATTGAAAGCCTGGGCCACGCGGTCTAAAAGCGACTGCATGATTTCTACGAGTGCCAATTCAGCTTGGCTGACGAAGGCGCCGTCTTCAGTCTGAATCAAGGGCCATTTTGCAATAGTAGCTGTAAAGGTTTTCTTTTGCGGCAGCAAGTTCAAAGAAATTTTCTTATGCAACGGATGCCTTAAAATTTCTCGGGCACTCATTTGCATTCCGTTACTAAAATTATAGTGAATGATGTCAGCTAGTCGAATTTGTTTATTAATTTCATTAAAGTAATGTCCAGAATAGGCAACCAGTTTTTTTCTAAAAACTTCCGGCAAATCAAAAAGTAAATGGGAGGTGACTTCTTTGTCTTTGGAAATATCGCGAGGTTTGAATCGGAATGCATCCTGTTTTAGGAGCTGATCTAATGGAGTTCCGCCGAGAAGAGGAAACTCGCTAAAAAACAGGCTGATCGAATCCAGGGCCACATCCTCAAACTCTGCAGAACTGACAGAGGACTCCGCCGCTTCACGAGCATAAAGAAACTTTTTAAGTTCCTTTGATAGCGCCGAAAAAGAATCGTGTTTTATTTCGTTGGGCTCTGCGGTGAGGGCCTGCCAAAGCAAAACGTAAGAAGCCCATTGGTGCGGGCAGGTCCCGTTTCTAGCGGTTGAACATGCAGAACACGCAATGGAGATGGCTCCTGCCAGACTGTTTTCGGTAATGTCGACACAAAGATCATTCGTTGAGCTCTCGCTACTGAATTTCATTTCAATCCGAAAAACGGGAATGGATTGAAATTTGATATCGATGTTTTTGCCGCGTTCGTCATCGACGAGTTTAAGAGCGGCTTCATAGGGATGTCTCTCCGCGAGAGGGACCCTTTCGCTGGGGTGGCGAAGGTGTGATAGATCTATAAGTGTAAGCGGACCCAAAAACATGATGACCCTGTCTTTTAAAAAGCGACTAAATAGAGTACCGCGACTATCCATTCCTGTCACCCACAGTCGATACATTTTCAGTCATTTAATCTGTTTTTTGAATTTCAACAGACTTCTCATGCCAAATCCTCATCATCTTGACCGATTTAAGTCCAACTCACCCCAGATGTGTTGCAACGTACTGGTAAAAAAAACTAAACTAGGACCCAAATCTAATAACAAAGACGGAGTTCATATGAATCGAATCGAATATCGAAAAATAAAATTAAGTCCAATTGTACTTGCAGCGACATTGGTGCTCTCTTCATGCCAATCCATGCAAGAAAATCCAAATACCGCAAAGGGCACAGGAATTGGAGCCGCGGCAGGAGCCGTCGTTGGTGCCGTTATTGGACATCAAACTGGTAATCGCGATAAGGGTGCTGCGGTCGGAGCGCTTCTTGGCGCAGGCATTGGTGCAGTCGCTGGACGAAGACTCGACAAGCAACAAAAAGAACTTGAAAAAATTGCGGAAACGAAGCGGACAGAGCAAGGTTTAGTGACCAAACTAAAGAGCGACATTTTATTTGATTCTGGAAAATCGGACTTAAAGCCGCAAGCGAAAGAAAACATTGGTCAGCTTGCTGCCATTATTAAGAAGTATCCAGAAAATGTCTTAACGATTAAGGGATTCACTGACAGCACTGGTAGCGACAAAGTGAACAATCCGCTATCTGCAAAACGAGCCGAAGCTGTTAAAACAGAATTGATCTCGGCGGGTGTCCCTGCACCAACTGTTTCTAGTCTTGGCATGGGTTCATCAAATCCGGTCGATTCTGGATCTACAAAAGAAGCACTCTCGAAAAATCGTCGAGTCGAAATTGAAATCGCGGTTGATGAATCGAAAATTCCGAAAGATGCAAAATAAAGTCGTTAAGGCTTTAATTCCGAGTTTCCAAGAACCAAAGCAAAAAGAACTGCAATTTTTGTAAATGTGTTCGAGTGAGACAAGCTAGATCGCTGATCTAGAATGTCTCGCTCGGTGTGAATATTGCGGTTCATGGTTTCTGTCGTCGCTTCAAATGGAGTGACCGCATGAAATCCTTGCCGGTGCCAAGATGCATGATCGCTGCATGCATAACCACATTCGTCCGCAACAAATCGAGCCTTCAAATACTGAGCATTGATTTGAGAGAGAAGATCACGCAGCCAAGGACTTGTATAGTCCGTCACAAGGCCGATCACTTGTTCGCCGCTTCCAGGAAATAAAGTCATATCTAATTGCAGAACACCGATAACATTTTTCTTTACATTTTTAGCTTCGGTCGCGATTTCACCAGAACCTAAAAGTCCGCTTTCTTCTCCGGCGTACCAATAAAATTCAAGCGTGCGATCAAATTGTTTCCAATTTTTTAGAATTCGAACCGCTTCTAATAAGTTGGAAGATCCGGACGCATTGTCATCCGCGCCTGGGGCTTTTTCAGAATTTCCAAAAAAGCTTTGATTGATCGAATCAAAATGGCCGCCAAGCGCAATCACTTCGTTTGGACGGGTTGAGCCTTTGATTGTTAGGCGAACCGTTTTTTGCCTCGTCGAATTGTGATTAATTTTTTCAACCATGTACTCCCACGGCGCATCATGCAATTCAGTTTCTAAAAGACGGGACAGATCATCAACGTGGCGATTCGGCTCTGGCGCCTTATTGTAGCGATGCGGGTACGATGAAATCCACTTGATCGTTTTTTCTAGGCTTTCTGGGTTCGCTAAAAGTGCTAAATCGGCGTACGCTTGATCAAATGGGATTGAATTATACTTCCGCAAGTTCAGCGAATAGAACTGATTCTGATTCGATTTGAACTGCGCGATAATTTTTGCCGGGTCACGCGCTTCAAAGGCAGAGAGGGCTTCAAATCCACCACATTTTCCGGATGCATGGTTAAATGTGATGAGCCGATCCATTTGATTCGGATTCAAATACGCCACGGCAATATTTTCAGATTCATCAAATGATAAAATCATCGCCTCTAAAGCTCGGGCCTTGTCTAAATCCATGATGACGGTTTGAGAAACCAAATTTTCATGCGTGTGAGGCGTGACGAAATCTGCAACGCTTGCAAAAGAGACTTGGCCCAAGAAGACTAAAACGACGATAATGACTGGAGACCATATTTTATTTTTCATGCTCTGATTATTGCGAGTGGTGCATGCGAGGTCTAAGAGCGACTTAAAGCGGGGGGCTATTCTCGACCTTGGTAGAGTCAAAAGATGCTAAAATGCAGATGGACTGGGCCTTACGAGCCTGTAGACTTAGGTCCATGAAAAATAGAAAATCAGCTGAAGAATTCCCGCAAGAAGTTTGGGCCCTATACGATCAATATGTTCACCATGAGATGGATCGACGAACATTTCTAGATCAACTGAAAAAGATTGCTGTTGTTGGATTGACGTCGTCTGCAGTATTTGAAGCCATTCGCCCGAACTATGCATGGGCGATTCAAGTTCCAAAAGATGATAAGCGAATAAAAATTGAAGACGTGACGATTGCATCGCCCAAAGGAAATGGATCTATCAAGGGTCATCTGGCAATGCCAGCAAAGGCTGGAAAATATCCGGTGGTCTTAGTGGTCCACGAAAATAGGGGACTCAATCCTTACATCGAAGACGTTGCGCGACGTTTAGCGACTGAAGGTTACATCGCACTCGCACCCGATGGACTAACAAGTGTTGGTGGCTATCCCGGCGACGACGAAAAGGGTGGAGCCCTTTTCAAAACAGTCGACCGCGAAAAAATGACCGAAGATTTCTTAGCTTCAGCATTATGGTTGAAGGAGCGAAAAGACACGACCGGTAAGCTTGGTGTAGTGGGATTTTGTTTCGGCGGAGCCATTTCGAATACGTTGGCCGTTCGAATGGGAAAAGATTTGCTAGCCGCAGTTCCTTACTATGGATCGCAGCCGGCAGTCGAGGACGTTGCAAAAATTAAAGCAGCTCTTTTGATTCATGATGCTTCTTTAGATGAGCGTATTCTAAAAGGCGTACCTGATTTTTTGACTGCGTTGAAAGCAAATAAAGTTGATCATACACACTACATTTATGAAGGTGCGCAGCACGGTTTTCATAACGATACGAATCCAAGATACGACGAAAAAATGGCAAAGCTTTCTTGGGAGCGAACGCTGGCTTTTTTCAAAAAGCATCTCGTGACCAAATAGTAAGTTCTAGACCCCGGATTTGATACCATTGAAAAATTTAGAAAGTCGCTGCAAAAAATAAAAATATCGTTTTGAAACAGTCATTAGATATTAAACCAATTTACACCTTCAATTTTCCCACTTCATCATTTGTAGGCTTTTGTCGATAAGAGGCTGTGATTCGTTTACTTTTTAAAGCGTTACTGAGTTTGTTTTTGTCGTCTTGTTTCGGACAATTTGAATCCGATTCAAGTGCTACCGGTGACTTGCCTATTTCGCCAATTGTGATTACTGAAGACAATTTTTACCCAAGCCGGCGAACTCATGCGATTTTAATTAAGAATCAAAATATTTACGTCACTCATGAGAAAGGCCTTTCGATTTCGAAAGACAAAGGCTTCAACTGGAAAAATATTCGCATTGGATGTCAAGATGCCGTCTCCTCTTGTGTGTCGATGACGGGTGCCTTGGGGGTGACGATAGATGACAATAACGTCATTTATGTCTCGACGAAATATGGTCTTTATTTTTCAAGTGATGAAGGCAGCACGTGGACGCTCGCAACATCTCGTGCCTACTATCCTGCGAACGAAGTGCAGCTACACAGTTCAAATACGACGATCCTCTCGCAAGTGTACAATGGATTGACGGGCTACGGTTTTGCTTACACCGAAAATCAAGGCGCGACGTGGAACCGAGTTTCAGTTCCGGATTCGAACGGAAATGATTTTGTGAATGACATAGAAATATCTGCAGGAAAAATTTATTTGCTCGCTGCTGCGACCGATGGCGTTTGCTTAAGGCGATCAGCCAATATGGGCCAGTCTTGGACCAACATTACTCCATCCGATCTGCAAAGTTTGAATGAGTGCCCTGTTTCTTTACTATTGGCCAACAGCCGCATTTATCTGACCGGTTCAAATGGTGGGGTCTACGTTTCAAGCGATGACGGTGCGACATGGTCGAAGAAAACGACTGCTGACGGCCTGCCAAATATTAGCTCGCGGTATTTAGCTTTTGATGGAACGCGCGTTTGGGCGGCAAGACTGTTGGCGCAAGATTTGGGATTTTCTACGGACGACGGCCTATCATGGACCTCAATACCCTTGGGTCAGCCGACATTTAATTTACAAGGCATAAAAGCTGAATTGAATTTGATCGTGGGTGGGTCTGTCGGGCAGGGTCTTATCATTTCTGATGATGGCGGCACAACTTTTCGACTTGTCGGTTATGTCGATTGATTGTGATAGATATCAATTCGCGAATTACTAAAATCATAATCAGATAAATAAAAATAATGGCGTCGTGGCTGGGCCCTTTTCGTGAACAAAAATTGGCATTTCCTGTCGAGAAAAACTCACTTCGAAAATTCAATTTATCATACATAACGAACTAATTGGTTCCTGCTGTCCCAATGTTTCATTTTGGGGCGTAAGCAAATATTGCATGTTTATAGATTATGAAAAAGTATTTGATTATTACTGCATTGTTGTTCATGGGAATAAGTCAACCAGCACTGGCGGCTTGGTGGAATCCATTTTCTTGGTTCTCGGGCCGAACGACTAATAGAGTTGAAGAGTTTAATAGAAAAAATCGCGTCCAAGGCGAAATTGATGGAACAAAAATTATGTCGGAGGTCGGCGGAATTCAGACCTATAAAGTTGGCGCAATTATAACTCCGCTGGGAGCCAGTGGCCAAACTGATGGTTTATAATATTACATTGAAACCGAAGGAAAAAATCAAAATGCGTTTCGGCTATTCAATGAACAAATCAAGGCACAAGGTGGGTTCCCCGCAAGGATGGGCACAGTTGCGATTCATCCATCAGGCGGCTCTGCAGACTTCATCATTCAAGCGATCGTACTTGGCGGTCATCAACAAGAAAGCTTTAGGTTGATAAGAGATTCGATCTATCAAGGACTAATTTTAGCCCACCAGAATAACATTAAGACTGTTGCAATTCCAGCAATGGGCAATGGTGTTTCTGGAAATTTAACAGAAAAGCAAAGTGCCGCGGCCATACTTGCGGGAATTGCCATGGCTACAAAAACCGGTGCAAAGTTTGACCAAATTATTCTTCCAGTTTACCGCGAAATTGAACTACTCAAGGAATATAGAAATATGCTGAACCCTAAAATTGCTGAGTATAAGGACTATATGCCTGGTGGAAATCAAAGCCCAGAGGTTGGAAAAGTACATTACGATTTTGCAGAAACTGGCTCGGGTTTTGGGTCGGGTATAAGACTCAGTCATTTAGGAAATATTGACCGATTTGAAGTAAGAACAGCCGCACAACTTGGTGTAGGTACACAAGTTATTCCAGTTTTTTCTGTTGACCATCTTCCAGTCGGCGCTGTCCGCAGTGCTAATTCCGAGCGCGTTTATGTAAATACTGTGCGCACCCCGAATAGAAACTATCAGTCTGGGTTTGCCGAGATGAGCACAATCTACTTTCTTGCAGATACATTTGTAAACATGGGATCAAGAGAGAAAGCCGCAGCAGCCATGGTGTACGAGATTGCGAAAGCATCTGGCCAACGAAGTATAACTTTTACTTTTAACTCAAGTTTTTTAGGAATAGAAACCAAAGGTAACCTTTTAAAGTTAGCGATTGCAGATGGAATTATGAATGCAGTTCACCGATTGAAGTCTGAAGGCGTAAAAATCAATTCAATTTCGATCGCCATCGATCCGAAAACTGAAGGAGCAGATGCTGCCAAAATGGCATTTAAGCATGTGGCAGATGAATACGCCCGTCAAAATTTAGAACTATTTGGTGAAAAGCCAGTTGGCAACAGCTCCGCACTTGGAGCAATGTCTTGCTTTTCACTTTTTGCTAGATGATTCGGATCGATTGAAAAAATGGTAGTGAGAGGCGGACTTGAACCGCCGACCTATGGATTATGATTCCATTGCTCTAACCAGCTGAGCTACCCCACCACACCGATATAATTAGACGTGGGAGCAAGTTATCAAAATGCGTTTAAAAGTCAATTTTTTGCCCAAAGAACTTCGTGAATGCAGCTTTTTCTATCAAATTTTCGGAAATTCTCTGCGAAAAGAGAATGTAGCCGTGCTCTTCAGCCTCAGATTAAGAGTTATTCGCTTGCGATTGAATGTGACGTAACCGCATCCAGAGTCGCAGCTTCTTGAGTGAGGCATCTCGAATTCCAAAGAAAACTATTTGGTGTGTAAATTCGCCGTCGGCATTAGGCTTATCCACTGCAAACTGAGTTTTTGAAAGAATCGGCTTCAGATCAGATTCATCTTCTTCTGAAAGAGCAAATTCCTGCAAAGATCCACGAGTTAAAACTGGCGTCCGATTGTAAGTGAAGGCCGCTTCAGAAAGCTGATGCGCTTCGATTGGTTCCGATTGCAAAAGTTTTTGGTCCGTGGAAATCCACGTTGTAACTGCAGGCTCGTCCTCTGGCGAATCGGGGAACAGGCTAACAAGGGCTTTACCCATGAAATTTCGATCGATGGGATAAACCATTCGCAAATAATCAATTTCGAATGCAGCCGCAAGTTCACTGTCTTTAATTTTTGGGCGGCCCACGCCAATCAAAAGGGGTCTTTTTATAAATGCTTGTTCTAAAGCCTTAACGGTCCACACTTGATCGGTGATCAGCAATTCAATTTCAGTTTTTGGATCTTTTGGATTAAATTTCCAATCCGTGACAACATACTTGGGAAATTTTCGACCTAGGTATTCCGCGAGCTTTTGCTTTTCTTCTTCGTCCTGCAATTGAAGATAAACTCTCGGAGCTGAAACTTTGACTTCGTGAGACAGGCCATGGAATGAAATGTCTTTCACTTTTGATTTTGCTTCCGCAATTTTTTTACGAAGCAAATTAGTGAGAGCATTCTCAACAGAGCAATAAAGAAAATGATGAGTGTCCCCATCTTTAGAAATCAATCTCGCCCAGCAACTTTGCTTGGATTGATTTGCAAAAATGGGATGATAGAACTTGCAGGCCTGTCCGATCACGAGTTCGGAATTTGTTTTGCAAAGAAAGCCAAAATCAGAAAGTCCAATGACTTCGAATCGTCTTATTTTTTCAATCTCACATTTTTCGCTAAGACTGTGAACGGCGACTGGCTTAAGAAGATCGCTTTTTTGAACGGCAAATCGCACATGTTCAAATAAAATGGCAGGATCTAAAGGTTTATAAATGAGATTTTCCACCGGCAGTGAAAAAATGAAATGACCCGGAACTTTTGAATCTTCAAAGGCCAGCGCCACAACATCCGTTTTATATTTTTCTTTAGCCGCACGAATTTTAAATTCGTTCGTCACATCATTCAGAGCAATGTGCATGAGTAAAAGTAGACAGCTTTCGGAAGAATTCGACCCTTCTGCGAGCCAGCGATCTAGGTCTGTTGTTGTTTTGAACTTTAAAAATTGGCAGGCTTTTTCTTTACAGAAAGGCTCTAGCGTCGTTTGAACTTGATCGGCTGTCTTTTCATCGGGCTCAATTAGTCCGATAAAAGGCATTTACCAACCCTTTCGAACCAAAGAGCGATTTTTACGTTTCGTGAGATTGAATCCGCCAGACTTTCCAGATTTCGACGGTAGATTTTTTTGAGACGAATGGTTAGACGATGTAACAGCGGTTGTTTTGCTGTTTGAATCTAAGTTAATTTGGCGTCCAGTCGTTGGACTTTTTGGATCGATCATCGTCATGCGACTAGTATACAATTAGCGCGTGATGTTAACCTAGAACTTCGATTATAAATTTTGAAAACTGGTCCAGTTCCATTAGTTAGATTTAAATCACAAATTATAAGCTTTGAGCCAAACAGAGTTGATTTGCGACAACTCATGAAGCAGAGCGCCATAACGAGACACCTCTTCCTGTTTGTTATTGATACATAATAAGGCACTGGGTGCGCCCGTTATTGATTCGATAAAGTCGCAGACTTTAAGCCAAGATTGAGAGTCCTCTGCATCTAATATTGCACGCAATGTTTTGAGTAAATGAAGCGGGTGGGAATTCATATCGGAAATGACATAATTTAATTTTTCGCTGGTCAGATCCCGCCCATGAAACGCAGTTCGGGGAATAGTATTTTGCTCAATCAGCAGATCCATGAGCTGGTAGAAATGCTGTTGGGCTCGCATTTTTTCTGGAAATGCAAAATACTCCCAACAATGAACCAGATCATGTAGCCAAAAACTTAAAGGATCACGACCGGAAATAGAGAACTCAGACCACTGTTGAATGGCTTCGATCGAATCATCAAAAGTAAAAACGCGTCGACCCCTAGTTTGGATTTTCAGCAAATCCAGCGGGGACGGTATTTCCTTTGTGACTTCGAATAGTGACGGATTTTGGCTGGCAAAATGAAGGCCCCAAAGTGCGGCCCGAGGAATTGATTTAATTCGAATCTGTTGAATGACTTTAAGCAGCGGCAGATCAGCAGCTACTTTATTGGGAATTTTCAAATCAAACATCAATCTAAAATCATTTAAAGTAACATAATTCAAAATTGAACTGGTTGATGGATTGTCATTCGGTATCGACTGCGAATCAGAACTGGCCGCTTCGAAGCCCCCAAACCAGTCGTGTTGTCGCCGAAGGAGTGACAATAATAGCGTGAAAACAATAAATCTTTCCAAAGGTGCAACGTTCCCGTGCACGGTGGTGTCCAAAAATGTCTTCGCTTTACAAAATGTGCTCTCGTGAACCTGATAAAATTCTGTAGAGCAAAATAATGGCTTATAGCGATCGCGTTTAATCTTAACAGAAGATTCAAAAATTTTATCTTGCAGCACGTGATCGCTCCCGGCTTAATAATAGAGACAGCGAAACTGAACTTCAAGGGGGGAATTTGATGTTTAGATATTCTATGTTCGTAATGACTTTTCTTTGTACACAAATTGTATGGCAAACAGCGATCGCGCCACACGCGATTGCGGCCATTCCAACTCACTACACATTCAACGACGACTCTGGCTTAAAGGAAAGAGTGAATTTGCTTTCATTTAAAAGAGTCAACGTGGCAATGCCAAAGCCGGCTGAACCTTATGATCGTGAAAAGCACTTCGGTGACTGGATTTCTCAAAAGTCAGATGAAACGTGCTTAGATACGCGCGGTAAAGTATTAAAGCGCGATTCGTTATCGAAGGTTAGCATGGGCTCTGGGTGTAATGTGCGATCTGGTGAATGGGTCGACCCTTATACAAATCGAATCTTAAAGACAGCCCGAGAAATTCAAATCGATCACGTGGTGGCGCTCAGTAATGCGTACCGCACCGGTGGTTACGAGTGGCCGCAAAACAAGCGGTGTCTTTACGCGAATTTCTTAGGAAACAAGTTTCATCTTCTTCCGGTGGATGGAGAAGAAAATCAGAAGAAACTCGATTTTGATCCTTCGAAATACATGCCTCCTAATGCAGAGTTCACGTGTCAGTATCTCGTGAACTGGCTCAAGATCAAAAAGATTTGGAACTTGCGAATGACGGCTCGGGAAGGCGCCTCTATCTTGGATTTGGCCAAGAAGCAGGGTTGTGCTGCAGCGGATTTTGAAGTTTC
>LNFM01010022.1_pt1 | contig 13518 bp, 11 predicted proteins | sample 596031 | NCBI WGS metagenome assembly LNFM01 (sample SAMN04254537, study PRJNA301005) | activated carbon metagenome | isolation source: dual media filters at the Ann Arbor, Michigan drinking water treatment plant | place: USA: Ann Arbor
GTTCTTCTCCCTCCTCGGTATCGATACCGTCTCGGGTTTCCAGACCTTCTTCTGGGGGGCGATGAACGGGGCGCCGTGGATCGCGCCGGGCAGCGGGGAGCAGAATCTCGCGCTCATCGAGCGCCTGGGGGTGAGGTCGATCAAGACCTCGCCGGCCCGACTCGCCGACCTCCTCGATGCCGTGGAACGGCACGGCGCACCCGCGAGCATCCAGGTCGTCCAGGTCGCTGGGGCGCTCCTGACTCCGACGCTCATCAGGCGGTGCGAGAGCGTGCTCGGGGTGACCCCGCTCTACCTCTACGGCTCGACCGAGGGGGGCACGGTCACGCGGGGCGCGGCAGACGCTGATCGGCCGGGGGTGGTGGGGCGACCGGTCGAGGAGGCCGAGCTCCGGGTGCTGGGCGACGACGGTCGGGTCGTGAGCCCCGGGGCTCTCGGTCGTGTCGAGTACCGCACTCCCGTGACGGCCGCCACGTACTGGGAGGGCGATCCCGCAGCCCAGTCCCGTTTCCACGACGGCTGGTTCCAGCCGGGCGATCGCGGCAGGCTGACCGAGGAGGGCGCATTGGAGGTGGTCGGTCGCGACGATGATGTCGTGAACGCCGGTGGGGTCAAGCTCGACCTCGCGGCCATCGATCGCGAGCTGCTCGAGATCGATGGCGTCGACGACGCGGCCTCGTTCCTGTTCCGCGACAGCGACGGCCTCCCGGCGGTGGGCGTCGCCTTTGTGACCCGAGGGGTGCTCGCCCCCGACGACGTGGTCGCCACGCTGCGTGTTCGCTTTGCGACCATGACGGTGCGGGCGTGCATCCGTGTCGATGCCGTTCCGCGCACGGCGACCGGTAAAGTGACGCGCATTCCTTTATCTCGCTTGATGGAGACCCGATGACATCGCTCATGAAGACCACCGCCCTCGTGGGCGTCGGCACCATCGGCGCTGCCGTGCTCGCCGCCGTTCCCGCTTCTGCGGCGACGATCGCGGGATGCGGGGACGCGCCCGTCGGAGGTCAGCTGGAACGCACGGGAGACATCTGCGAGATCGATTTCTCGGCATCGGGCGACTACAGCTGGACGGTACCGGCGGGCCTGACCGACCTGTACGCCGTCGTGGTGGGTGCCGGCGGAGGAGCCGTCTATGACGCGGACAGGCGCGAGGGCTACGCGGGTTCAGGTGGTGAGGTGATCTACGCCGACCTCGCGACCCCCGCGGCAGGCGCGGTCGTCGAGGTGTCGGTCGGGAGCGGGGGAACCTCGGGCCCCACCGCTCCGACTCCGGGCTCGAGCTCCTCGGTCACCGCTTCCGGCACCGTCACGGCTGCCGGCGGAGCCGCCGGTACTTTTTTCGACCACTACTGCCCGGCTGATGGCGACTACTCGGTCTACGTCGGCAACGGCAACGGAGCAGGGGGGTCCGCTGGTCCGTCGGGAGACAACTGCGTCGACTCGACGGCACCCGGAGTCCAGCCCTCGGCCGACGTCGACTCCGCCGCCGCTGATCCGCTGGCGATCTTCTCGACGGTAACGACCGAGTTCGGAGCCGGAGGACGTATCGTCAGCTCCCTCGCGGGGCCCTTGGACTCCGGAGCGGCCTACGACGGCTCGGGCCGGGGTGCCGACATCCTCCACCTCGCGGGCAGTTCCGATCCCTTCGTGCAGAGCTCATTGCCCGATGTCCACGACACCGCCGCGAGCGGTCGAGTGCTGCTGCGGTATACGGCGTTCGCGCCTGCCGCCGAGGGCGGCGGCGACGTCTCCGACGGTGACGCCCTGGCCGCGACCGGTGCCGGCTCGGGGTCGATCGCGACGATGGGTGTCGCCGCTGGGCTCGGTCTGGCGGGAGCGGTGCTGATGGCGCTCTCCCGGCGTCGAGCGGCGACCGTGCGGCCGACCCGCTGACGGCGGGAGATCGCTAGAGGGCGACCTCGGTGCGCACGCCCAGCGGCGTGGGCGCGAGCAGCGCGCCCCCCGCGGCCGACTCGAGCCCCGCGAACTCGCGCTCGAGGGCATCGCGGCCCTCGCTGAAGTGCGTCCACTGGTCGACGTGCAGCCCGATCACGCGACGCGCGCCGAGCACGAGCGCCGCGGCCCGGGCGCGTTCGGCCGTCAGGGTGAGGGGCGCGTCGATGTCGTCGACCCGCGCGGCTCCGGCGAACAGGATCGCCGCATCCACCCGCCCGTGGCGGGAAACGATCGTGTCGACGACACCGACCTCCGAGTTGTCGCCCGACACGTAGACCGTCGGATGCCCGGGCGCGGAGAGCAGGAACCCGCACACCGGCCCGAGCCGCTCGGCCCACTCGTCAGGGCCGTGCTGCGCGGGAAGAGCGACGAGCCGTGCGCCGGCCGGAGCGTGCGACGCGACCGTCGCGCCGACGGCACCCGGGTCGTCGAGCGCCAGGCCCTCGTCGTCGGCGAGCCCGATGACGCGCGCGGTGCCCCCGCGGGTTCCGAGGTCCTGCGCTCCCACGGGCGTCGTCACCACGAGCGGCAGGGTCAGGGCGAGATCGCGGCCGCGGTGGTCGAGATTGTCCTCGTGGTGGTGGTGCGAGACGAGGGCGGCGTCGATGTGGCCCAGAGCGTCGAACGTCACCGCGGGCGCGGCGGTCTTCTCGAGCGCGTCGGGATGGTCGCCGTAGCGCTGCGGCTCGTCGAAGGTGGGGTCGAGCAGCAGGCGCAGGCCCGCCCACTCGAGCAGGGCCGTGGGGCCGCCGACGACGGTGACGGCGATGGATGCTGGGCTCGGGCTCATGGTGCGACCCTAGCCGCGCATCCCGCGACGGCGGCAGAAGTCAGCGAACCTGCTTCTTCGCCGAGATGACCCCGGTGTCGAAGCCCATGAGGTGCAGACCGCCGTGGAAGCGCGCGTGCTCGACCTTGATGCAGCGGTCCATGACGACCGTGAGGCCCTTCGACTCGCCGTAGCGCGCCGCCTCTTCGTTCCAGATGCCGAGCTGCACCCACACCACGGGCGCACCGACGGCGAGGGCGTCGTCGATGACGGCGGGGATGTCGCTCGCCTTGCGGAACACGTCGACGATGTCGGGCACCTCGGGCAGCGAGGCGAGATCGGGGTAGGCGGGCTGCCCCAGGATCTCGGTCGCGTTGGGGTTGACGAAGTAGACGCGGTAGCTGCTCGACTGCTGCAGGTACGTGCCGACGAAGTACGAGCTGCGGGCCGGGTTCGGCGAGGCGCCGACGATCGCCACGCTCTTCGCGCGGCGCAGGATGCCCAGCCGCTCCTTCGCGGAGGGCCCCACCCACGTGCGCTGCGACTTCAGCAGCTTCGCGAGCGGCGAGCTCGCCGGGATGTCGCAGGTCAGCCCGTTCGCGAGAGTGACGGTGGCCGTGTCGGCCGTGGTCGCATCCGACATGGTCATGCCCCCTTCAGCGCCGCGTCGAGCGCCTGGTCGAGGTCGTAGATGATGTCGTCGGCGTCTTCGATGCCGACCGAGAGGCGCACGAGGCCCGGGTGCACGCCGCCGTCGACGAGCTGCTGCTCGGTCAGCTGCGCGTGCGTCGTCGACGCCGGGTGGATGATGAGCGTCTTCGCGTCGCCGATGTTGGCGAGGTGGCTGGCCAGGTTCACGTTCTCGATGAGGCCTTGGCCGACCGCGCGGCCGCCCGTCACGACGAAGCCGAAGACCGAGCTCGGGCCGATCGGCAGGTACTGCTGTGCCCGCTCGTGGTGGCGGTGCGACGGCAGGCCCGCCCAGTTGACCGTCTCGATGCGCGGGTCGGCCTCGAGCCATTCGGCGACGCGGCGCGCGTTGTCGACGTGCGCCTGCATGCGGTACGGCAGCGTCTCGACGCCCTGCGCGAGCAGGAAGGCCGAGTGCGGGGCGAGTGCCGGCCCGATGTCGCGCAGCTGCTCGGCGCGCAACCGGGTGAGGAAGGCGTACTCGCCGAAGTTGCCGTACCAAGTGAGGCCGCCGTAGTGCGCGACGGTTTCCTCGAACAGGGGGAAGTTGTGGTTCGACCAGTCGAAGCGCCCCGACTCGACGACGACGCCGCCGAGGGTCGTGCCGTGCCCGCCCAAGAACTTCGTCGCCGAGTGCACGACGATGTCGGCACCCCACTCGATCGGGCGGCACAGGTACGGCGTCGCGATCGTCGAGTCGATGACGAGAGGGATGCTCGCCGCATGCGCCACGTCGGCGAGACCCGCGATATCCGCGATGTCACCGCTCGGGTTGGCGATCGTCTCAGCGAAGACGAGCTTCGTGCGGCCCGGGATGATGGCCGCGGCGTAGTCAGCGGGGTCGTCGCTCGCGACGAAGGTCGTCTCGACGCCGAAGCGCCGAAGGGTGACATCGAGCTGCGTGACCGAGCCGCCGTAGAGGTTCGACGAGGCGACGATGTGGTCACCCGCGCCGGCGAGCGAGGCGAAGGTGACGAACTGCGCGCTCAGCCCGCTCGACGTGGCGACCGCTCCGAGTCCGCCCTCGAGGCTCGCCACGCGCTCCTCGAAGCTCGCGACCGTGGGGTTCGCGAGGCGGCTGTAGATATTGCCGTACTTCTGCAGCGCGAACCGCGCCGCGGCATCCTCGGTCGAATCGAACACGAAGGCGCTCGACTGGTAGATCGGCAGGGCGCGGGCGCCCGTCGCCGAGTCGGGAACGTTGCCGGCGTGCACGGCGCGCGTGCGGAAGCCATAGTCGCGGTCGGCCATGCCTTCAGGCTAACCGCGCACGCGACGACGTACCGGGCCGGGCGTTACGCGACGTAATCTTTGGCGTGCTCCTCGGCCGCGGCCGCCGCGCGCTGGTCGCGGCGGTCGAGCGCGCGGAAGCCCGCCCAGATCGCCGCGACGGTGAGGCAGAAGCCGGCGAACACGCCGATCCACACCGCGACGGGGGCGTCGGCAGCGAGCCGGTCGGAGGTCGGCAGCACGAGCAGGGCGAATGCGACCGCGGTGGGCCCCGCGAGCGCGACCCAGACGAGCTTCGACTGGTCAAAGAGCGTCTTGCCGTCGAGGAACATGAGCGGCAGCAGCGCCACGAGCAGACCCGTGATGCCCTCGTGCACTGCGGCGACGAGCGTCTCGGTGACGAAGATCGACAGGAAGGTCTCGTCGGTGCCGGTGAGGGCCGCGGTCATGATCGAGTAGGCCACCCAGGCGGTGAGCGAGACGCCGAGGGTCACGAGCATGCGCGTGACGATCGCCCGACGCTGGTCTTCGGCGCGCGCGCTCGCGGCGAGCTCGATACCGAGCACGAGGCCAACGAGAAGGCCGGGGCTGAACTCGAGCGCGCGAGAGGCGAGCACGCCGAGGATGGCGATGATGATCGCGCCGGGTTGCGTGATGATCGCCGAGGGCACGTGCCAGCGCTTGCCGAGCAGGGCGGCGGTGATCATGCTCGGCAGGTAGACGACGATCAGCAGGCCGATGGCGAGCGACGCGACGAGACGCAGCGAGGTGAGGTCGAACCCGAAGTTCGGGTCGGCGAAGCCGAAGGCGATGCTCGTGAGCACGATGACGACGGGGGCCGACGAGCCCCACGCGGGCAGAGTGCTCATGACGGCCGAGACCTTGTTGACGAGCGGCAGCGCCCAGGCGTAGAGCCAGCGCCACCGGTGGGCGTTCGCCTCGAGGGTCGAGTTGAGCACTTCGGCGGGGATCGCGACCAGGAGCAGGAACATGGCGCCGAGCCCGACCGCCCACAGCAGCCGCACGGGGTCTCGCCAGACGTTCGGCAGGCCCTCGCTCAGCGCGCTCGGTGCCGCAGGGTCGTTGCGGTCGATCTGCACGAACGGCGCGAAGGCGCGCTCGACGGGGGCGGGCAGGGCCTCGGTGGGCAGCTCGACCGCGACCGGAGCGGCGACCGCGAGGGGGGCCTCGGGCTCTACGGGCGCCTCGGGCGAGAGCTCGAGCAGTTCGGGCTGCGGGTCGGGTCGCGGCGGCGCGGCGGGCGGCGGGGTGGGCGCCGGCGGCGGCGTCACCGTCGGGGTGGGGGTCGGCGGGGGCGGCGGCGGAGGCGGGGGCGGCGGCGTGGCCGCGGCGAGCGCAGGCGGGGGGACGACCGTGAAGTGCGTGGCGGCGGTCGAGACCGCGTCGCCGATCGTCTGGGTGACGACGATCTTGTGGTCGCCGAGCGGGCGCTCGCCCGCGGGGAGCAGGCTGCACGACCACGAGCCCGAGCCAAGGCCGGTTCCGGCGCACGAACCCGTGACGTCGAGCCAGGTGTTGCCGGGCGGGCGCAGCTCGACGCGCACCGAGCCGTCGACGCTCTTGATTCCCGCGACGGTGACGGCCCCGACCTGCCCGACCTGGGCAGCGGTGGCACTCACGCTCAGCCCGGTGGCGGAGGCGGCGGCCGCACCACCCGCGAGCATGGCGACGAGCGCCGTGAGCAGGGTTCCGGTCGCGGCGATCGTCGCGAGGGCACGCCGACCAGCCGATCGGGGGCGATCGGGCGCAGAGGAGAACGAGCGCTGGGGGTTGCGCATGGAACGCTTCCTTCGGGAGAAGCGGACATTCGGGTGTTACGAGAGTACGTCGGTTCTGCCGCTCGCGCATGACAAATTTTTGACGGTTGTGTTTCGGACTCGTCATCGCCTCCCGTGGCCACCCCGGCTTGCCGTGTGGGATGTAGTAATAATACGATGACACTATGACGACGGATGCTCAGCCCGCCCCGCACGGCGGCCCCCTCGCCCCCACTCCCCGAGCCGAGCGCTCGCTCGCCCCCGATGTCGCCCGCGGCCTCGTGCTGCTCGGCATCGCGGTCGCGAACGTGCCCTTCTTCCTGTACGGCCGCGAGCTCGGCCTGCTGTTCAAGCCCGTGACCGACGCCGCGGCCGACCCCTGGGTCAACGCCGTCGTCGCGACGCTCGCCGACAACCGCAGCTACCCGCTCTTCGCGCTGCTCTTCGGCTACGGCCTCACGCAGCTGCTCACGCGCGAGCAGGCGCGGGGTGCCGAGTGGCCCGACGCGCGCCGGCTGCTGCTGCGTCGCAACCTCTGGCTCATCGCCTTCGGCGCCGCGCACGGCGTGCTGCTCTTTTTCGGCGACATCCTCGGCACCTACGGCCTGCTCGGCCTCGCCCTCGTCCTGCTCATCCGCGCCTCCGGACGCACGCTCGCGATCGTCGGATGGGCGTCGTTCGCGTTCCTCGTGCTCGCCGGCATCGCCGAGGGCCTGAGCGGGCTGCTCGCGCAGATTCCCGGCGGCGGGTTCTCGACGGCTGCGCTGTTCGGCTCGGCGGCGGCTGAGACCTATCCGCTCGCGGTGCTCGCCCGCGCCGGCGAGTGGACGCTCGGCATGCTGTCCGTTCCGTTCGGCGGTCTTGGGCTGCTCGCCCCGATGATCCTCGGGCTCTGGGCCGCCCGTCACCGCGTGCTTGAGCAGCCCGCGCGGCACCGCCGCGCCCTGGCGCTCGTCGCCGGCATCGGCATCCCGCTCTCGGTGCTCGGCGCCCTGCCGATGGCACTCGCGCTGCTCGGCGTCATCGAGCTCTCGCCGTTCGTCGAGCCGTTCGCGGCGATGCTCCACGCGGCGACCGGTGCGGTCGGAGGCGCCGCCTACGTCGCCCTGATCGCGCTCATCGTGGGCGGTCGGGGCTCGGGCCGCGAACTCGGCAGCCCGACGGCGAAGCCGCGCGGGCCGATCTCACGCCTGCTCGCGGCCCTCGGCCAGCGGTCGCTCAGCGGCTACCTCACCCAGTCGCTCGTCTTCGTGATCGTCTTCGCGCCCTACGGTCTCGGTCTCGGCGCGACCGCGAGCGTCGCTGAGGCGACCCAGATCGCTGTCATCACGTGGCTCGGCACGCTCATCGTCGCGGCGGCGCTCGCGGCGGTCGACCGGCCCGGGCCGGCCGAATGGCTGCTGCGCCGGGCGGTGTACGGGCGGCGGCGGTAGGCGCCGACCCCGGCCGTGGACGCCGCGGTTCACGGGGCGCTCCGCACGATCACGTCGCCGCGGCTCACGCGCTCAGATCCACGTCGGCAACCAGTACCGCAGCTGGATCTGCTCGATCGGGGTCGGGATGCCCGTCCACAGCGGCAGGAAGAACGCGCTGAGCGCCACGACGAGCACGAGCATCCCGATGACGATCGCGCCACCGAGGGTGCGCCGGGCTGGCGGGGCGTCGACGGGCCCGAGCACGGCGGCGAGCACCACCGTGAGCGCGAGCACGAGGAACGGCGTGAGCACGATCGTGTAGAAGAAGAAGATGGTGCGGTCGGGGTAGAGCAGCCACGGCAGCCAGCCGGCCCCGACGCCCACCAGCACGACCGCGATGGCCCAGCCGCTCGCTGGAAGGGCGGGCCCGGGGAGCGCGCGCATCCCGCGCACCGCCCGCACAGCGAGCAGCACGAGCAGCGCGACGACGGCCGCGACGGCCCCCCACCAGATGAGCGGGTTGGGGATGCCCGTGATGGCCTCGGCGGTGCCGTCGCCGAGGTCGCGGTAGTGCATATAGGTCGGGCGCAGCAGTAGCGGCCAGCCGATCGCCGGCGCCTCGTAGTTGTGCGGGCTCGACTCGCCCACGTGGTACCCGTAGATGGCCGTCTGGTACGCCCACCAGTTCTGCAGCGAGTCGGGCAGGGCGCCCAGGATGCCCGGCAGGCGGTTGTCGTCGCCGACGACCCGCTCGCGGCCGTAGCCCCCGCTCGTGACGAACCATCCCCACCAGGTGAGCAGGTGTGCGGCCGCGGCCGAGGGGATCATGAGAACGAAGGAGATCGGCGCCTGCCGCAGGAGCGTGCCGCTCGCCCAGAGCGCGACGCCCGCGCGACGGCGGTCGATCGCGTCGGCGACGACGGTGAGCAGGCCGAACGCGGCGAGCAGGTAGAGGGCGCTCCACTTGACGCCGATCGCGAGGCCGAAGGTGACGCCCGCGGCGACGAGCCACGGCCGCCCCCACAGCGCGGGGCCCCAGTCGGTCGCTCGCGGGGGGTCGCTCGAGCGTCGTGCCGCGAGCCACCGCTCGAGCTCGCCGCGCGCTTGGCGCCGGTCGAGCACGACGAAGACGACGGCGAGCACGACGAGCAGGGCCAGCACGCCATCGAGCAGGGCGACACGGCTCATGACGATGGCGTTGCCGTCCACGGCGATGAGCAGCCCGGCGATGCCAGTCAGCACGAGGCGCCCGTGCAGGAGGTGTGCGAGCAGCATGACGAGGCCGACGAGCACGATGCCCGCGACGGCCGTGCCGAGCCGCCAGCCGGCGGGGTTCTCGGGGCCCAGGGCGGTGAGTCCGAGCGCGATGATCCACTTGCCGACCGGCGGATGCACGACGAACGAGGCGAGCGCGTCGGGGCTGCCGGGAGTACCCGCGGCCCAGAGGTCGTTCGCCCCCTCCGGCCAGCGGCCCTCGTAGCCGAGCTGCCGCAACGACTCCGCGTCTTTCACGTAGTAGGTCTCGTCGAAGACGAGCTCGCCGGGCTGCTCGAGACCGATGAGGCGCGTCGCGGCCGCGATGCCGAGCACGGCCGCCGGAACCGCGATCTGCACCACGCGATCGCGCGACCATCGTGACCGCACGGCGGGCTGCCCGTCATCGAGCCTCTGAGGGGGCTGCCCATCGTCGATCCGCCCGGCAGGCCGTGCCGCTCCCGACACTCCCGCCGCGGTCGTCGAGTCCGCATCCGTCACCGGCTCATCGTATCCAGCCCGCTCGCGCAAGCGCCGTCAGCTCCGGGTGCAGGATCCCGCGGCCGAATGAGCCAGCGCCCGCAGGGATCTGCACCGGGGTGCGGCCGCTCATGTCGTCGGTCAGCCCTCGGCGCACACTTCCAGAATCGCGGAACATCGTGATCCCCTGTCGTGTTCTTCCGCACTTCTGGAAGGCCCGCCAGCACAGAGGGCCCCGATCACCGCAGCGCCCTCAGGAAGGGACCGGTGGGAGGATGGCCGCATGATCGTTCTCGCCGCGACTCCCATCGGCAATCTCGGCGACGCGAGCCGGCGCCTCATCGAGGCGCTCGAGAACGCGACGATCGTCGTCGCGGAGGACACCCGCACGGCCGTGCACCTGATGCGCGCGCTCGGCGTCGAGAACCGCCCCCAACTCGTGCCCCTGCACGAGCACAACGAGCGCGAGAAGTCGGCCGAGCTCGTCGCGCTCGCGCACGGCACCGACGTTCTCGTGCTCACCGATGCCGGCATGCCCGCCGTGAGCGACCCGGGTTTCGTGCTCGTCGAGGCCGCGATCGCCGCGGGCGTCACCGTGACCGCCCTGCCCGGACCGAGCGCGGTGCTCACGGCGCTCGTGCTGAGCGGCCTGCCGACCGATCGCTTCGCCTTCGAGGGCTTCCTGCCGCGCAAGGGCCGCGCGGGGGCGCTGCGTGCGCTCGCCGCCGAGCCGCGCACGCTCGTGTTCTTCGAGGCCCCGCACCGCATCGCCGCGGCTCTCGCCGATGCGCGCGACGCCTTCGGCCCCGACCGCCGCGCGGCGGTGTGCCGCGAACTCACGAAGAAGTTCGAGGAGGTCGCGCGCGGCACCCTCGCCGAGCTCGCCGAGCGCTTCGCCGACGGCGCGCGCGGCGAGATCGTGCTCGTCATCGAGGGGGCACCCGCGCGCTCGGGCGACCTACCGACCGCGATCGCCGAGGTCGCCGACCGGGTGGCCGCGGGCGAGAGGCTCAAGGATGCCGCCGCGGCCGTCGCCGCGGCGACCGGGCTCGGCACGCGCGAGCTCTACGAAGCGGCTCTCGCCGCGCGCCGCTCCTGATCCGGCTCCGGCAGCACGAAGGTCAGTCGCAGGCGTCGCGCAGGTCGAGCGTCACCGGCACCGGTTGCTGCGTGCCGTCGACCGTGATGACGAGGCCGTCGACGCGCCCCTCGGCGGCGCCGGTGCGCACGACCTCGACTCCCACGAAGGCGGCCGTATCCGGCTCGATGCTCTGCTGACCCAGGTCGACCCCGCCCAGCGCATCCCGCCCGCCCTGCTCGAACCGCACGGCGGTGTCGCGCGCATCCTCGTCGATCGCGAGGAAGCGGTCGACGATCTCGACCCCCGTCGCATCGTTCAGCTCGACGCCGGCGATCGCGATCGGCTCGCCCGAGGTGTTGGTGACGCCGACGGCGATGGTTCCCGAGTCGCCCGCGAGGCATCCCGACAGGCCGCCGAGCGGGTCGGCGGGTGATCCGCTGCAGCCCGCGAGGGCCGTCATGAGGGCGATGGAGGTCGCGAGGGCGAGGGTGCGTCGGCGGGCGCGAGAGGTCGTCACGCCGTTCACGCTACGCGAGCGCCGCGCGGTCACCGCCCGTGCGACCCGCAGTGCGCCCACGCGGGAACGAAGCCGACGACCGCGTCGGCGCGGCTCGTCGCCGAGAACCAGCCGTCGTCGTACCGCAGCGACAGGCCGCGCAGCCCCGCGTACTCGGTGTAGTCGTCGGCCCGCAACTCCACGACGACCTCGACCGAACCGCCCGGCATGATGACGGCGCCGTCGACCGGCTGCCGGTCGCGGTACAGGTCGAGCTGATCGGGCGAGAGCTCGCCACCGGGAGCGACGCCGAAGATCGTGTAGACGCTCGGCATCGGGAGGACACTGATGTCGTTCACCGTCGCATTCTCGAGCTGCATGACCCTGACCTCCCGCAGGATGACCGAGCGGGACGACTCGTTGGCGACGGTGACGCCGACCAGGGCCACCGAGCCTTCTTCGGCGACGTGCGACTCGAAGCAGCGCTCGGCGAGCCCTGCGAAGATCGTCAGCGGAGGCGCGCCGACGCACCCGCTGAGCATGACGACGACCGCCGCGCTCACGAGCCCCCCCGCGAAGAGTCTAGAGATCCTCACAGTCAGGAGTGTACCAAGGAATACGCGCAGGGGCGACGGTAGGCTGAACCCACTATGGCCGCTGCCGACCGCTTCTACATCGCCACCCCGATCTTCTACGTCAACGACGTGCCCCACATCGGGCACGCCTACACCGAGGTGGCTGCCGACGTGCTCGCGCGCTGGCACCGGCAGTCGGGGGTCGACACCTGGTCGCTCACGGGCACCGACGAGCACGGCCAGAAGATCCTGCGCACGGCCGTGGCCAATGGCGTCACGCCGCAGGAGTGGGCCGACAAGCTCGTCGACTCGGCCTGGAAGCCGCTGCTCGACACGATCGACATCGCCAACGACGACTTCATCCGCACGACCGAGCCGCGGCACGAGAAGGTCGTGCAGCAGTTCCTGCAGAAGCTCTACGACGACGGCTTCATCACCGAGGGCGAGTACGAGGGCTACTACTGCGTCGGCTGCGAAGAGTACAAGCAGCCCGACGACCTCGTTCCCGGCACGGGCGAGTTCCACGGGCAGCTGGTGTGCTCGATCCACGGCCGTCCCGTCGAGGTGCTCAAGGAGAAGAACTACTTCTTCGCCCTCAGCAGCTTCCAGCAGCGGCTGCTCGACCTCTACGAGTCGCAGCCCGACTTCATCCAGCCCAGCAGCCTGCGCAACGAGATCATCTCGTTCGTGCGCCGCGGCCTCGACGACCTCTCGATCTCGCGCCAGAGCTTCGACTGGGGCGTGCGCATCCCGTGGGATGACAGCCACGTCACCTACGTGTGGTTCGACGCCCTGCTCAACTACATCTCCGCGATCGGCTGGGGCAGCGATGACGAGAACTTCGCGCACCGCTGGCCGGCCGTGCAGCTCGTCGGGAAGGACATCGCGCGCTTCCACGCGGTCATCTGGCCCGCCATGCTCATGGCCGCGGGCCTGCAGCCGCCCGCGCGCGTGTTCGGCCACGGCTGGCTGCTCGTCGGCGGCGAGAAGATGTCGAAGTCGAAGCTCACCGGCATCGCCCCGCACCAGATCACCGATGTGTTCGGCAGCGACGCCTTCCGCTACTACTTCATGAGCGCCATCTCGTTCGGGCAAGACGGCTCGTTCTCGTGGGAGGACCTCGCCGCCCGCTACCAGGCCGAGCTCGCCAACGGCTTCGGCAACCTCGCCTCGCGCGTCATCGCCATGGTCGGCAAGTACTGCGACGGCGTCGTGCCCGACGCCACCGACGTGACCGATGCAGAGCGGGGCATTCAGAAGACGGTCGCGGATGCCGTGGTCGCCGCCCAGCGCGCCATCGACACGTTCGCCATCCACGACGCCATCGCGGCGGTCTGGACGATCGTCGACGAGCTCAACGGCTACATCACGCTGCAGGAGCCGTGGAAGGTCGCGAAGGACGAGGCGCAGGCGGCACGCCTGCACACGATCCTGTACACGGCGGCCGAGGGGCTGCGCGCCCTTGCCGTGCTGCTGTCGCCCGTCACCCCGCAGGCCGCCCAGAAGCTGTGGGTCGCGCTCGGCGCCGAGGGTGCGCTCGGGCCGCTGCTCGCGCAGAGCATCCCGAACGCCGGTGAATGGGGTCAGCTGCCCGCGGGCACGCAGACGCAGCCGCTCGAGGCGCTCTTCCCGCGCATCGAGGCCGAGTAGCCCGCGTCAACCCCCGCGCGTCTCCAGCCGGCCACGGTACGGTCATTGAGGAGGCGATACCGTGAGCGACCAGATTGATCCCCATGTGCGCGCCCGCGCGATCATGGAGGGCACGACGCGCGACCTCAGTTACCCGCCGAG
>LNFM01010023.1_pt1 | contig 13518 bp, 9 predicted proteins | sample 596031 | NCBI WGS metagenome assembly LNFM01 (sample SAMN04254537, study PRJNA301005) | activated carbon metagenome | isolation source: dual media filters at the Ann Arbor, Michigan drinking water treatment plant | place: USA: Ann Arbor
AGATGGGCGACTGAGCCGGACGCTTTCGGCTGTGATCTGTATCATGACGGTGCCGGTGACGGTCTGGGTGTGGGGTGGTCTCGAGGCGGTCATGGCGGCGGCGCTGCTGACGCTCGGCATCGGCTCGCTGTTGCCCCTCGCACGGGACGATGGGCGCGGGCAGGCGCGCCCCCTTCTGGCGGGCGTGCTGGTCGCCGGCGCAATCATGACACGGCCGGATTGTGTGGTCGCCGCCGGTGCCGCGATGGTGGCGTTGCTGTTCCTGGGAGCGCGGCCGATCGAGGTACGGATCAAACCTCTCGCGCTGGCAGGATTGGTGGTGGGCGGTCTCGTCCTCGCCCACGTGGCGTGGCGGTACAGCTATTATGGCGATCTGCTGCCCAACACGTTCTATGCCAAGGTCGGCGTTCCCCTCGGTTTGCGTCTGCAGAATGGGGGACCTTATCTGCTGGGAGCACTGATCTCGGTGCCGGTGCTTTGGCTGGCGTCGTTGGTCATGATCGTTTCCGCATACATGGGCCGCGCGACGACGGCGATGTGGACACTCTGTGCGGCCATGCTGGCGCATGCGGCTTATGTGGTTTGGGCGGGTGGTGACCACATGCCGGCAGCGCGCCTGTTCGTGCCGATCATGGGGCTGGCGGCGGTCCTGGTTGCGCTGGGCATTCAGGCTCAGCCGGTCGGAGCGCGGCTGACCTTGACGGGCGTGTGCATCGGCCTGGCGCTGTATGGCGCCGTCAGCACGCGCGTGCAGGAAAAGGACGGAGCGGCGTTCGTCGGCACGATCGTGGGGCGGCATCTGGAAAAGACCGAACTGCCGGGAACCCTGGTGGCTCTGACGACTGCCGGTTCCACACCGTACGCCGCGCCGAGTTTGCGCTTCGTCGATACGCTGGGTCTCGTCGATCGCGCCATCGCACAGCGCAAGCCGCTACCTATGCTGTCGCTCAATCAGCGGGTTCCCGGACATGCCAAGGGCTGGGGTGCCTATGTCTTGGTTCGGCAGCCCGAAATTGTCATCCTGGGTATGGCCTACGGCACGGACGTCAGCACGCCCTGGTCGCTGACGGATGTTGAACTCATGCGCAGTGACGAGTTTCATCGTTGTTATCAGCGCGAGATTTTCTTGCTGCCCTACAGTGAGGCCGAGGCACGGGAGATGAAAGGCTTCGAAAATCCGATCAAGTTGACCATCTATCGCCGCAGCTGCCCGGTCACCGCGCCGCGCATAGCCATTGGCGACTTCACAATGCCACAGTAAAGTTCGTTCGGCTTCGGCTGCAAACGGTGTCGTGTCGGAGAGCAGGGGCGGAGCGAGAGATGCTGAGGGCATTGGTGGTATGGGCGATCGTGGCGACGGGGGCTTTGTCCGGCTTGCGCGCCGGTGACGCATGGGCTCAGGAAAAGGTTCGCGTCGGCTGGGTGCCGGCGATGGTGTCCAGCCCGCTCATGATTGCGCGTGAGAAGGGCTATTTCAAACAGGCGGGCCTCGACCTCGAGCTGGAAAGCGTGACTACGGCGACAGACGCCATGGCGCACGTCGGCACTAACCGGATGCAAGTCCTCGAAGGTGGCGTGCAGGCGAATTTCTTCAACGCGCTGGTGTCGAAGTATCCGATCATCATAGCTGGCGATCGTGCGTCGACGCCGCTGGGCCATCTCGTGATGATCCGGCCGGATCTGAAGGACGAAATAAAGAGCCTCAAGGATCTCAAGGGCCGGACGATCAGCATCGCAGGGGCAGGGTCGATCATTGCCTACGAGATGGACAGGTTGTTGAAGACCGTGGGGCTGTCGCTCAAGGATACCAACGTCAAGGTGATGCCCATTCCGCAGTTGCCGGTGGCATTCGCCAACAAGGTCATTGATGCGGCTGATGTCTATGCGCCGATGACGCACCAGCTCGAGCAGCAGAAGATCGCCGTACGCCTGGTCGATCCCGATGATGTCCTCACCGACATGGTCGTGGCCGTAAGCATCATTAATACGGATTGGGCGCGCGAAAAGCCGGCGGCGGCAGAAGCGTTTTTCCTGGCTCTGATGCGGGGAACGCGGGATTACTGCCAAGCCTATCATGGTGGCCGCAACCGTCAGGAGATCGTGGATATACTGATGCGGACGGGCATCGAGAAGCGGCTCGATATCCTGGCGTTGCCGTGGCCGTCACGGCGGGCGACAGGGCGGGTCGAACCGGCCGCGATCGCAGATGTCTACGAGTGGTACAAGGCAAACGGCTTCGTGAAGGGTGAGGTTGCGCGGGACCGGATGGTCGACAACAGATATGTCGATGCCGCCAACGCAAAGCTCGGGCCGTTCGTGATCGAGAATTCTTCGAGTAAAGTTCCGGGTTGCCGATAACCGGTTGCTGCTGAATGGACCGGCTCCGGTCCACAGTTGCCTACGTCAGCCGGCTGACAAAAGAAAGCGCCCACCCCGGGGGGAGGGGTGGGCGCCAAGCGCTCTGAAGCGCCGGCATCGGGAGGGAACCGATGCCGCAGGTCGACGTCTTTCGGTCGGACGGGGGGGCACTACCGAAGTGTTGACGCCGCCTGCATGGGATTAACATAAGCGCAAGACGGTATGTTTCAATAGGCCCTAATACAATCGATCACGGAATTGTTACCGAATGTTTCGGGTTATCCACAGCGTCGGAGCTTGCCCGTAGTCAGAATTGCAACACTTGCGTTTCTTGAGGGGTGTGAATCGACTTCAGGTTGTGTCGCTGGAGCCATCGACGGCAGCCGGAGCTGCCGTCGAGGTCGGCTATTTCCGTTCGAAGACGTTCCCGGCATCCCATACGAACATCTGGGTATCGATGGCATCGGTCTTGTTGAGGTCAGACACTTCGACCTTCGTTTCGAGGCCCTGCGGGTCCCGAACGACCCACTCCTTCAAATCGAAGGTCGGCTTCTTGGTGAAGATCAACTGAACGCGGCCGGGCGCGTCGGGGCTCTTGTCCTGCAAGGCGACGATCACGAGGTCGTCGGACTCTTGCACGTCGAGGATCCGGGCGTCCCGAATCAGATCGACGTTGGCCTTCAACAAGAGGCGGAAGGGCGTGTTGTCGAGCTCGACCGCGTCCTCGTTGGACTGGTCAGGTTCCTTGATTCGCAGCAACTTGCCGTCCGATGCCATGATCTTGCGGCTCGGTGCGGAGTAATCGAAGCGGAATTTACCGGGCTTTTGTACGAAGAACCGGCCGCGCGAGCGCTTCTTGTCCGGGTCCGTCTGTACGAACAAGCCTTTCATCTGCTTGAGCGTGTTGAAGTAGCCGCTGACCTGCTTCACGGCCTCGGATTGCTTTGCATCGAGTTTGATCTCGGCGTTGCCTTGCGGCGTGGCGGTGGCTGCCCAGCCACCGGCTGTCTGAGAGTGGCCGTGCGTGCTTACGGCGAGCGCCGCTGCAAACAACGGCACCGCAATCCAACGGCTAGTTCTGCGGCGCATGGCTTCCCCTTGGAGGTCGATACGCAGTGCGATGTCTCAACATTGAGTCGAGAAGTGGGCGCAACATAGCGACCCCAGTCCCGCGAGCAAGTAGCGTCGAGGGGCTGTGGGTGGATTTTGAAAAGGTTGGGGCCGATCTGCCAGGGGGTAACAGGCCCTGCGGTCAAGCGGCGGAGCGCGCCCTGGGTGGTTCGTGATCGGGCAACTGCACATGAATGGTGCGGCGACCGAACATGTTGGCCGCGCCGACGAGCCCCTCGCGCTCCATGCGTTCGATCAGACCGGCTGCGATCACCTCGGAGACCCCGAGGCGGCGATTGAGGTGGCCGCTCGATGCTTTGCGGTCACCGGCGACGACGCCCACGGCTGCGGCATAGAGTTCTTCGTGGGCACGCGCTTCGGCCTTGGCTTGGTGGTCTGCTGCGCGGGCGACATTGCTGGCGCGGCCCTTCGAAGCGGAGGGAGATGGTGTCAGGTTGGCCGTGAGGTCGACGTAGTTCGGTTCGCCCTGGTCGCGCAGCGCTTCGGTTACACGCTCGATTTCCTCGTCGGATACGTAGGCGCCGTGAACGCGCAAGTGATGGCCCGATCCCGATGTGAGCAGCATGTCGCCGTGGCCGAGCAACTGTTCGGCGCCGGGCTCGTTGATGATGGTGCGGCTGTCGATCTTCGAGGCGACGCGGAACGAGATGCGGACCGGGAAATTCGCCTTGATCGTGCCGGTGACGACATCGACCGAAGGGCGCTGCGTCGCCATGACGAGGTGAATGCCGGCGGCACGGGCTTTTTGTGCTAGGCGCTGGATAGAGCCTTCGACTCGTTTGCCAGCGGTCACCATCAGGTCGGCCAACTCGTCGATGACGACGACGATATACGGCATCGGTGCGTCGTCGATCTGCACGCGTTCGTAGATGGCCTTACCGGTGGTGCTGTCGAAGCCGGTCTGGACGGTTCGCGTGAGATCGGTACCGGTCGCCTTGGCGTTGAGAACCTTCGTGTTGAAGCTCTCGATGTTGCGGGTGCCCTGTTGGGCCATGCGGCGGTAGCGGCTCTCCATCTCGCCGACGGCCCAATCGAGCGCCTGGGTTGCCTCGGTGGGATCGGTGATGACGGGATGAAGAAGATGGGGGATGCGGTCGTACTGCGACAGCTCCAGCATTTTCGGATCGATCAGCAGCAAGCGTAGCTGGGTCGGCTCGAGGTGATACAGCAGGGACAGGATCATCGCATTGAGGCCGACCGATTTGCCGGAGCCGGTGGTGCCGGCAACGAGCAGATGCGGCATACGGGCGAGATCGAGAGCAATGGGTTCCCCGCCGATACCCTTGCCGAGCGCCAGGGGCAGGTTCATCGACTGGTTCGTGTACGTTTCGCTTTCCAGGATGTCGCGAAGAACCACGGTTTCGCGGACATCGTTGGGCACCTCGATTCCGATTGTGGTGCGGCCGGGTGTCGTCGAGACGCGGACAGCGTTGGCGCCGAGTTCACGGGCGAAATCGTCGGCAAGGCCGATGATGCGGGCGATCTTAGTCCCGCGCACCGGCTCGAACTCATAGCGAGTGACGACTGGGCCGGGGCGGGCTTCGCGGATGTCGCCCTTCACGCCGAACGCCGCCATCACCTCGAGGAGGGTGCTTGCGCCGGTATCGACGTCGAGTTCGTGGCGGCGGGCCGGGGCCGGCGGGCGACGGAGCAGATTGACGCTGGGCTTGCGATAGCCGGCGGCTTTGCTCCGGGCTTTGGCGAGCGTGGTCTTCAGAACGGGAATGATGCGTGGCGAGCCGGGTTGTACGTTTGCAGAGGCGCTCGGTGCAAAACGTTCGGCGAAGGCGCGGGCATTGTCGTCGGTGTCGTCCGACGTGCCGTTGTCGAGGTTCTGGACGTCGAGTGTTTTCGGCAGGTCGCGTTCGGGATGCAGCGGTACGCCCAGATCGAAACCGCGCTTTGGCGCCAACGTCGGTGGTTCGGGTAGTTGCGGCTCGACGGTCGGGCGTTTGGTCGGGCCATCGGCAGGGGCGGATTTGGCGGTCGCCGCTGTAGCAGGGGTTCCGGCCGAAACTGCATTCGGTGCGGCGGGCGTCGTCTTCGTCCAGTTCAGTCTGGCGCGTAAGCCGAGCGAGAGCCCCAGAGACTTCAACAGCAGCAAGGCGCCGCCAAAGCCGAGGGCGAGGACGGTGATCTTGCTGTCGCGCTCGAAGCCGAAGCGGGACATCGCGGAGGAAGTCATGTTGTGGACGAGGTCGCCGAGCATTCCGCCGGCGCCACCCAGGAGGGGCCAACCGGGAACGTCGGGAAGGCCCGACGCTGCACCGGCGAGAGCGAGGACCGCCGTCAGCGCGGCAACGAGCTTGACGCGGAAGCGAGGAATCCAGCGGACGCTGGCAAGCAGCTCGAGGCCCCAGACCATCGGGCAGATCATTGCGAAAACGCAGGCGATGCCCAGCGTGTGGACCATCATGTCGGAAATACCGGCGCCGGTATTACCGAGAAGATTGCGGACGGCGCGGCTCGACATGCCATCGCGCAGTTGCCAGGAAAGGAGGGCTAGCCAACTCGTGGCGGCAATCGCCACCAGCGCGCCCCCGGCGACGCGGACGCCTAGATCGCTCAGAGAATGCTCGACGGAAGCCGGCAGCAACCGCTGCGGGTCGGGACCAGGACGCTGTACAGACATGGTGCGGGATCGAGCCTACGCAGAAACAGAGACAATGCGCTCGAGCGCCTCCCTGGTTTCAGCCGGTCCGGTCACGAGGGCGACGCGGATGTACTGCTCGCCCGGATTTATCCCCGTGCGGCCGGGCTGGGCCAGATAGGCACCCGGTAAAACTTTGACACCGCAGCGTTTCCAAAGGGTTACCGTGGCGGCCACACCACCGCCAAGTTGTGCCATGTCGAGCCACAGGAAGAAACCACCAGGGGGGCGGCGATAACCGAAGCGGTCGCCCAGCACTTCGTCGCAAATGTCATATTTCACCCGGTAAGCCTGGCGGATCTTGGTAACGTGCTGCTCCTCGCTCCAGACGGCTGCGGAAGCGTGCATCACGGGGCCAGGCATCTGGCAGCCGATAACGTTGCGGACTTCGGCGAGTGTTTCGATGAAGTCACCGTCACCGGCGCAGAAACCGGAGCGTAACCCCGGCAGGTTCGAACGCTTCGACAGCGAGTTGAACACCACGACGTTGCGGAAGCGCTCTGGTGTCGTAGCCGCGACTTCGAGGGCGCCGACCGGGGCGTCGCGGGTATAGATCTCGGAATAGCACTCGTCGACGAAGAGCAGGAAGTCGTAGCGGCGGGCGAGTTCTATACAACGCATGAGGTAAGCAGGACTGGCAATCGCGCCCTGGGGATTGGCGGGGGTGCATAGATAAAAGGCGGCGGTGCGCCGGAGTAGGGCCTCGTCGGCGGCGACCGCGTCGAGGTCGGGCAGGTGCCCGGTGGCGACGGTCGCATCGAGGTAGACGGGCTCGGCGTTGGCGGTGCTCGCCGCTCCTATGTAGGCGGCATAGTAGGGGTTGGGCAGCAGCACGGCCGGGCGTTCCGACCAGGTGCGGCGGCCGACAGCTGGAAGGGCTGCGTAGAACAGCCCCTCGCGCGAGCCGTTCGTGGGGTGCACTTCGCGGGTCCAATCGATGGTGTCCCCGAGATTGAAGCGGCGGCCGATCCAGGTCGCGATTGCCTTGCGCAACTCGTCGGAACCGCGGATCGGTGGATATTTGGCGAAGGTCGCCTTGGAGGCTTCGATCTTGTCGACGATGAAGCCCGGCATCTCTTCACGTGGTTCGCCAATGGTCAGATCGAGCGGCGTCATCCCCGGTTCGAGGTCGGCCAGCAGCCGGCGCGTCCGAGTGAAGGGCGACAGGACCAAGCCCTGAGCCAGGGCGGCGAGCCCTTCGTTCGAGTAGGATGGCATGAAAGCGACCGTTCCATTGAGCAGGTGAAATTGCATACAGCCCACCGGCTGAGTTGGCCAGCTACAGTGCCACCACCGTGCTTTCACCTCGTGCGGTCGGCATATTCCCTCGCCACCGGTAAGCCGCTATTCTCGGCTCAGGCGAGCAAACATGGCTTCCTGGTTTCAGGGGTGGCTGGAGGAAATAATGGAACGCAGAACAACGATCAAACTCGGATTGGCCGCGGTGGCGATGGTTGCGGGGGGTACCCTGTCGTTGCCAGCTCTCGCTCAGCAGTGGCCGACGAAGCCGGTCCGTTTCATCGTGCCGTACTCGCCGGGCGGCGTGTCCGACATCGCCGCGCGGTTCGTGGGCGCAAAGCTCAACGAGTCGCTCGGCCAGCAGGTTATCGTGGAGAATCGCCCTGGCGGTAGCGGCACCATCGGAACCGCCGCGGTCGCCAAGTCTGCGCCGGACGGTTACACGTTCGTGGTCGCGACGGTCGGTGATTTCACGATCAGCCAGCACATCATCAAGAATATGTCCTACGATCCCTTGGTGGATCTCGTGCCGGTGACTTCGCTCACGGATACGCCTTGCGTTCTCGCGGTTACCGCGACGTCATCCTACAAGACGCTGGCCGACGTGTTGGCGGATGCGAAGAAGCAGCCGGGGAAGCTCAGTTATGCTTCGCCGGGTGTCGGCGCTGTCAACCAGCTGCTGATGGAGTGGATGGCAGTCGAAAGCGGCACCACGTATTCGCACGTACCCTACAAAGGGGGCGCACCGGCCGGCGCCGCGGTCGCCGCGGGCGACGTTCAAATCGGGTTGCTGGCGGTGTCCTCCGCAATGCCGCATCTGAAGAGCGGCAAGGTGCGGATGTTGGCCAATACGGCGGCTAAGCGTTCGTCCATCATCGCCGACGTACCGACGATGCTAGAAGGCGGCGTGCCCAACGTCGACGGCACGAACTACACGCTGATGCTGGCGCCCAAGGGGACACCCGTCGATATCATCAACAAGATGAACGCTGAGGTGGTCAAGGTCCTCGCCATGGCGGACATCAAGGAGAAGTTGTCGGCGGGAGCGGCGGTCGCCATTCCCAGCACGCCGGCAGAACTCGGCGCTCGCATCAAGCGCGAGAGCGCCGCGTTCAAGATTATCGTCGAGAAGGCGAAGATCACCTCGGAGTGATCGCCTATCGAGCATCATCCGGCCGGGCGGAATCGCAATCGCGTTTCGCCGGGCTGGTCTGGATGCGATAGTGATCGGCAAATCCAGTGGAATGCAGTGATCCGAACCGGAGACTCATGCGAATTCGTTCACCTCGAGATTTCTTCGCCGGGCTCGTCTTCATGGCGATCGCCGGCGGGTTCATCTGGCTCGCTTTGGGCTACCGCTATGGTACGGCGCAGCGCATGGGACCCGGCTTCTTTCCGATATGGGTCGGTGGATTGCTCGGCTTTCTCGGTTTCTTGGTCACCGTGCGTTCGCTCGTGGTGTCCGGACCGTCGATCGACCGAATCGGACTGCGTGAACTGCTGGTGACGCTGTTTGCGGTCGCCGTGTTCGGTGTGGTGCTCTCGCACTTCGGACTGGTCGCTGCGATCCTGGCGCTGGTTCTCATCGGTGCTGCAGCAGACCGTTCGGCTAGGCCGTTAGAAACAGTCGCGCTCGCGGTGTTCCTGGCTGCGTTTTCGGTCGGTATTTTCGTCTATCTGCTCGGTCTGCCTTTGCAGGTCTGGCCGCAAGGATTTCTGAAATGATGCGGGCTCTTGGAATGGTTGGGGTCCGCTGATGGAAATTCTCGGTAATCTCGGGCTTGGACTGTCGGTCGCTTTCGGCTGGCAGAACCTCCTCTATTGTTTCATCGGCTGCTTTCTCGGCACGCTCGTCGGCGTGCTTCCGGGCATCGGTCCGGTGGCGACGGTTGCCATGCTGCTGCCGTTTACTTTCGGGCTGGGGCCAGGGCCCGCGCTGATCATGCTCGCCGGCATATATTATGGTGCGCAGTACGGCGGATCGACCACGGCTATCCTCGTCAATCTGCCGGGCGAAAGCTCCGCTGTCGTGACGACGCTCGACGGCCATCAGATGGCCAAGAAGGGGCGAGCGGGTCCAGCACTCGGCATTGCCGCGATCGGCTCGTTCATCGCCGGCAGCGTGGCGACACTTCTGGTCGCGCTGTGGGCGCCGCCGCTGGCTGAAGTCGCCCTCAAGTTCTCGCCTGCCGAATACTTTTCGCTTATGCTGTTCGGATTGGTCGCCGCGATCGTGCTTGCGCGAGGCTCGCTGCTGAAGGCGCTGGCGATGGTGTGCTTCGGCATTCTGCTGGGTCTCGTCGGTTCCGATGTCAATTCGGGCGCGATCCGGTTCGGGCTGGGACTGCCGGAAATTTCGGACGGAATCGGTTTCGTCGCCGTCGCTATGGCGTTTTTCGGTCTTGCCGACGTCGTGACCAACCTCGAGCGGAAAGAGAAGGAGGCGACCTACACCTCTACGATCGGCAGCGTACTGCCGTCGTGGAACGATTTCCGCGTATCGTTCTGGTCGATCGTGCGCGGCACGGGCCTTGGCTCTGTACTGGGCCTGCTGCCGGGGGGCGGCGCGCTTCTCGCCTCGTTTGCGGCATACATGCTCGAGAAGAGGGTTGCCAAGCCGCCGCGCAATTTCGGTGAAGGCGATATTCGCGGCGTCGCAGCGCCGGAGAGCGCCAACAACGCCGGGGCGCAAACGTCGTTCATTCCGATGTTGACGCTGGGTATTCCGTCCAACCCCACAATGGCGCTGATGATCGGGGCGATGATGATCCAGGGGATCGCGCCGGGACCACAGGTGATGACAGAACGACCCGAACTGTTCTGGGGTCTCGTCGCATCGATGTGGGTCGGCAATTTGATGCTGCTGGTCCTCAACCTGCCTTTGGTGGGGCTTTGGGTCAGATTGCTGAAGGTTCCCTACCGGTTGTTGTTTCCGTCGATCTTCGTGTTCTGCTGCATCGGCGTTTACTCCGTCGACGGTAAAATCTTCGACATCTACATCCTCGCCATCCTGACGGCAGTCGGATACCTCCTCCTGAAGCTCGATTGCGAGCCGGCGCCGCTGATCCTGGGTTTCGTGCTCGGTCCGATGATGGAAGAGAACCTGCGGCGTTCGATGATGATCGCGCACGGCGACGCGACGGTGCTCATCACGCGGCCGATCTCGGCGGCATTCCTGATTGCGTCTTTGTTGCTGCTGATTGTGCTCGCGCTTCCGACACTCAGGGCAAAGCGCGAGGAGGCGCTGCAGGAGGGCTAGATCGTCCTCCGACCAGCCGTCGCTGTCCAGGCCGGTCGGGCTCTAGGCCGAACGCGGGCGTCGGCGGGCCAAGGCGGCGCGGCGGGCGGGAACGCGGCGGCCTTGTGCTGCGAAAAGTGCGCTCTCTATGTTGGATAGGAAGAGCCGCGCGGTCATATCCCATCCTAACGACATCGCATGGGCGCGGACCCTGGCGCGGTCGATTTCGAGTGCTGCGAGGCAGGCCTTGCGCAGATCTCGATCCAGGGATCCGGTGACGCCGTCGACGACGTTGTCGATCGGTCCCGTCACGGGGAAGGCTGCGACCGGCAGGCCCGAAGCCATGGCTTCCAGCAGCACGATGCCGAACGTGTCGGTCAGGCTGGGGAATACGAAGACATCGGCGGAGGCATAACAGGCGGCGAGGTCTGCCCCGGTCTTCTTGCCTGTGAACAGGACCTCTGGGTAGCGGGCCTTCAGTGTTTCGAGCATCGGCCCGGCGCCGATGATCACTTTGCGGCCCGGGAGGTCGAGCCGGAGAAAGGCATCGAGGTTCTTTTCTACCGCAACCCGGCCCGTATACAGGAAGACGGTCTGATCGCCGAACAGGCGGACCGGGGCCGGGTGGAACTGCTCGGTGTCGACGCCTCGGCTCCAAGGCATGATGCGCTCGAACCCGCGCGCCTCGAGTTCGCCCGCCAGGGTGCGGCTTGCGACCATCATGCCGGCGCCGGCGTTGTGGAAGCGGCGCTGGGCGGCGTAGGTCCAGGCGATGGGGACGCCGAACCGCGCATTCAGATATTCCGGGAAACGGGTGTGGAACGAGGTAGTGAAGGGCACGCGGCGGGATAGGCACCAGTGCCGCGTCATGCAACCCACCGGCCCCTCGGTGGCGATGTGGATCGCGTCCGGTTTGATGTCGGCCAGGCGTTCGACGAGATGGGAGTAGCCCGGAATCGCCAGGCGGATTTCAGGGTAGGTGGGGCAAGGGACCGAGCGGAATTCGGCAGGGGTCAGGAATTCGGTCTCCACGCCGAAGGCATGCAATTCTTCTTCCAGGCGCTCATAGGTTCGCACAACCCCGTTGACCTGAGGTCGCCAAGCGTCGGTGGCGACGAGGATGCGCATCAGGCGGTGGCTCCGATCCGGGAGGGCTCGGCCGGGACGCCTGTGGCGGTGGCATCCGGAGTTGCGGCTGTGGCGGCAGCCGGTGCCCATGCGATCAACTCGAGCTGACCCGAGACCGTTTCCGCCACGGCGGTGCAGCTTTCGACCCAGTCGCCGGTATTGACGTAGTGTACGTCACCGATCTTCCGGGATGCTGCCTGATGGATATGTCCACAGATGACGCCGGCAGCTCGATGCGTTTTTGCCGCCTTGACGAGGGAAGCTTCGAAGTCGCCTGCGCGGCTCACGCAGCGTTTCACCCGCTGCTTCAGGTAGGCCGAGATCGACCAGTAGTCCATGCCGAGGTGCCGGCGGAACCAGTTCAGCGGCCGGTTGAGCATCAACAGAGCGGCGTAGCTGCGATCACCCAGCAAGGCCAGCCATTCCGCGTTCTTGACGACGATGTCGTACTCGTCGCCGTGGGTGACGAGATAGCGTTTGCCACTGGCAGTGGTGTGCACGGCGTTCTGGCGGATCTCGATCTGGCCAAAGCTGGTGCCGCAGTAAGCGCGCAAGCCGTTGTCGTGATTTCCGGGAATGAAGATGACGCGTGTTCCGGTCTTCGACAGGCGCAGGATTTCAGCTAGGACGCGACCGTGCTGCTCGGGCCAAACGAGGCCACGTCGGATGCGCCAGAAATCGACGATATCGCCGACGAGGTACAAGGTCTCTGCCCGGGCCTCGCCCAGGAAATCGAGCAATTGCGACGCCTGCGACCACTGAGTGCCCAGGTGAACGTCGGAAATGAAAAGAGTGCGGTACTGCGTGGCCATGGTCGGGTGGTCCCACGATCGATCATCGAGATTGCCTGTCATATTCATGGCGATCAAGACAACAGTCGGATTACCTCGTTGTGACGGCGGATGAGAAATCTGGGAAAACACACAAATCTGTCACACGTGACGTTGCAAAACGGCACCTCTGGAGCGCGGTTCAAAATACTCTATAGGGGAAATAACGGAGTACAAGCTCCTCGAACCGGCCACTCGCTCTCAGCTTGCGGAGCGCGGCGTTGATATCGCTCTTCAATTGGGCGTCGTTCTTGGGGATGGCGATGGCGATGCCGTCGCCGAAGTACTTCGGCTCGAGGTATGGGCCGCCCTTCAACTCACAGCAGCCCTTGGACGACTCGCCGTTGATCCAGAGAACGAGACCGATGCCGTCGCCGAACACGAGGTCCACTTTGCTGCCGAGAAGGGCGTCGCGCGTCAGTTCCTGGGTTTCTGATGCGACGATTGCACTGTCGGGAAAAAAGGCCTGCAGATAGGCTTCGTGGGTGGTCCCCTTCGTGACGCCGATGCGGGTGCTTGCAAGGCCGCCGGGTGTAATCTCGAGTTCGGTGTTGCCACGACGACCGACAAATCTTCCGGGTGTGAAGAAATAGCGGTCGGTAAAATCCACGTTCGTCATTGCGCGGGCGGAAACCATGTGGCCGGCGATGACGGCATCCGCCTGGTGCCGCGTTACCGCCGGGAGAAGGTCTTCCCAGGGCCGGGCCGTCACGTCGCACTGGGTTGTGAGTTCGAGGCAGATTGCGCGCGCGAGATCGACATGGAAGCCGGTGAGGACGCCGTCCTCGTCGAGGTAATTGAACGGGGGAAAATCGGCTGTCGTCAGGAAACGTAGCAGGGTGCGGCGCGTGGTGCGCTCCGGCTCCTTGGCGGAGGCGACACCCTTCGGCTGATCCCTGAGCGATTGTGGATAGGCCGACGAGAGCATCGCCAGGAAACCGACA
>LNFM01010024.1_pt1 | contig 13517 bp, 15 predicted proteins | sample 596031 | NCBI WGS metagenome assembly LNFM01 (sample SAMN04254537, study PRJNA301005) | activated carbon metagenome | isolation source: dual media filters at the Ann Arbor, Michigan drinking water treatment plant | place: USA: Ann Arbor
CGATGATGGGATGAGATAGGTCACACAGGCAGCAGTGCAGTCGTGTCTCCCCGCCCAGCGCGGCGATGACGCTGGCGCCTCGGCCCGCGGAACCCAGGTACCGGTCCCAGCGGGGGTGCATGCATAGCTCGCGGTAGACGCCGCCGACGACCTCGATCACCGGAAGCGCGCTCAGGTGCCCGGGACCGGGGCGATACGCACCGTCACCAAGCCACCGTTCACGGTGCGCACGGTCGCGGTGTACTGAGTGCCTTGCGTCAGGCATTCGCGCAACCGCTGGACGCTCGGATCGGCGATGCCGCCGGCCACCTGGCCCTGGTGTGTGAGCACCACCGTGCTGACGCCACCGACTTGGGCCAATGCGACGTTGAGGATGGCGCCCCGGACCAGATCCTTGATCACGTCGGCCTTGGGCGAGCTGATCTGTGTTTCGATCACCAAGGCGTCGCAGGCCACGGCCGTGTCACGAAATCCACCCCCGTAACCACTCCCGCTCGATCCCGTCATGTCGACCTCCTCCAAATGAGCCTAGGCCCGCCCACCCATCGAGGGCGGCCCGGGGCACTTCTCAGTTACAACGCCTCATCACCGTCGACGCGGCCATCGGGCGGGTTCGTCGCCGCCTCGGGCGCAGGGTCGGTTCCAGCCGACTCCCGGCCCAAGGTGCCTTGGGCGGTCTCTCCCAACGCACAGGGTCGCTGCTCAAACACCAACCCCTGATCCGTGCTCCGGCCGACCGCAACCATGTCGTCCGTGAGACGACGGACGCGCTCGCCACCGAAGGCGCAGGCATCGTTGGGATACATTTCAAAATGGTACGTGAAGCGGCGGGCGGTCGTGGTCAACACCCCGTTGTAGGAGTGCTGGCCGATGTCGAAAATAACTGCGGTGGTCAGCGCCAACGCAAAGACACCGACCAGACGGATGAGCACCTTGTCCGTGTTCACCGGTTTGGCGTCGGTTCCCGAGCCAAACCGCCAGCGCAGTACGCCCCAAACGCTCTCGATGACAAACCAAACGAACACGCCCACGACCACCAGCATGGTTCCCGCGGTAAGCAGGAACCCAGCCATCAATGGCGCCAGGAAAGTGACGGCATAACTCAGGTGCTCGGGATCAATGCCTGTCGCTTCTTTCACCGTCACAGAAGCTAGCGCCATGGAGACCGCAACAACCATGGTCGCGCCCAAGGTGCCGACGATCTTGCCCAGCGGCCACTCCCAGGCACGTAGCGCCGCATGGTAGAGGTCGAGCAGGAACGCTGCCGTCAACATAATCCCGCCCGCGGCCATCAGCCCAAAGATCAGCCGGTCCGGGCCCGAGACCTGGATCAGGAGTGCTGAGACCCCCACCGTGCTCCCACCGACGGTAAAGATGCGCAGCGGTCGCGATGCGGTTTCCCACCACGCGCGAAGGGATGCCGAAAGCCTTGAGCGCACCGACGATGTTGCTACATCCATCCCACGTCCTCGCAAATTGGTTAGGGCCGTTCCAGGTCAACGGCAGTTCGAGCACCGCCCGGACGCTCGAAGATTAGCGACCGCACGACGGGACGGTGGTGGCGCAGTCCAAAGTTGCGCGCACCCCTGCGCCTGCGTCTTGTTGGTCGAGATGGCATAGGGCGATTCCGAAAGTCAGGCCCAGCCAAAGTTCTTCTTCAGGAACTCCAGGAGATCCGCATGCCTCTGCCAGGGGGGGGTGAGGTCGTGGGTGACTAGCGTTGCCGCCATGCTGCGCTCCTGGGTGTCCGTCGTATTCACTGAGCGCTCAGAATGCATGTGCCCGGGATCAGATTAGTTGAAGAGTTCTCAAGCAGTTTTGAGGACCCCATTGCCGGCTTCGCGCCCCTACGGGTGGGCGCTGCCGCAACCCTGTACTTTTCCAGTCAATCTGGGAACGGCCCGGGTGGCAAGGCATTCACATGAGGAGTTGCGCACGTCGGCAACAACTTCGACCTCTTCGATACGAACTGGCTCCGAGCAGAGTTGGAACGCATAGTTAAGGAGAAACATCAGACAGTAGACGAACTCGCAGCGGTCCAGTTGTTCCTTGCCCCATTGAGCAATCGCCGAGCCGGGCGGGACGAATGAGCTGACCACGGCAGATCGCCGGCTGCCAGCACGCGGTCCTAGGGCGGAGGTGGTTCTGCCCTGGCATCATGGTGGAAGGGTTCGCCAGGCATCAGGCGAAAGTTGGCCTCCTCCGCGGGAAGACCGTTGCGCCGCAGGAGTTCTATCGCCGCCCCCTTTTTTGCCAGGTCGTCCAACATCGCCTCCTCGACCTTTTCCAAGTGCGACAGCATGTGGATGAATCCCTGCATGACCTCGTCGCAACCCTCACGAAGATCCGCCTTAGACGCGTCCGTGGTTCGGATGTTCAAAGTTTGAATTCCCGAGTGCGCAGCCTGCGAGTTCCTAAGCGTGTTGACGAGCGCCATATGGTCCATGGCGCAATGATCAAACTCCAGACACAGGTGGAAGGGGTGCGCCAGTGAGCCGACCAGGGAGATCAAGTGCGGCTTCTTACCGTTCTCTTTTTTGCACGTGGTGCAAGGCGCCTCCAGCAGTTGTCCCAGTGCCTTCTTCATGTATCTAGATTCGGGAAACTGGGTGCAGTAGAGCAGCTGCTTGATCGTGGTTTCGCACATTCGTGCGGTGTAGAGGACCACCTCGTTGTACAGCCTGAGCCGCTCGATTTCGGCATCGATCGGGTCGTCCTGCGCCGAGGGCACCGTGCAGTAATCATAGTAGGCGTTCACAACCCGAGCTAGGATCAGGGCTATCGACCCGCCGCTAAACGTGAAGGGGTTGGTGTAGCCGCCTTTGGTCGTGAGGTCCGCGTTTGACAGCAGCGGCAGCTGACCTCGCTGCTTCAGCCAGGCCCGCATTTCCCGCGCCAGCGGAATGAAGTTGATGCCGACCAGTTTATGGCCGTCCCAACGGAATGCCTGGGGTCGATAGCCCCACTCCTGGTGTGACCCATGCCAATCCCGGTGTGGCGGGCGCTGATCCTTACGAGAGCCCTCGTTCGTCGTCACGGGCCATTAGCTTCCGTAGACAGCAGCCAGAGTCCTCGCGCTAGCAGCTCATCGACATCATGCTGGAGCTGGATCACGTCCGGATCCACTTCGCCCAGGGACTCATGGACGGTGTGCAGCCGAGTGACCGCGTCAATTTTCTCTTGAAGCGTAAGGCGGGCCATGGTGGCTCCTCGGGGGGCGCGGTGTTGGCACGGACGGCGGCTGTGGTGCTACGCCGCAGCCTGCTGGAACGGCGCTACCTCCCCCCTTCGACCAGACGTATTCGCGCTGGAGAGTAGAGACAGAGCGGCTAGGAATCAGTTCTCGGACGGGAAGCACATGGTCACCCTTAGGTGGGGTCGGACGTCCAGCATCCGCGTCACCTGCCTGCGGGCCGCGGGACGTCGGATTCATAGCGTGTACTTGGTCTCCGCCGTGAGGCTCCCCAAATAGCTATCGGGACCATCGACATTTCGATCGTCGAGCTCGGGTCCTTCATAGTTCGGATTGCTCACGAAGAAATGGACCTGGGTAGCATCGCATTCCATAGTGATATCACCGGCCGAATTCTGTGTAATGGTCTGATAGCCAGTGTAGTAATTGAGGTGGCGCGACGGAGCTTCTCCGAGAATGATTATCTGCGGATCGAGCTTTTCCAGCCAAGAATGGGGGATCTTTCCTGAGTCACGCCCGTGATGAGCAGCGAAGACGACGGTTGTCTTCTTCAGGTCGATATCCTCTTCAATGTCTTCCATGAACCCAGTTTCCAGGTCGCCCAGCCACATCACACTGGTATTGCCGATAGAGTATCGGAGCACCGCAGAGGTGTTGTTGTAGCTTTCGCCCGCCTCACAGGCTGCCAGCGCCTCTTTGAACCGGACATTGTCAAGATCTGGCCAGAGCACACTGATCCCCGACGACCCTCTTGAATCATCACCTTGATTCAACCACTTGCGCACGCATCCCTTCGAGATATAGAAGGCCTTCTTGGCGTCGTCGCGCAGTTGGCAATAGCGCTTGAAAGAGTCCGTATCTTTGTCCTTGATCGCTTGATTCTTGACCACGTAAAAGTTACTTATCGGCCAAGCGTCATCAAGCAGATGAAGGCCTCCGAAATGGTCTTCATCCGGATGCGTACAGATGAAGCGATAGATACTTCTGCTTGCAGACTGAGTCTTGATCTCATCAATAATAGTCGCAGCGTTCTGGTCACTAAGGTCACAGTCGATGACCGTAAAGGTGCCTGACTCGTGGCTGATGTAGAACATGTCTCCATTGCCCACGGCAAAGCTTTTTATTACGCTCACTTAAATCTCCTTTGCGCCAAAGACTTCTTCACTGGTTCAATGTCTGGTCAAGATGCAATGAATAGACCAGCCCAGGGCCGGCTTGTTTTGCCTGCGCTGCTCCAGCCTATGGGTAGTAGTGCTGCACGCTGAGATGATGGCGCAACGCTTCTGGGCGATAGGGGATCTTTCGATCGCAATCTAGTATGCAGGTGGCATTAAAACGCTCATATACCGACGGATCCAGTTCTGCCTCGGGGTTGATCTGGCGAGGCTCGTTGGGCCAGGGAACTATTCGCGCCCACCAAGGACCTTGCTGCTGGGAAAATATCTCGGAGTGCTGGGTGCCGTGCGGATCTGGGTGCAGATGGAGCTTGCTCCAATCGACCAGTAGCGGATGAGTCAGTGCTACTGCCTCGCTAGCCATCCACATCAGCGCAACATCCGACAGCCGCGACTCGTCCTCCGGATAGCTTCCGCCGACGTCAGAGTGATTGCCGGCAAACCATCGTTGCTTGAACCTCTTCTCTTCAGCTTGTTGCCTATTGAGCGTTCCGCCCCACGTCACGCGCCCGAACTGCGACCGCGTCTCATCGATCGCCAAGGCGTGTCGGACTTGCGGTATTCGAGGATCGAGGAATCGATCGTAGTTATCCGAGTTCCACAACGCAAAATGCCAACGAGATCCCATTCCATGGACGTCTGATGGCAGCCATCGGATTGTGGAGTGGATGTAGGTAAACGCTACGCCGAGCAAGCCGGCACCCAGAAGAGCGCCAAATACAGCCTCGAAGTTCCACTCCAACCACGCAGAGCTGATCCAGCTGAGGGCGGCTGTGACAACGGCCATCGCGATCATGCCTGCAGTTCCCAAGGCAATCCGTGCCGGCCAAGGCAGCCCGAGTGCCGCAACCGCATCAAAGACGCCGATGAACTCCGGATACACGTCGCCTCGGGCGGAGTTCTCTCCAGCCTGGTACTTCAGGCGGAAGCGATGAGCCAATACCTCTCGCTGGGCCTCATACTTATGGCGCGGCCTTCCTGCGCCATGCTCATACACTCGCACGACAGCCTCTTTGGCTATAGCGCGAAGCTTCCGGCCTGCTCGAGGCAACGCCTGCCCTTGCCCGTCTGTCGTCGGTACGCCACATAGATTTAGTACATTTGCCAGAGAGCGCACGGTGTAGCCGCCTCGACTGAATCCAAAAAGGAAGATCCTGTCTCCTGGCTCGTATCGCTTTAGGATGGCCTCATAGCATTCAATAACGTTGCCGCTGAAGCCGAGCCCGACGGCCAAACCCGCAATCGATTTCAGCCTCTGCCACAGGCTCAGGCGAACATCGCCACCCGCCATGGCTGTGCCGAGCCCCGGGTCGTAGAACGCCACCTGTTCGGCGGGGTCAATTGGACTGTCCGGCCCCACACGAGTGGCGCGATACAGCTTGTAGATGTTGCTCAGTTGCTGGTCTGGACGGACTCCGCCGGCTTGTCCGGTACCATCCGCAAAAATTAAGATGTTCTTTGGCATGAAATGGACCTCCACAAACGCAGTATCAATACAGCGTGTGCGCGTGCTGACGTAACGAATGATTTGGCCTGCACTAGGTAATTATCAACTCGCCTAACGTGCATCCCTAGGTTGAGCAAGAAAGGATTCGCAGCTAAGTATCAGTTCCCGGCCATAAGCTTGAGAAGCATCCCAGACAGCCCCTCGTGTGACGGCAAGAAGCATATAGCCAGCGTGTGCGACCGCAACGATCAGAACCAAGCCAACCCTGCTACCTACAGGACCAGCTATATCGAATCCCAATCGCCAGAGAAACAGCAGGCAAACGCCGACGACGATGGCGTTTAGCCATAGCGCGATCGTTTTGACGCCAAGAAGATTCCTGCGAAACCCATACGTAACGTTTTCCGCGAATAGGATGGAGAACCGCTTCGAATCGCGAGTGTTCTGGCGGAGCCACGCCCCACACTGATCGTAGAAGCCATCTGCGGCCGACTTATCCAGCAGCTCAACCTCTGCATCGGGCGCTTGTACCCCGAGCTGCTCGGCCAAGAATGTTCGGTACCGATCCTTCAAACCAGAATCTATGGTTTTGTCACTTCTCCGAAACATGGTGATCGATGGCAGGCCGCCATGGTCAGCATATAGTCGGCACTCGAGCTTTCGGCCGCGTGCGCGCGAAAGGTCCGCGATCGCGAACATGAGCGCAAGCATGCCAATAGACGCGATGGCGTTAGATAATCCAAGTGTGCTCCATGAAACCAGCAATGCAATGGCTGCAAGCGCCGGAGCTGCCGCGATGACGGCCGGGAAAAGCCGTGCACGGATGGAGTACGCGTCAAAGAACTTAGTTGGCTCCATCAAGGCGCTTCCACTTCATCAGCAAAGGCTTCCGCAGTTGCCGGAACTGCACCAGGATGGCCGCCGCCTTTTGACCATGACAGCCATTTTTCCCGGGTCGAGAAAACCGCGAATCCCCGTCGCATGAATGCGTTTGTGACTTGAGCTCGGGGATATTCAGTCTTGCTTGACCCCACTGAGCAAATTGCGGACCCGATGACTGTCCCCTTAGTTCGCTTTGGTCCGAGCCACCGGTCCAGGACAGAAGGGGTAACGTTGCGCCTGCTTCCATGGTGTGGGACCTGCACGAATACTGGCCTAGCGAGGCCAAGCTGATGACCGTAATCGGCGGCTTCCGTTAACCCCAAGGGGCCGACGTCGGCCGTTAGCAGGACAGCATCTCCATCGAGCGCGGAGTACTGCACAACGCTACTTTCGTTGGATGCACTTGTCACCGAGTTGTTCGCAAGTGTTTCAATGTCCCAGGTCTCAAGAACTCTCTTGGCTTGAGCGAGCAAAGACCTAAGCAGCGGCACGGAGAGTGAAGCCGTCGCTTCGGTTGTGTACCTGTCCGGCGTCTTCCCGAAATCTGGTATCGCGTTGACATAGCGATCCTTGGTCGGCGCAAGGACTGTGAACGCTCCGATCACTTGCCCCTGAAATGCTTCGTGAATGACGGTCCCTTTGCGATTTGCTAGCGTCTCAATTTCAACCAGGTATGGATGCCGCTCTTTGATGTCATCAATCAGCCCTTGGAGCGTGAAGTTTCCGTGGAAATGGTGAAGAATCTGATCAGCGTAGAGCCATGGTCGGTTCATCCACAAATGCTCGACTTCAAACCTCTCCATCACCCCCACCAGGCCAGCTGCGTGATCGTTGTCCGCATGCGAAAGCACCATGTGGTTGATGCGATAGCCTGGATAGTACGTGTCTATGTGATTGATGATTGTCTGAGCAGTTTTTGTGCTACCGCCATCGACAACATGTAGCCAATATCCGGCACCAGCCTCGCCGTACCTAATTACGATGGCATCCCCAGACCCTTCCCCTACGGGCAAGAAGTCAATCTCAAAGTCCATCCCTTTCCCCTGCTTCGATGGTTCAATCAGTCCGTGCGTCAGTTGTGTGCGCAGCTCAGGCATCGACTTTAGGCACAACTGCTGCGGAGCTTCGGGTCTGTGACCTCCCATTTTCAAGTTACGGCTTCCGCGGCAATTCCGGCCATGTGAGTTCCACTTGCCGCCTATCTGCTAATTCGGAAGCAAATCGGTTCCTCCCTGAATCCCAGGTTTGTCCTTTAGAGCAGGCTATCGGGGCCAATCCAACGAACAGTTGGGGAATCCCTCAAGTGTCGCCCCGGGTTAGGCAGTAGGCCGGTCGCAGCAATGGTTGCGATCCTCGGTTCCCACGTGTCCGACCCCGGGACTAGGCTTTCCAGCCCTGTGCGCACCTGTGTCGGATGTTCGTCCGTGCAGGCACGCAGTGGTTATTCCGCCCCAGCCCACTAAGCCCCCAGGCCGTTTTCGGCGGCTTCTGCGCCGTGGCGCACCAAGTCGTCGAACTCCGTCAAGTTGAGGCGACGAAGCGTCGTGGGGAAGGCCTTGGCGCGATCCGCCAGGGCCGCGTCCATCCCCTGTACTTGGCAGCCAATGAATACGAAGCCCCCTCGCTCGGGGGCTTGCTGTATGTAATTTACGAACGTTCGCACCCGCAGTGCGCGAGCTTGGTCAGACATGATGTCGGCCACGCGCTTGAGACGGAAAGGATTGATTGCGCGGCCGAGGGCATTGCTACCAAGGGGAAGCCCGGCATCGGAGACCAGGATGTAAAGGTCTTCCAACTTGGCGGCGTTACGTCCGGCATCGAAGTACGGCTCAAGGCCGAGGTTGTCGTAGACCCCGCCGTCGTATAGATGGATCGTTTGAAAGAGCGGTGGCACCGGGGCTTCGCTCTCCTTCGGGGCATCCCATTCGCGCTTGTTCCAGGTGAACTTGCTCGTCTCAATACTCAGCGGGCCGAAGCCGCCCGGGAACGCCGCGGAAACCGCCATCGCGTCCGCGAACGGATAGCGCCGCGCATCCGCGTAGCCGGTGAGATAGTCCCCGAGATCATGGCGTTTAAAGCGGAATCGACGACCATTCTCGGCATTGGTGCCGTTGATGGACCATTCCGGGCGTGCGGGCAGGTCCCCTAGGGGCATCTTGGCGCCCCACTCGTGCTTTAGCGCCGCCGCGAGCAGGTTCGCGCGCGAGGCGATGAAGCGCCAGTTCCGCGGTCGGACCAATTGCCGGAGGGCGCCCCACTGCAAGCTTCGTCGAGAGAGACTGACTCGCAACCTAGGCAGAATCTCATCGAGAAACGCCTGCGAGCTCGGCCATTTGAGGTCGTTCTCCAACAGCACCAGGCCGACGATGAGGCTGCCGCCAGACACGCTCGACAGATGCGAGACGCGCTCGAGGAGGCCCTGTTCTGCCATGCGACGCAGCACGCCGAGGTGAAAGGCCATGGCGCGTATCCCTCCGCCAGAGAGCACGAGGGCGATGTCTTTCGTCGGAGGCCACCGCATTAGCCGACGGCTCCCGAGAGCACCCGGATGTCGTTCTCGCCGACGATCAGCTGCACCCCGGGCAGGCCATCTGCATCCATGCCCAATGCCAGGTGGATCAGTTGGTACACGTCGTCCGAGCTGGGCGCCGCCGAGTGGCCCCGAGGGTGGCTGTGCCATTCACCGACATACCCGACGACCCCTGCTGTGCGGCGCGATGCCTCCCCGACGGCCTCCTTCAGGCCGTCGACACCACGTTCGAACGATCCTGTCGTACTGGTGCTGTCGGCCGGCGCCGGAAGCGCGGCCACCAGGACCAGCGCCCGGACGGTGAAGTCGTAGTAGCCCAGCAGTACCCCGCCGGTCTCGTTCGGCAGGGCACCAAGGCGAAAAGCGCGAAGTTCCTGCTCCAGGCCGGCATCCAAATAGACCTGGAGGTCTCCGACCTCAAACGACCGCTCCTGGAAGGTCGGGACGTCGTGGACGTCCACGCCGCCATCCGCCCGGCGGTTCCAAACCCGGATTGCCGCGCCCTCTTGCGCCCTGAAGCGGGGCAAATTCTCGGCCAGTAGGCTTGCCATGAGCATAACCCGCGAATAGGGCAGCACCATGGATATATCACGGCACCCGGCGCCGCTCCAGAAGGCGCCGAGGTGTCCTCCAAGATGCTCGCGACCCCAGTCGCTTTGAATGATGGCGCGGTAGTACTGCGCCTCAAGGGTTCGCAAGCGGATGGATCGCGCCGTATCTTCGACCAAGGCAATCGCGCTGCCGGCGCTGGGCGTGAAGAAGGCAGACACATGTCGCGCCAAACCTTCCAGGGTGCTCGCGTACCGGGGATAGTCCAGCGACGCGGATGCATCGACGACCCAGTCGGCGGTCCGCAGAGCCTCAAGGACGTCTGTGCGCTGCGGATCGGTGGCGCTCGCTACCAGCGAAATCATCGGACCGGCGCCATGGTCGGCCCACGCCTGCAACAGGGCGACAGCCGCGGCCTTCGGTTGGCCGATCTGATCTGCTTCCGCAGTATGACGCGACAAGTTGTGAGGACGAATGTGATCCTTGTCTACGACCGTCCACCGGCCGTATCCCGCGCGGCCCCACAGCATCGCGAGCGCGCTTCCCAGCGATCCCGCACCGACGAGTACGCCCGAGGGATCGTCGTTGGACGCCAAGCCAGACTGGGCGCGAGCAAGTTGGGGCGTGTTCTCGTTGAGGACCTCCAGAGGCTGCACGAGCAGGTCACGCCATGTCGTTGGCGGCTGTTGGCCGAGAACACCGATGGCGCTGAAGATCTTTCCCTCGTGGCGCATCAACGCTCCCGTTGCCACGCCGATTTCCAGCGCATCTTCCGTCAGTACGAATGCGCGATGGTCCATCCGTTCTGGAGCGGCACCTTCCTCGCGGCACAACGGAACATGGAGCAAGATGACGGTAAAGGCGTTCCCAACGCGAGTGGCGGCCCCCTGCGCGTCGACCAATGCTTGGAGCTTAGGTATCAACGCCGAAAGCAGCGATGCCCCGCGCATCACGACCAAGTCCTCGAGTTGACCGAGCGTAGCCGGATTCAACTCGACGGCGCCGCCCATGATCGGCGACAAGGTCAATTCCACCAGCAGGCCGGTCGCACGCGCTTCGGCAGTCTTGGGAGTCAGGCGCAGGGTGTCGCCCCCGTCGGGCCGGGTGGCGGCACCTACCAGCATGAACTTCGTGCCCTGGCTGACAAGCGCGTCGAAGTTCCACGGCAACACCAGCTCATACTTCGAGGTGAAAAAAAGACGGTCAAGGGGCTGATCCGCCAGGTGCAGTTCGCCGCGTGCGTTCTTATCCATCCACCACTGGATGCGGCGGAGGAACTGCTGCGGCGTCCACGTGCGCAGCACGGTCTCCGGGGGTTCAAAGTACAGGCACAGCTGCGCGGGCGAGCCCTGCGGCTCCTGGTGCTGGTGCGCAAGGCGCGGAAACCCCTTGCGCAATGCGTACACCATGGGAAGCGCGCCGGGTTCGTCGGTGACCACAATCGCGAGTCGCTCCTGGAACTTCAGGCCGTACGCATTGTGCTTTGGCACGCCGTGGGTCTGGACGTCGACAAGCACGGCCTCGCGGGCCACGCCGTCCTTAGGCGGGAAACGCAGCCAGCCTACGGGAACGAAGTCGCGGTGGCGCACCATCGCCTCGTTTAGAGCGATGGCCCTTGCCAAGGTCAGAGCTTCCGGACCCGCGAGTTCCTTGCCTAGATCCAGCGTGTAGAACTCCACTTCAGCCGCGACCTGCGCGCGGCGGCCGCGCGGCGATGATCGCGGCAGCGCCAAGCGTCGTAGCGCGTTGCCAAGTGACGCCGCCGCGTTCGATGTCAAAAACGATGGGCTGCGGCTTGTAGGCGTTCGGCTCTTCCATGGTCACCAGGAAGGAACGCCCGCCAACTTCGCGCAGGTAGCGCTCGTACGCCTTGCGCGCCTGGATGTGAGGGGGCTGCGTCTGCTTATACGACTCGGCGATGTCAGGCACCGGCTTGCTGCAGCTGACAATGTAGGAATCGGCCCGTCCCTTGCGCAACAAGTCCTTTACCAGCGGCGTCGGCGTGGTTTCCTGATCGCCTTTCTCGTCCGCCAGGGCCCGGTAGCTGCAGTGGTGGGGGATGTTGAAGAGGTCCCATTCAAGCCGGTCTTCATTGCCGTGGTATCGGCTGATTTCGACGATCTCTTCCATATCGCCGTACTCGGCGTCGCCAACTTCGAGATAGTCGTAGTACGCGCCGTCCACCTCAAAGCGCACGTTGAACACGAGCGCGGCAGAGTTGCGGATGATGTCGCCGTCGTCGCAATGCTTGATGAAGGGCGAGTGGCAGAAGAATTCAACCTCGTCCACGGCGAGCGAGAAACCCGGGACCAGCGTGCCGGCATCGACGAACAGGTGGTCGCGTGCCGAGGGCGACTCGCCCCGGGCTCTGAGCAGCGGCTCCAGCCAGTCCATCAGCGCCTGGGGCTTGGAGAACACCAGGATGTCGCGTCCCTCGAGCAGGCGATGGCGGGCTTCCTGTCGCAGGAGCACGAACTCTTCGGATTGCTGCTCCCGGGTAGCTTCCTCCAACAGCATCGCCGCCGGCACCCAGAGCTGCCGGATCTTGATGCGCCCGTCGCCTTGGTATCGCGCGGCATGCTGCAACTCGAAGAACTCGGTGCTGCCGCTGATGTGGTCGGCGTCGGCATGGGTGAACGCAACGACGTCGAAGTAGTCGCGATCGACCGCAGCGAGGTCGGCCTTGAGTCGTTTGTTGAGATCAATCTCCGGCGTTGCCTCGTCCTCCGCCTTGTAGCGGTGGCAGAAGTCGAAAAGGATGCGCCGCCCGCGGGCGAGCACGATCTGGGTGGTATCGCCGTTGCCGACGGGGTAGAAGATGACCTGATGTTTGCTGCTCATGGGGCCCTCCCGGGGCCGAGTCGGCGAATCGCAGAATGACCGTAGCCCACGGACGTCGCACCGCCTGAGACAGCCGTACCCCAGGGGTGGGGCGTTGGCCTGGGGTGACACCCAACCGCTTGGGGATGCCCGATTCTCGATTCAAGGGGCGTGGTCCCTACTCCCCGGCGCCGAGAGGTTGCGGCCTTCAATCCCAACGGCTGGCCGAGAAGGCCGGTTTGAGCCTTCGTAATCTGTATAGCCATCGCTTACTCACCGGTGACGCCGTCCATAACAATGGGCTGTTGATGCTCTCGTAGCTTCTGCTTCGCATGACCTCGTTTATTTCCTGGGGAATAGAGGGGCACCGCAAGCGGGCAGATGACGCCCGTGAGGACGCCGCTGCCGGCCCGTAGCGGGCGTTGCCCGTCATCAGGTTTAGTCGTCCTCTAGGATCGCTCCGGCGATGGCTCCCACCAGCCTGTCGACGAGACCAGGCTCTCGGGCATCCCATCCGAGGTCGGCAGGGGGATGGTCAACGCCAATGGCACGAAGCACAGAGTGGAATTCACAGAGATGATTGATCCAGCCGCGCCGGGTCCGGGTGGCGAATTCGAAGGCGCTTGCGACGTCCACGATGTCCCCAGTCAGGAAGCCCGCCCAATCGCTGCGATAGACGATCCCGATGGGGAATCGTTCGCTGCGGCTTCGCCGCGTGGGCTCGATCAGGTATAGCCATTTGTCCCGGCACCTCAGCTCGAAGATGAGCAACTGCCTTGGCTTGATACGCCGATCCGGCGTGGTGGCGGGCCGTACGGGCGTCTTGCCGGTGGTGGCCTTGAGTTCAAAACGATGGGCTTTCTCCCGGGAGGGGAGAAAGCGCCCCACGCAGCTGGGATCGACCGTGTCCTGCAGGCGTGT
>LNFM01010025.1_pt1 | contig 13517 bp, 13 predicted proteins | sample 596031 | NCBI WGS metagenome assembly LNFM01 (sample SAMN04254537, study PRJNA301005) | activated carbon metagenome | isolation source: dual media filters at the Ann Arbor, Michigan drinking water treatment plant | place: USA: Ann Arbor
TCGAGATCACCGCCGTGAACCAGGCCTACCTGGACCTGGGCCAGCTCAACGTGCAGATCATGCAGCGCGGCTACGCGTGGCTGGACACCGGCACGCACAACAGCCTGCTGGAAGCCGGCCAATTCATCGCCACACTGGAACACCGACAGGGCTTGAAGATTGCTTGCCCTGAAGAGATCTCGTGGCGCCACGGCTGGATCAACAGCGCACAGCTGGAAACCTTGGCGCAACCCATGCTGAAGAACGGTTACGGCCAGTACCTTGTGCGCTTGCTCAAAGACCCGGTGCTCCGATGAAAGTCACCCCCACCGCCATCCCTGACGTGCTGATCATCGAACCCAAGGTGTTCGGTGACGAGCGCGGCTTTTTCTTCGAGAGCTTTAACCAGAAGGCCTTCAACGAAGCCACCGGTCTGAACGTGACCTTTGTGCAGGACAACCACAGCCGCAGCCGCCAGGGCGTGCTGCGCGGCCTGCACTACCAGCTGCCCCCGTTCGAGCAGGGCAAGCTGGTGCGGGTGGTGCGCGGCAGCGTGTTCGACGTGGCGGTGGACATACGGCAGGACTCACCCACATACGGCCGGTGGATTGGCGTGGAGTTGAGTGAAGTGAATCAGCGGCAGTTATGGATTCCACCGGGCTTGGCGCACGGTTTTCTGGTGACCAGCGAATCGGCGGATTTTCTGTACAAGACTACGGCGTACTACTCGCCCAGCCATGAGCGATCGATTGCGTGGAATGACTCAGCCATCGGCGTAGCTTGGCCACTGGAGGGACAGCCGGAGCTATCGGCCAAGGATGCAGCGGGAAAGACCATGGCTGAGGCAATCCAATGACCAGTGGTTACCGCGCCGGTTCTGACGCAGGCACTTTCAACCTCTTTGCTCTCGACTGCCTTCAATGACCCTGTCAGATGACCGCCGGGTGCACGCCGCGGAGAAGCTGCTCTCTGCCGCTCTGGTCTTGTATGCCTTCGAGATGGTGGTCGGAGGCCCCGGGCTGCTCAATGGCGGGCTGTTGTCCCCCCGCTTTTTTCTTGGTTTATTGGTTGCGTTTGCTGCTGTCAACTATCTGATCCGGGCTCGTTTGTCGCTGGAAAAATGGCAAGTGCTCCTGTTCGGACTGTTTGCCAGCTTTCTTTTCATCTGGGCGATCCTCATTCCGCTGGACAACTCCGTCACCCAACTGAAGTACGCGGTACGTGAGTGTCTGTTCTTCCTGTCGGCGTTTGCGGGCATTTTGTTGATCGGGATTGCACAAACCCGACCCGCCGTGTTCAAGAGCAGCGGTCGGACCGCATTGTTCGCACTCGATTTTGTTGCTCTTGCCATCCTGCTCATCTGGATTGCAGGGGCGATCGACAGCAGCATGCAAATTCCGATGAGTGCTGGCCTCCGGGTGCTGCTGCGGCCATTCGGCCCGTCCAATGACCTGGCCGTATACGTTGGCCCGATGCCGGATGGGGCCTTCAGGGTCATGTGGATCACCAGCACGCTGATATGCCTTGGCGTTTTGTACGCACTACAGCGTGGCATGACTCTTCGCATCGGCCTCTACATTGCTGCGTGCGCAGCCTCGTATGCACGGGGGCTGTGGATCGCTTGTGCCATGGGCGCATTGCTGCTCATCGCAATCGAGCTTTCGTACAACAGGCACGGCATAGACCTCTGGATTCGAAGAGTCAAGGGTATTGCGCTGGGCCTGCTGATCAGTGCCGTCGTTCTCTACCTCCACAACCAGGCGCCGGGCGCAAGACTTTCGTTTGAAGATTCCGCCACAGAGCTCAGATTGATGCAAATGAATGCGCTGCTGAACATGTGGAGAACATCCCCACTGCTCGGGCATGGCTTCGGCGCTTTTTCCCCTGACATCATCCGGAACCCGAACATGCCCTGGGCATATGAAATGACCTACCCGGCACTGCTGATGAAGACGGGACTGGCCGGAGCCTTGATGTTTCTTTGCTGCGTGGGAGTCCTTATCAAGGGCTCCATCCGCCACGGACACGCATATCGTTTCCTTTCACCTTACCTGCTGGCCGTCCTCATCTACGCCGGTACCAATCCATATCTTCTGAACATCGTCGGAATCTCGACCGTGTTCTGTATCCTTATTCTGTTTGCTTGTCAGAGCACCGGGGAGCAAGCACCTGAGCCTGCGCTCGGGTGAACTTCGTTACCGGATGAGGCAGCATGACGCTGACGCACCAAAGAACTGGCTGATCACAAAAGCAGTTCACCATCACTGAGTTGACCAAAGAATGAAAAAAGCACTCATCACCGGCATCACGGGCCAAGACGGCTCGTACCTGGCCGAGTTCCTGCTGAACAAGGGGTACGAAGTCCACGGCATCAAGCGCAGGGCGTCGTTGTTCAACACCGACCGCATCGACCACCTGTACCGCGACCCTCATGAGGACGGCGTGCGGCTGTTCCTCCACCACGGCGACCTGACCGATTCGTCCTGTCTGATCCGCATCATCCAGCAGGTGCAGCCGGACGAGATCTACAACCTGGCCGCACAGAGCCATGTGGCCGTGTCGTTCGAAGAGCCTGAATACACCGCCAACTCGGATGCACTGGGCACGTTGCGCCTGCTGGAAGCCATCCGGATCCTGGGCATGGAAAAGAAGACCCGCTTCTACCAGGCCTCCACCAGCGAGTTGTACGGCCTGGTGCAGGAAATCCCCCAGAAAGAAACCACTCCGTTCTACCCGCGCAGCCCCTACGCAGTGGCCAAGCTCTATGCCTACTGGATCACGGTGAACTACCGGGAAGCCTATGGCATGTATGCCTGCAACGGCATCCTGTTCAACCACGAGTCACCAGTGCGGGGCGAAAACTTCGTCACGCGCAAGATCACCCGTGCACTGGCACGCATTCGGCTGGGTCTGCAGGACTGCCTGTACCTGGGCAACCTCGATGCCAAGCGCGACTGGGGCCACGCCAAGGACTATGTCGAGATGCAGTGGCTCATGCTTCAGCAGGATACTCCGGACGACTTCGTGATTGCCACGGGTGAGCAGTACAGCGTGCGCGACTTCGTCGACGCAGCCGCCCGCGAACTTTCGCTGCAGATCCGCTGGGAGGGCACCGGGCTGGAAGAAGTGGGCATCCTGACAGCGGCCTCGGAACCGGCCGCACAACGGCTGATCGGGCAACCGGTGGTGCAGGTCGATCCTCGCTACTTCCGGCCCACCGAGGTCGAGACCTTGCTCGGCGATGCCAGCAAGGCCCGCGCCCAGCTTGGCTGGACGCCCCGCATCACCTTCGATGAGCTGGTAGCTGAGATGGCCCGCGAAGACCTGCGTTCGGCCACGCGCGACGAACTGATGAAGAAACACGGGTACCCAGTGTTCGACCGACACGCGTGAACCCGAGTCAGACGTGCAGGGAATCAAGTCTTCGCTGGTCGCGTCCGTCCTGTCCAGGGGATGGTCTGCGGCATTGACTCTTGCGTTGGTGCCTTTTTCGATCCGTTATTTGGGCATTGAGGCCTACGGCATCGTAGGCATCTTCGCCAGCATATCTGCGACCGTCGTATTCTTGGACTTGGGACTTGGGCCAACACTGGTCAGGATACTCAACAACCCGAACGCAGACGGGGTATCTGCACCGACCAACAGAAATGCTTTGAGGACATTCGAAATAGCCTGCGCCTGTGTGGCAATAGCGCTCATGCTATTTGTTGTCGGCTTGGCGACGCCCATCAGCACTCACTGGATCAGCGTCAACGACATGACGCCTGAAACAGCGGGGAAAGCCATTGCCATTTCAGGACTTGCACTGGCAGCACAATGGCCCTCCTCTCTCTACAGTTCAGGGCTTACGGCCCTCAACAAACAAACGCAACTTGCAGTTCTGACTTTTGTAGCCTCGTCCATCAAGTTTCTCGTCACCATTGCGACGATCCACTTTTCACCGACACTGTTCGCATTTTTCATCGCACAGATCATTTCCAATGCGGCCCAGACCGCACTGCTGCGAACAGCCCTTTGGAATTCTCTGCCAAGACCGGGGCACCGACCCCGGTTTGACGCATCCATTCTTCGGGATTCAATTGGCTTTGCGGGTGGAATGACAGGCATCACGTTGACCAGTATTGCGTTGACACAAGCCGATCGATTTGTTCTCAGCAAGGCGCTAGATCTCAAGACGTTCGCGGCTTACGTTCTCGCCGCCACACTGGCCAGCGGGCTGTATATCATCATCAGCCCGATATACTCGGTCATGTACCCACGGCTCGCGGCCGCATGGCAGGCCAACAATACCGGAGACCAGCGCAAACTATATCGCTTTGGAGCAGAAACAATAGCATTAATGACGTTTCCGCTCGCCATCACAGGCGCGATATATTCCTCTGAAATTCTCAGACTCTGGACTCAGGATCAAACCATAGGGAATATCGCAGGGCTCACCTTGGGAGCTCTTCTCATAGGCAACATGTTCAATGGAATCATGAACATGCCCTATGCACTTCAGATTGCATCGGGATGGACAAAGCTGACCCTGTACACGAACCTAGTCTCCATCATTGTCGTCATCCCCTGCCTGTGGATTGCGTCGCGCCACCACGGCATGGTCGGAGCGGCGTGTGTTTGGCTTACGTTGAACTGCGCATATCTGCTGATTACCCCCAGCCTAGTTCATAAAAAGATCCTGAAGGGCGAGCTTGCCCTTTGGTATTGGTCAGGCGTACTTAGACCTCTGAGTGTGACACTCACGATTGTCGGAATATTTTTGGTACTAAAATCTGTGTACAACACCCACATTCCGTGGTTTGCAGAGGCTTTGCTGCTCTGGGCCTCCATGACAGTCGCAGTAGCAGGTTTTTCCAATCAGATCAGGCCCACAATTTCACGCAGCCTTGCAGCATGGGCTACCCGAGTTCGACTACTTTAATTCCCATCAATCGCTATGCTCCACATACTTCAGACCAAAGCACAAATCTACGAAAGTCGCAAGACGTTGCAATTAAAAAGCTGGTCGACCATCGGGGGCTTGGTGGATCGCGCCAAACGCCGATTCAAACTGGGTACGGGACTGGCGGTAGGGGATATGGTGAAAAGCTGGGATGTTTTGCGATCCTTGGAATTCATCAATGAACACCTGTCGAAGCAAGACACCATTGTTGACTTCGGAGCTTACTGCTCCGAGGTGCCGGTTGCGCTGAACAAGATCGGATTCAAGAGCGTGTACGGAGTTGACCTCAACCCCGACATCCAGCTGATGCCTCACGCCGAAGAGATCAATTATGTGGTGAGCGATTTTCTGCAATCCCCCTTGCCTGATCAAAGCGCTCGCGCGATCACTGCGATTTCAGTGATCGAGCATGGATACCAGGCCGACCGTTTATTCGGCGAGGTATCCCGATTGTTGGGGGATGAGGGCTATTTCATCGCATCATTCGATTACTGTCCAGAAAAAATCGATGTGGGCGACACGAAGTTCTTCGGCATGGATTGGCGCATTTTTTCAAAAGATGAGCTGGCCAAGATGATCGATGTCGCCAGCAGCTTTCACCTGTACCCGGTTGGGGAAATGAACTATGCAACCTCTTCCAACCCCATACGCTGCGCCGGGTTTCAGTACACCTTTGGCTGGATAGTCTTTCAAAAACGAATCGCATGCGCGTGATGTTCATCGTGGGCACATTGCCTCCCGGCAAATGCGGGATAGGCGACTACACCCATCAACTCGCCCGTGCCACTGCCCTTGAGAACCGTGAACCTGCATTCGCACTGTCGGTTGCCTTGCAGGTTCAATGCACAACCTTCAGCGAAGAAGATACATACGCCACCGACTCGAACACATTCAAGAGCAGCGTGATCGGCTTGCTGCACTACCTCAAGCTGCACAAGCCTGATGTGGTTCATATCCAGTTCCCGTCACAGGGCTTCTATCGCCGCATTCTCCCCTCGCTGCTCCCGCTTATCTGCACCCTTGTCGGCAAGCGGGTCGTCGTGACGCATCACGAGATTTATCAACGCCCTGGCTGGCATCGGGGGCTTATCCAGTCGATAGGCTCAAGAGGCAGTGTTTTTGTTCGGCCAAACTTCATCGAGCAGTGCCCCGAGATCATCCGCCGAATACTGGCGAAAAAACCTTGGTCACTGATTCCCAACGCCTCGCCCATACCACCATCGAAGCTTTCCGCCAGTGGCAGGCAACATTTGCGTGATGAATTGAGCAAGGGGCGGCAGCGGCTGCTGGTTTTCTTCGGCTTCGTCTACCCAAGCAAAGGCGTGGCCTTACTGTTCGACATGGCCAACCCTCGGACAGACCGAATATTGATTGCTGGCGATTGCCCCAATGAAGACTACCGAAGCGAGGTCATCCGCCATGCCGAATCCAAGGGCTGGTCCCCTTCAGATTACGAGTTCGCGGGCTACCTTGACGAAGAACGATCGTCGGATCTGCTTGCGGCAGCCGATGCCGTGGTGCTCCCCTTTTTGGAGGGCGGAGGGGAATGGAACACGTCGATCCATGGCGCCGTGTGCCAAGGCACCCTCGTGATCACGACCTCAGGAACCAAAACCGGTTTCGATCCCGTCACCAATGTTGCCTACCGTGCCCCCGGCGATGTCAGCGGCATGAAGGATGACCTTGACCGTCTGTGCGGGCACAGAATTGCGGCCAGGAGTCCGCAGGCTGAATGGAGGGGAATCGCCTCCCGCCACTTGGAACTCTACGCACGGGTCCTGAGCTGAAGACATGAATTCCAGCATTCACCAGCCGCCCAAAACGGCACTCATAACCGGCATCAGCGGCCAGGACGGCCGCTTGCTGCGGGCATGGCTTCTGTCACAGAGCTATCGCGTGATCGGGACCACGCACCGCGCGCCAACGGAAGTCGCGTCAGCTGGGGATGGGGCTTCGCCCATCGTCATGCCACTGGATGACCCGTCCGCCATCGACTCGGTGGTTGAAACGGTGCGGCCGGACGAGGTGTACCACCTCGCCGCCCGGTCATCGAGTGCCCAGCTGTTCGACGATGCGCACGCAACCGCCGTGATCAACGGACTTTCAGCCGGCTACTTTCTGGAGGCCATCGCCAGGCATTGCCCACAGGCCCGCTACGTACAGGCCTGCAGCAGCGAAGTGTTCGCCGGGACTGCTATCTCGCCTCAGAACGAGCTGACACCGTTCCGGCCTGTGAATGCCTACGGTGCGGCCAAGGCCTACGCCGCCCACTTGGTAGCTGCTTACCGGCACCACCATGGCCTGCATGCATCGACGGCCATCCTGTTCAACCATGAAAGTCCGCTGCGTCCGCCCCACTACGTCACCCGCAAGATCAGCCATGGCGTAGCCATGATCGCAAGCGGTCAGGCGCACCAGATCGAGCTGGGACCGTTGGATAGCCGGCGCGACTGGGGTTATGCCGGTGACCATGTGCGCGCCATGTGGCTGATGACCCGCCAGCCTGCTGGCGGCGACTATGTGGTGGCCACCGGCCAATCACACTCGGTGCGCCAATTCTGCGAACTGGCCTTTGCGCGCGTCGGGCTCGATTACCGCCAGTATGTGGTCGAGAACCTCGATTGGGTCAGGCGCTCCGAGTTCGCGCCCTTGGTTGGGGACCCCGCCAGGGCCATGACTGCGCTCGGCTGGCATCCGCAGTTCGACTTTCAGCAGCTGGTCCACCTCATGGTGGACAGCGACATGCAGCTCGTCCAATCCGGCATTTCATTCCAACCCTGAACCCACCATGTACACCCCCATTCATGCCTGCCGCATCTGCGGCAACACCACACTGGTCAAAGTGCTCGATCTGGGCGAACAGACGCTCACCGGCGTGTTCCCGAAGACGCCGGAACAAGCCATCACGCGGGGGCCGCTGCATCTGCTCAAGTGCACCGGCAGCGATGACTGCTGCGGTCTGCTCCAGCTGGCGCACTCTTACGACCTGGGCGAGATGTATGGCGAGAACTATGGCTATCGGTCAGGCCTGAACAAGAGCATGGTCGAGCATCTTCACGCCAAGGTGGCTCGCATCCGGTCGCTGATCGCGCTGGAACCCGGCGACATGGTGATCGACATCGGCAGCAACGACGGCACCACCCTCTCTGCCTACCCGGCCGAAGGTCTGACGCGCGTGGGCATCGATCCCACAGCCGAGAAGTTCCGGCAGTACTACCCGCAAGGGGTCGCAGTGATTCCTGATTTCTTCTCGGCGAGCCTGGTCAAGGAACGGTTCGGGGAGCGCAAGGCGCGCGTGGTTACATCGTTCTCGATGTTCTACGACCTGGAGCGGCCGATGGACTTCGTGCGGGAAATTGCCAGCGTGCTGGACGGCGAAGGCATCTGGGTGTTCGAGCAGAGCTACATGCCGCTCATGCTGGACCGCAACTCGTACGACACGGCCTGCCATGAGCACCTGGAGTACTACGCCCTCAAGCAGATTCAATGGATGGCGCAGCGCTGCGGGCTGAAGATCGTCGATGTCGAATTCAACGACGTCAACGGAGGCAGCTTCTCGATCACGGCGGCCCACCAGTCATCGAAGCTGCAGGAGTCACCCGAGGTCGCCCGCATCCTGCGGGAAGAAGCGGCACGTGGGCTGGACACCGAAGCACCGTACCGGGCTTTCGCAGACCGCGTGGCGCAAAGCCAGACCGACGTGCGGGCCTTCCTGGAGACGGCAAAGGCGCAAGGTCGGACCGTGGGCATCTTGGGTGCCTCGACCAAGGGCAACGTGCTGCTCCAGTATTGCGGCATCACCGCGGCCGATGTAGTGGCGGTGGGTGAGGTGAACCCTGACAAGTTCGGGTCGTTCACTCCGGGCAGCCTGATCCCGATCATTGATGAAGCCAAGCTGCTGGCCCTGAAGCCGGATTACCTGATGGTGTTGCCGTGGCACTTCCGGCCGTTCTTCGAGAAACGCTTTGGCGGTCTCGACAGCCGCCTGGTGTTTCCGCTGCCCGAACTGGACATTCTGGGTCAATGAACGCTCAGCCCCTGCTGTCGATCTGTATCGCTACACGCAACCGGGGGGCTTACCTGGAGAGGGCTTTGACGCGCCTGAGCGCCATCGGCGGCGGCGACATCGAGATTGTCGTGGTGGATGGAGCGTCTGCCGATGACACCGCCCGGGTACTCCGAGTCGCTGCAACCCGGGATTCGCGCCTGCGGTACGAAACCCTCGCGGTCAACGGCGGACTCGACCGCGATTTCAACAAGGCCGTCGAGAACGCGACCGGCCGCTTCGTCTGGCTGTGTTCGGACGACGATGACATCCTGCCTGGCGCCATGGATCGGGTGCGCTCCGCGTTGGCTGACCATCCGTCGTTGGTGGTGGTGGATGCGGTCGTCATGAGTGCCGACCTGCAGGAAGTGCTCACCCACAGCCGCCTGCGGCTGGAGGCTCCGGTGCGCGTGGCACCTGGTGACGCGGAAACCCTCATGCGGCTGAGCGGCCAGCACCTGTCGTTCATCGGCGGCGTGGTGATGGACCGCGCACTGTGGCTGGCCCGGGAACGGGATTCTTACTTCGGGACTTACTTTGTGCACTTCGGCGTCATTTTTCAGGCGCCATTGCCCGCGCATGCCACGCTGCTGGAAGCACCGTGCATTGCCATTCGCTACGGCAATGCGAGCTGGACTGCGCGCAGCTTCGAAATCTGGATGTGGCTGTGGCCACGGCTGGTGTGGTCGATGCCCGGCGTGTCTGAGCGGGCGATGCAGGCGGTATGCGACCAGCACCCCTGGCGCTCGTGGCGTCATCTGGTGCTGTTCCGGGCCAAAGGCGCCTTCGGCATTCAGGAACTGAAACGGCTCCAGACCCTGGTGCGCCTGGGCTGGGCCGACAGGCTCCGTGCGACAGGCATTGCACTGATACCAGGTCAGTTGATCAATGCCCTGGCCATCCTGGCCGCCCACTTGGGAGGGCCGACCAGAAGACAGGCCCTGGTGGACTTCAGGGACAGCAAGTACCACGTCAGCAGATGGCTGCGTTGAGCCTGCGCCCGGTCATCTTGCTGGCTACCTACAACGGTGCCCGCTACATCGAGCCATTCCTGGATAGCCTGGAAGTGCAGACGCGGCAGGACTTCCAGCTGCTGGTGCGGGACGACGGCTCCAGCGACGGCACGCTGGATGCCATCCTGGCGCGCCAGTCACGCTTGGACATCGAGGTGATGCCCTCGAGCCAGCGCGCCGGCGCGGCACGCTCGTTCATGGAGCTGCTGCAGTTCGCCGGCAACGGGCATGCCGCCTACCTGTTCGCCGATCAGGACGACATCTGGCTGCCCGAGAAGGTGGAGCAGGCAGTTCGGGCGCTGGCCGAGCGGGCGCCCGCTCCTGCCCTGTACTGCACAAGGCAGCAACTGGTCGACGCCGATCTGAAACCGCTCGGCCTGTCGGCGACACCCCGGTTTCTGGATGCATACAACGCGGCTGTCGAGAACGTGGTCACCGGCTGCACCATGGGTATAAATGCCGCACTGCGCGATCTGGTGCTTCAGGACGGGTTGCCTTCCGGCTACCGCATGCACGACGCTTGGATGTATCTGGTGGCCAGCGCACTGGGACAGGTCATTCACGACCCGTGGCCATCGGTCTTGTACCGGCAGCATGGCAACAACACGGTGGGGGCCACCCACAGCCGCTGGCAAGCCATCCGCGCGAGCGTACGGCGGGTGCTGGCATGGGACGGCGATGCCGCGCCTTACTCAGGTCCGGTGCGGGCGCTCCTTCAACAACACGGCCACCGGCTCGACGCCGAGCTGCGCCAGGACCTGGAGCTGTTGAAGGACGCAGACTGCTCTGCGTACCAAAGAATCCGGCTCTGCCTTTTCTCCCGTTTCAGGCGGCAACGCCGGATCGACCATGTCATCATGCGGATACTTTTCCTGCTCGGCAGGTTCTGAGGCAGCCCCATGACGACGCCAAGCCTGACTGTGTCCATCGTCAGCCACGGACACCACCACCACGTCGAAGCGCTGCTGCGCGACCTAAACCAGGTTCAAGGCATCGCGTTCGATGTGGTCCTGACCATCAATGTGCCCGAGGAATCCGTGGCTGATCACGGTCTGCATTTCCCGCTAAGTACAGTGCACAACCCGCATCCGCGGGGTTTCGGTGCAAATCACAACGCCGCCTTCGCGCTTGCACAAGGCGACCTGTTCCTGGTGCTCAACCCCGACATCCGGCTGGCACCTGACGCACTGGCCCCGCTGCTCCCGGTGTTCAACGATCCCGCCATCGGCATGTGCGCGCCGGTAGTGGTGGATGCCCATGGCCGAATCGAAGACAGCGTGCGCCGGTTTCCCACCCTTTGGAGTCTCGTCAAGCGGGTCATGACCGGCCAGCACGATACGGTAGCCATACAGCCTGGGAGGCTTAACCCGGTCGACTGGGTGGCAGGCATGTTCATGTTGTTCCGGCGTCAGGCCTACGCCGAGGTACATGGCTTCGATGCACAGCGGTTCTTCCTGTATTACGAAGACGTCGACATCTGCCAGCGGCTGCAACGCAAGGGGTGGAACGTGGTTGTGCAACCGGCTGCGTCTGTCGTGCACCTTGCACAGCGAAGCAGCCATCGCAAGCTGCGGTTTGCCATCTGGCACGCCACCAGTGCGGCGCGCTACCTGCTGCGCATCTGAGCCATGGGGCCACACATCACCACATTGGCGGTCACCGGCAGTTCCGGATTCGTCGGATCCCAACTTTGCAGTACTGCCAGGCAACAGGGCTTCACCGTGCTGCCAGTCTCGATGCAGCCGGAATCGCCTTGGTACGGAGGGCTGGATCGCACCGCTGGCAGTACGCCTCCCTTGGCCCTCATTCATCTGGCCGCGCGGGTGCATGTCATGAACGAGGGGGCGCCAGACCCGCTGGCGCAATACCGCAACGTCAACGTCGACGGCACCCTGGCGCTGGCCCGGCAAGCGCTTGACAAAGGCATCCGCCGGTTTGTCTTTGTGAGTTCGGTCAAGGTGAATGGCGAGTCCACAGCGGCAGGGCAAGCCTTCCAGCCTGAACAGGGTTCCGCTCCGGTGGACCCCTATGGCCGCTCCAAATGGGAGGCCGAGCAGGAACTGCGCGCTCTGGCCAATGCAACCGGTCTGGAGGTGGTAATCGTTCGGCCCCCGCTGGTGTACGGGCCCGGGGTGCGCGCCAACTTTCGCCATCTGATCGAAGCGGTACGCCGAGGCCTGCCTCTGCCTCTGGCCAGCGCAACGTACAACCGCCGCAGCTTGGTGGGCGTGGACAACCTGGTCGATCTGCTCCTGACCTGTGCGCGGCATCCGGCCGCGGCAGGTCAGACCTTCATGGTGAGCGACGGGGAGGATCTGTCGACCGCCGAACTGTTGCGCCGCATTGGCCATGCCATGGGACACCCGGCACGCCTTTGGCCGATGCCGATCGCCGCGCTGCACCTCGGCGCCCGGCTCGCAGGGCGAAGCGGCATGGCCAAACGATTGCTGGACAATCTTCAGGTTGACATCCATCACACCCGAACCACCCTGGGCTGGACGCCGCCGATGTCGGTGGACGAAGGCCTGCGGAGGACTGTCCAGCCTGCATTCCATGACCCTCAAACGTCTGTTTGACCTCGCCCTGGCCCTGCCGGCTGCCCTGATGCTGGCGCTGCCAATCGCCGCGGTGGCCTTCGCCGTTCGCCTGACCTCCCCCGGCCCCGCCCTGTACTGGAGCGACCGCGTGGGACAGCACAACCGCATCTTCCGTATGCCCAAGTTCCGCAGCATGCGCATCGACACACCGGCGGTGGCCACCCACCTGCTGGTCGACCCGGGGAAGTACCTCACCCCCATCGGCTCATTTCTGCGCAAGAGCAGCCTGGATGAGCTGCCCCAACTGTGGAGCATCATCAAGGGCGACATGAGCTTCGTGGGGCCGCGCCCCGCGCTGTTCAACCAGCACGATCTGATCGCGCTGCGTACCGAACACGGCGTGCACGAACTGGTGCCAGGCTTGACGGGCTGGGCGCAAGTGAATGGTCGCGACGAATTGCCGATTCCTCAGAAGGTGGCGCTGGACGCCGAATACCTGCAACGGCACACTTTGGCCTTCGACATTCGCATTTTGTGGATGACGTTTGTGAAGGTGTTGCGCCGCGACGGTGTGACCCACTAAAACAATGAACAACAGGGATTCGGAGACGTTTGCGGCAGCCGCGCTGCTGGACATGCCTCGCGTGGGCAAGCGCTTGGTTGCGCTTGCCGTGGACGTGGCGCTGTGCGTGCTCACCGTGTGGCTGGCTCTGTGCTTGCGGCTGGAGCATTGGGTGAGGCTGGAGCCGGTGCACGGCTGGGCCATGCTGGGTTCGGTGCTGCTGGCTCTGCCCCTCTTCATCCGCTTCGGCCTGTACCGCGCGATCTTTCGCTACGCGGGCTGGAACGCCATGGTCAGCCTGGTGCAGGCCATGACCCTGTATGGGCTGTTCTACGCGATTCTGTTCACAGTCATCAGCGTGCCGGGCATTCCACGCACGGTGGGCGTGATCCAGCCCCTGCTGTTGATGACCTTTGTGGGCTTCAGCCGGGTGGTGGTG
>LNFM01010026.1_pt1 | contig 13516 bp, 10 predicted proteins | sample 596031 | NCBI WGS metagenome assembly LNFM01 (sample SAMN04254537, study PRJNA301005) | activated carbon metagenome | isolation source: dual media filters at the Ann Arbor, Michigan drinking water treatment plant | place: USA: Ann Arbor
CACCCGTCAACGCTCCAGCCGCCCCATGACCGCCTTCAAACTCCCGGGCCAGCCCCATATCGCCTACCGGGGCGATGAACTCTTCATCGAAAACGTGCGCCTGGCCGACCTGGCCCGGCAGCATGGCACCCCTCTGTTCGTGTATTCCAAGGCGGCCATGCTCTCGGCGCTGGGGGCCTACCAGCGGGGCTTTGCCGGCCGCCAGGCCCAGATCTGCTACGCCATGAAAGCCAACTCGTCGCTGGCCGTGCTGCAGCTGTTCGCCCGGGCCGGCTGCGGCTTCGACATCGTCTCCGGCGGCGAGCTGGAACGCGTGCTGGCGGCGGGCGGCGAACCCGGCAAGATCATCTTCTCCGGCGTGGGCAAGACGCGCGCCGAGATGCGTCGGGCACTCGATGCCGGCATCGGCTGTTTCAACGTCGAGAGCGAGGCGGAAATCGACGTGCTCAACGAGGTGGCACAGGCTGTAGGCAAACGCGCCCCCATCAGCATCCGCGTCAATCCCAACGTGGACGCCAAGACCCATCCCTACATCTCGACCGGGCTCAAGGGCAACAAGTTCGGCATCGCCCACGAGAGCGCGCTGGCCATCTACCAGCATGCGGCCACCTTGCCAGGCTTGCGTGTCGTGGGCATCGATTGCCACATCGGCTCGCAGATCACTCAGGAATCTCCCTACCTGGACGCCATGGACCGTGTGCTGGACCTGGTCCAGGCCATTGAAGCGGCCGGCATCCCGCTGCATCACATCGACTTCGGCGGGGGCCTGGGCATCGATTACAACGGCGACACACCGCCAGCCGCCGATACCCTGTGGGCCAAGCTGCTGGCCAAGCTGGATGCGCGCGGTTACGGCCAGCGCCAGCTGATGATCGAACCCGGCCGATCGCTGGTCGGCAACGCCGGCGTCTGCCTGACCGAGGTGCTCTACCTCAAGCCTGGCGAGCAGAAGAACTTCTGCATCGTCGACGCTGCCATGAACGATCTGCCGCGCCCGGCCATGTACGAGGCCTACCACCAGATCGTGCCACTGGCACCGCGCCCGGGAGCCTCGAGCACCTGGGACGTGGTGGGACCGATCTGCGAAAGCGGCGACTGGCTCGGCCGCGACCGCAGCCTGAACCTGCAGGCTGGCGACCAGCTGGCGGTGCTCTCGGCTGGCGCCTACTGCATGAGCATGGCCAGCAACTACAACACGCGCGGGCGGGCCGCTGAAATCCTGGTCGATGGTGACCAGGCCCACCTGATCCGCCGCCGTGAAAGCGCTGCTGACACCTTCCAGCACGAATCCCTGCTGTGACCGAAGCCTTGCGCAAGGGACGGCCCGGCTCTCCGGCCTCAGCAGATGGCATCAAGGCACCGCCCCTGCGCGGCAGGCTTAGCCTTTATGCTGCACACCAGACATCCGACCCGGCCCTGCCTTGTTGAACAGCCCTGCCCCATGCCACCCTCCCCCAAATCCCTGTCCGGCCTGAAGCCCTTCATGATGCCTTACCGGGTGCATCTGGCTGTGGCGGGACTGTTCCTTTTGCTGGCCGCCGCCTCGACCCTGGCATTTCCCTGGGTCCTGCGACAGCTGATCGATCAGGGTTTCGCCTCCGAGGCCTCCCCCGGGCAACTGGCCAGGAATTTCCTGTACCTGTTTGGCCTCGCGGTGGCCTTGGCTGTGTTCTCCGCCGGCCGCTATTTCGCGGTCAGCTGGCTGGGTGAGCGCATCACGGCCGATCTGCGCAACGCCGTCTATGCCCACGTCCTGCGGCAAAGTCGCGCCTTCTTCGAAACCACGCAGTCGGGCGAGGTCCTGTCCCGCCTGACCAACGACACCACGCTGGTGCAGACGGTGCTGGGTTCTTCTTTCTCGATGGGTCTGCGCAATCTCCTGATGGGCACGGGCGCCCTCGTCATGCTGGTCTGGACCAACCCCTGGCTGATGCTGCAGGTCGTGATCGTGCTGATCGCCGTGATCCTGCCCAGCGTCTATCTGGGCCGGCGCGTGCGGCGTCTGTCGCGGGCCAGCCAGGACCGGGTGGCCGATTCCAGCGCCATGGCAGCCGAGGTGCTCAATGCCATCTCTGTCGTGCAAAGCTACACGGCGGAGCGGCGTGAGACCGCGCGCTTCATCGAGTCCACCCAACGGACCCTGCGCACGGCCCTTGGCCGCATCCGCGCCAGGTCGGTCCTGGTCGGCTTCATCATCATTGCCTCCAGCGCCGTTCTGCTGTGGGGCTTGTACATGGGTACCCTGGCCGTGCGGGCGGGCACCAGTACCGCCGGCCAGCTCGGCGAGACCGTGCTTTATGTGGTGCTGCTGGCCAGCGCCTTCGCCGTGCTCGGCGAGGTCTATGGCGATATCGCCCGGGCGGCGGGAGCGACCGAGCGGCTCATGGAGCTGTTGAACACCGAATCATCCCTGAAGACCGTGCCGCAACCGCTCCAGGCCGCCTGGCCCCAGGGCGGCTCCTGCGTCGCGCTGGAAGCCGTCCGCTTTCATTACCCTTCACGGCCGGAAACCTGGGCCTTGAATGAACTGAGCGGGGTCATCCGCCCTGGGCAGACCGTGGCCGTGGTGGGCCCCAGCGGGGCTGGCAAGACGACGCTGTTTGATCTGCTGATGCGTTTTTACGACCCCCAATTCGGTCGCATCGTGCTCGACGGCGTCCCGATCGATCAGATGGCCCTGCAGGATTTGCGTGAGCACATGGCCATCGTGCCCCAGGAGCCCGTGATCTTCTCCGGGACGGTGATCGAGAACATCCGGTACGGCCGCCCCGACGCCAGCCTGCAGGACGTGCAGGCGGCGGCCCGTGCCGCCTACGCCGAAGAGTTCATCGCCGACCTGCCCGAGGGCTATGACACCTATCTGGGCGACCGGGGTGTTCGACTCTCGGGCGGGCAACGCCAGCGGATCGCGATCGCACGTGCGATCCTGAAGAGTCCGCCCCTGCTGCTGCTGGACGAGGCCACCAGCGCCCTGGATGCGCAGAGCGAGAAGATGGTGCAGGCGGCCCTGGACAAGGCCATGCAAGGTCGGACCACGCTCGTGATCGCGCACCGCCTGGCGACGGTCCAACGGGCCGATGTCATCTGGGTGCTCGAGCGCGGGCGCCTGATCGAGCAGGGCACCCACGCAGAGCTTCTGGCGCAGGGCGGTCTTTACGCCAGCCTGGCGGCGCTGCAGTTCAACACCTCACACTGAGCCGTCTTCCAGCCCGGGCTGGCCTCGTGCCTGCCAGTCTTGGGCCTGCTGGGCCCGCTCCCGTTCGCGCCGCCACCAGCGACCGCAGACCCTGATCGATCCGCGCCTGAGCCTAGGTCAGCCGGCCGCGCTGCGCTGAAACCGCACGCCACAAGCGCCAGGCCAGCAGGGCGCCCAGGACACTGGCATAGACCTGCACCTCGGCAAAGTCGTTCTTGCCCGCGCGCATCCAGAAGAAGTGCAGCACCGCCAGCACCGCCACGGCATACACCAGCCTGTGCAGCAGCTGCCAGCGCGCGGCCCCCAGCGCGCGTATGGCCCGGTTCCACGAGGTGGCGGCCAGCGGCGTCAGCAGCACAAATGCCGAGAAACCCACCAGGATGAACGGCCGCTTGATGATGTCTTGCACGATATCGCCTGGCACCAGCCCCATGTCCAGCCAGGCGTAGCAGAGCAGGTGCAGCACGACGTAGAAGTAGACGTAGAGCCCCAGCATGCGGCGCCACCGCGCCAGCACCGGCAGCTTCAGCAGAACACGCAGGGGCGTGACGGCCAGGACCAGACAGAGCATGCGCAGGGTCCAGTCCCCGGTGGAACGGATCAGCGCCTCGGCCGGATTGGCGCCGAGCTGGTTGGTCGCCGCGGCATAGACCAGCCAGAGCGCCGGCAGCAGGCAGGCCAGGAACAGCAGGGGCTGCACGGCCGGGCCCAGCAGCCAGCTGTTCAGACGCGCCGTGTCCACGGAAAGCGATCTGTCAGTAATTCTTCTTCAGGTCCATGCCGGCATACAACTGCCCCACCTGGGCCTCATAGCCGTTGAACATCAGGGTCGGGCGCTTCTTGGCGAACAGACCGTCCTCGCCGATGCGACGCTCGCTGGCCTGGCTCCAGCGCGGGTGCGCCACCTGCGGGTTGACGTTGGAATAAAAACCGTACTCCTGCGGTGCCGCCACACTCCAGGCGGTGGCCGGCTGCTTGTCGGTGAAGCGGATCTTCACCAGGCTCTTGCCGCTCTTGAAGCCATACTTCCACGGCACCACCAGACGCAGGGGCGCACCATTCTGTTTCGGCAAGACTTCACCGTACATGCCGAAGGTCAGCAGGGTCAGCGGGTGCATGGCCTCGTCCATGCGCAGGCCTTCCACATAAGGCCAGTCCAGTACGCGCGAACCTACATAAGGCATGGTCTTTTTATCCGCCAGCGTCACGAACTCGACGTACTTAGCGTTGCCCAGCGGTTCGACTCGTTTGATCAGCTCCGCCACCGAATAACCGACCCAGGGGATCACCATGGACCAGCCCTCGACGCAGCGCATGCGGTAGATGCGCTCCTCCATCGCCGACAGCTTGAGCAGGTCCTCCAGCGGGTAGTTGCCGGGCTTCTTGACCAAGCCCTCGATGGCCACGGTCCAGGGCGTGGTCTTGAGCGTGTGCGCGTTGCGCGCCGGATCGCTCTTGTCCATGCCGAACTCGTAGAAGTTGTTGTAGCCGCTGGCGTCCTTGAAGTCGGTGAGCTTCTCCACGGTGCTGGCGCCACTCACGGCCGACTTGCGGCCCGGCAAGCTGGTGCTGGGTACAGGCATTTGCGCACGCGCATCGCGCGTCGCCCAACTGGCCAGAACGGCTCCGGCCGCGCCACCGGCCATCAGGCGCATCAGCTGGCGCCGGTCCTGGTAGACCTCTTGCGGGGTGATCTCGCTGGGCACAGGATGGGCAAAGCCATCGTCACGGGTCTTGATCAACATGATGCGATCCTCCTGGGGATACAGTCGCAGAACTGGTCCCCATTCTTACAAAGATCGCAGGGGCCCGACGGGGCCCGCCCTATAGCCCTACAGCGCGCCGTAGCTGTGCAGGCCGCTGAGGAACATGTTGACGCCGATGAAAGCGAAGGTGGTCACGCCCAGGCCGGCCAGCGCCCACCAGGAAGCGACCGTGCCGCGCAGGCCCTTCATGAGGCGCATGTGCAGCCAGGCCGCGTAGTTGAGCCAGACGATCAGGGCCCAGGTTTCCTTGGGGTCCCAGCTCCAGTAACCGCCCCAGGCCTCGGCCGCCCACAGGGCGCCGAGCACGGTGGCGATGGTGAAGAAGGCAAAACCCACGGCGATGGACTTGTACATCACATCGTCCAGCACCTCAAGCTCGGGCAGGCGTTCGGCGATGCGGCGACGTCCGAGCAGGATGCCGCCGACGATCAGCGCCGCGATGATGAAATACACCAGCCAGTAGCTGCCACCGGCCTCCGAGGAACTCTGGCGGAAGGCCAGCGGCACGAAACACAGGACGATGCCGAAGATCCACAGCGGCGCCAGCTTGTACCAGCGCACCTTTTCCCGGGATTCCTGTTTCGCCTGGGTCTTGATCAGGTAGGCAAAAGCCACCATGGCGGCCAGCGCGAAGGTGCCATAGCCCACGAAGTTGGCCGGCACGTGCAGCTTCATCCACCAGCTCTTGAGGGCCGGCACCAGCGGCTGGATCTCGTGCGCCTCGCGCACCACGGTGTACCAGAGAAGGAAACCCACGGCCGCGCTGACCACCAGCATGACGAAGGCGCCCATGCCGCGCGTGGCGTACTGCTGCTCGAAATAGAGGTAGAACAGTGCCGTCATCCAGCAGAACAGCACGAACACCTCGTAGAGATTGCTGACCGGGATATGGCCGATATCCGGGCCCAGCAGGTAGCTCTCGTACCAGCGCACCATGGTGCCGATCAGGGCCATGGTCACCGCCACCCAGGTCAGGCGCGAACCGAGCAGCTCCATGGTGGCGCCTTGCGCGCGGCTGAACATGCCGATCCAGTAGAACACCGTGCTCATGAAGAACAGCACGCTCATCCACAGGATGGCCGACTGGCTGGAGAGGAAGTACTTGAGCCAGAACACGCTTTCGGCGCGCGCCAGCTGGCCCTGGTAGGAGTAGATGCCCAGCAGGGAGAAGGCCGTCACCACCAGCATGAGTGCGCGCAAGGGGCGCCAGAACCAGCCCAGCGCCACCACCGAGGGAATGGCCGCCAGCAGGATGCCCTTCTCGTACACATCCATGAAGCTGTGGTAGTTGGCGTAGGCGTAGAGACCGCCCACGGTGACGAGGGCTGCGAACAGCCAGTCGAAAAGATTGCGCTTGGCGAAATAACCCTCGTTGAGGGTCAGGGTGGTCGTGGCGGTGTTCATGGGCTACTCCTTGCTCGGCAACAGTTTGTCTCGCAACTGCTCGAATTCGCGATCGGCGTCCAGGGTCTTGCGATTGGACGACAGGGCCATGCTGGCCTGGGCACCCTGGCCCTGCGGCGCCAGCCAGATCCACAGGCGGCGTTCGCGCACATAAAGCATGGCGAAGACCCCCAGGATCAGCAGGGCACAGCCGAGGTAGACGATGGTCTTGCCCGGGGCACGCGCCACCTGGAACACGCTGGCCTGCAGCTGTGTGAAGTCGGTCAGTTGCAGGACCATGGGGGCCGGATAGAAATAGGCATCACTCAGGGCCAGCACGGCCTGGGTCAGGAAGGCCGGCGTCGCCTCGTCGGACAGCAAGGGCTTGAGGCCGGCTTTCTCGCGCGCGGCCTGGAGCAACTCGAACAGGGTTCCGTTGAGGATGCGCACCAGCATTTCGCCGGCGCGCCCGCGCTCGTCTTCCGGCACATTCGTTTCCAGGAAGTCGGCCAGGGCCTGCAAGCCGCCGGGCGCCGTGCTGCCGGGCACAGGCTCGCTGCCCGAGAACAGCCCCAGGGCCCGCAAGGCCGAGGCACTGAGCTGAGGCAGCAGGTCCTTGCGGGAGGGGTCTACCACACGGGCTGCATAACGGCGCACCGCCTGCGCGCGCAGGGCCGGGTCGGCCAGCGCCGCACGCAGGCGGAAGAATTCATCGGTCGTGCCCTGGGCGTCGGCTGGCACACGCAGATAGCGGAAGGACTCGGCCGGTGTGTCGCGCATGCCCATCAGGAACACGGGCACCCCATCCCCCAGGTCCACCGGCAGCATGTAGTTCTGGAATTCACGGGCCTGGCCCGCCTCGTCGCGCAGCTTGTAGCTCACACTGGGGCCTACGTTGCGCTGGGTCTTGGGCGCATCGGCCTTGTTGGCCGCACCGAGGCGCTGGTCCACTGCCGCACGCAGATCGACCTTGCGCACGTCCACGCCGGAGGGACTGCTGGCCGCGAAATTCTCGACGTTGATGACGCGCAGGCCGGTGTACTCCAGCGTGAGCTTCTGGCTGCCGTTGCTGAGCTGCGAGCTGCCGCCGATCACCCCCTCGATCTCGAAGGGCTTGGTCGTCGCGTTCATGGGCTGGGCCTTGAGCCGCACGGTCGAGCCGCCGTCGTCAAAGCTGGACTGGTAGATCTCGATGTCCTTGAAGCGGGCCGGGTGGTTGACCTCCACACGCGCCTCCCGCGTCTCGCCGGTCGCCTTGTCGTGGATCACGATCTCGCTGGCAAACAGCTTGGGCATGCCGGTCGAGTAGTACTCGACGATGAACTTCTTGAGTTCGATGGCGAAGGGCAGCTCCTGCAGCAGGATGCCGTCGGACTGGTTCAGGATCGCCGTGCTCGACACGGTGCCCTCGGCCACCAGCAGGTTGCCGCGGAAGGTCGGATTGCGTTCGCTTAGACGGTGCTCGGGCCTGACGTCGGCGATCATGCCGCCGCCGCTGTAGGGCGTCTTGTCGCCCCACCACATTTGGGCCCGCACCATGAGATCACCATCGAGCAGCCCGCCGATGCAGACCAGCACGATGGCGCTGTGCGCCGCCAGGTAACCGATCTTGTTGGCCGCTCCGGCCTTGGCAGCGACCATCCAGCCGGTGCCCGCCGGTGTGTCGCGCTGCTGCAGCTTCACCTTCCAGCCCCCGGTGGCCAGCAGACGGCCCAGGCGCTGTGCCGCCGCCTCTGGGGCGTCGGGCACGCCGGCCTGCGCGCGGTGGTGGAAAGCCTGCAGCGATTGCTCGCGGATGTTTTCCTTGTAGGCCTTGAGATCGGCCAGGATCTTGGGGGTGTTGCGGGCGATGCACAGGCTGGTGCTGGTCACCAGGAAAGCCAGGATCAGCAGAAACCACCAGGCGCTGTAGACCGCGTACAGATCCAGCTTGCCAAAGACCTCGGCCCAGAAAGGACCGAACTGGTTGACGTAGTTGTTCAGCGGCTCATGTTGCTTGAGCACCGTACCGATGACCGAGGCGATGCAGATCACCGTCAGCAGCGAGATGGAAAAGCGCATCGACGACAGCAACTCCACCGCCGCACGCACGGTGCGGGAGGATGCGGGCAGTTCCAGGCCCTGGGTGGAGACGGTCATGGCGGTAGTAGCGGTGGTCTGCAAAAACAAAAAAGGCGGGTCTTCATGCAAAGACCCGCCTGGGTAGGAGTGCTTGGGGACTGCAGGGTTCCATCAGCGGGCATTCAGCCGGCATTGTGAACCAAACATCATCCACGGCTTATCCATACCGGGATAACCGGGCAGGATGTCGGTGTATTGCTCAGCGCAGCCCGGCAACGTAATCAGACACCGCCTTGATCTCGCGATCGTTCATCTTGGCGGCCACCTGGTTCATCTGCACGCTGTTCTTGCGCACACCGTCACGGAAGGACACCAGCTGGGCGCTGGTGTAGTCGGCATGCTGGCCGCTCAGGCGCGGGTACTGGGCCGGGATGCCGGCACCGTTGGGGCTGTGGCAGCCGGCGCAGGCGGCGATCTGGCGGTCAGGGATGCCACCGCGGTAGATGCGCTCGCCCAGGGCCACCAGTTCCTTGTCCTTGGCAAAACCAGGCTTGGCCTTCTGGGACGCGAGCCAGGCGCTGATGTTCTTCATGTCGCTGTCGCTGAGCAGGGACGCAAAGCCGGTCATCACGGCGTTGTTGCGCTTGCCGGACTTGAACTCCTGCAGCTGCTTGACGAGGTATTCCGGGTGCTGCTGAGCCAGCTTGGGGTTGGCGGCAATGGCGGAGTTGCCGTCGGCGCCATGGCAGGCCGCGCAAACGGCCGCGTACTTCGCTTCGCCCTGGACCAGGTCAGGTTTGGCCGGCGCCTTGGCGTCCTGGGCTGCGAGGGCGGGCGCTGCCAGCACGGCAGCCAACATCAGGGGAGCAAGCAACTTCATGGTGGTTCGGTTTGGGTTGGAGCAAAACTGTCCGATTCTACAATGCAGGTCCGGGCACTCCACCAAGACACCATGAATCCCCCCACCAAAACTGCCGCCGCGGCCCGCCAGGGCGGCAAGCCCGCCCCCCCCAGCCCGCAAGCCGTCCAAGCCCTGGGCTGGCTGCACACGGCCCGTTTCCTGACCACGGCACCGGAGCTGCACTTCCTGCCGGCCCTGGACGTGCCGGAAATCGCCTTCGTCGGCCGCTCCAATGCCGGCAAGTCCACCTGCATCAACACCCTGACGCAGCAGAACCAGCTGGCCTTCGCGTCCAAGAAACCCGGCCGCACCCAGCACATCAACCTGTTCGCCCTAGGCAAACAGGGTGTGACCGACGCCGTGCTGACCGACCTGCCAGGTTACGGTTATGCCGCCGTCCCCAAGCAGGACAAGATCCGCTGGCAGCAGGTCATGGCCAACTACCTGGTCACGCGTGAGAACCTGAAAGCCATCGTGCTGATGTGCGACCCGCGCCATGGCCTGACCGAGCTGGACCAGGTCCTGCTCGAAGTGGTGCGCCCCCGGGTGGAAGAGGGCCTCAAGTTCCTGGTCATCCTGACCAAGGCCGACAAGCTCACCCGCACCGAAGGGGCCAAGGCCCTGTCCATCATGAAGCTGCAGGCCGGCGGCGGCGAGGTGCGCCTGTTCTCGGCCACCAAACGCACCGGCATCGAAGACGTGGCCACGCTGCTGTGGCAGTGGGCGCACCCGGACACCGCACCAGCAGCGCCATGATCGATACTTGGCAACAAGCGCTGCCGCATGGCATCACGCTGAGTTGCCGGGCCGCGGGTGAGCGCGGCCGTCCGGTCCTGCTGTTCCTGCATGGTTTCCCGGAAGCCGCTTTTGTCTGGGACGAGCTGCTGGAGCACTACGCCCGGCCCGAAAACGGCGGCTACCGTTGCGTAGCGCCCAATCTGCGCGGCTACGAACACTCCAGCGCCCCGGCCGAGGTGGCGGCGTACCGTGCCAGGCATCTGGTGCAGGACATCGCGGCACTGATCGCCATCGAATCCCCGCAGGCCCCGCTGGCCTGCCTGGTCGCGCACGACTGGGGTGGCGCCGTGGCCTGGAACCTGGTCAACCAGCTGCCCCAGCTGTGCCAGAAACTGGCCATCATCAACTCGCCACATCCCGGGACCTTCCTGCGGGAGTTGCAGCGCAACCCGAAACAGCAGGCCGCCAGCGCCTACATGAACTTCCTGATCCGGCCTGACGCCGAAGTGCTGCTGGCCGAGGATGACTACCGCCGCCTCTGGGACTTCTTCCTCGGCATGGGGGCCGGAACCGGCGGGTTTGGCTGGCTCACCGAAGCGGTGAAAGCGCGCTACCGCGCCGTCTGGGACCAGGGCCTGAGCGGCGGCTGCAACTACTACCGCGCCTCACCGTTGCGTCCGCCGCGTGCGGGAGACCCGGCTGCCAGCAGCATCGAACTGCCACGCGAGATGCTCACCATCACCCTGCCGACGCTGGTCCTCTGGGGCCTGGGCGATACCGCCCTGCCACCGGAGCTCATCGAGGGTCTGGACGATTACATCCCGCAGCTCACGCTGGAGACCGTGCCCGACGCCACGCACTGGATCGTGCATGAACAGCCGCAGCGGGTGATCGCCTCGCTGCAGAAATTCCTGGCTCAATAGACCGGGGGTTCACCCGCCGGACGGGTCTTGAAGCGTTTGTGCACCCAGTAATACTGCGAGGGCATGGTGTTGATGACGCCCTCCAGCCAGCGGTTCATGTAGGCCGTGTCGGCTTCCACGTCGCTGCCGGGATAGTCGCTCCAGGCCGGGTGCACCTCGATGTCATAACCCTGCGGCGTGATGCGCGCCGTCACCGGCACCACCTTGGCTCGCCCCAGGCGGGCAAAACGCGGCAGCGAAGGCACGGTGGCGGCGGGCACGCCATAAAAAGGCACGAAGATCGATTCCTCGGGCCCGAAATTCATGTCGGACAAAAGATAGAGCAGCGCGCCTTCACGCAAGGCGGCGATCAGCGCCTTGACGCCCTGGTCCCGATAAAAGAGCTGCAGGTTGCCAAAACGCCGGCGCCCGTCGTGCAGCCACTGGTCCACGGCCTCGCTGCGCTGGGGCGTGTAGATGCTGACCATGGGCCGGCCGATCTGGTGATTGATCGCCGTGCCCGCAGCGTCCAGCCCGAAAAAGTGCGGCGCAAAGATGACGGTCGGCTCCTGGCCCTGAAGCTCCTGCACTGCGCCGACGATGCGCAGGCGCCCACGCAGCACGTCGACCGGTCCATTCCACAACCACGAACGATCGAACCAGGCCTGGGCGAAATAGACAAAACACTCCAGAGCCCAGCGGCGGCGCTGGGCCAGCGTGTGCTGCGGAAAACACAGAGCGAGATTGCGCATCACCACGCGACGCCGCGGCACGGCCAGCACATACAGCACCCAGCCCACCAGCGTGCCCAGCGCCCGCACCCAGCCCAGAGGCAGGCGAGCGATCCATCGCATGAAAAGAACGCCCGGGTGCGCCATCACAGTTTCTCCTGCCGCGGCTGTTTGTAGCGGGCATAACCCCAGAGGTACTGCCCCGGGCAAGCGGTAATGACCCGCTCCATGGCGGCGTTGATGGCGGTGGCGGCCGCCACCGGATCCTGCGGCAACTCAGCCCCCAGCGGCCGGGCATGCACCCGGTAACCCCGGCCCCATGACAGGCGCTCGCCCCAGACCAGCAGCACGGCCGCACCGGTCTGCTGGGCCAGGCGGGCCGACAGCGTCATGGTGTAGGCATCGCGCGAAAAAAACGGGGCCCAGACACCCAGCCCATTCGGCGGCACCTGGTCAGGCAGCAGGCCCACCGACTGTCCCTGGCGCAGCGCCTTGATCAGTTGTTTGACACCGGCCAACGTGGTGGGCGCGGTCTGCAGATGGGGGCGCAGGCGCGCGGTGGCCACCAGCTCGCGCAACGCCGGCTGGCGCGAGGGACGAAACAGGACCGTGATGGGCTGCGTGTCGCCAAAACGCGCGGCATAGTCCTGCGCCGTCACCTCGAAACTGCCCATGTGGGGGGTCAGGAACACAATGCCCCGCCCAGCGGCCAGGGCCTGCCGGACAAACTCGCCCCCTTCCCAGGTCACGGCCACGGGACGCCCGAACCACAGGCGGGGCAACTCTGCCACCAGTTGGCCGGCCTGGCCCACGGCGCCGCGGCACTGCCGCCAGGCCAGGCCGGCCTGCGCGCAGTTCGCCAGAAAACGCCGCCGATAGGTCGGCGACAGGGCAAACACCAGCCAGCCCAGGCCCCAGCCGATGCCGTGCAAGAGCCACAAAGGCAGCCAAGACAGGACGCGAAACAGCGTGATCATTCGGATAAAATACGGTTGTCGCCGAGTTACGGAACTACTTGCAGGGCGACAGGCACATGCCGCCACCCGAAAGGGAACGATTGTGCCGTCATTCATGACACCTCTGCTAAAGCGTTCGCCGAAGCTCCCAGCCCAGGCAACGCGCCTGACAACCACTTATGGAGTTTATTCAATGGCGAACGACTATCTCTTCACTTCCGAGTCCGTTTCCGAAGGCCATCCCGACAAGGTCTCCGACCAGGTCTCCGATGCCATCCTGGACGCGATCTTCAAGCAGGACCCGCGCAGCCGCGTGGCCGCCGAGACCCTGTGCAACACTGGTCTGGTCGTGCTGGCCGGCGAGATCACGACCAACGCGCACGTGGACTACATCCAGGTCGCCCGCGACACCATCAAGCGCATCGGCTACGACAACACCGAGTACGGCATCGACTACAAGGGTTGCGCCGTGCTGGTGGCCTACGACAAGCAATCCAACGACATCGCCCAGGGCGTGGACCACGCCAGTGACGACCACCTGAACATCGGCGCCGGTGACCAGGGCCTGATGTTCGGCTACGCCTGCGACGAAACGCCGGCGCTGATGCCTGCGCCCATCCACTACGCACACCGGCTGGTCGAGCGCCAGGCCCAGCTGCGCAAGGACGGCCGCCTGCCTTTCCTGCGTCCCGACGCCAAGAGCCAGGTCACCATGCGTTATGTGGACGGCAAGCCGCACAGCATCGACACCGTGGTGCTGTCCACCCAGCACAGCCCGGACCAGAGCGAGACCGCCACCAAGCTCAAGGCCAGCTTCTACGAAGCCGTGATCGAGGAGATCATCAAGCCCGTGCTGCCCAAGGAATGGCTCAAGGACACCAA
>LNFM01023692.1_pt1 | contig 13514 bp, 14 predicted proteins | sample 596031 | NCBI WGS metagenome assembly LNFM01 (sample SAMN04254537, study PRJNA301005) | activated carbon metagenome | isolation source: dual media filters at the Ann Arbor, Michigan drinking water treatment plant | place: USA: Ann Arbor
TGTCGAACTTCACGCCGAAGGCCGACAGATCGGTGTCCTGCTCATGGCGCAGGTAGGCCACGGCAAAGCGGCGGATGTTCTCCAGGTCGTCGACATTGCCGCTGGCCTGCACCGGCGCGCCGTCACGCGCGGTCTGCGTCTCGCCGGCGAGAAAGGCGCGCGCGATGTCGACGATGTACTCGCCGCGGTAGCCCACCGCCTCCTCGTCGATGCTGGCGCCTTGCAGCTGACGCACGCGCAGCTGCACCGCCTTGGCGAGCGTGTCGATCTGCACACCGGCATCGTTGTAGTAGAACTCGCGCGTCACCTGCCAGCCCTGCGCCGTCAGCAGGTTGCCGAGCGCATCGCCGAGCGCGGCCTGGCGCGCGTGGCCCAGATGCAGCGGACCGGTCGGGTTGGCGGAGACGAATTCGACCATCACTTTCGCGCCGGCATGTTCGCTCGTGGTGCCGAAGCACTGCCGGGCACGCAGGATCTCGCGCACCACCTGCTGCTTGGCGGCCGGTGCGATACGCAGGTTGATGAAGCCGGGGCCGGCGATCTCCACCGCATCGATCAGACCCGCGGCCGCCGGGTTCACGCGCAGCGCATCGGCGATCACGGTGGCCACTTCGCGGGGGTTCTTCTTCAGTCCCTTGGCGGCCTGCAACGCCACGTTGCACGCCAGGTCGCCGTGCGCCTCGACCTTCGGCCGCTCCAGCGTCACCGGCACACCGGCGGCGCCGATGCCGGCGAGCGCCTGTTCGATCAGTGCGCTAACTCTTTGTTTCTGTTCGGGAAGCATCCGTGGGGCCGGCGGCGTGAAAGGCGCGGATTCTACCGGTGCGCTGCATGTGGGCCGGCTGCAAAGAAAGCGGGCTGTCGCCAGGCGACAGCCCGCACTTACCACTTCAAGCCATCACTGGACCGGCTTGATGATCTTGAACTCGTCGAAGTAGCCGCCGACGAAGCCAAGCGGCACCGGCGTCGGGAAGTTGACGTAGCTCGGGCAAGGCGCGCCGGCGGGCAGCGTGGCCTCGTCGACCGAGCAGAACTGTGTCGCATGCACCGGATAACTAGCGCGCACGCGCAGTTCCTTGATGTCACCGAGGACGTACTGGATTTCTTCTTCGGTGGCGATGCGCTCCTCCACCATCCAGCAGCCGCGCGGATCGGCTTCGGCGCACAGACGGCGGCCGGCGTTGTCGTCATTGGACAGGCTCAGTACGAGCTTCTGCCACGACTGCAGCATGCGGCGATCGTCTTCCTTCGGGTTGTAGGTCAGCGTCAGCATCGTGCCCGCGGCATCGGTGCCGCCGCCGCGCATGACGATCTGGTCGGCCGTGGTCAGGCTGTCGTAGACGTAGACCGCATCGCTTGCCTTCAGCGTCAGCGACGTCTTCAGTGCGACCGGCAGGTCGACGCAGCGTTGGACCGGGATGAACAGGTACCACACGGTCCAGCAGTGACGTTGCGTGCCTGCGTTCTGGTTGAGCAACTGCTCTGCCGGCTTGTACCAGAACGACAGCTCGCCGCGATAAAACGCGCGCTTGTCACCGAGGTAGCGGCTCGGCGCCATCACGTAGCCGACGTTGTAGGTCCAGTCGGGGTCGGTGAGGTCGCTGTTCATGTGGTCCACTGCCATGTAGCCGTAGAAGATGCTCTGCGGCGTGGCCGGGTCGCGCCAGAGCGGCGTGATCGGCGAGGTCTTCGGTGCAGCGACGGTCTGCGCGCTCCACGTCGTCCCGGCGGCCTCGAAGCTGTCGAGAATGAAGCTGCCGCCACCGGCGGGCTGGCATTCCTTGATCTTGTACTCGGCGCCTTCCTGGACCTTGGCGATCGAACCATCGCCCAGGTTGCGGAACGTGTACGACAGCGGGTACGCGCTCGACAGCGGCGCCGGAACGTCGAAGTAGTCCTGCCAGTTGCCCGAGGCGATCGTTCCGACTGTCGCTTCTGACGGACCGCCCAGCGAGGTGATCGAGATCTTCGCTTCGGACAGCGTCTTCTTGTACTCGACCTGCGCGTTCGCGCTGAAGCTGCCCATTCCCCGGTACGCCGCGTTCAGCGCAGCCTTGATGTCGGACATCGACGCGGTCGACGTGAACGTGAAGGCAAACATCCGGCCGTACACGATGTTCGATACATAGACCGGCAGATTTCCGGGGCCGATGCGACCCATCGCGACCTGTTCATCCAGCTTGTCGCGCGTGAAGTCGGCGCTGAAGAACGCCAGTGGCGTTTGCGGCGGTTCGACCACCACCTCGAACATCTTCTCGACGAAGTGGACGATCACGGTCCGTTCGTTGGCGCTTCGATCCACCGAGGCCGAGGCGCTCGCGGAGAAGCCCATGTACTTGCCGGACATGCCGGCCTGCAGCGCGAAGGATTGCTCCGAGTTGTAGTCGCGCAGCGTGAACTGGATCGAGCTGGGCGGCGTCAGGCTGGTCGGCACGCTCTCGATCATCTGCCCGATCGCGTGACTGACTTCGGCCTGGTCGGGGTTCTCGACCACGCGGAAGTTGTCAGCGGTGGCCAGCGAGGGGATCGACACCTTGATCGGCGGATCGGCAGCCCGAGCAACGAGCCGACGCCATCGCGATGGCTCTTGCCCTGGATCATCGCGCCCGGCCACAGCAGTTCGCGGTCGGGGCTGAACATCACGATCTTCTCGGGAGTGGACTTCATGCTGAACGTGGTCGTCAGGCAGGCGTACTGCTGCGACTCGATCACGCCTCCGGGCAGCAGCTTGTCGATGCGCTCAGTGGTCTTCTCCGGCGTGGTGCCCGGCTTCGGATCGGGCGCCACATCCGGCGCGGCTGGGCTGAACTGCTCCCAGCTCGGCAAGGCCTGCAAGTAGCTGCCAACGCTTTGGTCCGGTGGTGGGATTGGTGTGGGCGGTGGTGCATCGTCGCCGCTGCCGCAGGCGACGACGGACATCGCGAATGTCACGGCAGCGATGAGCCGTGCGTAACGAATCGCAGTCATGTATTCCTCCGATCTAGCTGTGCGTGCTCTTACCTCTCTTCGGTGAATCGTGGCCCCGGTGGTTTGCTCGTACGTCAATGCCCACTCAACGACGTCTAGAGGTGCCGCTCGCCGTTGCCGCGGTGGCACACGTAGTCGCCGACGGGCTATGTGATGTCCGCCACGCAGGTGGCGTCGGCGCCGTTTACCCCGCCGATGCGCCGGCGCGCCGGGCGCGAGCACGATCTTTCGGTGCTACGTTTCCAACAGGGTTGTCCGCTCCTTGGCGTGGCGACCGATCCGCCGAACAACGCGAACACGAAGTTCGTGATGCGCCCATCCTTCATCGCCCGTGGCCACGCTGATTGGCTGGCGGGCCGAGCCGCCACTGGAGAGTGCATGCCGAAAGTTGCGGACCCGCGCCAGAACCGGCTGCTCGCCGCGCTGCCCGAGGCCGAATGGGCCCGCTGGCTGGCGCACATGGAGCCGGTGGACATGCCGCTGGGCAAGGTGCTGTACGAATCAGGCCGGCGCCTGACGCACGTCTACTTTCCGACCACCTCGATCGTCTCGCTGCTTTATGTCATGGAAGACGGCTCCTCGGCCGAGATCGCCGTGGTCGGTCATGAGGGTCTGGTCGGCGTGTCGCTGTTCATGGGCGGCGAGTCGACCACCAGCCGCGCGGTGGTGCAAAGCGCCGGCCATGCCTTTCGCCTGAAGGCGGCGGTGATGATGCAGGAGTTCAACCGCGCCGGGCCCGTGCTGCACCTGCTGCTGCGCTACACGCAGGCACTGATCACGCAGATGGCGCAGACGGCGGTGTGCAATCGCCATCATTCGCTCGACCAGCAGTTGTGCCGCTGGCTGCTCTTGAGCCTCGACCGGCTCGACTCGAACCACCTGGTGATGACGCAGGAACTGATTGCCAACATGCTGGGCGTGCGGCGCGAAGGCGTGACCGAAGCCGCCGGCCACCTGCAGGCGGCCGGCTTGATCGAGTACCGACGCGGACGCATCACGGTGCTTGACCGAGCACGGCTGGAGCAGCGCACCTGCGAGTGCTACGCGGTGGTCAAGAACGAGTACGACCGGCTGCTGCCGCTGGCGAGCGCAGAGCGCGCCGGCACCGCTGCGTAGGTGCAGCTCGTAGCCCGAGCACGGTCTGACGTGACGGGCAGTGTGCGCTGGCAGACAGACTGCGCCGCGCATCGCACCCACACTGCTTGCTCGTGACGCACTGACAGCGCGCCTCGCTCTTCGCGGGGCCAAAACTCAAGGAACCTCCATGAACAACCCAAGCAAGACCACGCGTTCGGCGCGCGCCCTCGGCGCCATCGCCGCGCTCGTACTCGTCGCCGGTTGTGCCAGCACGCCGCCACCGACCGAGAAGTTGGCGGTCGCCGAAGCCGCAGTCCAGCGCGCCAGCAACAGCGGCACCTCGGCGAACGCGCCCGGCGAACTGCAATTGGCCACCAGCAAGCTCGCCGCGGCCCGTCAGGCCATGAGCGTGCAGGACTACGAGCGCGCCGGCCAGCTGGCCGAGCAAGCCGCGGTCGACGCTCAGGCTGCCGAAATCCGTGCGCAGTCCGCACGCTCGCGCCGCGCGGCCCAGGAGTCGCAAGACGCCGCCCGCGTGCTGCGTGAAGAAATCAACCGCAAGACCGTCCGCTGAGCGGGCCGAGGGAAATGACCATGAAGATATCGAAGCCGCTGAGCCAAAAGACGCCCGCCCGCGCGGTCCTGAGTGCGCGTCCTGCGCGCCTGTTGCTGATGACGGCCATCGCCGCAGCGCTGGCGGCATGCAGCACGGTGCCTGACCGCAACGTTGCGCTCGACGAGGCGCAGGCGCGGTTGAACGTCGCCCAGAGCGATCCGCAGGTCGGTGCGCTGGCACCTGAGGAACTCAAGCAGGCGGCCGAGACCCTGCGTGCCGCCAACGCGGCGCGCAGCGCCGGCGGCGAGCGCGCCACCATCGATCACCTGGCCTATCTCGCCAGCCAGCGCGTGACCATCGCGCAGGACACCGCAGCGAGCAAGGCGGCTCAGGCCGTGACCGCCGGCGCCGCCGCCGAGCGCGATCGACTGCGACTCGAAATGCGCACGCAGGAGGCCAACGCCGCGCAACAGGCCGCGACCGCGTCGCAGCAGGCCGCCACGTCGGCCCAGCAGCAGCTGGCCCTGTCGCGTCAGACCACGGCACGGCAGTCGAGCGACCTGGCCCAGGCCGAGGCCGCCGCTCAAGTCGAGCGCGATCGCCTGGCCCGACGCGACGCACGCGTGGTCGACCTCGAGTCTCAGCTCAACGCGCTGAATGCGAAGAAGACCGAGCGCGGCATGGTGGTGACCTTGGGCGACGTGCTGTTCGACACCGGCAAGTCGCAACTGCGGGCCGACGGCAGCCGCAACATGGCGCAACTGGCTGAGTTCTTCCGGCGCAATCCGGAGCGGTCCGCATCGATCGAGGGCCACACCGACAGCGTCGGCAGCAGCGACAGCAACCAGACGCTGTCGGATCGGCGCGCCGGTGCGGTGAAGGCGGCGCTGGTACGCATGGGCGTGCCGGCCGATCGCCTGACGGCCACCGGCTTTGGCAAAGACCGGCCAATGGCCGACAACGACACCCCGTCCGGTCGCCAGATGAACCGGCGCGTGGAGATCGTGTTTCCGACGCAGGCCAACGACATGTCGTCGAAGTGATCCGTCGCGCGGGCGGCGCAGGGCGCCGTTCGCGCACGACCGCGGCGGGCACGTGAGCCGCTGCACAGACTCGAAGGGAAACGCATGAACATCATCGTTTGGCTCATCGTCGGCGGCGTGATCGGCTGGCTCGCCAGCCTGTTGATGAACACCTCCGGCCAGGGGGTGCTGATGAACGTGGTGATCGGCATCGTCGGCGCCTTCATCGGCGGCTACCTGATCGGCCCGCTGGTCGGCGGCAGCAGCACCATCAATGCCCAGGACTTCAGCCTCGCCTCGCTCGTGGTGTCCCTCCTCGGCGCCGTGATCCTGCTGGCTGGCGTGAAGCTGCTGCGGCGGGCCACCGGCTGAGCCGGCCAGAACACGCATAACGAGCGCTCTTGCCGAGCGCTCTCCGCGGGCAACGTCCCGTTCACCCACCAGGAGTCGACATGAACAAAGACCAGATCAAAGGCGCTGCCAAGAACGTCGGCGGCAAGGTGCAGGAAGCGGCCGGCAAGTTGACCGGCAACACCACGCAGCAGGCCAAGGGCCTGGCCAAGCAGGTGGAAGGCAAGGCGCAGGAACGGGTCGGCGACCTGAAGGCGGCCGTCGCTTCGGTGACCAAGCGCTGATCCACGCTGTGACAGGTGACCCTGGCCCCGGCGATGCGCCGGGGCCCTAGGACACTCGGCCCGGCTTTATGCCGGGCCGTTCGTTCTTGCGCGGCGTGCCGACAGGTGCCGCGCCAGACTCAGCCGCGCCCAACCGGGCGCCAGTGCTCCCACCACCCAGCCGCCTGATCGGCACATCACCATGATCCGCCTCGAACTGGACGTACAACTGAACTACGAGATCGACGTCGGCGGCGCCGACTTCATCTTCAACATCCATGCTGCGCGCACCGCGCATCAGACCGTATCCGAAGAGAAGTTGCGCCTGAGTCAGGCAATCGTCCCCGACATCCACACCGACCCCGTCAGCGGCAACCGCTACATGCGACTGCATGCGCAGCCCGGCACGCTGGCCCTGGCCTACACCGCCACGGTCGACATCGCGCACCACTGTGCGCAGCCATCGCAGCTGGCGGAAGTCCCGGTGCACAAGCTGCCGCCGCAGGTGATGAGCTACCTGTATCCCAGCCGCTACTGCCAGTCCGACCGGCTGATCAAGTTCGCGACGCGCGAGTTCGGCCAGCTCTGGCAGGGCTACGGCCGCGTACAGGCGATCTGCGACTGGGTGCGGCAGCACGTGGTGTTCACGCCGAACTCATCGACCTCCAACACCTCGGCGGTCGACACGCTGGTCGAGCAGGTGGGCGTATGCCGCGACTTCGCCCACCTCATGATCGCGCTGTGCCGTGCGGTCAACATTCCGGCGCGCTTCGTCACCGGCACCGACTATGGCGCCGACCCCGCGCTCGGTCCGCCCGACTTTCATGCCTACGTCGAAGCGTTTGTCGGCAACCGCTGGTTCATCTTCGACCCATCCGGCACCGGCATTCCGATGGGCTTCGTGCGATTCGGCACGGGACGTGATGCCGCGGATGTCGCCTTCGCCACGATCTTCGGCAACGTTCGTTCGCAACCGCCGCGGATCTGCGCCCGGGCCGTGAACGATCCCTCACGCGACCTGTATCTGCCGTTACACCGGATCGAGGCGCTGTCGACCGATGCCGCCGACATCCGGGGCACGGCGCACGAAGTCCGGTCCAACGCCGCCTCGTTCACGCAAGACCGCGCGGCCTGACCTGGCTCAGGGCGGGCACACGGTCAACCCGCAGCCCACCGGTCCAGCGCCCAGCGGCCCGCCGCGGCCGATACGGCGCTGACGAATACGCCCCAGCCGATGTCGATGAGCGTGATGCCGACCGGCCAGTCCTTCAGCGTGGCAAGGTTGGTCAGGTCATAGGTCGCGTAGGCGAAGAAGCCGAAGGCCGCGCCCACCAGCAAAGCGCGTGTCCAGCCGCCGTCGCCGGGCAGCACAGCGAACATCACCAACCCGCCCGCTTAGATCAGATAGAACAGCACCGCCACCGGCACGCGCGCCTGCGCGGCCATCAGGTGGCCGATCGCCTGCTGGTACAGCGGCTTGGCGATCAAGCCGAGCCAGATCAGGTCGAGCACCACCATGACGATGGCGGTGGCGGCATACGCAGCGATGAAGCGGGTCATTCATGCAGCGTATCGCGCTTGTCGTGCGCGCTCCGTGCGCTGCCTAACGCTCCCGTAACGCGCGTGTCGCTACAACGATGCCGGCGCTGTGCAAGGAGCGCGCTCAGCGCTGGGGCCTGCCTCGTGCAACTTCACGAGCCCGCCCCGCACGTCGGCGCCTCATGAGTGCCTTGCGCCACGCCTTATTCCGACAGTCCCCAAGCCGGCAGCACGCATGCCGACACTCATCGACGAGGAGATTCAGATGTCCCGACCCGGATCCCGACGCATCACCGCCGTGCTCTGTGCCGCGCTCATGGCGGCTTTCATCGCTACTGCGCCCGCGCACGCGATGCGCAAGGAAGTGAAGCTGCCCGATTGCAACACCGCCTCCGCGGAGTGCCGCGAGTGGCGGCAGGCGATCGAGATGCTCAACAACATGGGAGGCGGCGGCGGCGAAGTCACCCCCAAGCCACGCGTGCAGCGCCCGGTCGACAAGAACAAGGCCATGCAAGCCTGCATCCGCTACATGCAACGCGTGCAGAAGCTGAGCGTGCAACAGGCGCAAGCGACCTGCGCGCAGGAGATCGGCAACTGAGGGCGCGCTGACGCCGGCAGCGCGCCCAGTCCGCGCCGCGGCGTCGAACGGCGTCACGCCGCCGTAACGCCGCGCTCTCTACAACTCATAGCGCGCAGCCACGGTGGCTGCGTGCCCACACCCACTTGGACCAACCGATGGACCCTCGACCCCCCTCCGTCTCCCCCCGCGCGCGCGGTTCGGCCGCAGACCACGGGTGGCGCGACATTGCCGCCGCCGTCGGTTACGTGCTGCTGATCATCGCCATCGCGCTGCTGCTGCGATGACGCGGTCGGGTCACGACGCGTCGGGCCACGGCACGGGCCCCTTGGATTGGCGGGCAGCGCACGCCACCGCCGCCCGAGACATTGCGCCACGACCTGCACGGTTCCAGCCTCGTCGAGTGTCGCGCTGCGGTCGAGCCGTTCGAGCACTCGGCGCGGCAGCAGGCCCAACCGGCGCGAGGCGTGCCGGCTGCGCGCGCTGCCGGCACGCACGATGGCCCCGATCCGCCGCTAACGCCGGCATAACGCCGTCCTCGCTACAACGTCGCTGCTGAGACGCGCGAGCAACCGTGATCGCGCCGGCGCCCGTTCGAGGAGACCCGACATGCGACCCCACGCCCGCTGGAACCTGACCCTGGCCGCACTGCTTGCCGCCGCCTGGACCGCCACCCATACCGCAGGTGCTGCCGGCCGCCAAGCCCGCGTCGGCGCTGGCGCCCAGTGCCGTCGCCAAGCCGCTGAACCCGGCCGGCACCCGCGCCGCCACCGGCCCGGGCACGCAGACCGAAGACGATGTCTACGTCGGCAACAAGCGCACGGCCCAGCGACCGGTGCAGGGCGTGACCCCGCCCACCACCGGTACCCCCGCGCCACGTCCCGGCGCCGGCACCTCGCCCAACACCGGCGCCCTTGCCAAGAAGAATGCGCGTACAGGCGGTGGCGATGAAGACGAACTCGACGAGCTGGAAGTCGAGCGTCGCACGGTTCAGCACAACAACAGCCCGCTGACCGCCAAGCCGCTGCCGCGCCCCGGTGCGGGCACCTCGCCCAACACCGGGCGCACCGCCTCGCCCGCGGGCCTGCCTTACAAGTTCTGATGCGGCGGCAGGGGCGGCCGATCACGCAGCGCATGGCGTCGACGCGTTCGAGCCACCGGCGGCGCAGCCACATGCCTGTGCGCGTCGGCCCTGAAGCGCCTGACGACACGGTGCGCGCAGGCCGGCCTTCCGGCGCGGTGATCGAGCACGGCCTGCAGCTCGCTGTCGACCGCGCGCGCACGCCGCCCGCTGCCGATTCCTGCGTCGTGCCATAGCGCACTCGCCACAAAACCATCACAGAGCCGGCCGCGCCACCGCATCGACCGCCATGACGACCACGCCCTTTGCGAAGCCAGCCAGCGCATCGGCGCAACGGTCTCACGGACCGTCGCCCGCTAAGCTCGCTGCGCACGCAGTCACAGTTGCGCATGGTGGTCTGCATCCACAGCACCCACAGCACCCACAACGAGGCCTCATCCTGCAGCTGCTGCTTTCCGGCCGACCTGCCTGGCGCGAATCGCCGCAGACAGCGCCGATCCCCCTCGCCGCGCGCGACGCCGCCCTGCTCGCCTGGCTGGCGATCGAAGGGCCGACGCCGCGCGTGCGGCTGGCGGCGCTGCTGTGGCCCGACAGCGCGCCGGAGGCTGCGCGCAATGCGCTGCGGCAGCGTCTGTTCCAGTTGCGCAAGCAGCTCGGTCTGGATCTGGCGACCGGGCCGACCGTGCTGGCGCTGGCCGACGGCATCGGGCACGACCTCGCCGACGCCGACACCGTGCTCGGCAGCGATCCGCACGACCACGGCGCCGAGTTTTCCGCCTGGCTGGCGCGCCAGCGTGGACTGCGGCTGGAGCGCGCGCGCCAGCGCCTGATCGAGGTCGCCGACAGCGCCGAACCAGCGCGCGACTGGGCCGCCGCCCTCGACGCCACCCAGCGCCTGCTCGCCCTCGATCCGCTGCGCGAGGACGCCCACCGGCGCCTGATGCGGGCGCACTACCTGAACGGCGACCGCGCCGCCGCGCTGCAGGCGTTCGATGCCTGCGAGCGCACGTTGAAGGATGAAGTCGGCACCCGACCCGATGCACAGACGATGGCGCTGCTGGCGCAGGTGCAGGCGGGAACCCTCGAGACACCGTCGTCCGGGCTGCGCGCCGTGCCGGCGAGCGTGCTGCGGCCGCCGCGGCTGATTGGCCGCGAAACCGAATGGGAGCAGCTGAAGCAGCTCGGACACGCTAGCCGCACCGTGCTGCTGTCCGGTGAAGGCGGGCTCGGCAAGTCGCGCCTGGTCGGCGATCTCTCGGCCGTCCAGGGCACCCGCGCTGTTGTCATCGGCGCCCGACCTGGTGATGCCCTGCTGCCGTATGCATTGTTGTCGCGCCTCTTGCGCGCTCTGCTGGCGCGCGATGGCATGGAACTGGCCCCAGGCGTGCGCGCTGAACTGGCGCGGCTGCTGCCCGAACTTGGGGAGGCACCGGCGGTGCAGACCGCCACCGAGCGCACGCGCTTCGTCAACGCGGTGGAGGTCACGCTGGCGCAGGCGGCACACGCCGGCCTGCGCGCGCTGTTGATCGACGATCTGCATGCAGCAGATGCCGCCAGCGTCGAACTGCTGCTGGCGCTGTGCTCGCAGTCGACGCCCGGCGCCAGCCCGTGCTGGCTGTTCGCGTTTCGCGACGCCGAACTGCCGCCGGCCACCCGCACGCTGCTCGACACCCTGGTGCGCGAACATCGCGCCGAATGGCTCGTGCTCAGGCCACTGACGCTGACGCAGGTCGGCGAGCTGCTGGCGAGCCTCGGCATCGACGGCGTGGGCAGCAGCGAACAGGCGCAGCCGCTGCACCGGCGCAGCGGCGGCAACCCGCTGTACCTGCTCGAGAGCATCAAGGCGCGGCTCAACGGCGGCGACACCGCGATGACCGCGGTAGGCACCGGACTGGGCCAGATGATCCTGCGCCGCATCGGCATGCTGCCGCCTGCCGCCATCAAATTGGCGCGCTGCGCCGCGGTGGCCGGGCAGGACTTCTCGGCAGCGCTCGCCTCCAGCGTGCTGCAGGTGGCGCCGCTCGACCTGGCCGACACCTGGAACGAGCTGGCGGGCGCGCAGGTGCTGCGCGACGACGCCTTCTTCCATGACCTCGTCTACGAAGCCGTGCTGTCGTCGGTGCCGGCGCCGATCGCGCGCGAACTGCATGCGCAGATTGCGCGCTTCCTGGAAGGCCGCAGCGGCGACCCCGCGCGCGTGGCTGCACACTGGCTGGCCGGCGGCGAGCCGGTCGCCGCCGTGCCGCATCTGCGTCAGGCGGCACGCCGGGCACTGGCCCGCTTCCGCCACAGCGAAGCCGCCCAGGGCTTCGCGACGGCGGCGCGCATCCTGGAGGACGCTGACGAGCCCGCCGCTGCGTTCGATGCCTGGTTTGAAGGCGCCGAGGCGATCGGCGAGATCGGCGATGCGACCCAGGCCGAGCCTTTCGCCGACCGGCTTGATGCGCTGGCCACCACCGACGCGCAGATCGCCAAGGCGGGCGTGCTCAGGGCGATGGTCGAGATCGAGGCGGGTCGCTTCCAGGCTGCGCTGCGCGTGTGCGAGCGGGCGCTCGGGCCGGCGCGCCGCGCAGCGCTGCCGGAACTCGAGTCGGATCTGCTCTATGCGGCCGGGGTTGCACACTGGGATCGGCGCGAAGTTGCGCGCGCCGTCGCCTTGGTCGAGCAGGCCATCGCGATTCGGCGGCCGCTGCCACCGCAGACGCTGCGCCAGGACCACGTCGCCACCCTGATCACGATGACGCAGGCACTCGGGTCGATGCTCAGCGGCGCCGGCCGCTTCGCCGAAGCTCGCGCCCAGGTCGCCGAGGCTTATCGCCTCGCGCATGAGGCCGGCCAGCCGCACAACATGCTGGGTGCAGCAGCCGAGTTGTGCATCAGCAGCGTGGAGTTCGGCGACCTTGCCGCCGCGCTCGCCTGGGCCGAGCGCGGCATGCGGGCGGCCGCCGCGCATGAAGCCAATGCCGGCGACCTGCGTCGACTGTGGCTCGCCCGCACGCAGGTGCTGCTCGTTGCCGGCCGCTGGGGCGATGCCCTGGCGCAGAGCGAGGCGCTGCTCGCGCACGACGAGCACGACGGCGGCAGTCGCGTGCGGCCTGTCATCGTGGCGCGGGCCGCGCAGCTCTATGGCCTGCTGGGCCGACGCGATCTGGGCTTGAAGCTCGCGCAGGCGGAACTGGAACGCGACGCGTCGACGGCAATGCAGCGCCTGTGGCTTGAACTGGTGATGCTCGAGTTCGGCGCGCCGACTGACGTCCCAGGCCTGGTCGATCGTACGGTGGCCATGGAGGACTGCGGACTGCGCGCCCGGCTGTTGGTGCGTCTGGCGCCGTTTTGCGAACCGGCGTTGATCATGCCGCTGCTCAGCCTGACCGCCACCCCGATGCGCGAGGCGGGACTAAACGGCATGTGGATGGCGCTGCAAGCGCGCATCGCCACCCGTCAAGTTGCGGCCGGCCGCCTGGCCGCCGCCGCCGACGTCGCCCGCGCCGCCTGGAAGATGCGTGAAACCGGCACCGCGCCCAGTGTCACGTTCGCCGAGTTTGCGGCCGATGTCAGCACGGCACTGGCCGCCGCCGAGCCCGAACTCGCACGTTCGATCCGCCTGCAAGGCGAGGCCTGGCTGCAGGCGGCCGCCGCCACCCTGCCCGCCGCATGGTGCGACAACTGCGTCGCCCGCAGCTCGCTGCGCGCCGCGCTCGTGGCACCGCTTCCTCCGCGCGCCCTGCCCAGCGCATAAGCCGCTCGCAACAACGTTCGTTCGGCACAGACCGCGCAATGACACTCGGCGCATCGGTTCGGTGGATCGAGCCCGCGCGTGAAGATTCACCCGAGCCGCCGCCCCACGCACTAACGCCCGCATAACACCCCGCCTTTTACAAAGCACTCCGTGGTCCTTAACTTCACGGAGACGTCATGCGCCGCACCCGTTTCACCCATCTACTGTTCGTCGCCGCCGCGGCTCTCGCCACGTCGGCTCAGGCCCATTTCAAGGGGCCGACGACCGCGCGACCCGACAGCGCAGTGCGACCCGACAAGATGCAGCCGGCGCCCAGCAAGCCGCTGACGCCGCAAGGTCCGC
>LNFM01014107.1_pt1 | contig 13513 bp, 12 predicted proteins | sample 596031 | NCBI WGS metagenome assembly LNFM01 (sample SAMN04254537, study PRJNA301005) | activated carbon metagenome | isolation source: dual media filters at the Ann Arbor, Michigan drinking water treatment plant | place: USA: Ann Arbor
TCGAGGTGCCGGCCGAAAACCTCATCGGCGAAGAGAACAAGGGCTGGACCTACGCCAAGCACCTGCTCAGCCACGAGCGCACCAACATCGCCGATGTGAACCGCGCCAAGCGTGAACTCGAGCGTGTCAAGCGTGTGGCGAAGGCCGAAGGCGTCTACGACGATGCCCGCTTCCGCGACCAGATCGCCTTGCTGGAAGTGGACGTGGTGGCGCTGGAGATGATGGTGCTGCGCGTGCTCTCCGCCGAGAAGGGCGGCAAGAGCAGCCTGGACGTGGCCGGCCTGCTGAAGATACGCGGCAGCGAGATCCAGCAGCGCTACAGCGAGCTGATGATGCTGGCCGCCGGGCCGCTGAGCCGGGCCTACATCTTCGAGGCCATGGAAGCCGGCTGGCAAGGCGACCAGGTGGCCGTGCCGGGCGACATCCTGCCGCTGGCCAGCACCTTCTTCAACATGCGCAAGACCACCATCTACGGTGGCTCGAACGAAGTGCAACGCAACATCGTTGCCCAAACCGTGCTGGGCGCCTGAGGAGACACGACCATGGACTTCGACTTCACCGACGACCAGGAAAGCCTGCGCGACGCCGTGCGCCGCTGGGTGGACAAGGGCTTCAACTTCGAGCGCCGCCACGCGCTGGCCAAGGCCGGTGGCGCCACGCGCGCCGTCTATGGCGAGCTGGCCGAGCTGGGGCTGTCGGCCCTGGTCATTCCAGAGGCCCACGGTGGCCTGGGCCAAGGCCCGGTGGACGCCATGGTGGTGTGCGAAGAGCTGGGCCGCGGCCTGGTGAACGCGCCCTATGCCGAAGCCGCGCTGATGGCCCCGGCCCTGCTGTCGGCCGCGCCGGCGGCCCTGCAGGCCGCCTGGCTGCCGCGCATGGCCGGCGGCGAGGCGCTGGTGGTGCCGGCGCTCACCGAACGGGGTGCGCGCTACAAGCTCACGAAGATCAGCACCACGGCCCGACAGGCCGGTGATGCCTGGCTGCTGACGGGCCAGAAGCTGGTGGTGCCCGCAGCCGACGAGGCCGAGGCCTTCATCGTGCCGGCACGCATGGAAGGCGCCAAGGCAGGCCCCGGCGGCGACACCGCCGGCATCGCGCTCTTCCTCGTCGAGGCCGCGGCAGCGAAGGTCGCCGCTTATGCCACGCAGGACGGCGGCCGCGCGGGCGACGTCACGCTGAACGCCGCCGCCGCGCAGCTGATCACCGCCGACGGCCACGCGGTGCTGGAAGCCGCGGTGGACGCCGGCATCGCCGCGCAGTGCGCCGAGGGTGTGGGCCTGATGGACCGCCTGGTGGCCATCACCGTCGAGTACATGAACACGCGCAAGCAGTTCGGCGCCACGCTGGCCAGCTTCCAGGCCCTGCGCCACCGCATGGCCGACGTGAAGATGCAGCTGGAGCTGGGCCGCTCGATGAGCTACTACGCCAGCCTGAAGCTGGGCGAAGCCCCGGCACAGCGCCGCCGCGCCATCAGCCAGGCCCGCGTGCAGCTGGGCCACAGCATGCGCTACGTGGGCCAGCAATGCATCCAGCTGCACGGCGGCATCGGCTGCACCGACGAGGTGGCGGCCAGCCACTACTTCAAGCGCCTGACGATGCTGGAGATGAGCTTCGGCGACACCCTGCATCATCTGGGCGAAGTGTCGGCACGCATGCAGGACACCGCCGGCGTCTTCGCCTGAACCAGCCCGTGATGCTGGCGCCCGGCGCCATCACCGACGTCGCGGGCCTGAGCGTCGGCCACGCTGCCGCTGCAGGCCGCGGGGCCGTCGCCACCTCGGGCTGCACGGTGCTGCTGTGCCCGCAGGGCGCGGTGGCCGGCGTGGCGCAGCGCGGCGGCGCACCGGGCACGCGCGAGACCGACCTGCTGCGGCCGGAGAACACCGTGCAGCAGGTGCATGCCGTGCTGCTGACCGGGGGCAGCGCCTTCGGGCTGGACGCCGCCGGTGGCGTGATGCGCTGGCTGGAGGAACGCGGCCACGGCTTCCCGGTGGGCGCCACGGTGAAGGTGCCCATCGTGCCGGCGGCGGTGCTGTTCGACCTCTGGCTGGGCGATGGCCACTCCCGCCCTGGCGCCGCCACCGGCTATGCCGCGTGCGCAGCGGCATCGCGTGCAGCCCCCGAACAGGGCAACGCCGGCGCTGGCCTGGGCGCCACGGTCGGCAAGCTCTTCGGCATCGCACGGGCCATGAAGGGCGGCATCGGCACGGCCTCGCTGACGCTGGGCCGCCACACCGTCGGCGCGCTGGTGGCGGTGAATGCGCTGGGTGACGTGCTGGACGAACACGGGCGTGTCATCGCCGGGGCGCGCAGCGAAGACGGCCAGGCGCTCGTCGACAGCACGGCGGCGGTGCTGGCCGGCGCCGGGCCGGCGGCGATGATGGCCGGCATGGCCACCACGCTGGGCATCGTGGCCACCGATGCCTCGCTGACGAAGGCGCAGGCCACGGCACTGGCCGGGCTGGCCCACCACGGCTTGTCGCGCGCCATCTCGCCGCTGACGGCGCATGACGGCGACACGATGTTCGCCCTGGCCACCGGCAGCGCCGGTGCGCCCGGCGACCTCAACGCCCTGGGCCTGATGGCGGCAGAGGTGGTGGCGCGGGCCATCCGCAACGCCGTGCGGGCCGCACGTTCGCTGCCGGCGCGAGGCGGCTCGCCGGCCGTGCCTGCCGCCGCTGAACTTCCCGGCTGATCGCATGGCCCCGCCCGTCAAAGCTGCGCTGCCCATCGCGCAGATCCTCTTCAGCCAGGGCTTCGGCAACCGCCGTGTCTGCGCCGGGCTGGTGCAGCTGGGCCTGGTGCGCGTGGCCGGGCGTGTGCTCGACGACGCCCATGAGACCTTCGACACCGAAGGTCTCGTCTTCGAGGTGGAAGGCCAGGCCTGGGCTTACCACGCCAAGGCCTTGCTGATGCTGCACAAGCCCGCGGGCTACGAGTGCAGCCAGAAGCCGCGCCACCACCCCAGCGTGATGAGCCTGCTGCCCGCGCCACTGCGCACGCGCGGCGTGCAGCCGGTGGGCCGGCTCGACGAAGACACCACGGGCTTGCTGCTCTTCACCGACGACGGCGCGCTCATCCACCGGCTGACCAGCCCCAAGCACCACGTCGACAAGGTCTACGAGGTGTTCACCAAACACGCCCTGGACGAGACACAGTTGCAGCGCCTGCGCGACGGCGTGGTGCTCGACGACGACCCGGCCCCAGTGCGCGCCGTGGCGGCCGAGATCGTGGCCGAGCGTCACCTGCAACTGACCCTGGGCGAAGGCAAGTACCACCAGGTCAAGCGCATGCTGGCCGCGGTGGGCAACCGCGTGGAGGCGCTGCACCGCAGCCGCTTCGGGCCCTGGGTGCTGCCCGCCGACATGGCGCCGGGGCAATGGTGCTGGGTGAACGTGGCCGATCTGCCGGTGCCGGCGAGGGCGGCCGCAGCGCTCAAGCTGGCCGTTTCGCCTGCCGTTTCGCCTGACGCCGCGCCTGACGCCGCACCAAGCGCGCACGATTGAACGCCCGCAGCCAGCCCAGGCTGCCTTCGCCCAGCGCCGCCACGGCGTCCTGCAACCGCCCGGCCACGCCGGGTGCCGGCAGCGCCCTCGCCTGCCGCTGCTGCCGTGCCAGCGCCAGCACCTCGCGCCAGGCCGCCAGGCTGACATCCAGGCCGTGGTGCAGAGCCACTTCCTGGCGTGCCGCCGCAGCCACGCGGCGGCGCAGCGGCGCATCGGCGATGACGGCGCGCAGCGCGGCTTCCCAGGCGGCAGCGCTGTTCGGCACCAGCCAACCCGTGCGCCCGTCCTGAACCGCCTCGGCATACGGGCTCACCGCCGAACACAGCGTGGGCACGCCGATGCCGGCGTGGTAGAGCCACTTCACCGCGCTCTTGCCGGCGGCAAAGCGGCTGTCTTCCAGCGGCACCACCCCCACCACATTGGGCAGGCCGCGCGCAAAGTCCAGGTAGTCCTGGCGCGGCATCAGCGCGTGGCGCTGCACGCGCAGGCCGGCCGCTTCGAAGGCCGCGCCGGGCGGGCCGACGACGGCGATCTGCAGCGCAGGAATTTGCTGCTGCAGCGCGTGCAGCGCAGGGTAGATCGCCTCGACCGCCATGTGGTCGGTGGACGCGAACAGCAGCGTCACCGGGCCTTCGGTCTGCGCAGGCAAGGGCCGTTCATCCAGCGGCAAGGCATGGTTGGGCACCACCACCGCCGGCGGCACGACCAGGCTCTCACGCAGCATGCCCAGCAGCCGCGCGGTGCTGACGCTCATCGCATCGCTTTCGCCCAGGCAACGCGCGAGCCACGGCAGTTGCGCGGCCACGGCGGCGTGGTTGCTGATGTGGGCCGGCAATTCGGTCAGCAGGTCGTCGATGTCGTAGACCACCGCACCGCCGCGCTGGCGCATCCAGCGCTGCAGGCGCCAGGCGCGCCGGCTCAGGCCGCGCTGCACCACCAGCAGATCGGCAGCGGCCAGGTCGGCGCGGGTGCAGTCATGAAAACTGCGCAGCACCAGCGTGTGGCCTTCGCGCTCGCACAAGGCCTGCAACGGCGTGGCCACGCGTATCTGCGCCACCAGCGCGGTGATGTCGCCGGCCAGCGCCAGCAGCCTCACGCCTGGGTCCTCACGCTTTGGTCCTCACGCCTTGGCGCTCACTTCCTGGCCTCGAACTCCCAGATCAGATGACCGCAGGCGCCTCGGCGTATGCGGTGCGCCAGGCGCAGCTTCTCCCACCAGCCTTGGGGCGGCGGGATGAAGGCGCGCGTCGAGTCGGGCTTGGTGAGCTGCACCCGCCGCACCTCGAAATCGCCGGTGAAGCCGTACATCGCCGCCAGGCGCTGCGGCCGCGTGAAATAGGTGTGGGTGTCCTTGCTCATGATGTTCACGTGCGTCGGGTCCATGAAGGCGGCGGCGCTGGGGTAGACCGGCGTGATCGCGTAGAGCAGGCCGCCGGGCTTCAACACGCGCCAGACCTCGTTCATCAGCTCGATGAAGGGAAAGCGCGTGCCCAGGCCGTCGGGCGTGCCCAGCACGCGAGGCACATGCTCGAAGAAGTCGTAGGCCGAGGCCGAATCGAAGCGGTTGCTGGGAAACGGTATCGGCTGTGTCGCGAGGTTGGCGCGGCGGATGAAACCGTCAGCGCCGCCCGAAAGATCGACGCCGTACAGCTCGTCGCGGCCATAGGGGTTGCGCGGCACCGGGCCGCAGCCCAGGTCGAGATGGCGGGTGGTCATGGTGTGGGCGTCGGGCGGGAGGTGACCAGGGACAGTGCCGCAGCCAGCCAGCCGAGAAAACGGGTGTTGATGTCGCGCCGGCCGGCAGCGCGGCGGCGGCGCAGCAGCTCGGCAGCGGCGGCGGGCATGCGCCGGGCGAGCATCGCGCGCGCCAGGCGGCGGGCGTCGCGGCTGCGGAAGAAGGCGTCGGGCAGCTGTGGCAACCAGTGCATCAATGTCGCCTCGTCCAGCACGCGCGGCAGGTTGTAGGGGCCGTGGAAACCGAAGACCGGCCCGCTCGGCGCCTCGTTCTCGAAGGCAAAGCGCAGCGCCAGCGCGGGAGGTGCAAAGCGGATGCCGTGCTCGGCTTCCAGCAGCGGCCGGTAGCGGGTGCCCAGCACCAGGTCTTCAGGGTGCAGTGCCGTGATGCGCGGGTCCAGCCCCGCCTTCAACAGCTTCTGCGAACGCAGCGAAAACCCTCCGTTGCCGACATTGCTGCCGGCCGGCCGGTCTGGCCACACGGCGCCGATGTAGTCGCAGTGCAGGAAGTCGTCGGTCCAGGCCTCGGGCTGGCGAACAAAACCGTCCCACTGCGTGATCAGGACGAAGGGCGTGCCGATGTGAGCCGGAAGCTCGCGCAGCACGAAGCGCGAATAGTCGGCGCCGGATCCGATCTCGGGGATGTCCACCACCTCGATGCCGGGCGTGGGCTCGGGAGGCTGCCATGCATGACAGAACAGCAGCACACGCCCGAAGTCGATGCCGGCCATGGAACGCTGCAATGATTGCACCGCCAACGCCGGCGCCCGTGTGTCCACGATGCACAGCGTCACCTGCGGCAAGGCCAAGCGCTTCATGGCGCGGCATTGTGCCCGGCGCTGCGTGCGCGCCGCGGCCCGGCGTGCTGGCTACACTGCCCGCCGATGAAAGAACGCCACATCGGCATCAGCCTGGGCAACATCGGTGCGCTGCACGACGGTCTGGGTGAGTTTTCGCTGCAGATCGGCACCCGCCTCGCGGCCGCCGCGCCGGCCTGGCGTGAGCAGCACGGCATCCGCCTGCACTTCCATCTGCGCGACTGGCTCTTCGGTCTGTTCGGCGACGACGTGGCCTACCTCGCGGTGAAGCGCTGGCAGCGCCTGCGCCACGTGCAACCCCAGCCCTTCGCGCTGTGGCACAGCCTGCATCAGCTGAACAAGAACCTGCCGCCGAACATGGAAGCCGGCGGCACGCGCCTGGTGACCGTGCACGACCTGAACTACCTCTACGGCCGCAACGCCTTTTCGCGCTGGCGCCACCACCGCCGCACACGCAAGCTGATGGACCGCAGCGACCACATCGTCGCCATCAGCCGCCACACCGCCAGCGACGTGCAGCGTGAGCTGGGCTGGCAAGGGCCGATGGAGGTGATCTACAACGGCGCGCGCAGCTTCGTGGCCGCCGAACGGGCGCCGCTGGCGGGCTGGGCGGCGCAGGCCGAGCGGCCTTTCCTCTTCCACTTGAGCCGCATGTCGCCGAGCAAGAACCCGCAGGCGGTGCTGGGCCTGGCCGACGCCTGGCCCGAGATGAGCTTCGTGCTGTGCGGGCCGCCCAGCGACGACGCCAAGGCGCTGAAGGCCGCCAACCGCCGGCCGAACGTGCAGTTCCATCTCGGCATCAGCGACGCACAGAAGGCCTGGGCCTACGCGCAGTGCACGGGCTTTCTGTTCCCGTCGCTGACCGAAGGCTTCGGCCTGCCCCCCATCGAGGCCATGCACTTCGGCAAGCCGGTGTTCCTGGCACGGCGCACCTGCCTGCCCGAGATCGGCGGTGACGCCGCCAGCTATTTCGACAGCTTCGAGCCCGCCGCGATGAAGGCCGTGGTGCAGGCCGGCTTGCTGCGCCACGCCGAGCCGGGCCGCGCCGCCGCCGTGACGGCGCACGCCGCGCGGTTCAACTGGGACGATGCCGCTGCGGCCTACCTGGCGCTGTACCGGCGCCTGCTGGGCCTGCCGGGATAATCCACGCCCCATGGACATCCACCGCGGCTTTCGCCGCCAAGGCGCCAGCGGCTGCGCCATCACCATCGGCAACTTCGACGGCGTGCACCGCGGCCATCAGGCCATGCTGGCGCTGCTGACGAACGAGGCCCGCCACCGCGGCCTGCCCAGCTGCGTGATGACCTTCGAGCCGCATCCGCGCGACCACTTCGCGCGCAAGGCCGGCAAGCCCGAGGCTGCGCCGGCACGCATAGGCACGCTGCGCGACAAGCTCTGCGAACTGCAGCGCTGCGGCATCGACGAAGTGGTGGTGCTGCCCTTCAACGACGCCTTCGCGGCGATGTCGCCGCAGGCCTTCATCGACGACGTGCTGCGCCAGGGTCTGCGCGCCCGGTACGTGCTGGTGGGCGACGACTTCAACTTCGGCGCCCGGCGCGCCGGCAACTACGCGATGCTGGACGCCGCCGGCCAGGCCTCGCCCGGCCACGCCGGCTTCGACGTCGCGCGCATGCTCAGCTACGAGGTGCACGGCCTGCGCGTGTCCAGCTCGGCGGTGCGCGAGGCGCTGGCGCGCGGCGACATGGCGCAGGCCGAGGCCCTGCTCGGCCGGCCCTACAGCATCAGCGGCCATGTGCTGCACGGCCGCAAGCTGGGCCGCGACCTGGGCTTTCGCACCCTGAACCTGCGCTTTGCGCATGCCAAGCCGGCGGCCAGCGGCATCTTCGTCGTGCAGGTGCACGGACTCGCGCCCTCACCGCTGCCCGGTGTGGCCAGCCTGGGCGTGCGCCCCACGGTGGAAGACGCCGGCCGGGTGCTGCTGGAAGTGCACTGCCTGCAGTGGCCCGAGGCCCTGGGCCTCAACGGCGGCTACGGCCGGCTGTTGCGCGTGGAGTTGCTGCACAAGCTGCACGACGAGCTGAAGTACGACGGGCTGGCGGCGCTGCAGGAGGGCATCGCGCGCGACACCGAAGCCGCACGGCGGTGGTGGCAGGCCAGGGGCGTGGCAGGCGCCTTGGAAGGCCACGCGGCCGGCGTCTAAAATCGGCGCCATGCGTGTTTTTCGACCCCTCTCGGCGACACCCGGCCGCCAGCGCTGGCTGGCCGCCATCAGCCATTCGGCCCTGGGCCGCCAGGCCACGCGCGACCGAATTATTCGCTCGGCCCTCTGAAGCCCGACCGCCGCGCACCCGGTGCGCGCCCGTGCCCCGCAGCACGGTGGGCGGCCACCTCCGAACGAACCCTGCCGCCTGAGGCCACACAACCAGGGCGGCGACTGCCGAGCCCGACGCCATGAGCACCACCCCCGACTACCGCAGCACCCTGAACCTGCCGGACACGCCCTTCCCGATGCGCGGCGACCTGCCCAAGCGTGAACCCGCCTGGGTGAAGGACTGGAACGACACCGAGCAGGCCGGCGGCCTGTACCAGCGCCTGCGCGTGGCACGCCGCGGCGCGCCGCTGTTCGTGCTGCACGACGGCCCGCCCTATGCCAACGGCAAGCTGCACATCGGCCACGCCGTCAACAAGGTGCTGAAGGACATGGTGGTGAAGAGCCGCCAGCTCGCCGGCTTCGACGCGCGCTATGTGCCGGGTTGGGACTGCCACGGCCTGCCCATCGAAAACCAGATCGAGAAGACCCACGGCCGCGGCCTGCCGCGCGACAAGGTGCAGGCCCTGAGCCGCGCCTACGCCACCGAGCAGATCGCGCAGCAGAGGCTCGACTTCCAGCGCCTGGGCGTGCTGGGCGACTGGGCCCACCCCTACCGCACCATGGACCCGGCCAACGAGGCCGGCGAGATGCGCGTGCTGAAGCGCCTGATGGAGCGCGGCTATGTCTACCGCGGCAGCAAGCCGGTGTACTGGTGTTTCGACTGCGGTTCTTCCTTGGCCGAATTCGAGATCGAATACGCCGACAAGAAGAGCCCGACGGTGGACGTGGCCTTCCTGGCCGCCGAACCGGCCAAGCTGGCCGCGGCCTTCGGCCTGCCCGCGCTGAGCAAGGAGGCGTTTGCCGTCATCTGGACGACGACGCCCTGGACCCTGCCCGCCAACCAGGCGCTGAACCTGAACGCGGCCTTGGTCTACGCGCTGGTGGACACCCCGCGCGGCCTGCTGCTGCTGGCCGAGGCGCTGGTGGACAAGTGCCTGGCGCGCTACGGCCTGAGCGGCGAAGTGCTGGCCACCACGCCGGGCCAGAAGCTGGACGGCCTGAACTTCCGCCACCCGCTGGCGCAGGTGCACGCCGGCTACGACCGCCTCTCGCCGGTGTACCTTGCCGACTACGCCACCGCCGACGACGGCACCGGCATCGTGCACAGCTCGCCAGCCTACGGCCTGGAAGACTTCAACAGCTGCCTGGCGCACGGCCTGAAGACCGACGACATCCTGAACCCGGTGCAGGGCTCGGGCGCCTACGAGGCCGCGCTGCCGCTCTTCGGCGGCCAGCACATCTGGAAGGCCAACCCCGTCATCGTGCAGGCGCTGCAAGACGCCGGACGGCTGCTGGCCACCAGCGAGATGCTGCACAGCTACCCGCACTGCTGGCGCCACAAGACGCCGGTGATCTACCGCGCCGCAGCGCAGTGGTTCGTGCGCATGGACGAAGGTGATGGCGTGTTCACCGCCGACAAGGCACCCGCCACGCTGCGCCAGACGGCGCTGGCGGCCATCGATGCGACGAAGTTCTACCCCGAGAACGGCCGCGCCCGCCTGCGCGACATGATCGCCAACCGGCCCGACTGGTGCATCAGCCGCCAGCGCAGCTGGGGCGTGCCGCTGCCGTTTTTCCTGCACAAGGCGCTGATGGACCGCGCCGCGGCCCTGGTGCAAGCCCACGGCATCGAGGCCTGGAGCCAGCTCGACCCCGCCGAATGGCTGGGCGAACAGGCTGCCGACTACGCCAAGAGCAACGACATCCTCGACGTCTGGTTCGACAGCGGCAGCACCTTCAGCCATGTGCTGCGCGGCAGCCACCAGGGCACGAGCGACAACCCCGGCCACCACGCCGAAGGGCCCGAGGCCGACCTCTACCTGGAGGGCCACGACCAGCACCGCGGCTGGTTCCATTCGTCGCTGCTGATCGGCTGCGCGCTGCAAGGCCGCGCGCCCTACCGCGGCCTGCTGACCCACGGTTTTGCCACCGACGGCCAGGGCCGCAAGATGAGCAAGAGCCTGGGCAACGTGGTCGAGCCGCAGACGCTGACCAACAAGCTGGGCGCCGACATCGTGCGCCTGTGGTGCGCTGCGACCGACTACTCCGGCGACCTGAACATCGACGACAACATCCTCGCCCGCGTGGTGGACGCCTACCGGCGCATGCGCAACACCTTGCGCTTCCTGATGGCCAACACCAGCGACTTCAGCGCCGCGCAGCACGCGGTGCCGGTGGCGCAGATGCTGGAGATCGACCGCTGGGCGCTGGCGCGCACCGCGCAGCTGCAGGCCGAGGTGCTGGCGCATTACGAGGTGTATGAATTCCACCCCGTGGTGGCCAAGCTGCAGGTCTTCTGCAGCGAAGACCTGGGCGCCTTCTACCTGGACGCGCTCAAGGACCGTCTCTACACCACGGCCGCGGGCAGCCTGGCGCGGCGCAGCGCACAAACGGCGCTGTGGCACATCACGCACAGCATGCTGCGCTGGATGGCGCCTTTCCTCAGCTTCACCGCCGAAGAGGCCTGGAAGCTGTTCGACGGCGGCCATGCCGCACAGGACAGCATCTTCACCACGACCTACTGGCCGCAGGAGACACCCGATGCCGCGCTGCTGGCCAAGTGGGCGCGCGTGCGCGAACTGCGCGACGTGGTGAACAAGGAGATCGAGGCGCTGCGCGCCGCGGGCGGCGTGGGCTCGTCGCTGCAGGCCGAGGTGCAGTTGACGGCCCCGGCCGAAGACCATGCGCTGCTGGCCACACTGGGGGATGACCTGAAGTTCGTGTTCATCACCTCGGCGGCCACGGTGGTGGCGGGCGAGGCGCTGGCCGTGCAGGTGGCTGCGAGCAGCCACAGCAAGTGCGAGCGCTGCTGGCACTGGCGCGCCGATGTCGGCAGCGATGCCGCCCACCCCACCCTGTGCGGCCGCTGCAGCAGCAACCTCTACGGCGCGGGCGAAACCCGCGCGGTGGCCTGAACATGGCGGCGCGCGGCGCGGCGGTGCGCTCGGGCGGCCCCAGCCTGTGGCTGTGGCTGGGCCTGGCGGCCATCGTCATCCTGGCCGACCAGGTGACCAAGACGCTCATCATCGGCTGGTTCCAGCTCGGTGACGTGCGCCCGGTCACCAGCCACTTCAACCTCGTGCGCGCACACAACGCCGGCGCGGCCTTCAGCTTCCTGGCCGGTGCCTCGGGCTGGCAGCGCTGGTTCTTCACCGGGCTCGGGCTGGTGGTGTCGGGCTTCATCGTCTGGATGATCCGCCAGCACCCGACGCAGAAACTCTTCTGCTTCGCCGTCAGCATGATCATGGGCGGCGCCTTGGGCAATGTCATCGACCGCCTGATCCACGGTTATGTCGTCGACTTCCTGCAGTTCCGCTTCAGCCTGCTGGAGCCCATCTTTCCCGGCGGCTATTTCCCCAGCTTCAACATCGCCGACAGCGCCATCACCCTGGGCGCCTTCTGCCTGGTGCTGGACGAGATCCTGCGCGTCAAGCGCGGGCGCTGAAGCGCCCGGGTGCCGGCCCGCGGGTGTGGGCACTCTTGGCGGGCTGGCCCTGATTGCCAGCGCCGCCGGGGCAGCGCCCAATGGCGGGCCATGGACAGCACCCCCGCCCCACCTTCCACGGAACCCCGCGCGCCCGCGCTGCAGCTCAAGCCGCTGCACTACGGCGACCCGCTGCGCTGGCTGGCGGCAGGCGCCCGGGACTTCCTGCGCGCGCCCGCCATCGGCCTTTTCTACGGCGCGTGTTTCATGGTCATGGGCTGGGCGCTGCTGAAGGTCTACGAAAGTGCGCCGGCCTACACCCTGGCGCTCTCGGCCGGCTTCCTGCTGATGGGGCCCTTCCTGTGCCTGGGGCTGTACCGCGTGAGCCAACGCCTGGAGGCGGGCGACAAGCCCGACTTCGGTGACTCACTGCTGGCCTGGGACACCCGCACCGGCCCGCTGGCCATCTTCGGCCTGGTGCTGCTGGTGCTGGAGATGCTGTGGGGCCGTGCCACGCTGGTGGTGTTTGCCGTCAGCTTCGACGGCATGCCCGACTTCAAGGGTTCGCTGCTGGCCTTGCTGGACCCCGACAACCTGCCCTTCATCGCGGCCTGGGCCGCGGTGGGTGCGGTGTTTGCGTCGCTGATCTACGCCATCAGCGTGGTCAGCATCCCGATGATCCTGCACCGGCCCACCGACGCCATCACCGCCGGCCTGACCAGCCTGCGCCTGGTGCTGACGCAGACCGGCGTGATGCTGGTGTGGGCCGCGCTGATTGCCGGCCTGGTGTTCCTGGCCATGCTGCCGTGGTTCGCGGGCCTGCTGGTGGTGGGGCCGGTGCTGGGGCATGCCACCTGGCACGCCTACCGGGCCGCCGTGGCCGACTGAAGGCTCGGCGCCCGAACCGGCCGCGACCGAAGCGTCAGCGCCGGTCCCCCATCGCGTGCGCGATGGTCGACAGGTCGACGTATTCCAGTTCGCTGCCCGCCGGCACGCCACGCGCCAACCGGGTGACCTTCAGGCCCCGCGCCTTCAGGGCGGTGGACAGCGCGTGCGCCGTGACTTCGCCTTCGGCCGTGAAGCCGGTGGCCAGGATGACCTCCTCCACGCGCCCATCGCCCGCACGTTCCAGCAACTGCGCCGCGCCGATGGCGTCGGCGCCCACGCCGTCCAGCGGGCTGATGCGGCCCATCAGCACGAAGTACAGCCCCTTGTAGCTGCCGCTGCGTTCCAGCGCGGCCTGGTCGGCCGGCGTTTCCACCACGCACAGCAGGCGCTGGTCGCGGCGCGGGTCTTCGCAGGTGCGGCAGACCTCGGCTTCGGTGAAGGTGTTGCAGCACTGGCAATGGCGCATGCGCTGCACGGCGTCGTTCAGCGCCGTGGCGATGCGGCGCGCACCGTCGCGGTCGTGCTGCAGCAGGTGGAAGGCCATGCGCTGCGCCGACTTCACACCGACGCCGGGCAGCCGGCGCAGCGCGTCGATCAGGCCTTCGAGGGCGGGTTCGGCCAAGACGCCGCTGCGCTCAGAACGGGAACTTCATGCCCGGGGGCAAAGGCATGCCGGCGGTGAGCTTGCCCATCTTCTCGGCGCTGACTTCTTCGGCGCGGCGCACGGCGGCATTGAAGGCCGCAGCCACCAGGTCTTCCAGCATGTCCTTGTCGTCGGCCAGCAGGCTGGGGTCGATGGTGACGCGCTTGA
>LNFM01010032.1_pt1 | contig 13512 bp, 13 predicted proteins | sample 596031 | NCBI WGS metagenome assembly LNFM01 (sample SAMN04254537, study PRJNA301005) | activated carbon metagenome | isolation source: dual media filters at the Ann Arbor, Michigan drinking water treatment plant | place: USA: Ann Arbor
TGGGCGGCTCCCTCGAATGAGTTGTGACAACCCATTCTGGCACGTAGATGCCGTCGGGGGCCGTCCACCCCAACGAGCCTCCGGCTCGCTCATGTCGGAAGAGCGAGCCGGAGGCTCGCGGTCCAGATGAAGATGAGCTTCAGCCCTTGTTCGGATTGATCAAAAACTTCTCGCCCGTCGCACGCTTGGCGTAGGCCGCGATGTTCTTGAGCTCGAGCGCCTCGGGTAGCGACACCACCTGGGTGTAGTGACTGGCAAAGGTCGTCTTCAGCGAATTGACGACGCGCTCGCGCAGGCGCTGCTGGTCGGGGCGGCCGATCTTCTGCAGGAACGGCGTCAGCAGCCAGCCGCCGACACCCCAGGCCATGCCGTAGTTGCGGTTGAGCTCGACCGCGCCGGTGTTGAGGCTGCCGTAGATATAGACCTGCTTGTGCGTGGTCGACCCGTAGCGGCTGTATTCCTTGGCGGTCTTGTTGAGCGCGATCTCCATGCAGGTCAGGATCTGGCTGGCGAGCTTGCCGCCGCCGATGGCGTCGAAGGCGATCGTGGCGCCGGTCTCGACCAGCGCCTGGGTGAGATCGTCCGTGAAACTCGCGGCACTCGAATCGACCACATGCTTGGCGCCGATGCCCTTCAGCAGCTTGGCCTGCTCAGTGCTGCGCACGATGTTCACCAGGCCGATGCCGTCCTCGTTGCAGATCTTGTTCAGCATCTGGCCGAGGTTGGAGGCGGCCGCGGTATGCACCAGCGCCTTGTGGCCTTCGCGCTTCATGGTTTCGGTCATGCCAAGCGCGGTCAGCGGATTGACGAACCACGAGGCGCCCTCGGCTGCGGTCGTGCCGGCCGGCAGCGGCTGGCAGTCGCGCGCGTTCAGCAGGCGGTACTGCGCATACATCGAGCCGCCGACCATCGACACCATCTTGCCTTTCAGCGCCTGGGCCGCCTCGGAGGAGCCCGCCTTGATCACCGTGCCGGCGCCTTCGTTGCCGACCGGCATCGATTCGCCCAGCCGCGCCGCCAGGAAGGGAAGGGCTGCCGCCGGGACCTTGGCCGTCACCTTGATGCCGTCGCCGCTGCCCACAGCCTTGAAGCTCGCCATGTCGGCCGGCCCCAGCAGCAGGCCGAGGTCCGACGGATTGATCGGCGTCGCCTCGACTTTGACCACGACCTGGTCGGGACCGGGTTCAGGCACATCGACCTTGGCCAGCGACAGCTCGAGGTCGCCGCTCTTGCTGATCAGGGAGCGAAGCTGCAGTCCCGAAGTCTTGTTGGCGGCGCTCATGATCTCTCTCCCGCTGTTTTGTGTCGGGCCGCTTATGCCAAGCAGCGCCGCGACGAACAAGCGGGGGGCGTCGGAGACTCATGATCTTCCGGACCGCGGGCCTCCGGCCCGCTCAGACTCATGAGCATTATCCCGAGTATTCCAAAAAAAACTGCCAGCATACCCAGGAAGACCGGCCTCTCCTATGATGCCCGCCATGGCACGTCCCCGGATCGGCTTGGCCCTCGGCAGCGGCTCGGCGCGCGGCTTGGCGCATATCGGTGTCCTCGACGCCCTGATCGAGGCCGGCATCGAACCCGACGTCGTCTGCGGAACCTCGATTGGCGCACTGGTCGGTGCCGCCCACGTCGCCGGGAAACTGGCCGGGCTACGGCATTGGGCGGAGTCGGCCACCTGGCGGCAGGTCGTCCGGCTGATGGATGTCCGCCTGTCGGGGGGCGGGCTGATCGACGGCAAGCAGGTGGTGGCGCTGCTGCTCCGGCTTGGCATCGAGGGCCCGATCGAGAGCTTCGCCAAGCGTTATGCCGCCGTCGCCACCGATCTGGCCAGCGGCCGAGAGGTCTGGCTGCAAACCGGACCGATCCACGAGGCGGTGCGCGCCTCGATCGCCGTGCCGGGGATCGTCAGCCCCGCCCAGATCGACGGCAAATGGCTGGTCGACGGCGGCCTTACCAATCCGGTTCCAATCTCTGTATGCCGGGCCCTCGGCGCGGAAGTGATCATCGCGGTTAATCTCAACGGCGATCTGGTGGGACGGCGCTTCGACAAGACGCGGACTGTGCCGGCGGTGACCGCGCCGTCACGCGTGTCGACGGAGCTCTTCAGGCGGATGCTGGGCCAGCTTCCGGGCATCCGACCTGAACAGGCAGTGGCGGCCGCGCCGGATCAGTCTCGGGTGTCGTCGGCGCCGGGCTATCTCGACGTCCTCGCCAACTCCCTCAACATCATGCAGGACCACATCACCCGTACCCGTCTCGCGGGCGAACCACCCGATGTGCTGCTCGTGCCGCGGTTGGGCGACATCGGCCTGATGGAATTCACGAAGGCGCGGGAAGCGATCGCCGAAGGCCGCCACTGCGTTCAACACGCGCTGCCGCTGTTGAAGCGGTACGTTTAGGGGGCAACGCGAACAAGTTCTGTCCCATGCCGAACCATCTTGTCATCCTGAGCGCAGCGACGGATCCTTCGTTGTGCTCAGGATGACAAGATGGCTGGCTAGCGCCTTGTCGTCGATGGCATCATCATCGTTCCACGAGAGGACCTGTCATGGACTACTATGATCTCGGCACCTACGGGCGCGCCGTCACGACTTCGTCGCCGCAGGCCCAGATCTGGTTCGATCGTGGCCTCAACTGGCTCTACGGTTTCAATCACGCAGAAGCGATCAAGTGCTTCGCCAAGGCGGTGGAGCACGACCCCGGCTGCGCCATGGCGCACTGGGGCATCGCCTATGCCGCCGGCCCCAACTACAACCTGCCCTGGCATCGCTACGACCCAGCCGGCAAGCAGGCGGCGCTGGCGGCGTCCTACGACGCCATGAAGGCTGCGCTCGCCGTCATCGAGAAGGCCTCGCCGGTCGAGCAGGCGCTGATCCGCGCCCTGCCGGCGCGCTATCCGCAGCGCGAGGCGATCGACGACCAGAAGCACTGGGACAAGGCCTTCACCGTCGAGATGCGCAAGCTCTTCAAGGCCCATCCCGACGACCTCGACCTGCGCTCGGTCTTCGTCGAGGCGATCATGAACGAGACACCCTGGCTGATGTGGGATCTCAAGACCGGCAAGGCGACGCCGGGCGCCGGCACCGACGAGGCCGTCGAGGTGCTGGAGCAGGCCTTCCGCGACATCCCCGCGAGCTGGGATCATCCCGGCCTGCTGCACCTCTATGTTCACCTGATGGAGATGTCGCCGTTCCCGCAGCGCGCGCTGCGCGCCGGCGATCGGCTGCGCGACCTCGTGCCCGACTCCGGCCATCTGATCCATATGCCGACCCATATAGACGTGCTCTGCGGCAACTACCGCGACGTCGTGGTCTACAACCAGAAGGCCGTTGCGGTGGACCGCAAGTTCCTGGCGCGCGAGGGCGCCATGAACGTCTATGCACTCTACCGCAGCCACGACCACCACTTCGTGGTCTATGGCGCCATGTTCCTCGGCCAGTACACGCCCGCCATCAAGGCGGCACAGGAGCTGATCGACACCACGCCCGAGGAGCTGTTGCGCATTCCCTCGCCGCCGATGGCCGACTTCATCGAGAGCTACCTCTCGGTGAAGCAGCATGTGCTGGTGCGCTTCGGCAAGTGGCGCGAGATCCTCGCCCAGGAATTGCCGAAGGACCAGGCGCTCTATTGCGGGACCACGGCGATGACGCTCTACGCCAAGGGCGTGGCGCACTCGGTGCTGGGCGAGATCGAGGCGGCGGAGCGCATGCGCGAAGCATTCCGGGCCGCCAAGGCGCGCGTACCGGAGTCGCGGCGGCTGCACAACAACACCATGGTCGACATGCTGGCGATCGCCGAGGAGATGCTGACCGGGGAGCTCGAGTACCGCCGCGGCAACTTCGATCTCGGCTTCGCCCACCTGCGCCGCGCCGTGGAACTCGACGACGCGCTGCCCTACGACGAGCCATGGGGCTGGATGCAGCCGACGCGCCACGCGCTGGGCGCGCTGCTGCTGGAGCAGGGGCATCTCGAGGAAGCCGAGGCGGTCTATCGCGCCGATCTCGGCTTCGACGGCAAGACCAACCGCGCCTGCTGGCATCCGGAGAACGTGTGGAGCCTGCACGGGCTGCACGAATGCCTGGTGCGACGCGGCGAGAAGGTCGAGGTGCCGCTGATCAAGGCCCGGCTCGACCTGGCGCTCGCGCGCGCCGAGGTCCCGATCCGCTCCTCGTGCCTCTGCCGGCGACAGGCGGCTTGAGAATCGCCTCTCCTCCCCAGCGAAGCTGCGGAGGTGCGTGAGTTCATCGTCGATCGGTCTTCCGGATCAGATACGTATCCATGACCCACCCGTGCTTCTGCCGCGCCTCGGCGCGGCGGCGGTGGATTTCTGTCGCCACGTCGGCCAGCCGGCCCGAAATCAGGATCTCGTCGGGCGTGCCAAGATAGGCGCCCCAGTAGATGTCCATCTCGCCATGGACCGCGGCGTCGGCGAAGCGCCCGAAAGTGTCCTCGCCATCCAGCAGCACGACGGCGCTGTCGACGCCCTCCGGAAATCCCTCGGCCAACAACCGGCGCCCGGTCGTCAGCAGCACCGGTTCGGCGATGCGGTTGAGCGGGATCTTGTGCCGCGCGGCCAGCGCCTGCACGGCGGTGACGCCGGGGATCACTTCGTAGGCGATCGCGTGCCGTCCGGTCGCGATCAGCGCGTCGATGTTGCGGATGGTGCTGTCGTAGAGCATCGGGTCGCCCCAGACGAGGATGCCGGCGGTTTCGCCATCCTTCATCTCCTCCGCGATCAGGCGCTCGAACGCGGCCTGTTTGGCGGCATTGAGCTCCTCGACGCAGCCCAGGTAGTCCGCCGGTCGCGGGTCGCGCGGCGGGCTCAGGACTTCGGCGAAGCGGTGCGCGCGGCCGGGCGCGATGTGACGGCGGCAGATTTCCTGGCGTACGTCGAGCAGCTTTCCCTTCGGCCGGCCTTTGTCCATCAGGAAGAACACGTCGACGCGGTTCAGCGCCTTGATGGCCTGGACGGTGACGTAGTCGGGGTCGCCGGCGCCGATGCCGATGATCAGGATCGTCTTCACTGTCAGTCTCTTTTTCGCGACAAGAAAGGCAGTTGCACGATAGGCACGACGAGGCGGATCGGCCATCGTCTTCTCCCGCAAGGAAATCGCACCGCTTGCGACCGGCGCGGGGTGTCGCGCCCTACGGCAGCCGCTCCGACCGCACCTTCACATCGTCGCTCAACCGGCGCACGATTTCTGTGGTCTTGCGGATATCCGCCTCGCTGAGCGCGCCGCCCATGGTCGAGGCGACCCCCAGGAACCGGGTGTACAGCTCACGGTAGCGCGCGTCGCCTTTGCGCGTCAGCTGCACCAGCTTCGAACGCCGATGCTTCGGATTGTCGATGAACCGGACGAGCCCGTCGGCGGCAAGTTCGTCCGCCAGCCGCTGCATACGCTGGCGGCTGGTGGGCCGCATCTGGGCGATCTGCGGCACGGTCAGCGGACCGAGCAGCGCGAGGCTGCGCATGAAGCCCAGCGCGCCGCCGCCCCACCCGGTGATCAACCCCGTCTTCTGGCCGATGGCCCGTATCCTGAAGAAGCACTGGGCCACTTCGAGCATCAGCGCGGCGATCGCCTCGGCCTTGCCGTCGGCGAGAGGGTTCGGCCCTGTCCTGTGTCGTTCCGACGCCATACGCCTCCGTGTCTCTTCCCGTATCAGCATTGCCAATTGACACCTTGGTTGTCAATTTTCATAATGACACCTTAGTTGTCATACGTGAGGCCGCTCTTCGATCGCAGCGGCCCCCGACAGGGAGGGCGGACATGGACACGAACCCGGCGGCCGAGGACGACGGCGGCCCCGCTATCGCGGGCGTCGTCGCGCGGCCGATTCTTCTGTTTCCCGCCGCGCTTGTGGCGGGGTTTGCCCTTGACCACCTGCTGCGTCTGCCTTTCCCGGTTTCGGGGACCGGACCGGTCCATGGGGTCAGCGCCGTCGTCGCCGGTGCCCTGATCGTTGTCGGCATGGCGATCTTTGCCGCGGCAGTCCGCGGCTTCGCCCGCGCCGCGACGCCGTTGCCGACGAACCAGCCCGTCCGCGCGCTGGTCACGACCGGCGTCTACCGCTGGACACGAAATCCCGTCTATCTCGCCTTTTTCCTCGTGTACGGCGGCATCGGCCTCGCCGTGCGCAGTCCGTGGATCCTGATCCTCGTGGTGCCGCTGGCACTGCTGATCCGATACGGCGTGGTCGCCCTCGAGGAAGCCTATCTCGAGCGCCGCTTCGGCGACGCCTATCGCGACTACAGAACGCGCGTGCGTCGCTGGCTTTAGCGGTCGGGCGAGAGCGCCGGCCCTGCTGGCCGGTTCCGGGAACCGGAGGTCGAATTGGAAGCTGACCAACATACCGCGATGGCCGTGACGCCTCGGACGCCGCTCACGCCCTATCAGCGGCTGCTGCTCCTCTTCCTGAGCGTCGCCACCTTCTTTGAGGGCTACGACTTCTTTGCGCTCGGCCAGATACTGCCAAACCTGCGTGCCGACATGGGGCTCGGCGCGGCCGAGGGCGGCCGGCTCGTGGCGGTCATCGGGATCGGGACCATCCTGGCCTACGGTGTCGTCCGGCTCGCCGACCGTTTCGGACGGCGCGTCATGCTCACGATCACCATTCTGGGCTACGCGCTCTTCACCTTCGCCACCGCATTTGCCCAGACCGCCTACGACTTCGCGCTCTTTCAGCTCGCGGCGCGGATCTTTCTCATCGGCGAAATATCTCTGGGCATGGTGTACGCGGCGGAGGAGTTCCCCGCCGACCGACGCGGGCAGGCGATTGGCATCATCCAGGCCTCGAGCGCGCTCGGCGCAGTGACCTGTGCCGCGACCGCGCCGTGGCTGCTCGACACGGCGTGGGGCTGGCGGGCGGTTTTCCTCGTGGGAGTGGTGCCGCTGCTGCTGCTTGCCTACGCACGCCGCGGACTGCGCGAGACCGGACGCTTTGCCGACTATGCCGCGGGCGGTGTCGAACGGCGCGGGCTGCTCGACATCCTTCGCTCGTCCCATCGGCGGCGGATCTGTCAGCTTGCCCTCATCTGGGCGCTGCTCTTCGTGTGCGCCCAGAATGCGGTCTTCTTCTGGAAGGAGTTCGCGGTCGCCGAGCGCGGCCTGACCGACGGCCAGGTGGGGCTGGCGTTCGCAGTCGCAGCGCTCGCGAGTCTTCCGCCGCTGTTCTTTGTCGGGCGGTTGCTGGACGCCTGGGGGCGTCGTCCGGCGGCAACGGCGATCCTCCTCGCGATGGCCGCGTCGGTCGTCGCTGCGTATCAGCTGCAGGGGCTGTGGCCGCTCACCGTGGCGCTCGCCGTCTTCGTGTTTTCCGTTTCGGCGGCGTTCACCGTGCTCAACAGTTTCACGACGGAGCTCTTTCCCACCGACTGTCGCGCCGAGGCCTTTGCGTGGGCCAACAACCTGCTCGGCCGTAGCGGGTACGTCGTGGGCCCGGCGATCGTCGGCGCTGCCGCGAGCACGGTCGGCTGGGGTAACGCCATTTCCCTGACGGCTGTCTGCCCGCTCGCCGCGCTCGCCCTCATCCTGTGGCTGTTGCCCGAGACGAAGGGGCGGGCGCTCGAGTAGAGGGGCGACCGCACGGCCGGCACTCAGGTACAAATTGCAAGGCCGGTTTGCAGAATGAATTGAGCAGGTTCAGCAGGTTTTGTGCTATATTTTTGATATTGTCGCACGTGGTGCGACTAAAAAGACCTGCCGCCCCCGGGATCATCGGGGAGGAGTGACTTCGCTCTTAAACTTTTGGCCATGCCCCGCCCGGCGCGCCCGCCGGGTACGATCCCTGGAGGATGAGGGGCCGTCCCACGGCCTTGCCCAGTGCCAGGTACTGAGCCGTGAGTAGCAAGCACAAGGCTGCCCCGCCGTATTGACTGTCCGGCTGTCGGGTGGACCGAGGCGCGAAAAACGCGCCCGAGGACTGATTCGACGGTCTTCTGTGGCCGCCCGAGGTGGGGCCACAGGGTCAGATTTTCTGCGATGTCACAGGTGGGCGATTGGCCTGTGTCACAACATTTGTCTCAACTTGGTGTGACACCCTGGAGTGTGACATTCACGCGCCCGTCCACGCGCGGCGGGTGGTCGAGAAGGCCAGCACCAGGGAGAAGGCCACGATGCCGGCGGCGACCGCGGCATAGAGGCCCGAGACGCCCCAGCCGAAGTGGTCGAGGGCGAGCAGGCTGCCGCCGGCGGCGATGGCGATGCGCGCGACGTTGGCGCCGATCGGCCAGACCATCTCGCCGGTGCCCTGCGAGGCGAAGTAGAGCGCCATGGCGACGCCGAAGAAGCCGTACACGGGCCCGACGATGCGGAGGTAGTGGCGGCCCGAGGCGAGCGCGCCGGGATCGCTGGTGAACATCCCGAGCCAGAGGTCGGGCCAGATCGCCACGACGATGCCGATGAGGGTGGCGACGCAGCCCGCCATCAGCGCGCCGGCCCAGGCCAGGCGCTGGGCGCGGGCATATTGTCTGGCGCCGATGTTGGTGCCGACCAGCGCGGTCAAGGTGGCGCCGATGCCGAAGCTGATCGGGATCAGCATGTACTCGAGGCGCGAGCCGATGCCGTAGCCCGCGATGGCGGCGTCGCCCTGGCGGCCGATGAGACCGGTCACGATCAGCACCGTGCCGTTGGTCAGGATCACGACCACGCACGCCACCGCGCCGACTTTCAAAATGTCGCGGAAGGCCGGCCAGCGGAAGCCGTTGGCCGGCCAGCGCAGCCGTATGGTGGCCTTCTGGCCGGTGAGGCGCGACAGCATCCAGACGGCGGCGAAGGCGAAGGAGATCACGGCCGCCCATGCCGGGCCGCGAATGCCCAAGGCCGGCAGGCCGAACCAGCCCAACGTCAAGGCGCCGGTGAGCGGGATTTGCAGCGCCGCACTCGCCACCAGCGCATAGCCCGGTGTCTTCATGTCGCCGGTGCCGCGCAGCACCGAGGCCATGGAGTTGGCGACCCAGTGCACGATGCAGCCGAGGAAAAGAATGGTGGCAAAGGCCTCGGCGCCGTCGAGCGCGCCGCCGCTGCCGCCCAGCGCGCCGAAGATCGTACGGCCAAAGCCCACGAAGACGACCGCGAACAGGGCGGCCATGCCGAGCGCGATCACCAGCGCGTGTGCTGCAGCCGCCTCCGCCGCCGCCTTGTTGCCCGAGCCGAGCGCGCGCGCCACCGAGGAGGAGATGCCGCCGCCCATGGCGCCGGCCGACATCATGCCGAGCGTCATCTGTGCCGGGAAAACGAGGGCAAGGGCCGCCAGCGCGGTGGTGCTGCCGAGCTGGCCGACGAAGAAGCCGTCGGCGATGCTGACCAGGCTCTGCATGGCCACGTTCAGCACATTGGGGGTGGCGAGGGCCAGGATGGTGGGCACGATCGGCCCGGCCAGCATCATCTGCCGGCGTTCTGCGGGGGTCATTGCAGGCTAGTTAGCACGCGCCGTGGCGCGTGGGCGCGAACTTATCTCATGAGGGTATCAGCCGGCGGCGACGTTGAGCCGTCGCCGCACCTCGTCGATCGGCAGCGCCGCCACGGCCCAGTAGTCCCACTTGTCGGAAAGGTCCTGGTTCACGCGGGTGCCGCGCTCCATGGCCGCGAACATGCGTTCGGCCATGCCGGGCTTGCCCAGCACGCCCACGGTCGTGAAGTCCTCGTTGGTGGGGCGCATGTTGACGCCGGTGCTGAAGATCAGCACGGCGAACAGCACGATGAAGAGCGGGCGCTCCTTCTTGAAGCCGGCCGTGAAGGCCGCGACCTGGACTTCGCCCTCGGGATCGGTGCCGTAGCCGCCCAGCACGTGGCAGAGATCGTGGTAGAGGCCCGCTTCCGGGAAGCCCTTGCGCTCGCCGGGCAGGCTAAAACCGTTCTTCGCGTAGAACTCGACCAGGGAGCGGCCGAGCGTTCCTTCCGGCAGGTCGTTCCAGGCGCGGTAGCGTGCCGCCAACGCCGGGTCCTCCATCGCGCCGCGCATCGTCAGCACGGCCTTGGCGAGGCCGAGCAGGCCTTTCTGTTCGAGCTGGTCCTTCATGATGTCGGCGATCTGGCTGCGGCGCAGGAAATCGATCTTGAAGATCGTCATGTGCCGCTCCGCCAGCAGCCGGAGATCCGTCAGCGCCGGCATCGACACGCCGATCGCCATCGCGAAGGCCTCGACCACGGCCACCATCTCGCGCGGCGGCACGCCGTCGGACAGCGCCATGACCAGCATGCCGCTGGTGAACTGCTCGCGCAGCTCGGGCGAGGCGAAGCCTGCGGCGAACTCGGCGGGCGTGATGGGGGCGAGCGCGTCGATGTCGGTATCGACCTTGAGGATCATCCGCCGCGCCGCATCGAGGAGCGTCCGCCGCACCGGGCTCATCGGCCCGGCGGCCGAGGCCACGGTCTTCATGGCGCGCAGCCCCAGCAGGGCCGCCGCGGGATCAGGCTGCAAGAGGCGCATGGTGGTGTGCCAACCAGAGATCGAAGTCCCGGAGCGCCCGCGCGCTCATCGCCTGCTTGCGTTCCTTGCCCTTGAAGGTGCCGTCAATCGGCGGGAACAGGCCGAAGTTGACGTTCATCGGCTGGAAGGTCGTCGCATCGGCGCCGCCGGTAATGTGCCCCAGCAGCGCGCCCATCGCGGTGGTCGGCGGCGGCGGTGCCTGCGTCGTGCCCAGGCGCTCGGCCGCCGCAAAACGTCCCGTCATCAGGCCGACGGCCGCGCTCTCGACATAGCCCTCGCAGCCAGTGATCTGCCCCGCGAATCTGAGCCGCGGCATCGCCTTCAGCCGCAAGGTGGCATCGAGCAGGCGCGGGCTGTTGAGGAAGGTGTTGCGATGGAGCCCGCCGAGGCGCGCAAACTCGGCTTTCTCGAGACCGGGGATGGTGCGGAAGATGCGCGTCTGCTCGCCGTGCTTCAGCTTGGTCTGGAAGCCCACGATGTTCCACAGCGTGCCGAGCGCATTGTCCTGGCGCAGCTGCACCACGGCCCACGGTCGCGTGCCGGTACGCGGATCGCGCAGGCCGACCGGCTTCATCGGTCCGAAGCGCAAGGTCTGCGGTCCGGTCGAGGCGATCACCTCGATCGGCTGGCAGCCGTTGAAGTAGGGCGTGTTGGCCTCCCACTCCTTGAACTCGGTCTTGTCGCCCGCGAGGAGCGCGGCGACAAACGCCTCGTACTGCGGCTTCTCCATCGGGCAGTTGAGATAGTCGGCGCCGTCGCCGCCCTTTTCGCTCCCAGGCCCGCCCTTGTCGTAGCGCGACTGCTTCCACGCCACCGAGAGATCGATGCTCTCGTGATGCACGATCGGCGCGATGGCGTCGAAGAAAGCGAGCGACTCCTCGCCCGTAAGCTTGGCGAGCGCTTCAGCGAGAGCGGGCGAGGTGAGGGGCCCTGTCGCCACGATCACATTGTCCCATTCCTCGGGCGGCAGGCCCGCCACTTCGGCGCGCTCCAGAGTCACCAGCGGATGAGCGAGCAGCGTTTCCTGCACCGCGGCCGAGAAGCCGTGCCGGTCGACCGCAAGCGCGCCGCCCGCCGGCAGCTTGTGGGCGTCGGCCGCGCGCATGATCAGCGAGCCGGCGCGGCGCATCTCCTCGTGCAGCAGGCCCACGGCATTGTTCTGCGCATCGTCGGAGCGGAAAGAGTTGGAGCAGACGAGTTCGGCAAGATTTTCGGTCAGGTGCGCCTCGGTGCCGCGCACGGGCCGCATCTCGTGCAGCACCACGGGCACGCCCGCGTTCGCGAGCTGCCAGGCGGCTTCGCTGCCCGCGAGGCCGCCGCCCACGATGTGCACGTGCTTGATGCTTGACGCCATGCTCTCCGACCTGAATACCGTGCGCCTCCTTACATGGGAGAACCCGTCATGGCGATCAAGTTCCACAATCCCAAGTCCGTCGCGCTCACCGGCAAATACAGCCTCGGCGTCGAGGTCCCGTCCGATGCGCGCCTGCTCTTCCTGGCAGGCCAGGTCGGCTACGATTCCAAGGGCAGGCTGGCGCCCAGCTTCGAGAAGCAGTGCGACCTCACCTGGAAGAACATCGGTCAGATCCTGAAGAGCGCCGGCATGGGTTATGGCAACATCGTCCGGGTCACCGGCTTCATCACCGATTCGCGCTTCATCGCGCCCTACCGCGACGCCCGTGCGAAGTTCCTGAAAAGCCCCTATCCGGCCGCGACCCTGATCGTGGTCTCGGGCCTTGCCGATCCCGGTATGTTCGTCGAGGTCGAGGTGGTGGCCGCGAAGTAGCTTGACGCCGCGCTCCCCGACCTGAAACCGTGGAGGTTTCCAGAAGGGGAGAGACTCTTATGGCCATCAAGTTCCACAATCCCGCGAGCGTGTCGTTCTCGGGCAACTACAGCCTCGGCGCCGAAGTGCCGGAGGGCGCGCGGATGCTCTACGTCTCGGGCCAGGTCGGCGTCGATTCGCGTGGCAAGCTGCAGCCGACGTTCGAGAAGCAGGCGGCGCAGGTCTGGAAGAACATCGCCCAGGTCCTGAAGAGCGGCGGCATGAGCTACAAGAACATCGTCAAGGTCACGGTCTTCCTGACCGACAGCCGTTTCATCGGCCCCTACCGCACGGTGCGCGACCAGTTCATGAAGGCCGCGCCCTATCCCGCCTCGACCCTGCTGATCGTGGCCGGCCTCGCCGATCCGGCCATGCTGGTCGAGGTCGAAGTCATCGCCGCGAAGTAGTTCTTTCCTGCTGAGTCGCTGAAGGCATCCGGCGAATTTTTGCGGCGGATGGGTTTGTCAGTGTCCGGTTTTGGAGGCTAGAATTGCGTCATCGGTCATCGGTGGGATGGCCAATCAGAGGGGGAGTTATCATCATGCAGACCAATCGCCGCCAGACACTGAAGTTGCTGGGAGGCGCCGCGCTCACGGCCGGTGCTCTGCCTGTCCTGTCGCATCGGGCGGCCGCCCAGGACGATCTCGTGGTGCCGAACAGCTTGCAGAATTTCAAGCGTGGCACGATCCACAGCATGCATCCCGAGCAGCGCAGCTTCACGATCATCTGGGAAGATCTCGGCCGGGTGAAGATGAAGGCTGCCGATCTCGTAACCAATTGGAGCCAGCTCAAGGTCGGCCAGATCGTCGATGTTCATTGGTTCGACTACATGGACTTCCTGATCGCCAAGAAGACGCCCGCCGCTTCGGCGCGTGCCACGGCGATGAAAGCCCAGAACGCGCGCCTGACGGGTATTCCCGGCACCCAGGAGCGGATCATCCTGTGGCAGATGGACGGCATGACCACCAAGATCGATGCCGCGACCAACACCATCTTCCTGATCAACGCTTCCGGCGGCGAGCCCGACAAGCCCTCGCCCGACAGCGGCGAGGTCATCCAGCTGCCGCAGGTCGTCACGCCGCAGGGCAAGGCGGCCTTGGCGTCGATCGGTCCGGGCGAGCAGCTCGTCACGGTGTGGAGCCGGCAGACCGCCATCAGGGTCACTATCATCCGCTAGCGATTGCGAACGGCGAGTGGGCTCCGGGACCGCGAGGTTCCGGAGCCCATTTCGTTTTTGGCCTCCACGTGGCACCCTGCTT
>LNFM01013988.1_pt1 | contig 13512 bp, 12 predicted proteins | sample 596031 | NCBI WGS metagenome assembly LNFM01 (sample SAMN04254537, study PRJNA301005) | activated carbon metagenome | isolation source: dual media filters at the Ann Arbor, Michigan drinking water treatment plant | place: USA: Ann Arbor
GCCTGGATGATCCCCTACTCCTCTTCGCGACGATCCTGATCGCCGTGGGGTTCAGCTTCAAACTGGCCGTCGTGCCGTTCCATATGTGGACACCGGACGTGTACCAGGGCGCCCCGACGTCCGTCACCGCCTTTATGGCCGTGGCCTCAAAAGCCGCCAGCTTCGGCGCCTTCATGCGGGTCTTTGTCGAAGGGCTCGGCAGCGTGCGGGCCAACTGGTCGCTGATGTTCCTGCTGCTGTGCATAGGAACGTTGATCCTGGGCAACATCGTCGCACTCGTGCAAACGAACGTGAAACGCATGCTCGCCTATTCGAGCATTGCGCATGCTGGCTATGCCTTGATCGGCGTCGTGGCCGCTGGCCGCCTGGCTCCGGCTGAAGCCTCGTCCGCTGTCTCAAGCGTCATGCTCTACATCGCTCTGTACGCCTTCATGACCTTCGGCGCCTTTACCATCGTCGCGATGTTGCGGAAAGGCGGCCTGGAGGGAGACGAGATCGAAGATTTCAGCGGCCTGGCCAAACGCCACCCGTTCGCCGCCCTCCTCATGATGGTCTTCATGGTTTCGCTGGCCGGCATCCCGCCGACAGCCGGCTTCATCGGTAAATTCTATGTCTTCATGTCGGCCGTCCAGGCAGGACTCACCTGGCTGGCCGTGCTAGCCCTGGTCTTTGCCGCAATCTCAGCTTACTTCTACCTGCGGCTGGTGATGGTGATGTACATGCGGGAACCAGAAGCGGTCACCGCACTATCGCCCAGGTTCGTCTCGTCCCCGGCTCTCTCCATTGTGCTGGCCTGTGCCATCGCCGGCGTGGTGTTCTTCGGAATCTATCCCGATCCGATAGTGAACCTGGCAACCCAGGCCGCACTTACGCTGAAATAGACTCCCCGGTTCGCCAAATAAGATGCGCCGCCTGGAAACCCGTGCTAGGCTCATCTCCTCAAGCACCTGACACCGTACCAGACACTTTCATCACGAGCACTCTGGGCTGACGTATGATGCAAGCCATCCGGTTCATCCTCGATTTGCTCAAGGCCTTCCAACGCCACGGCTGCGCGAGTCTGGCGGCATCCTTGGCATTCTTCTCGCTGCTCTCACTCTTTCCACTCGTGTTTCTGCTCAGCCAAGATGTGATCGGCGAGCAGTTCCTTCTGAGCTTTCTCAAGGGCTTTCTCCCGTCGCTGGGTGAACGCCTAGCTGAAGAGCTGCATCGCATCAGTGTGCTGGAGACGGTGCGTTGGGCGGTCTTTCTGTCGTTCGCCTGGTTCGGAGCCCTGGTGTTTTATGAACTGGACTACGCGCTGAATGTCGTATTCGAAAGCACCTGGAAACGTCACCCGCTGATCTCGACGGCGATTTCAGTCGCCTCATTGGGTGCCACCGGACTGCTCCTGATCATTTCGTACGTGGCGACACAGATCATCAATTTCCTTACCAGCTACGTCCCGCGGCTGTGGGGGCTGGATCTGGTGGCGCTGGCCGCGCATGATTTTCTGCTGACCTACACCGTCCCGTTCGGACTGGCTTTCCTGACCGTCACAGCGCTGTATCGGCTTGTCCCACGCCGGCGACCGGAGTGGCGCGAAGCGATGATCGGCGGCATGACATTCGGCCTGCTGTGGGTGGCCGCCAAACTGCTGTTCGTCACCTATAGCGGCTACGCCACGGTCTATGTGCGGCTGTACGGTTCACTCCTGGAGATCGTCCTCATGCTGCTGTGGGTCTACTACTCGGCCGTCCTGCTGCTTTTCGGCGCGGTCGTGGCCCACAAGCTCCAGCAGCATGCCCAGGCCACTCCCCCTCCAGCGGCTCCACCCGCGGCTGCCTAGTCACTGCCAAATCCAGCGGGATGCTCAAAAAGTTTGTCCAGCAAGGCCGCAGCGAGTGAAGGGCCGAGGCGTACCCTCAGGGGTACGTTGAGGGTCTGAACGATGCGAGAACGCCGCTGGCGGACTTTTTCAGCATCCCGCCAATGCAACTTCCGGCCTTTTCCTAGGCGATCCCTTCCTTCCTCGATACAATGGCTTCCGGCCATAAAAGGGAGCGGCATGTCAGACGACTTCGGCAAAGAACTGTTAATGCTGGGCGGGACCATCGCGGGCTTTGTAGCAGCGCTGCTCACAGTCCTCGAAAAGCTCCTCGACTTTCAGACCCGCAGGCACGGCAAGAAAGAGGCAAAGGAATCATCTCGGCCTGAGCGAGCCGTGCCTGAATCGACCTCCACTATCGACTTCTTCTCTTCCAAACCGCTTCGCGGATCGTCCTATCTCCTCTTGTACGAAACCAGTGTGATCGTCGCCGCCGGCGTCATGTTGAACTATGTCGGCCTCACGCTCAGCCGCCATATGGAAAGCATTCTCTTCCTGGACATGACCGGCACGGCCCTGGTCGCATTTCTACTAGGCCCCTGGTGGGGGGCCATCGTGGCCCTTCTCTCGAACTCCGTTGTAAACTGGCTGCTCTATCCGGAAGCCGGCGCCGATGTCGTAATCTTCCCCTGGTCGCTCGTGAATATGACCGGCGCACTCTTCTGGGGCGTCATGGCAAGACAACCTGGTTTCCAAAAGTATGTGCGGACGGCCAAGAGCTCCGCCCTGGCCCATAGCTGGTTTCTGTTGAGTTTCGGGCTCGTCGGAGCGGTGGTCATGAGCATCCCCGGCACACTCGTGCAGGCAGCCCTGAATGAACGCACCGTCTTCGCGTTGAATCCTGAGGTGGCGGAAGCACTCAGTGCGCGGGTGATCCAGTGGGAAACCGTCGTGCGGGGTTCCATTGAGACGATGCTGGGCGTGCAATGGGGAGAGAGCATCAGCTGGTATGTGGTGAACTGGTTCCAGAACATCGTCCGGTATATTCCGGACAAGACCATGAGCGCGGCTATCGCGCTGGTGGTGCTGAAGTACGGCTACCCGTTGTTTGAGCAGGAATTGATCCACGGCGGCCCTGAAAAAGAACCGCCCGGCGATGAGCGGGTGCTGCCATTGGTCCTCGGTCTGCTCTACGCGCCGTCCTACGCGACGCTCATCAGCAGCGAGAGCTATGCCGGCATGCAGTTCTGGCCGCTCTGGTCGCTCCCCTGGCTCTTTATTGTGATGGGCTACTTCAAGCTGCGCTATTGGGGAGCGACGGATGAGATGTTGCACGAGGCCCGCCTCGAACGCGCGGAGCGCTATGCCCGCGCGCTCAAGCCGATCGGGAAGGAGCCGTCCTATGAATTCTGCCGGCGACTGACCTTCGTGACGCTCGTCGCCAGCCTTATCTTTGCCCTGTGCCTGCCCATCCTGTTAATGGACTTCTATCGCGTCACCTTCAAATTCTTCTGCGTGGTCTACGGCTTTCTGCTCGTCGTCCACCTCATCCGCGTCGCCATCGCCCAGAATATTTCCGTGGCAAGATCGGAGTGAGCGGTGCCGCGCCGTTCGCATCTCGTCGCTGAAAGATCCGCGTTACGCTTTGTGCAGCTGCAGGTAGTGCACGACCGCTGAATGGGTGACGAGCCCGATAACCTGCCCCTCCTGCACGACGACCAGGCGGTCCAACCCTTCCTGGCTCATCCGCTGCATCGCCTCCAACCGTCAAACCGGGCGACGCCTGGCGCATGATCTGTCCAATCTGTTTCCACGCCCAGAGCGGTTGGGATACCGCTTGAACATCCATCACGGTGACCAACCCGACCAACTCCCCGTTTGTAACGACCGGAAAACCACCGTACCCGTGCGGGACAAAAAACTGATTCACCGCGTCTGCGACCGTGCAGTCCGGCGGAATCGACACAACGGTCCGAACCATCAGATCACCAACGGGGACCACGGCCAATGACTGGCGCAAGCGGGCCTGCCGGCGACTGGCCAGCGCGGTCGCGAAGAGGAACGTGGCCATGAGGATGACCCAGCTGCCGTCGGAAGCCATCGATCCAGGCAGATCCCCACTGAGCGCAGCGATGACGACCATCACGCCAGCCAATCCGAACAAGACGCCGAATACCAGCCCGACCCACGAAGCTTGGACGGTCGCCCGATAGAAATCTTTCCCCCAGGCCCAGAGCCCGGCGCGCAAGACCCGGCCACCATCCAACGGGAATCCTGGAATCAGATTGAACAGGCCGAGCTGTAGATTCACAAATCCCAATAGGCTGCCGAGCATCATCAACCCTCGCCATCCTGTAGCCTCGCCCACCGTTCCGGCCAACTCCACCGCTCCCAGACACAGCGCACCGAGCGCCACACTCACGGCCGGACCGGCAATGGCAATGAGAAATTCCGCACGCGGGTGCGGCGGCTCCTCCCGCATGTGCGCAACGCCGCCGAAGATGAAGAGGGTGATCTGGCTGATGGCGATCCGATAGGTCAACGCGACATAGGCATGTCCCAACTCATGGAGCAGGACGGATCCAAACAACAAGACAGCCGCAACGGCTCCCATGGCCCAGTAGCGCTCTTCGGACAATCCGGGTAGATTGGCCGGCAAATATCCCGAGGCCAGGCTGGAGGTCACCAGGAAAAAGACGAGGAACCAGGACGCATGGACGCGAATGGGAATACCCAGCGCACGACCGATTTCCCAAGAACCCAGTTGCATGCCTGCACCGTAACAGCGAACGCCGCGCGCGGTCAATTTATCTTCACTCGGCTTGAGGTATACTTGTGCGCATGTCACCCAAAACGTTCCCATGGATATTAAGTGCCCTCCTCATTGGAAGTCCGGGCGCATGGCCGTCTTCCGATGCGATGGCCCAGGTCATCAAATCAGGTCCGCCCTCCTGCCCGGGCATCGCGCTGACGTTCGATCTCTGTCCCGTAAGAAAAAGCCCGGGCTATGACCAGGCGCTGGTCGACTACCTGATCCAACACCAAATCCCCGCGACGTTCTTCATGTCCGGCAAATGGATTGCGAAGCATGACGCCGAAGTGGAGCATCTCCTGGGGATCCAATTCTTTGAAGTCGGCACCCACGGCGAAGTCCATGCGCATCTACCCATGCACAATGCCGAGGAGCAGCAGAAAGAAATTCACGCCCCGGTCCGGCTCCTCAACGAGCACTATGCCCATGAGGCGACACTGTTTCGCCCCCCTTATGGGGAATATAACGACACCACGGTCGATGTCGTGAAACTCCTCGGCCTGCGTTTCATTCAATGGAGCATCGAGTCGGGCGATCCCGATCCGACGCTGACGGCGGACCAGATCCTGGCCCGCATCGAGAAACGCGCCAAGCCCGGCAGCATCGTCGTGCTGCATGCCAACGGCAAAGGCAAGCAGACCAGAGCGGTCATCGAACGGCTGACCACTGAGGTGCTCCCGCGAAAGTCGTTGAAGCCCATGACCGTGAGCGAGCTGTTGGCGTGCAAACAGCGCAACCCATGAATCCACCCTATATCAGATCCATGCAGGCCGCCGACCGCGACGCTGTGGTGCAGTTCCTCGCGGACTCAGATCCATGGAAAACGCTGGGCTATACCAGCACCGACTGGAACCGGATCTTTGCGCCGATCCCCCAGGGACGAGACGCAATTGTTGTCTTGGTGGCTGACAAAGTCGCAGGCGTAGCCCTCATCCGGGAGAAGTTTTTGCTGGGAGACTATCTGGAATTGCTCGGAGTGGCCCCCTGGGCGAGACAATCCGGCGTCGGCGGGGCACTCCTGGCTCACGTAGAGCACTCAGTCTTCGCGAGAACCAAGAACCTGTTTGCCTGCGTCTCCGATTTCAACGAACCGGCGAGGGCCTTCTACAAGAAACACGGGTTTCATGAAATCGGCCCCATGCCGGACTTTTTGATACCAGGCAGCGCAGAAATGTTGTTGCGGAAAACGGCCGGACCGGCAAGAAAAGGCGGATGACCCAATGAAGGTAACCAAGCTCCTCCACACCAGAATGCGCGTCAGTGACATGGAGCAGACCATCGCATTCTATACCGGCGTATTGGGCTTAGAAGTTCTGGAGCGCAAGACCTCGCCGCGGGGATCGCACCTGGCGTTCTTGAAAGTCCCCAACAGCGACGAGCTGATCGAGCTGACAAGCTTTCCCCCAAGCGGGCCCGTGAAGGTCCAGGAGGATCTAGTCCATCTCGCCTTTCAGGTAGAGAGCCTCGACGACACCATTGCATCTCTTACTGTTAAGGGCGTCAAGATCACGGACGGCCCGACCCAGACATCATCCGGCAGCCGCTTTCTCTTCATCGACGCCCCCGATGGTTATGAGGTCGAGCTCATCGAACGGCCCCAGGGCGTCAAAATCGTCTAAGTTTCGTGAAGCGTCGTTCGTCACTCGTGAAGAAGGCATGCCCTAATCCAGATCACCGTTCACCCTTCCCCCATTGACGATTCCAGCCCAGCCACAGTATTGTTCCTCCGCTTCACGCTTCACGAACGACGAGATACCAAAGGAGCCTCTGCATGAAGAACGGATTTTTTCGCGGTCACGGCCTCGGCAACGACTACATCGTAATGGACCCCAAGGAGCTGACCTTCAAGCTCACGCCCAAGAACATCAAAGCGGTCTGCGATCGCAATTGGGGCCTGGGCAGCGACGGCATCCTGGCGCTTGTCCCGAGCAAGAAAGCCGACTTCGGCCTGCGCATCTACAACCCGGACGGCAGCGAAGCGGAGAAGTCCGGCAACGGGCTGCGCATTTTCGCCCGCTATCTCCACGCCACGGGAAAGACGAAGAAGAAGCATTTTACCGTCGAGACGAAGGGCGGCCTCGTCACGATCGAGTTGCACATCGATCGCCATGGCGATGCGAGTGCCGTGACAGTCGAGATGGGACAGGCCACGTTCAAGCCGGCGGCCCTTCCCTGCACCATGGCCGTCGATGAATTGATTCAACAGCCGATTGAAGCGGCCGGGCGTGCGCTGTCCTTCATGGGCGTGAGCGTCGGGAATCCCCATTGCGTAGTTTTCAAACAGGCGGGAGAATCCTGGTCGCGCGAAGATCTGCTGAAGCTCGGCCCGGTTCTGGAAAACCACGCGCTCTTCCCGAAACGGACGAATGTCCAATTGGCCGTCCCGACCGGCCCCAAAGAAATCTTCATCTTGATCTGGGAGCGCGGCGCCGGAGAGACGCAAGCCTCCGGGTCATCCTCCTGTGCCGCCGCCAGCGCGGCGGTTCGCCTGGGGCTGGTGAAGAGTCCGGTCACGGTCAAGATGCCGGGCGGCACGTTGAATATCGAAGTGGCGAAGGACTTTTCCCTCACGATGAAGGGGCCGGTGGCCGAAGTCGCGCGCGGCACGCTGAGCCCGTCGTTCCTCCGCACGCTTCGCTGAGCACGCGGTTAGCAATCAGCCGTCAGCGCTCAGCTTTGGAATCTCAAACCGAGTTGCCCGCCTCATCTTCTCACCGTAGTATGATGAGGCAAAGGCCCAATCAGATCGGCACTGAAGCTGACTGCTGAAAGCTGACCGCTCTATGCCTGCTGCGACTGATCTCCAGTCTAAACTCGATCACCTGCCCGATCATCCGGGCGTGTACCTTTTTAAAGACCAGTCCGGTGAGTTGCTCTATGTCGGCAAAGCCGCCTCGCTGGCCGACCGTGTCCGCTCCTACTTTCAGCGCGGCGCCGACCATTCTCCCAAAACGGCCTTGCTCGTCGGCCAGATTGCCGATCTCGAAACCATTGTCACCCGCTCGGAACTTGAAGCCCTCATCCTCGAAAGCAATCTCATCAAGCGCCACCGGCCGCGCTTCAATGTCGTGCTGCGAGACGACAAGCAGTATCCCTATCTCCGTCTGCCGATCAAAGACCGTTTCCCGCGGCTCTCCATCGTCCGCCGGGTTCAAAAAGACGGCGCCCTCTACTACGGTCCCTATACGCCGGCCGGCGCGCTCCGCGAGACCCTGAAGGTCATTAAGAAATCCTTCCCGCTCGCCACCTGCACCATCGAGATCGACGGAACCGCCGAACGGGCCTGCCTGGAATTTGAAATCAAGCGCTGCATGGCGCCCTGCACGGGGAACCAATCGCAGGAGGACTATCTCAAGATCGTCGGCCAGGTCCGCCAGTTCCTAGAAGGCCGCGACCATGAACTGTTGGACGATCTCCGCGCGCAGATGGAAGCGGCCGCCGAGCGGGAGGAGTTTGAAGAAGCAGCCCGGCTGCGCGACCGGCTCTTCAAAATCGAGCGCACACTGGAGAAGCAGCGTATTACGCAAACGACGGCGACCGACCAGGATGTGATCGGCCTCGCGCGGCAAGGCACCGCTGTGGATCTGCAACTGCTGTTTGTCCGCGGCGGGCTGCTCATCGGACGGAAGGATTTCTTCTGGCCGCAATCAGCCGACGTCAGCGATGAAGATCTGGTCCGGTCGGCCATTGAGCAGTTTTACAACAAAGACGGCCAGCCGCCCAAAGAACTGCTGGTGCCCACCGCGCTCGCCGACGCGGAGCTCATCGAACAATGGCTGAGCGACAAACGGGGCTCAAGCGTGAAGGTCCTCGCCCCGGAGCGCGGAACGAAGCACCAACTGGTTCTGCTGGCCGAAGAAAATGCCGCGGCCTCGGCGGCCAACCACCTGCGCGATGAAGCGCTCGACCGGCAGGCTGTCGAAGACCTCAAACGGCTGCTGCATCTAGAGAAAGCGCCCCGGCGCATCGAGGGGTTCGACATCTCCAATACGATGGGCAATCAGTCGGTCGCCTCCATGGTCGTATGGGAAGACGGCCAGATGAAAAAGGCGGATTATCGTCGCTTCAAAATCCAGACGGTCATCGGCGCCAACGATTTTGCGAGCATGCAGGAAGTGGTCGCCCGGCGATATGGAGACTCGGAACATCTCGCACGACCGGACCTGATCCTGATTGACGGCGGCTTAGGACAATTGTCCGCCGCCATGGAAGGACTGAAGCAGGTCGGCCATCGCGATCAGGCCATCATGGGCCTGGCCAAAGCCCGCGGCGAAAAGGACGAGCGCATCTTTCTTCCCGGCCGTAAGAATCCTATCTTACTGAGGCCGAATGCCCCCGCCACCCATCTCGTCCAACGCATCAGGGACGAAGCCCACCGGTTCGCCATCACCTATCATCGCAAGCTGCGCGGCAAAGCCTTCACCGCGTCCAAGCTGGATCAGATCATCGGGATCGGGGAGATCACGCGCACCAAGCTGCTCAAGCAGTTTGGCAGTATCGACTCATTGGCGGCTGCGAGCGATGCCGATCTTGTTGAGGCAGGTCTCGACATCACGACCATTGCAGCGCTTCGCAAGGAATTCGCCTGAGGCCGGATCCGGGCTCAGAAAATAAATTTGAAGCTGAATGTCCCGAGATGGACAAAGGCGTGATAGGTGCCGTTCACGGTGGGGTTCACGTTCCCCGCCACCGTGCGCGGCTCATAGAACCATTCCTGGTAGGCCACGTCAAACCCAATGGCCTTCGGCCAGAAAGCGGATTCGCCTCCACAGGGAATCACTCCCAGAAACTGCCCCCCCTGCTTGCACAGAAAACCGGCACCCAGTGAAAGCGTGTTGGACGACAAAGAAATAGTCGCCGGATTGAAAGTCAGATCCGGCACTGGATTTTCGGTTCTGGTATAGCCGGCCCGGGCCGCCACATCCCAATGCGGCAACCAAGCCGGATTAAGCCACTTATACTCGGTCCCCACGGCGACTACCTGCACGGTTTTCCAGTCTCTCGCCTGTGGCAACGTCGTACCGTTCGAGAGATAGATATTCAGATCCTTATGTGACTTCCAGGCGACAAAATCCACATCGAGTTCAAGCTTCCATTCCCGTTCCGGGGTGCGCACGGGCCAAAGCGCCACCGCCGCGGTGTAGATCGGCGGGAGAGCCAGACTCGTTGAAGCCTCCGCAACCTTGGCTCCATTGATCAGCAAACCTCCCTGCAACGGCAACACAGCCTGGCTGCGATAGACCATCCCGATCGAAGCCAGCGGCTTCCCGTCGCTGTTTCTGACCGGAGTATATAGCAGACTGGCGTTCATGCCCACGCCAGTCCCCTTCCCGCTCAATTCCACCGAAGCGCCGGCAGGGATACCACCCAGACCGGACCCGACCTGTTGCTGCTCCGCCTGACCTTCCCCCAGGAAACCGGCAAAGGTGTAAATGTCGACGCCGAGACCGATCGACAGATCGTCCGTCACCTTGTAGGCAACGGTCGGCTTAATGCCGAGGAGAGGAAGAGTCGCGGCTGTTGCTGCGGTATTGAAAGGCCCATCGACGGGATACCGCGTATTCAGGCCGAAGGGAGACGTCAATCCGAGTCCGACCGTCACCCGGGAGAGACTGGTCAACCCGAGGGCTCCCAGGTTGGCGCTTAAATACGTATGACTCGGAGGAGGAAACACGGCACTGCCGCCAAAATCACCCCGTGTATCCACCCCGGATGGAGATTTGTGTTTGATCGACCCGCCCAACAGGGTAGTTCCAAAAATCGCCTGAACTCCCTTAACCTGGGCGAGACCTGCGGGATTATAATGAATAGCCGACGCATCATCAGCCTGCGCAACAAAGGCATTGCCCTGGCCCGCAGCGTTCGCTCCTTGAGGCTGAAACCGAAGAGCCTGGGCTGATGCAAGTGTTGGAGGCATCAGCCAGATCAGGACTGCCACCAAGCACCTGACTAACGACTTTCCCCTAATCGGCGTGAAGACCAAAACACCTCCCTCACTATCCTGATGTCAAGCACGAGGCCTAACCGATTCGCATATTTGAGCTTATTGGCTGTAGTGTAAATAGGCCCATACGGATCTACTTTATGGAGTCAAATGGACATATCTCGCTTTGCCATAACTTTCTGTGCTAGATTTTCAGCCCTGCCCCACCTGTCAGGAGGCATATATGACTCACGAACCGCAGAAGCGCCCCTTTCCAAAACACCTGTTCGAACAGCTCTCGAAGACAGAGTGCCAGCATTTTATCGAAGCACTGCACTACACAGCAGAAGCCGAGAGCCCAGAAGACGTCAAAGACGCACTGTCTCGCTTCCAGAATCTCTTCTCGTTTACTCGCGTAATCGGCGGTCTGGCCCGGCTAAGTCCGAAAGGCTCCTTCGAAGGGTTTACCAATGTCATCAATGTGAGCTATCCGGAAGAGTGGCTCCGTTTGTATTGGCAAGAAGGGTACTTTGAAGTCGATCCTGTTTTCCAAACCGCATTGCAGAAGCCTGGCACACAACACTGGCAATCCACGTACAAAGAAGCTTCATCAGACAAGCAAAAGGAATTCATGGCCGCCGCCAAGGAATTCGGGCTGGGCGATGGCATTACAACAGGATCTGCCGATCCTGCCTGCAGGGTCGCGACATTCTGCTCATTCGCTTCCTCCGATAACGTCGATGCCAAGCACTACGTGCCCCTCGTCGAATATTTTGGTTATCATATCCACCTGGCGCTGCTGCGCACCGCTCCCAAGAACCCCCAGTCAACGGATCACTGCGTGAAGCAGCTCACCCTGCGCGAGATGAATATCCTCAATTGGGTCAAAAATGGCAAAACGAACGGTGAGATCGCCCAAATAATGGGGATTACCGAACGCACGATACGCTTCCATGTCGAAAGTATCTTTTCTAAACTCGATGTGACGTCCCGATCTCAAGCCGTAGCCACGGCCATGGAGCACGGCCTACCAAACGTCGTGTAGGGAACTCCTCCTGAACTTACCGTTTAACCTATGCAGCGATCGATCCGGATCCTGCTAGCTGCTGGACAGTCGCAGCACCAACCATTCCGGACACATCCGATTTCTCCGCCATAATCAGGGCTGAATCCCTCCCGGACACCACTGCACCACAGGTGGTTTCGATCGTGGATATCCAACGCAGAAAATCAGGCCTCTTTTCCGCATTCCGCTCGTCAAAACGACACATGTCATAGAAGGCTGCCACGGCACTCGCTCCAGCCGGGGGCAACTGGACAACCGGCCCGATCGGTTCGCAAGGGAACCCAAACATCCGCAGCGCCCGGAGAAACCGATGTTCGACTTCGAGATAGTAATACCGCACCTCATTTTCGACCGCCCATTGGTAGATTCCCTTCAGAACCGCCAACATGATGCGCGTCGAAAGTTTTGGATCGCGAATATCAGGATTCACGGTCAACCTGGTTATTTCAGCCGTGTCTCGTTCCTTTCTGATAGTGTAGTCAGGGGGAAGCAATGCCCCGAACTCACTTTCCAGCATGAACCGACCGGATGACGGAATAAGTCGAGCCATCCCCAGCACCGTTCCGTCAGGATGCAACAAACCGACGGTTGATCCCCACAGATCATATATATCGACCTCTTCACGGTCCGCAGAAGCAGGCACCCATTTCAGCGACTCCGCAAACACTTTGTGCCTCAGTTGATAAGACTTCTTGAGCTCCTCCCCGCGCAACGTCTTCACTAAGAACTCATCTTCCCGAAACGCAATATCTCGCACTTCGCTCATCTCCGACCTCCCTGTTGGTATGGGAACTGGCCCGACCGGATCCGCAAGATCCGTATCACGAGCGATGAAATCTCAGAATTCAGGCATTTCGTCACCTGGCGGATCCGCCAGGTGACGAATAGGCTTGTCTTCGCGTACTACTCTCCACTTAGTTGGGATATGCATCAGACAAGGATTCAAGACCTTGTGCCGAGCTGGTTGAACGGAGAGGAGGAATGACATAGTGAATGAAGGAAAGAGACTCCACATCATCGATGGGTTTCGGCAATCTCCGCCCCTCGCCCGTCGTCATCAATTTGGACAAGGGGAAGGCCTGAGGCGCAGCGGCGAGAGCCATCGCTTTCCGAAGATCACCCCGCCGGCCGGAGGCCAGCTGACGGTCGCGCTCAAAGCCACAGAAAAACGCTTGAGCAGTTTGTTGGAAGATCGAAGCCGCATCAGCCGAGACCTCCACGACTCAGTCTTGCAGTCGCTCTACGCCATCGGGCTCAGCCTGGAAACCTCTCACCGCACCACTACTTCTCCCCAACCAGGGGCCGATCGCGCCTACAGCCATGCCGTGGATCAGCTCAACCGCTTGATTCACGAAGTGCGCGGCATCATCAAGGGGCTTGCGGATGGATCAGTGCAGGATATGGATCTGTCTGAGGAACTCAGACAGTTGGCCGGCAGTTACGAGCAACTCGGCAGCATCACAATCACGCTCAGCCTGCAGCCTTCGGCACTCGACATACTGACCCGGGAGGAAGAGCAGGAAATTCTGAACATTGTGCGAGAGGCCTTGAGCAATTGCATCCGCCATGCGCAGGCGACTCACGCCGAGGTGTCGATCAGGACGCACGGCAATCGAGTGCGCATTAGTATTTGCGACGACGGGAAGGGATTTGTCGAAACCGGTCCGCACCCCAAGGGGTATGGCTTGATGAATATGGAAGCGCGGGCCAAGAAACTCGGCGGCAGCTTGGTGCTCCGCTCGAAGCCCGGTCAGGGCACTCGCATTACCGCGGAATTTTTACTGGAACCGATTTTAGCGCCTGTATGAAGTCTGCACGCACCACGCTCCTCATCGTCGATGACCATGAAGTCGTCCGGCAGGGTCTCCGGACACTCCTGAACCTTGAGCCGGATTTCCGTGTCA
>LNFM01010033.1_pt1 | contig 13511 bp, 12 predicted proteins | sample 596031 | NCBI WGS metagenome assembly LNFM01 (sample SAMN04254537, study PRJNA301005) | activated carbon metagenome | isolation source: dual media filters at the Ann Arbor, Michigan drinking water treatment plant | place: USA: Ann Arbor
TGATCACGGAGCTCGAACCCGAGACGACACCGCCCGCCCCGTTGGAAACGACACTGCCATTGCTGTCGGTATTCCAGACCGTGTACTGGTCCGTGCCTGCGATACGGAGAGCCACCTGATATCCGCTCGCCGTTTTCTCCGCCCCGAGATAGCTCCACGGATACTGCCCGACCGCGACCGCCTTGCCGCCATACTGGAACAGCGGTCCACTGCTGCCGCCGACGGGGTAAAAATGGAAATTGCTTCCCACCTGCACCAGGCTGGTTGAACCGAATGATTCGATCACGGTCTTCGGTGCCGGAGCGCTGCCAATGATCCCGTCACCGTTCAGGTCCTGCTGGAAACTGGACTCAAGCGATTTGATCACGGAGCTCGAACCCGAGACGACACCGCCCGCCCCGTTGGATACCACATTGCCACTGCTGTCGGTGTTCCAGATCGTGTACTGATCCGTGCCTGCGATGCGAAGTGCGACTTGATATCCGCTGGCCGTCTTCTCCGCCCCGAGGTAGCTCCACGGAAACTGTCCAACCACGACCGCCGAGCCGCCGTATTTGAACTGCGGGCCGGTGCTGCCACCGGTGGGGTAGAAGTAAAAGTTGTTCCCCGCCTGCACCAGGCTGGTTGAACCGAATGATTCGATCACGGTCTTCGGTGCCGGAGCGCTGCCGATCATCCCGTCGCCGTTCAGATCCTGCTGGAAACTGGACTCAAGCGATCTGATCACGGAGCTCGAACCCGAGACGACACCGCCCGCCCCGTTGGAAACGACGTTGCCACTGCTGTCGGTGTTCCAGATCGTATATTGATCCGTGCCTACGATACGGAGTGCGACTTGATATCCGCTCGCCGTTTTCTCCGCCCCGAGATAGCTCCAAGGAAACTGTCCGGCCGCGACCGCCGAGCCGCCGTATTTGAACTGCGGGCCTGTGCTGCTGCCAACGGGGTAAAAATAGAAGTTGTTTCCCACCTGCACCAGTCTGGTCGAACCGAACGACTCGATCACAGTCTCACCTGCGGCGAGCGCGGCTGGCGAAGCCAACACGACGGGCGAGAGCGCGATCGTCAAGGCGAATGCTTTGACGAACCGAGCGTTGGCAGCGTGAAGCGAAGATATAAAAACGGAGTGCACGTGTCTTACTCCCAACCAATCAAGAACTGTTGCATTCCAAAATCAAACGCTGTTGCGATCGTGCGGCGAGAGCAAGGCAACAGTCGCGAACGATTGCTCATGGTCGATTTGTCGCAGCGTCATTGCTGATGTCGGCCGCGGGGCCGGCTCCGCCCTCCTGGCCATCCGCTCCCAACGATACGATCTCGTAGGGGCCGCGCTCGCCAGGCGAGCGGTAAAGATAGGTATGTCCCCACGGATCGTTCGGCACCGCGCCGGTCTTGAGATACGGTCCGTTCCAGACTGCCGCATTGCCCGGTCTCTGCGCCAAGGCCGAAAGGCCCTCGCTGCCGGTCGGATAGCGGCCGACGTCGAGATAGAACAGATCAAGCGAGCTCGAAAAGCTATCGATCTGGAGTTTGGCCGCCTTGACTTTGGAATCCCCGAGATAACTGAGCACGCGGGGACCAACCAAGCCCATGATCAACCCGATGATCGCGATTACGACGAGCATCTCGACAAGGGTAAATCCTGCCTCGGCCGGTCGCACGACACGGCGACCTCTGGTCGCCACATGCAGCTGCATCTGTCCTCTCCCCTACCAAACCATTGTCCAAATCCGCATGACCGTCAGTTAGCGCGCAGACGTCACGCGCAGCACTTCGGGGGGTGCGGTCATTCCCAGCCGGCATTTCTGCACGGCATCGTCCAACATCGTCGTCATGCCGGCGCGTATGGCGGCGCCATCGATCAGCGAGGCATCGACTTCCGCGCCGACCAAAGGCCTGACCTCATCGGTCAGTTCCAGCAACTCAAAAATTCCGGCGCGTCCGCGATAGCCGGTGCCGCCGCAGCGTTCGCAACTGCCCGGGCGATAGATCGTTTCGCCGGGCGCAAAGCCCAGGACCCGATAACGCGGGTCCGCGACCATATCCGGTTCGGTCAGCTCATGCGTGCTCTTGCAGCCGTCACAGAGGATGCGGACCAGCCGCTGGGCAACGACGCCGCGCAACGTCGATCGCAGCAGAAATCCCTCGACGCCGAGATCCAGGAGGCGCGGCACCGCCGCCGCCGCGGTCTCGGTGTGAAGCGTTGACAGCACCAGATGGCCGGTCAACGCGGCGTGAATAGCGATGCTTGCCGTTTCGCTGTCACGGATTTCGCCGACCATGATGACATCGGGGTCCTGGCGCACGAACGCGCGCATCGCCGTGGCGAAGGTCAGCCCGATCGCCGGCTTGGCCTGCGACTGGTTGACGCCCGGAATTTCGTATTCGACGGGATCCTCGATGGTAAGGATCTTTCGCGTTGGCTCGTTCAGGATCGACAGCATTGTCGCGAGCGTTGTGGTCTTTCCGCTTCCGGTCGGGCCGGTGATCAGGATCAACCCATGAGGCAGCGCCAGCAGACGGCGCAGCGTGGCCTCGTCGCGGCCCAACAACCCGATCTTGCCCAGATCGAGCAAGCCGCGATCACGAGGCAGCAGGCGGATGACAACGCTCTCGCCGTGCTGTGTCGGCATGGTGGCGATGCGGATATCGATCTCCGTCCTTCCGACCCGCGCTCGCGCCGCGCCGTCCTGAGGCAACCGTCGTTCTGCGATGTTAAGGCCGGCCAGGATCTTGATGCGCGAAACCACGGCCTGCGGCGGCGCGTCGCCTGGGAACGGTACGGCGCGCAGGATCCCGTCAACCCGCATGCGCACGACGAGTCCGGTACGGAATGGCTCGATGTGGATGTCGCTCGCTCGCAACTCCATGGCGCGCTCGAGCACATCGCTGACGGCCCGAACCACGGGAGCGCCACTCGCCAGATCGCGCAGGCTGTCGATGTCGTCGTCGCCGGTGCGGTGTTCCGGTTCATCGACGACAGCTCCCGTCGAGCGTTCGTCCAGTCGCGTTTCGAGCACGGTTGCGATGTCGTCAAACGATGCAACGGCGATCATGACAGGACGGCCGCAGACGATCTCCGCTGCCCTGATTGCGGCGCCGTCGGCCGGGTCCGACACCGCCAGGCCAAAGCCACCGTCCCCCGCGCGAAAGGGGAAAACCGAAGATTCACGCAAGAATCGCGGCGAGAATTGCTCGGTCGCGCCGACGGCATTCATCAAGTCCTGGAGGCCCAGGCGCGGCAACCGCCAGAAGCCCGCTACCTCATCCGCGAAGATCCCGGACGGCAGATCCGACTTTTCCCATAACTCCCGAAGCCCGTGTCCGGACGCCGCATCCATGGCGTTGACGCCGCGCAATTTTACTCGCGCGGCATCCGGTATCCGATCGAGCAAATACAGGCGAAACTGCTCGGCCGCGTGCCGCGAGGTCACAAGCGTAGCGGCCTCCGCTGCCGGTGATCTGGTATGTCGAGGAAAAGGCTTCGACATGTTGCTAATGTGCTCCGCTTCTATCGCGTCAAACTGTCTGCAAAAAATACAATCCACAGTGCCGGACACAGGAACGCGCCGAACGGTATCCTCGTCGTCCGCATCACAGCCTGGCCACGCAAGCGTGCCAGCATCACCGTCACCAACGCAGCGGTTGTCGCGAGGCCGAAACACAGAGGTACCGCCTCAAGCGGAAGCCATGCTCCGATTGCGGCGGCCAGTTTCACGTCACCCAACCCAAGGCCCTCGGTATTCCTGATCCAGCCGTAACCGATACGAAACAGCGCCAGCGTGCCTGCGACGATGCCGGCGCGCGCGACTGCCTGGACGGTGGCTGCCCACGGCTCCGTTGCATCCAGCAGCAGCGGCGCGGCAAGAATGCCGCAGACCAGGGCACCAAACGTAATCAGATCCGGCAGGAGAAACGTTCTCGCGTCTACGTCCGCTCCGGCGATCATCAAGGTCCCGAGCACGGTCGAAGCAACGGCTATCGGCCACGGCAACGACAGCGCAGAGACCAGGGCAATGACGCAGGCCCCGCCGATCAGTATCGCCGGGCTCGGACGGAGATCGACCTCCAATCCAACGGCCTCTCCTGCTTCAACCTCGATCGTCACTTCATCACCCTGTTGCCGTCGACGACGCTGCGGCCACCACGCATCGATTGCAGCCGGTCCCGGAATTCCTCGGTGACCGCGCTGGCTTCGACGCTGTTCCGGATCAGCTGCGTCCTGATGAAGATGATGATCTCGGACCGCGTCTTGGTGCTTGAGGTGTTTCCGAACACGTCACCGAGAAACTTGATCTCGCGAAGTCCCGGTATGCCCGATTGCGTCTTCTGATTACGCTCGCTGATCAGGCCTGCAAGCAGCACCGTTTGACCGCTGGTCACCGAGACGGTGGAGTGGACGCGACGCTGGGCGATGGTCGGCGTCAACGTCTGCTGATCGCCATTCACGATGTTGGAGATTTCCTGATCGACTTCGAGCTGAACCGATCCATTGGCATGCACGCGAGGCAGCACTTTCAGGATGACGCCGGTATTCCGCATCGTGATCGTATTGACGATCGGCGTGGATGCATTGGTAAGAACCGCGGCCGAACTGGTCGTGATCGGTACTTCGTCGCCCACCTGCAGCAGGGCCGGCTGATTGTCGAGCGCAACGATCGATGGTGACGACAGCACCTTGACCTCCGTTACGTTGGACAAGGCGTTGAGGATCAGGCGCGGCTGGGCTTCCGATCCGAGCAGCAGATTCAGGCCGGGAGCCACGCGCTGAAGCAGCGCCGCCTGTGCCACTTCCTGGCCAGCGCTCAGCAGACTGACCGAGCCCTTGTCCTTGCCGAGGCCGACATCCTTGCTCTTGAGGTAAGCCTGAACGCCGAACTGGAGTTCGTCCGTCAGCGTGACTTCCGCGACCGTCGCATCGATCGCAACCTGCATCAGCGGGCGGTCAATGTCGCGAAGCGCGCGTTCGACGACCCGAAAATCCTCCTGGTTGGAATAGACCACGATCGAGTTGTTGGCCGCATCCGCGGTAATTCGCAGGTTCTGGAACGTTCCGCGCGGAATGTTCCCGGACGAACCGCCGGAAGCGTCCACTTCGCCGTTCTTGCGATTTGCGAACGACTCAAAGGCAGCCGCGATCGTACCGGTGCCACGGCTGTCGGAGTTGGTGCTTGCATTTGTCAGCCCATTTGCGTTCGACCCGCTTCCATTCATCGAGCCGCGATCAAGAGCATCCATGCGGGCCTGCGCACTTTCGACCCCCGGCGCGAGTTGCTTCGTCGCAGAATCGCCAGATCCTCTTTGCGCGAAGATGTCGTTGAGTATTTTCGCGATCTCCGTTGCCTTGCCGTTTTTCAGACGAAAAGTTCTAAGCGTTGTCCCCGTCGTATCTGACCTGTCGAGACGACGGACCCACTGCGTGGTCTGGGCCAGCAGCTTCGGATTTTTTGTTACGACCATCACTGCATTCATGCGCGAGATCGGCTGGAAGCGGATCACGCCCTGCCCCAATCCGCCGTCGCTCGTCTCAAATACCCGCTCAAGCTCTCCGATCATTGTCTCCGGCGAAGTCGATTTCAGCGGGTAGACGCCCACCGACTGGTTCTGCAGCCATTCCACGTCGAAGGTCGAGACCACGTCGAGTGCTGCCTGACGTTCTGCGGTTGTGCCCTGGACCAGCAGCAGGTTTCGGGACTGAACGACACGAATGGCACCCGGACGTGACAGGAAGCTCTCGGCCGTCTTTGCCACCGTCGAAGCCGAGGTGTAGCGCAGCGGCACCAACGAAACGCCGAAGCCCGGCTCCCCCGCCCCAACGCTGAGCGCGCCGGCACCGGCCTCGGGCATTGGGACGACCTTCACCAAATCGCCGGAGCGCACAATCGCCGCATTTGACATCCGCAAGACGCTCTCGAACGCCGGCAGCACGTCCTTGCGAGCGATCGGACCGGCCGACGCCAGTGTTACATTGCCCTGGACACGTGGATCGACGACGTAGTTGAGCTGGAGAATGTCTCCGAGCAGGGTCTTGGCGACCGTCTGCACATCGGCGCCCTCGAAATTCATCTCGACGCCTTCGCCCTTCATAAAGGCGGCCGGCTGCAGCGAGGCGGACCGCATTTCCGGGTCACGGTCGCGCGGCCGTTCTGGCGTCACGTCCGAGCCGGGAAACAAGAAAGGCTGGCCAGACTCGCTCGTTCTGGCGGCCCTGCCGGGATTTTCGGTATTTCCCTCGGTGGCGGCAGGAAAACGCGGGCTAAAATCAGCGCGGCGAACGGAGGAGTCGACCCCATCAATCGGTGTGCCCGCCATCGAAGCTATGTTCGACGCTCCACAACCGGATAGAACAAGCAAGCTCGAAATTGCAAAGCAAGCCCTTGCAAGTCCAACCAGGCCCCACCCATGCGATTTATCCACAATTATCTCCCCGCTGTGGCTCCCCATGACCACATTTACGGCGACCGCCCCCTACCCCTTAGTCAGGTAGTCAAATAATCCAATCGGGGGGCGAGCCACCAAGCTGCTTTCATTTACAACTGTGGGCATTCTGCGAACATTGTGCGGCCGACACCGCAATCTATGCGGCAAACCCACGACCATTTTGGACAAGATCAATTTTTTAGTGCGAGATACAATCCATGCAACCAGTATGAAGGCGAATCAGTCTCTGCTCCGTCCGCGCTGCTGAACGAGTTGTGGTGCACCGGAAGGCGTAGGGGGTTGCTGCATCTGCGAATTTCCCGGCGCCGCTCCTCCGTTCACTCCTGATGCCCCGCGCTCCTCGTTGAAGAGCCTGTAGGTAGCGAAGCGGCCGTCCTGTGACGCCAACACCACCTTGCGCCCATCGATTTGCGCGACCTTCCAACCGTCGATCTCGTCGCCCATCTGCGCACGCAACAATCTCTTGTCTGCGCCGGCACGGACGACGGCGCGAGCGGTCTGGCCGTCCATCACCACACCCAGAAGAACTACGGTGGGCGGCGAGGACGGCAGTGCGGCCGGCGCAGGCGCTTGTACGTCCGACGGGGGCGCGGGAGGAGGGCGGCGGCTCGGCGAAAACAGCGGGCGGTCAAGCGTGGCCGAGAACTGGTCCAGGGGCTGCGCCGCAAGCGGATTGGCGAGGGTCGCGGCCGACCGCCCCTGCTCGTCGGCCCTCGCAGCGGCACTGCATGCCAAGGCTGACAAGAGGAGGATGAAAGCCGCTCGCGGTCGAAAATATCTCACGACGCACCTCTTCGCCAAAGTGCGCGCAGGCTAAGAGTGGTCCGCAAGATCGGATCTTCGACAGATCCCCCTGCTGTTGCGTTGATTGGCTGCACCGCCATCGTATCCACGAAGACGTACGGCGTTCCGCTTTCAAGTTGATACAGCACCGCGCGCAACGCCTGCAGGTTCATGTCAAGCGTAGCCTGAACCCGTACCGTATCAGGCGCGTCGTCTCGCTTTGCAGCTTCGCCACCGGATGAAACAAGGGTAGCACGTTGATCGCCGGCCAATTGCCCAAGATATGATTGCAACTGCGCGCTGGCGAGGCCCGGGGTCGATGCATCTAGGAATGCGGCAGGCGGCGCTGCGGTCGGCCGGCTCGTGTTTGCCCGCAGCCTGGCCTCGAGGCGCGAGAGCATCTCGCGACGTTCAAAACTCTCCCGCGCGGCGTCGGCGCGCACCTGGAGCGACATCCCCATCACGGACACCGACACCAGAAGCAGCAGAACGAGCACCGCGACCGAAATTGCCTGCTCACGATCGAGCTTGGGCATGTCTCAATCCTCCCCGATCTTGATCTGCGGCTCGACGCGCGCCTCGATGGAGAACCTGAAGCGCTTGCCGTCCGGCCCCCGCGCTGTCGGAGCAAAGAAACGTACATCGGTCATATGCCTGGATTTCTCGAGCGGCGCGAGCAATCCCGGAGCATCGTCGGCCAGTCCCACAATCCGCAGGTTTTCCTTTTCCAGGCGAATTTCAGTGACATAGGCGGAATCGGGCAGAGCCCGGGACAACGCCTCCATCACAATCACGCTTGATGTGGACATCTCCTTTGAGACCCACGCCCGTTCTGCCGGCGGCATCGATGTCATGGAGGATGCCGTACGCCCGGTTTGGACCTGTCGCTGCAGGGCCTTGGAGCGGGCGGCCATCCCCTCGCTCTCATCTCGAATAGAGGCTGCCGACGCGAACGCCCACAAGCTCAAGACGACACTCGCCGCAACCGAGGCAGCAATTCCGACGCCAATTTTCCGGGCGACGCCGCCAACATTGTCACGCGACGTATCTGCGAGCCGCGACCACAATGTGACCGAACCGGCGACCTCGTCGACGGCTTCGCCGTCCGGGTCACGCGCGACGACCCGATCGACCGACAAACCTAGCGCGGCCAGATCTTGCCGCGCCGTATCGACGTCGCTACGCGCCGCCATCACAATTCGCACCTCGACTCCCGCTGCATCCGCTGCGCCCGCTTCGGCCGCAAACCCGTACACGACGTCGTTGGCCGGCCAGGGCGACAGGCGCTCGATCTGGTTGCGAATGACTCCGGCCAGAAATTTTTGCGCCTGCGCCGGCACAGTGATCCGGCGGACGAAAACCTTGTCGGCTGGAAATTCGAGAACGACAAAATTGTTCTGAGCCGCGCGCTGCACGTCTGCCGAAACTTCCGCTCCGGGAGTCAGGGTCGCAAGAATATTTCCGGCCTGAGCGTCCCGCAGCATCGCATCCCGGGTCGTCTCGGCTCGCCGAACCACGAGCTGATCGTTCTCGCGCGTGACAATCAACGAACGACGTTCGCGCCCGCTTTCAAGCCAGGACAAATACAGCGTCGCAAGGATTTCGATCCATTTTTTCCAGATAGCGCCGATGCGCATGACTGAGCCTTTGTGCTTTCGGAGGGCCCGCTAAAGGAGCCTTGGGTCTGGCACCGGGGTCCAGACGAGTACGCGATAAGGTAGGCTATCCTGAGGCAGGACGACGATCACCGACCGAGCGGCAACGGCATAGCTGTTTGCAAGTTCGGCCACGAGTTCTACCGACGTGACGCGCACCGGCTTGACTGCCAGAAATCGTCGCGCCGGCTCGATCAGTACCATCAGCCGGTCAACATCCGCGGGAGAACTCCGGCGCGCCTTGACGAACGCGTCGGCCTGACCTTTCGCGACCCCAGGAAGTGCCGCGATGACGCCCGGTGGCGCTGTGAGCGGATTTATCGTTTCGCCGCCGAATACAGTCGCAAGCGGCGCAATGGCGGCCACCCACTCCGGTCGCATTCCGCGAATGAGCTGGAGCTGCCGCAAGTCGGAAAATGGCTGCGCCATTTCTGGTGTCGACGGCGGCACCGCCCCCGGCGTCGCAGCGGCGCCACTGGCCGGGCGAAGGTCGCTAGTCGGTCGAGTTGCATTGCCGGGATAGCGTCGTTCAATGATACGCTGAGCGACATCCTTTGCCGCCGGCTCCGAAGCGCCGACCGAGCGCAACATCGCCGCGAGCACTTCGGCGGGCGCCTTTCCAACGTCGATGCGGCCGCCCTCATCCCTGAGACGCGCGCGGACCGAACCGGTGGCAAGGATGACCTTCTCCTCCATATCCAGAAGCGGCGCATCGCCCAGCGTGTTGACGATACCGGCAGCCGTCTCAAGCCCCGCCGACAGCAGCGCGTCGCCCTGCACGCGGTTGCGCTCGACCGCCATGACGCCCGTGAACCCGCGGAAAGTGACCGACGCCGACATCGCAAGTGCCGACAGCAGCGCGATCGACCACAGCACGGTCACCAAAATCACTCCGCTGCGCGGATCGCTTCGCTTCATCGCACCTGCCTTTTCGGCTCGGGCGCGTTGCTCTGGTTGCTCTGTGTCGAAGTCGCGACGGACAACAGGCAATCGACCACCGCGTCCGCTTGCCCGCAGGCCGCCGGAGCATTGGCGCGGATAACGAAATCGGCTTCGCCGACCGGATTGGCGCCCGTGGCCCGGTCCCGCAGATTTAGCCGGACGTATTGCGGCAACGCTTTTTCGCCAGCCCAACTCGCGGACCATGCGAGGGCGCCATCCTTCGCGAAGCGCCCGAAGACGAATGAAATATCCAGCTTGCCCTCGATCAGGACGACCGGATCTTTCGGCGCCACATCCTCGAAGCGCGCGCGCGGTCCAGGCCAGGTCGCCCGACGCCTGACCAGACGGCTGATTTCACCGTCCTGCTCCACTGCCAAACTGATCAGATCGTCGTCGAGCGACCCCGATGCAGCCCGACCGGCGCCAACAAAGACGATGCTGGCCGGCTCGCCAGCGAAGGCTGCGCTGGCCACACCCACCTCTGTCTTTTGCGATACGAAACGGGCCGAGCTGAAATCGCCCGCCAAACGCTCGACTGCGAGCATCAGGCGCTCGGCCTCGGTTACACCCCGCGTTCCGCGGTCGAAGAAGAGCGCAACATTGTGGATCAGTGCGGCGCTGGCCGTGATGATAACGGAGGCGATCGCAAGCGCCGCGAGAACTTCGATCAGGGTGAAGCCATCACATCCGACGCGCGTTCGGTTCCGCTGCACTCTCATCGCCCTTGCGCCCTGCGGAGCCGTATCGTTTCCGCGGTAATGACCTGATCCGAGCCCCATGCCACGCTTGCCATTACGCGAACAGCCTGCCAGTTCGGCCGGTCGGCAGAGCGCGGGGCGGCGGCGACACTTGGCGCGGCGGCGGCAATTGGCTCGGATGCGACACGCCAGCGCAATCCGGCTGTTTCGCCGTCCCGCGAGACGTTGGCCAGGCCGGAGCGATCGAAGGGAGCATCGAGCAGAGAGCGCAGCAGAACTTGCGCGGCGATGCGGCCGTCGGCATCGGCCATGATGCGGCGCGCCTGAGCAAGGTGCGGACCAAGCACCCCTGCAAAAGCGAGAATCACCGCCAGCGATACCAGGGCCTCAAGAAGGCTGAAACCCGCCTGCCCGCCGCCGTCACGGCGTGATCGCGACGCCCCCGGTGTACCAATTGACGCGAATTTCATATTCCGCATTCTCTCGTGATAATTTCAGTACCGCTCCGGTCGAGGCTCCGTCCGGAGTGAAACGAACGACGGCCTGGCGCCCGGACCACAACGCGTCGATGCCCAGGATGTCGACCGCAACGTCGCGCGGAATGGCGAGGACATTGCCACCGTCACCGATCAGAACACGACGTTCGCCGTCGAGAGACACCTGGCGGTCCCGCCCGGTCAGAACGGCACCGAGACGCTCGCGCCGAATCAGTGCGGCGGTTTCGAGCGTGAGAGCCTTCAGCCCGCCTCGCCCGGTGCCGGGCATCATCGTGACCGCAAGCGACGCGACCAAGGCAACGATCAGCATCACGGCCACGACCTCAATCAGGGTGAAGCCGGCGCGTCGATCGGTAGACCGCGTTCGTGGCACCGGCTGCAGATGCCGATCCATCCTGACGGTCCCGATCATTGTGCAAGTTCCGTGATGCCGAGGAGCGCGCTCATGATCGATACGATCAGCGTACCGATGACAATACTGACAACGACGATCGTGGCGGGTCCGATCGCGCCCATCAGCCTGTCGAGGCCAAGTCCGAGCTTGTGCTCATAGAAATGCGACGCCTGACGTACGATGGAGGCAAGATCCCCCACCTGATCCCCAACCTTCAACATTCTTACCGCGAGCGGCGGAAGAAGATTGGTTTCCGCCAGGGCGTCTGCGAAATTTCGGCCATTTCGCACCTGCTCGTGCACACGGTCCACCGCGGCAACGTACTCGGGCTCGGTCAGGACATCGCGCAGAATTTTCAGCGCGGTCGGAAGCGGCACGCCATTTTCGAGCAGAAGGCCGAGCGTCCCAACGATACGGGCGGTACGCCGGTCACCCACCGGCCCCGAAATTCCCGGAAGCCTTGCGATGGCTGCGACGATACGCGCCCGCCATTCGCGCCTGCTCAACACCAGCCAGGCGCCGACGACCAAAAACAAGCACATCCCCAAAAACAGGTCGACGTTGGCGCGCAGCCAAATGGAAGCCGCCACGATCAACGCTGCGCCCGAATTGAGACGCCCACCGAGGTCCTTGAAAACCGGTTCGAACTGCGGGACCACATAGATCAGAAAGAACAGAAGAATGACCGTGGCCGTGCCGATTAGAAACAATGGATAGCGGATCGCCGAATTGACCCGGTCGGTCATCATCTCCCGCCGCGTTCGATCCTCGACGATCGCACGCAGTACCGCCTCCAGCTTACCCGACGCCTCCCCCACCCGCACCATCGCGACATAAGCGGGATCGATGATTGAAGGATGGCGTTCCAGGGCCTCTGCGAAGCTTTCGCCTGCGGAGATCGATGCACGCAAACCATTGGCGAAACCTCCCAATGCCTTGCTGGTGTCTTCGCCGAGAGTTTGGAGCGCCGCGTCAAGTGTCAATCCGGCGCCGATCAAAAGCGCGAGTTGGCGCAGAAAAATGGAGACGTCGCGAGATCGCGGCAGCTTTCCGGCACCGCGGTGACTGCGGGTCAAAATTCCCGTCGGTGCGACCTCGGCATCAATCGGCAGGTGTCCCAGATACTCAATGCGGCGCACCACCTCCTCACGCGACGAAGCGTCGACTTCGCCGACGATGATTTCTCCAGCGTGGGTGACGGCTCGGTAGCGGAACTGTGGCATTGGACCGGTTCAGACCGAGGTTGAATCGACGACATCCTAGAGATCGTCAGCGCCCGACGTCGTCATGATGAAATTTCGCAAATTTGCGTTCCGTCATCGATGCGCGCCAATCGATTGAGATAACGGTCGGAACCGGTAGGCCGCACGAGCGGCGAAAATAGGACACATCGCGCGGCAAACCTGTGTCGGTTTAGTGCCGGAAATATGATATCCCCAAGACGGCCACCCACGTTCTTCGAGGCATCGTCACCTCGGTTGGCTGTGACTGCAACATGGCTCTGACACCTCCTGTTCGGTCGAGCGCACTCATGATTAAGGCAGAACGAAAGGATTTGTTGCGGTGCCACGCCGGTCCAGGCTTGAAAGCGTGGTATCCGCTGGTTCCGGCAAGCCATCCACGGTTAACGTCACATGCAATTGCAATGCGCCGGGCGATTGCCAAGCAACGGCGTTCCCTAGTAAACTGAGGGCAGGTGAAAACGGCTTTTGGGAGTACACGTATGTATAGGACATCCAACAGTTTTCACGCGCTGGCATTGGGATTGGTCGTGCTGGTCGGCGGTACCTTGGCGCAATCGGCAAGCGCTCAGGATGGCAAGCGCGCCGAAGAAAGCGCCCCCCGCCTCGGCGCATCGGAGGTCGCGTTCGAATGGCAGTATTCCTGCACTGGCGGGAGGGCCTGCTCCTTCAGCTGTCCCGGATCAGGCGGTGCATCCAACGTCACCAAGCTCACGCTCCAATTGGGGAGCATCCCTCTCGGCGGCGACCAAAGAGCTTTCGGCGTATTCTACCAATTTTCGACTGCGCAAATTCCGCGTGCTAACGGCTTTAGCCTCACGACCGGAATAAGCACACTTTCATGCCAGGTGAATGGCATG
>LNFM01010649.1_pt1 | contig 13511 bp, 7 predicted proteins | sample 596031 | NCBI WGS metagenome assembly LNFM01 (sample SAMN04254537, study PRJNA301005) | activated carbon metagenome | isolation source: dual media filters at the Ann Arbor, Michigan drinking water treatment plant | place: USA: Ann Arbor
GGCAAGCTGGCCGACTGCCAGGAGAAGGACCCGGCGCAGTGCGAGATCTACATCGTCGAGGGTGACTCCGCCGGTGGCAGCGCCAAGCAGGGCCGCGACCGCAAGTTCCAGGCGATCCTGCCGCTGCGCGGCAAGATCCTGAACGTCGAGCGGGCGCGCTATGAACGGCTGCTCAGCAGCGACAGCATCGTGACGCTGATCACTGCGCTGGGTACCGGCATCGGCGCAGAAGACTTCAACGCCGACAAGCTGCGCTATCACCGCATCATCATCATGACCGACGCCGACGTCGACGGCGCACACATCCGCACGCTGCTGCTGACCTTCTTCTACCGTCAGATGCCGGTGCTGGTGGAACGCGGGCACATCTACATCGCGCAGCCGCCGCTCTACAAGGTGAAGCTCGGCAAGCACGAGGAATATCTCAAGGACGGCCTGGCGCTCGACGCCTTCCTGCTGAACGTGGCGCTGGACGGCGCCGCCATCTTCCCCGATGGCGTGGGTGCCGCGCCGGGCAGCCGTGAGGCCTTGCAAGGGCAGACGCTGGAAACCCTGGCGCGCAGCTATCTGGTGGCCAATGCCGTCACCGACCGCTTGAGCAACTGGATGGACGTGGACGCCGTGCGCGCCATTGCCAGCGGCCTGACGCTGAACCTGGACAGCGCCGCGGCGGCAGAAGCCAGCGCGGTGGCCTTGCAGGCCGGCTTGAAGGACGCGATGGTCAGTGCCGAATTCGACGTGCGCACCGACAAGCACCTCTTGCGCATCAGCCGTCGCCATCAACGCAGGACTTCGTGCACGGTGCCGATTACGCCGCGCTGGCGACCGCCGGCACCTCCTTCCTCGGCCTGCTGGGCCCCGACGCCGTGGTGCGCCGCGGCGAGGGCGAGAAGATGAAGGAACAGAAGGTTGCGGACTTCCGCTCCGCCATGGGCTGGCTGATGAGCCAGGCCGAAGGCGCCGTCGGTCGTCAGCGCTACAAGGGCCTGGGCGAGATGAACCCCGAGCAGCTGTGGGAAACGACGATGGACCCCACCGTTCGCCGGCTGCTGAAGGTGCAGATCGACGACGCCATCGAGGCCGACCGTGTGTTCACGATGCTGATGGGCGACGAGGTGGAGCCACGCCGCGAGTTCATCGAAAGCAACGCGCTGAGGGCTTCGAACATCGACGCCTGAAGGTGTCGGATCGCCGCGGGGCGCCAAATTAACTGCACTTCGCGACTAAGAGCTGCTCTAGATTGACGCTAGTTGATGCATTTGGCCGCTGGGCACAGTAGTGATTGTCTGGGCTGTCTCCACGTTGGGCGTAGTAGTAATTGAGACTGGCCGGCCCCTTTCCTATGAAGATGGTGTTTTTTGCAGTCGCGAACTTCGCTGCACTGTTCGGCCAACAGAAGGCCGGACTTGACCGTGAGTCGCGGTCTGATCTTCGGATGGCATGACTACCTTGCTGGCGGAGGCTCTGCCTCTTTGCGCTGCTGCCTTTCGACCCTTCTCTTAACATCGTTGCCCAACCAGTCACGGTTGGCCGAAGCAGTGAAGCGGACCGGCCGCTAGGCAGCGGATGCGGTCCATCGGAAATCGCCGATCCGCTGGCTACGGGCCACCGCAACCGGTCATTCCTGAGCGGCTGTTATCGGGCGCTTATGTGCTGGATCGAGCTGGGATGTGTGTCGTGCTGCGTGCGACTTTATCGTCCCACTCACCGCCGCTGCCAACACGCAGGGCGGCCTAGCTCGATGTGCTGGGCCCTAAGCCTGTCCAAAAGTTGGAAGCAGTGGCTTGATCTCGGCGAGGTTCGCGATCACCAACTGTTTCTCTCCACTGCGCGGTACGCCGTCAATCTCGAAGTTGAGAGTCCTCAGCGTATAGAACAGCATCGCCCTTCGACATGTTACGGTGGAGGTGCCATTCTTCATCGCGTAGTCGCGCTCGATGCCTCGGCGCTGCGCCGGTGAGAGTGCGGGGTCTGGTTTCAACACAAGATTGACGTACTGATGCCAGTCAAGATCGTCAGTTGATTGGATGTCAGTGGCTTGCGGTTGTTCAGTCGAAAGTACTCGACCCAGCACGAAGTCTCTGAACCCGCGCCGAATCTCACAGTACGCGCGAACGTGCCAACGGATGCCGTCGTACCCAAATGCGTGAGGGCTGATGAAGCGGCCTAGAGCTTCGTCGCGGGAGATCGATTGGTACTTGACCATGAGCTTCCCGCGTTGCGCGATGGCTTGGATGAGCGGCAAGAGGATCGAGGCATCAAGGCAGCGCGCCGGAAGCGGCACTGACTCCATGGCTGGCGCGAACGAGAGGAACGCTTGGTCGCCCGTCAGGATGCCTCGATGAAGCGCGAGAAGTTGGGATAGATACTGCCGCGCGCCCGAAGTATCGGACCGGGGCTTGAAGTGTTGCTTGGCGACATACATGCGCGTACTGGTGTCGTAGCGCATGTTGTCTGGCATCAAGTGCTGGTACAGCGCCAGGTCAGCAGAGGCCTGGGGAACGGAGATCTTGAAGAACTCCGTCACGTCCTTTCGATTGATCCGCCCTTCCCATTGGAGGCGGAAGTCAATGAACTGGAGCCGTCGCTCTTGACTCCACTTCACTGTGGAGTTCTCGGCGCTGTCCTCGGAGGAGGCACTAAGGCTGGCGGTGCGCTTGGCTCTGGTGGTCATGTTGGTCAGTATATTTTGTATGCGCGTATACAAAGTACGCGTATACTAAGTCTACGCGTTGGGGTGCATGCACGCCCCGCCACCCGCAACACCACCGAGGACCCCAAACCATCATGGCCATCGTCAAGAGCTATTCCGTCGGCAACGGCGACATGTTCTCCATCCGGCACAACAGCGACAACTTCACGCAGATCGACTGCTGCCTCTGCGCAGGCGTGGCGGACGACCTCATCGCCGACTTGAAGGAGCAATGCAAGGGGAAGGGGATCTCGCGATTCATCTCCACGCATCCGGATCAGGACCACCTGCAAGGCATCGAGCTGCTCGACGCCGAAATGCCCATCCACAACTTCTATGTGGTGAAGAACCAGGCGACGAAGTCCGACGAGACTGAGTCGTTCAAGCACTACTGCAAGCTGCGTGATGACTCGGCCAAGGCCTTCCATATCTCCCAGGGTGTGACTCGCAGATGGATGAACCTCGCAGACGCGGAGCGCGGCTCGGCGGGGGTCCAAATCCTCTGGCCCGACACCAACAACGCGCACTTCAAGGAGGCGCTTGCTGAAGGGGACGCGGGCGAGAGCTACAACAACATGTCGGCAGTGATTCGATACGCGCTGGAGGGCGGTGCCAGCTTCATGTGGTTGGGCGACCTGGAGACGGACTTCATGGAGAGCATCGTCGACGACATCGAGCTGGAGAAGACGACCGTCGTCTTCGCATCCCACCATGGCCGGCAATCGGGAAAGATCCCTGACTCCTGGCTGGAAAAGCTTGACCCCCAGATCATCGTTATCGGTGAAGCGCCGTCGCGGCATCTGCATTACTACACCGGGTACAAGACGATCACGCAAAACAAGGCCGGCGACATCACGATGGAATGCGTCGACGACAAGGTGCATTTCTACGTGTCCAAGCCGAATTACGGTCTCCGCAAGGACTTCAATAACGAGGGCAGGTCCACCTACGACAACTACATCGGCAGCATCAACGTCGAGACCGAATACACGCTAGAGGGCCAGCCGGCATGAAAGCCTGGGACTTGAACCGGAGCGCGCTCGTCGAGAAGCTGCTCGACCCGTACGACGTCAAAGCGCGCCTGTTCCCCGGGCTGCTCGTGCTCGTTCCGGCCATCGCCTTCCTGGTGCTGCTGTACGGTCGGCAGAGCCCGGCGGTGGTCGGTCTGGCGGCGGTGCTGACGGCTTGCGGCGGCCCGTACCTGCTCGCCAGTTTCGTCCGCACCTGGGGCCAGCGCGCGCAGGATCGGCTGTTCCAGAAGTGGGGGGCGCCGCCGTCCACCATCATGCTTCGTCACCGGGATGGCATGCTGCCAATGCACACAAAGCTCAGGTACCACAAGCTGATCGAGTCGCGCCTAGCGGTGGTGATGCCAACCGCAGAGGAAGAGCGCAGCAATCCATTTGAGGCAGATGTCGCTTACGCCGCTGCAGGAGATGCTCTGCGGCCCCTCACAAATGATCGAAAAAAGTACCCGTTTGTTTTCAAGGAGCTTGTCGCATACGGCTTCAACCGCAATGCGCATGGCGCACGATGGGTAGGTCTGACGGTTGCTATCCTGACACTGCTGGCAGCGGCGCTGCACGTGGGTGCCTTGCGGTTGTCACCTATCACTGTGGACCCGGCGGCTCTTGATAATCCCCACGTCATGGTGATGGTGCTAGCGCTAAGCATGGCCTGTCTGTGGTCCCTGCACTTCACCAGCGCGACGGTGCGGGTGGCTGGCTTCAGCTACGCAAAAAGGCTTTGGGAGGCTCTGGAAAAAATTCAGAGAAGGCCGTCGCGAGCACAAAAACTTGCAGCCTGATCGAAGACATGCAGCCAGAAAAAGTTTCCTACATGCACGGGCCAGTCGATGGCTTGCCCAAGTCGCTTGTCCAGCCTGAAGACCAAACCATTGCCGCCATCGCTCTGATGACTCGGCAGGCGGGCCTAAATCGCAAGGTTCGCAGGGACAAGAGGCCAAGTTCGAAGCCTGGTGCAGAGCAAGCACAGGCACTGGCCAAAAAGATCTTCAGGAAGGATTGGGTCGTTCTGGCGGCGTATGTCGGCGCCCGAGACCGTTGGGCGAGCTTTTGGGCGTGTGCTAGGGAACAGCAGCGCAGCGGCAACCTTGTTTGCCCAAGCTACGCCGATGCAATCGACGTTCAGCTTTTGAACGGCTACGACCCGGCTTGGCCGGACCTGAAGGAAGATCAGGCGGCGATGGGGCTGGCTTGCTCGGAATGGCCGCAGATACGCGAAAAGTTGCTGAAGTTCTGGAGGAACGGCAAGACAGCGATGCCCCTTGGCGTTTTCATGCTCTGGCCACGGCTGGTTGCCAACCTAGGTCAGTGGGACTCGCTGGACGAGTCGCGGCGACAGCAGGTGGCCCATGCTGTCTTTTCACTTTCGTCAATCGGCTGGACTCGCTGGTTCATCGACCAAGCGCTGCTGGTATGCCCCGCGCTGGCAGACGAATTTGAGGGCTTGGACACGGCGTTCAGGAAGAAGGCCAGTGTTGTGGCATCTCGCGAGCAGTCGTCAGAAGAGGCCACGGTCACCATCTCAGCTGTGAAAGACGCGCTTGCCCACGCCGATGCGGCTGCGGGGAATGTCGTTGCCAGCATTGGCGACCGGTGGTCGAACCTCAGTGCCGAGGTTGCCGCCATCCACCAGGCTTGGACGAATGAGCCAGCCCGGGACCTGCTGGTCAGGGCCGTAGCGTTGGGTGAAACTGCAGCACAGTTGCTGGCTGCCATACCGGAGAAAGTTGCCTCTCCCCAAGAAGACCTGGACGTCGGACTGGATGCGCTCCGGGGTCGGTTGCTGGCTGCCACCCAGCAGGAGAGCTTTCAATGGTTAGGAGCCGAGGAACTGGAAGGCGTTCTCGCGCGCTGGCGCCTCGCCGCGAAGGAGGCGTCGAGCGACGCCGAAGTCGGCTCGCTGGTCATAGACGCTGCGCAAGCAATGAGCAGGTTTGCCAGTGCAGCTATCGAGCTGCAAGTCGCGCAAGCTCAGCTCGCCGAAACAAAGCTTGCATTGGCGAACCTCGACGAAGAACAGAGCGGCAACGTGAGCTTGGCCCTGCGGATCGGTCTGGCCAAGCGCAGGGATGGCGCCAGCGAAGCCAATAGCCAAGCTGCCCGCCGCGAAACCGAAGCGATCTTGGCAGTGCTGGCCGCAGCCTCGCCTAGGGGTGCCCATTTCGACCTCGGCGTCAACTACGTCCTGATGCTGTCCGAATACGAGCAGGCACTTGCCAAGCCCGAGGACGCTGTATCGGGCCATGCTGAGATGCAACGCCGGGCCGACGCACTCCCTCCCGCCGAGACCCGCCCGCCGATTGCAGCGGAACAGGGGCTAGCGACGTTCCCCGCGGCAGATGTCGAGGCAGCGTCAACAGAAGCTGGTCTCGAGACCAAGGCCGCGGTAGCTGAGCCGGCCACACCGGTAGAAGTTGAATCCGTCGTGCCTGAAGCCAGCGCTGATGAAGGTCTTGCGGCAGCGGCAACTCCGCCCTCAACCTCGGTGTTGACTGAAGCAACTAATTCGCCGCCCTCCATGCGCGCCTACGTCGGGGCATCTACGGAGCCGGCGCCAGGTCAGACTGCTGGCGAACTCGGTGCAGCAGAGGTTCTGGATGCCGGCGCCCGTGAGATCGCTTTCACGGACGAAACTGGGGACAGGTGCCGCCCCATCTGGTCGCTGCTCCGTATGAGCAAGCCGGCGCTGGCATTTCAATACGCGAGCGCACTGCACGATCAGTCCCCTGAACTCAGGGTCCCGCCGCCTGAGCTGCTTCGTAGCGTTTCTCTGGCCTCGGGTTTGACCGCGAGTGATGGTCCACTTGCCGTCGCGATCGGCGAAGCGTTCCTTGACATTGACGCGTCGTGGTTTGAGCCCGGAGATGCCCCTGCGAAGTGGCACACCGCGCTGAACCTCCTCCTTATTGCGGCGACGCTGCGGCCTATGGTGCTCGCGCCTGCAACCGGCGCGTCCGCCATCGCGCAATACAGACATCTGGACGGCCGTCACGTGGCGCTCTTGGACTTGGTCCGGAAGATCGGGGACCTGAGCGAGCCACTTACCAGCTTTTCAATCGGGCCCACAGTGCTCGGATCTGCGGCCGACGAGGCTTCTCAGCGGGAGCACCTCTTCCAGGTGTCAAAGGACGCCTCTGACTGGCTTCATGAACGGGCGCCAAGCAAGAAGTTTCGGTACGCCCCTGCTTCGAAAGTGTGGCTCCATTGGCTCAAGCCTGGAGAGTCCATTCACCGGCTGATTTCGCCGGTCGCACGCAACGCGATGGAAGAGCGCGGCACCGTCCGTGCTGCTATCGACGAGCTCAGTGATTACGACGTGTTCTTCGAGCGTATGCGTGATACCGACCGGCGCCAGATTCAGCGCCGCGGGCAAGATATTGAGGCCGGTGCACTCGAGCATCTCTGGGTGGCGACATGCGAAGCAGTTGGAATAGCCAAAGGCTGGCTCGCAGCAGCAACATTGTTCTCTGCGTCTGGCGGGCGTTTGCGTGGGCTGGTGGGTCAACTCAAGGTCGTGTTCGACGTTCATGCAGAGCAGGTGTGCTCGGAACTCGAAGCTGATTGGGAGGGCGATGGCTGGGGCCAAGTCGCTGCTGCGAGTCAAGTGCTTGCCGACGAGGTTAGGGCCATCGCCAGAATGCTGAAACAGAGTGAAGCTGTGCCCAAAGCGGAGCCGCAGCCGAAGGAGCTTCTCGCGCGTGACCTGCTGATGGTGCCTGGGACGACGATTGCTTCCAACTGGACCGTCGAGTCGGACGGCGATGCATTGCTGCAGTCCCTTGAGAGTTGGAGCATGTCGCCGGTCACGGCCTCCGCCGCCTTTCAAACGCGAATTGAAGCAGGCGACCTGGCCGGTGCTGAGGGCTTGATCTCGTTGATGCCGGAGGATGCCGCCAGTGGAGTTGCGTCCATCGAGCGCGCCAAGGAGCTGTGGGCTCGGGATCTGCAGAAGGAAGTACAGCGCGCTCGCCGAGCATCAGAAGTCGGACTTGCTTACGGCTACTTAAGCGACGAGGATCGTTCTGCCTGCGAAAGCGAGCTGAGCTCCGTCGAGCTGGGGCAGCGAGACACGATGCGGTTCGACGTTGCGACGAGGCGTGCCCGGGCGGTGGAAGATCGCATTGAACAAGAGAAAAGCCGCCGCATTGAGGAGGCTCGTCAGGCCTTCGAACAGGAGCGGCCGGCTCTGTCACCTGAGTATGCGCTTGAGGTAGAGGCGCCCCTGAAGCGCTCCGATATCCATACGTTCAACGAGCTTCTGCAGCGTGTGCGGCAGGGGGCCGCGCCCTGGCCTGAACTGTCGCAGCGAGTTGATCTGTTCTCAGAGTTCTACCCGGTCCGGCTGAACGAGCTGCTCGCCAACCTCGGAAAGCTCGAACGGACTGAAGTCGACAAGCTCATCCGCAACGGCGGCTCGATCGGCCCGCTCTCGTTCGAATTGGATGGTGACGAACAGGCCCGTGTCGAGGCCGAGGAGGTCTACAAGGCATGGGCTACCGGCTTCGGTCGACATAAGCTCGACCGAGAAAACCTGCGGAAGGTGTTGGAGGCTCTGGGTGTGCCAGTACGGAGCCTCGAGCAGGACAAGGCGGGGCAGGGGTGGACTCTCTTCAGTGAGACTATCGACGCCCGTGAGGTGTGCCCCGTTCCGCATTTTGGTTCGCGCGCACAGGGCCGCTATCGTGTGGTCGTGCTTGGCGACCGCGCATCGCCTGAGGATTTGCTCCAGCGAATTGGTGACGGCACCCAGCACACCGCGACGATTGTTTTGAGCTTGACGCGCAGCCCAGCGCGCTTTTGGCCTGACCTGGCAAAACTGTCCAAGGAACGTCAGCGCTCATTCCTGCTGCTGGATGAAGCAATCCTGTTGTCGCTGCTGGCCAAGCGCGGTTCAAGGCTTGCGAGCTGGTTCGCAATGGTGCTTCCGTTCACGTACAGCGAACCTTATGACGCGAGCGCTGGATTTGTGCCGCCAGAGATGTTCTACGGCCGCGCGTCCGAGCTTGATGCCGTCAAAGCGCAAGGTCGCTGCTATTTCATCTACGGCGGTCGTCAGCTTGGCAAGACAGCGTTGCTGAGGCGTGCCGAGAAGACGTTCCATGAACCGGTTGAAGACCGCTATGCGGTCTGGGTGGACCTGCTTGCCCAGGGCATTGGTGAACGCCGGCCTGCCGTGGATGTGTGGTTATCACTCTCAGACAAGCTGCGCGAGTTGAAGATCCACGGGTTGGAGCTTCCACCGGTGAACACCGCGAAGCCCGCTTCCATTGATGCATTTTTGTCTTCAATAAAGGCGTTCATTCAAGCCAAGCCAGGCCGGCGCATCCTTCTGCTGCTTGATGAGGCTGACCACTTCTTCGAGCAGGACGCTCGGCATGGCAGCTCTTACGCCGAGACACGGCGGCTGAAACAGCTCATGGACGAGACAGAGCGCCGATTCAAAGTTGTGTTTGCCGGGCTCCACAACGTCTTGCGGACGGCGAGCACGTCGAACCAGCCGCTTGGCCACTTGGATGAGGCGGTGCGTATCGGCCCGTTGATGGATGAGCGCGAGATTCGAGCGGCAGAGGAGCTCATCACACGCCCAATCGAGGCTGCGGGGTTCAAGTTTGAAGACCGCAGCCTGGTGATGCGCATCCTTGCTCAGACCAACTACTACCCGAGCCTCATCCAGCTTTACTGCACCCAGCTCCTCAGGCACCTCCGCGAAACGAAGCTGCGCCGCCGTGACTTCGTTGGTCCTCGCTTCGGGATTGACGAGGCAGACATCGAGTCGGTCTTCGCTGGTAGGCCCCTGCGAGACGCAATCCGCTCCAAGTTCCGGCTGACTTTGCAGCTCGATGATCGGTACGAGGTCATCGCGTACGCCATCGGTCTCGAAGCGCTGGCGCCTGGTTTTGACCATGCCGAAGGCGTCGATTGGCCGACGCTTTGGAAGGACTGCGCCACATCCTGGTGGCCAGAGGGCTTCAAGACGACCTCCGAGCGGGACTTCTTGGCTCTCCTGGAGGAGATGGTGCAACTGGGTGTTCTCAGCCCTGCAAAGGGCTCGGACCGCTTCAGCCTTCGAAATCCCAATGTGCTCTTGCTTCTGGGAAGTCGTCAGGAAATCGAGAACACCCTCGGTGCTGAACGTGAGCCCCGGATCGAGTTTGAGTCGACGATCTTCCGGCCGGCTCTCGGCAGGCGCGTAGACGACCCGGCGCGCAGCCCACTGACTTACCGGCAGCTGGACGAGGTGGTCCAGATGCGCAATTCCGTGCTGTTGGTCGCCGGGAGCGTGGCTTCTGGACTCAACAACCTACTTGCGGGGTTGCGGGAGCAGCCTGGTATGTCCGACACGGGGCGCTTCGTTCAAATCGACCGATCAACTACCCGCGCGGCCTTCTCGCAGGACCTCGACAAAGAGGTCCAGAGGCGGGTTGGCGAAGGCTTGACGGTCATGCTCGTACCCGCGACGGTTCCATGGGACGCCGAATGGGTACTTGCTGCCAGGGCGAAGCTGAAAGCTTTGAGGTCAACAACGAGCTTCGTCTCGGTGGTCTTCGCGGCCGATCCTGAGCAGTTGTGGACCCTGGCCGCTCCTGTGCCGGATCAGGCGCAGTGGGTGGAGCCGTGGCTGTCAATCCTTCCGTGGTCGCGTGGATTTGTCCGTAAATGGCTTGAAGAGCTCCAGCTCCCGGTTGAGGAGGCGGACCGGCTTTACGAGCTGACGGGCAACTGGGGTGGACTCCTCGAAGCTGCGGCGCGCGTGAAGACCGGCGCCGCCCACTCCCTTGATTTCGTGCAGAACATCAACCGCATGGCGGATGCGTTGAACGACCCAAAGACGCGGCAGCAGAACCGTACGGTGCTGACGGGCGGCGTAGTTGAAGGAGAGAAGGTTCTCAAGGCGATGGTTGAGTTGGGTGACGGCGTCACCGAAAGCGACCTTGTCGAGTTCGGCGACCTCGCCGCTGACACGGTAGCCCGCGCGCTGCTGTGGGCTGAACCGCTAGGCCTCGTCACCCGCAATCCTGGATCCGTCTGGGTAATGGACCCGTTCGTGAGGCGTGTGTTCAGCGGCGGCGCCAAATGAACTGGCAAGCCCTGCCGGGCCCGGCCTCATTTCTCGACACGGTGGTGACGCTTCTTCGCGATGGAATGAGCGTTGTGGTGGCTGCGCCGAGCCGGGGCATCCCCGAAATCGGATCTGGGGTTCGCGACCTGCTGAACGCACAGCGTTGGCACGTTCAGCGGCACGAGGTATCCATGCGGCAGGATCCGCTGATGTGGGTTACGGAGCAGCTGTACATCCAGCCAGACAGCTGGATGCGATGGAACGTCGAGAGCCTTTGTCAGCAGATGGACGGCGGCTCCGTTGTGGTTATTGAAGGGGTGGACGCGACAAACTGGGAGGCATGGCGGGATTTCCTGAAGGAATTCGAGGTGGCAAGCCGCCAGCGCCCCTCGGATGACAGGCCCTTGCTTTTGGTGGTCGTTCGAGGCGTTGCACGGAAGAGTCTTCAGCTATCAGGGGCTGCACTCGAGGTGAGGCAATGGACTGGTGTGCTGGGCGAGTACGACACCCTCATCTACGTAGACCAACTTCTGCGCAGCAGCCGCAAGCCGCCCAAACACCACAAGCTCTTGGTCCGCCAGATTTCAGCGCTGGCGCTTTGGGATTTAGACCTGGCCGGCTACCTTGCCACACAACCGGAGAGAGTCCTTTTTGACGTCAAGACCGTACTGCAGGCAGCACGCGCAGCGCTGGATTTCAACGCTGCGCTGAAAGAGGAGACTTGGGAGGCTGGCGGTTCAGACCAAGTAGACGGCGCAGAGATGACACACCCGTTCGTCTTGGTCGAACGGGGTGATCCAGAACGGGAACTCCGCAGACGGCTGTGGACAGCGCAGGCGGCGGAACTTCTGCCCATGATCGAAGTTCGCAGGCGCGAGCTACTGAAGGGGCTCGAGCGTCACCTGGTCTGCCCGTTCAACCTCGACGGCGTGCCGGTGCGATCGCTTGATGAGCTTGAGATCGGACGACTAGCGCTTGCTACCCAAAGGCAAGGACTCAGGGGGGACCTCCGCACTCGGGCGGAGTGGCTCGCCGGTTGCCGCAACAAGCTCGCCCACCTAACAGCGCTAGATAGCGGCGACGCGCTCGACGCTAGGATGTATGGATAGGTAGGGCACTCGTCGTTCGAATGCTCATAAGAGTCTAGGGCCCTTGTTGAGGGGGCTAGTCACCCCTCCGCTACCGGACCAGGCTGACGGCGACCCGGCGGCGGACGCATGCCCATCCGCAGGCTCCACGAGGCTGCTGTTGACGAAGATCTCCCCGCCCCGCGCTCAACATGGTGCCGAAGCGGTTCTCCCACACGTGGCGCTGCACGCCATCAGCGGCCAGGGGCAGATCCAGCTGGGTGCTCTGCTGGGGTCGGATGAAGACGTCAGGGCGTAGAGGTGCGTTCATGGCAGGCACGGTCCGCAGACTGGGCCAGGGACGCGGTCTACGAAGAAAGTGTGGCCGCTGTAAGGCGAAGTTGGCAGGGCAGCTGGCGCTAGGGCCATGAGGGGCGGCACGCAGAAGAAGCTGTATGCATTAACAGTAATGTACGCGCATTCGTGACGGTGTGGAGCCCGCGACAGCATCGCTGTGCGGGCAACCGTGGTGCCGCATTCGAGTGGAACCTGGCACTCCCTGAGAGAACATCCCTTTACAGTCCGCGCCAGAGAGTTCCAATTGCCACAACACAACCACACGGGCATTCGGAAGAAGGGATGAGCGCGCCAGGCAACTTCACTTTCCTGGCCGAGCATTCACCTTTGTTGGCCGACTTGGGCGCCACTGCCGAGCGCCTGTTCCCGTTCGACCCAGCCAGCTGTGTGCTGAAACTGCGCTTGCTGGCCGAGGCCCTGACGCAAGACATGGCCGCCCGCGTTAGCGTGCAACTGGTGCAGCCCACCCAGGCCGAGCTGCTGCGCGCAGTGGACGCCCGCCTGGGCCTCGACCCACGAGTTCGGCAGCTTTTTGATTTGCTGCGCCGCACCGGCAACGCCGCTGCCCATGAAGCCGCTCATGGCATCGGCTTCCGCGAAGGGCTGGAAGCACTGAAGGTCGCGCGCGAGATCGCCGTCTGGTTCCACCGCAGCTTTGGGCGCAACCCCGGGTTCAAGCCCGGTCCCTTTGTCCTGCCTGACGACCCCAGCCAGAAGCTGGTGCAGCTGCAGCAGCAGATCGCGCAGCTCAGCACCGCCCTGCAAGACGCGCAAAGCGCACAGGTCCACCAGGCCGAGATGGCCGCGCTGCTGCTGGCCCAGGCCGAGCAAGAGCGGGAGATGACCCGCCGCGCGCAAGAGGATTCGGCCGTCTACCAAGAGTTGGCCGAAGAAGCCGACCAGCGAGCCGCCGCGCTGCAAGTGCAGTTCGACGCGCAACTGCAATCGGCCGCGCACCAGGCCAGCAGCGAAGAGATCACCCAGTTCGCGCAGCGCGCCAACACAGCGGCCAAGGCCGTGCTGCTGGACGAAGCCGCCACACGCCAGATCATTGACCTGCAGCTGCGCGATGCCGGCTGGGAGGCCAGCACCACCGAGCTCACTCACGCCAAAGGTGCGCGCCCGCAACGCGGCAAGAACAGGGCCATCGCCGAATGGCCGACCACGGGGCAGCAAGCGGCCGACTATGTGCTGTTTGCTGGCCTGACGCCCATCGGTAATAGTCCGACCAGCACCGTCATTGCGCCGCGATCGACGTCGCTGCAGCATCTGACCTGATGGAGTGGGCCCAGGCGATGGTGTCCACCAAC
>LNFM01020252.1_pt1 | contig 13511 bp, 16 predicted proteins | sample 596031 | NCBI WGS metagenome assembly LNFM01 (sample SAMN04254537, study PRJNA301005) | activated carbon metagenome | isolation source: dual media filters at the Ann Arbor, Michigan drinking water treatment plant | place: USA: Ann Arbor
GCGACGAACGTCGTGATGATGTCGCGCGGGATTTGCGTGCCGGTCGTCGTATAGCGGAAGCCCGTCTCCATGTGATGCGAGATCAACGTGCGGATGGTGATGATCTCGCCACGCTTGGCCTTGGGCGGAATGTTGATGAGTGCGCGGGCCATCAGATCAGATCCTCCAGGCAGGCGCCGAGCGTGATGATGACGCTGACGCTGTCCGACCAAAACGAACCGTCGGACATCTCGGCGAGGGCGATCACGTTCTGCGTGTCGGAGAGGCGACAGCGCGTCGAGACCATGGCACGGCCGGCGCGCGGGCCGAGACGGCAGCTGATGACGTTGGGTTGCGGGTTCTTCTCGGTGACGACATGAATAGCGCGGACATGATCGGCCGCCGTCATCGCGCTCTCGACGGTGACGGTAATGGGCACAGTATTGCCGTTCTCGACGAGTGGCGGGATCTCGAGTTTGACGCGGCCGGCGGTGACCGGCTTGCCGTCGGTGATCCTCTCCAGTGCGGTGCGCATCTCGGCGGGTGACGCGGATAGAGGCTGAATGCGCAGGGTCGCGAAGGTCGATCCGACAGCGGCTGCGCCGATCAATCGCAACGCATCGCGACGGGAAGCTTTCGGTGCGCCAATTTCATCGTGCTTGCACGTCAAAGTCATTCATCACTCCTTGAGCGTGGCAAGAAAGGCCACCACATCCTCGATCTGCGCGGCTGTCAACACGGGCTTGCCGCGAAACGCTGGCGCCACGCGGACGAGATGATCGATCCGATAATAGGCGGGCATGATCGTATCCGGCATGACGCGACTCGAATCCACCATACGCAGCCGTAACTGGCCGATCGACCAGCGGGTTCCAGCGCCCTTGAGATCCGGCGCCAGCGTGCCTTGCAGCGGCGCTTCGGGAAACGGACCGGAATGGCACAGCACGCATAGGCCGACGAGGCGATTGGCCACGATCTCGCGGCCGCGGGCCGGATCGCCATCCTCGCCCGTGAGCGATGTGGAGATCGCGTCGCCGTCGATAGTGTATGGGCGCAGCGCATCCTGCGCCATTGCGGTTGGCGCCGCCGACAATATCAAAGTCACGAGCGGGATGACGCTGAGCCTCAACCGAAGACCTCGTGAGTGATCGTCTTGAACCAGCCCTCGGCAAAGAGCGCTTCCGCAGCGCGCACGTCAGGCGCGGCATCGAGGCGGCTGGTGCCGCCGGACCCTTTCACTTCCGCCAGCACACCGCCGACCGGATGATAGACGCCGGCGACCGAGATCCCGTACTCCGGCGCGACGAGGCTGTAGCAGGTGTTGACGAGCTTGGGTTCGGGTGCCGGTGCGCCGCTGAGCAGCGAGGCGACCGCCGCCGCGCAGACTTTTGCTTGCGCGTTGGCGGCGAACGCCGACTTCGGCATCGCGCCGGCAATCGCGGCGTCGCCGAGCACATGGATGTTGGCCACGAGGCGCGATTCAAAAGTCGCAGGATCGATCGGGCACCAACCCGTCGCGTCCGCGATGCCGGCGGTTGTGGCGATGGTGGCGGCCTTCTGTGGCGGGATGACGTTGGCGACCGCGGCTGTATGGCGACCGAACTCGGTGATGAGTGTCATCGTCGCCGGATCGACGCTCAGCACCTTGCCGCCCGTCGACAGCGACACCCATTCGAGATGATCGGGATAGATGGACTTCCACGCCGCCTGGAACAGGCGCTGCTTCGAGAAGGCATCCTTGGCGTCGAGCACGAGGAGCTTCGATTTCGGCTTTCGGGTTTTGAGATAGTGAGCGATCAGGCTCGCGCGCTCGTAGGGGCCGGGCGGACAGCGGAACGGGTTCGCCGGCACCGACATGACGACGAGGCCGCCATCGTCCATCGCTTCAAGCTGACGCCGCAGCAGCAGTGTTTGATCGCCGGCCTTCCACGCGTGCGGCATCCGCTCGGCAGCGGCTTCGTTGTAGCCTTCGAGCCCGTCCCAACGGATATCGATGCCGGGCGAGGCGATCAGCCGATCGAACGCGAGGCGCGTGCCATCCCCGAGCGTCACCGAGCGGGCGCGTGCGTCGACGGCCTTGGCGGCGGAGAATGCGATCCGCACGCCAGCCTTCTCGACGCCGCCGTAACCGAACTGTTGTGCCGAGATGTCCCGCATTCCCGCGAGGACGAGATTGCTGAACGGGCACGCCGTAAACGTCCGCTCGTCCGTGACGAGCACGACCTCGGCGTTAGGGAGCAAGCGCTTGACCTCACGCGCTGCTGTCGCGCCGCCGAACCCGCCGCCGATCACGACGACGCGCGGCGCGGTTTGCGCCGAAACCGAGGGAGCCGCGAGCACCACCGCGCCAAGGCCGGCGAGAACGTCACGGCGGGAGCGATGGCGCGTGCTCATGCCCATAACCTCAAGTCTCGACCTCACTTCTGGCCCGCGTACCAAGCGGCGATCGCCTCCGTCTCGGCTTCGGAGAAACCCTTGGCAATGCGGTCCATCACCGTCGCGGGCTGAGTTCCACCGCGGAATGCGGCCATCAGCCGGACGATGTCGGCGGCGCTGCGACCTGCCAATGGCGGCACCGTCGTCGCGCCTCCCGGTGGGGCGTGGCATCCGCCGCACGATGAAGCGCCGGGCGGTGGTAGCGTGAGCGCCATCACCGGAGCCGACGCCAGCAGCAACGCCGTAGCGGTACATGCCAATGCAAGCAGCGTTCGCTCGCCCATCATGAGCATCATTCCATGCAGCGGAGGCGGCGCCCGAGACGTCGCCTCCGATTTGCCGATCAGACCATCGCGATCTGATGGTCCTTGAGCGGCACCGAGCGGATGCGCTTGCCCGTTGCCTTGAAGTAGGCATTGAGCACGGCGGGTGCCGCGACGCAGATCGTCGGTTCGCCGACGCCGCCCCATGGATCACTGCCGCCGCTCGGCATGATGATCGATTCCACTTTCGGCATCTGTGCGATGCGCATGGAATCGTAGGTGTCGAAGTTCTCCTCAGCGATGCAACCGTCCTTGACCGTGCACGACTGATTGAACAACGCCGACAGGCCGTAGACGAAGGAGCCCGCCACCTGCCGGTCGATCTGCGCGGGGTTGACCGCATGGATCGGATCGGTCGCTGCGATGATGCGGTGCACCTTCACCTTTTTGCCGTCCGCCGAGACCGAGATTTCGGCGGCGGCGGCGACGTAAGCGGCGAACGCCTTCATGTGCGCAAGGCCGTAGAAGCGACCGGCGGGGGGCGGCTTGCCCCATCCGATTTTCTCCGCGACGGCGTTGAGAACGGCGAGGTTCTTTGGATGCTTGCCGAGAAGCTTGCGCCGGAACTCCAACTCGTCCTGACCGGCGGCCTGGGCGAGTTCGTCCATGAAGCATTCCATGAAGACGCAGTTCTGATTGATGTTGACGCCGCGCCAAAAGCCGGGCGGGACGTGCGTATTGCGCATGGCGTGATCGATAAGCAGGTTCGGGATGGAGTATCCGAAGCCATGCTCACCGCCTTTGGCCAGCCCCTGGAAGACCAGCGGATCCATACCCTTGTTCTGCTGCAAGATCGCCGGCCGCACAGCGGCGAGGATCGATTGCCCAGAGAGCCGGATATGGAGCGACGTCAGGTTGTTCTGCGCGTCGAAGCCGCCAACCAACTTGGCTTGCATGATCGGGTGGAACCGACCCTGCCGCATGTCCTCTTCGCGGCTCCAGATCAGCTTGATCGGCGTCCCCGGCATTTCCTTGGCGATGCGGACAGCCTGGACGACGTAGTCCTGGAAGGCGCCGCGTCGGCCAAAGCCGCCGCCGAGGTTGAGCTTGTGGACGTCGCACTTCTCGGCCGGCAGTCCTGACGATGAGATGACCGCCGCGAGCGACGCCTCGCCGTCCTGGGTCGGCACCCACACCTCGCACTTGTCCGCGGTGTAGAGCGCAGTCGCGTTCATCGGCTCCATCGGCGCGTGGTTCTGGAAGGGATAGCTGTAGACCGCTTCCACCTTCTTGACCGCACTGGCGAGTGCCGCCTTGGCATCACCGTTATCGTTGCCGACGAAGGCCTGCTCGGCGCTGAGACCTTCCTCGAGCATCTTGTCGATCGTTGCGCTCGTGACCTTCTTGTTTTCGCCCTCATCGAACACGATCGGCAAGGCGTCGAGCGCCGACTTCGCCTGCCACCAGGTATCGGCGACCACAGCGACGGCCGAGTCTCCGACCTGCACGACCTTGCGCACGCCCTTCATGCCGGAAACTTTCGCGGCGTCGAAGCTCGTGACCTTGCCGCCGAACACCGGGCACTCGCGGATCGCCGCATTGAGCATTCCCGGTAGCTTGAGGTCGGTGCCGTAGATCTGTGCGCCCGTCACCTTTTCGAGGGTATCTAGCCGCTTCATCGGCTGCCCGATGACCTTCCAGTCTTTCGGATCCTTGAGCGTCACATCTTTCGGCGGCTCGAGCTTGCCGGCCGCCTCCGCGACCTCACCGTAACGGAGCGTGCGCTTGGACGCGCCGTGGGTGATGACGCCCTTGGCGACCGTGCATTCGCCGACGGGTACGTTCCACTGGTTTGCCGCCGCCTGCACGAGCATCATGCGGGCCGCCGCACCGCCTTTGCGCACGTATTCGTGCGACATGCGAATGCCGCGGCTGCCGCCGGTCGAGAAGTCGCCCCAGACGCGCTTGCGGGCGAGACTTTGGCCTGGTGTCGGGTACTCGGTCTTGACCTTGGACCAGTCACACTCCAACTCTTCGACGACGAGCTGCGCGAGGCCGGTGATCGTGCCCTGGCCCATCTCCGATCGCACCATGCGGATGACGACGGTGTCGTCAGGCTTGATGACAACCCAAGCATTGAGTTCCGGTGTCGAGGCGTTGGCGCGTACCGCGCCGCGTCCGCCCGCCGGAAAATCGAAACCGACGGCCAGTCCGCCGCCGACTGCCGCTGCGCTCACCAGGAAGGAGCGCCGATCGATACGAGTGATCTCGTTCATGGCTGTTGCTCCAGTTACGCTTTGGCCGCAGCATGGATCGCTTCGCGAACCTGCTGGAACGTGCCGCATCTACAGATATTGGTGATGGCGTCGTCGATGTCGCTGTCGGTTGGTTTGGGCTTGGCCTTCAGCAGCGCACTGACCGCCATGATCATGCCGGCCTGGCAATACCCACACTGCGGGACGTCGTGATCGACCCAGGCCTGCTGCACCTTGGTGAGGACGCCACCCTGGGCCAGGCCTTCGATGGTCGTGATCTGTTTGCCTTCGGCATCGGCGACGACCATGCTGCAGGAGCGCATCGCCTCGCCATCCATATGCACGGTGCAGGCGCCGCACTGGGCAATGCCGCAGCCGTATTTCGTGCCGGTGAGGCCGGCCTGCTCGCGGATCGCCCACAGCAGCGGGGTCTGTGGATCGACGTCGAGATCGTAGCTTTTGCCGTTGATGGTGAGCTTAGCCATGCGCTCCTCCTGCGTTGCACCATTGGGCCGGTTCAGGCCGGACTTGACGGCACGATAGCGCAGCGCGTGTGACCGCAAAGGAGACAAAGGCGGGATTGGCACCTTTCTCACAGCAACGTGATGCGGCGTGCGCGGAGCCCCACGCGCCAGAGGCAGGCCGTGGCGCGTGCGCTTTCGGTTGTGGTGTGGCGGGTTGGCTGTATCTTGGCGGCGAACCAATGGAGGAGACACGCAAAATGAAAGTCGTCACGCTGAAAGATATTCCGGCCGAGCCGGCCCCAGGAGCCGCCGAGCAAACCGAAGGGTGGACCGGCCCGACTTTCAGGACCCGCCAAACCATCCTGGAGGACGGCGAGTCAAAAAACTTTACCGCCTCGATCGTGAATTTCAGTCAGGGCTGCAATACCGGCTGGCATGTCCACGATTGCGACCAGATCCTGATCGTGACATCCGGTTCCGGTCTGCTTGCGGACGAGAAGGGTCAGAAAGAAATCAACGTCGGCGATGTCGCGCACATCAAAGCCGGTGAACGCCACTGGCACGGCGCCAAGGCCGACTCGACGATGGGGCACATCACCATAATGATGGTCGGCGCCAAGTCGACGTGGGGATGATCTCGTCGGCCGCGCTCATGTGCTGAGCGGGCAAGTCTGCGGCGATCATTGGGTATTGCCGATCTGGTCGTCGTCGGCCTGGCGCGGCGCGAGCGGTGGAAACTGCGCGCGATCTGGCTTGAGGTCGATCAGTGGCGTGCCGTCGATGCAGTCGAGGCCGCGCACCACGAGGTAGGCGCCCTCGATGCCGATGAGCTGGACGATGTGCGTGCCGATTGGATTCGGCCGCACTGGAGAGCGTAGGCTGAACGTGCCGCGCGTCCGACCGTCGCTCCGGGGGCTTTGGCGCACGAGATCGCGGCGCGAATGATGGAGCCAGTACAACACCTCGAGCCGCTCGAATTGCGCTAGTCCGTCCAGCGCGGGACTCCACGGCTCATAGATCTCGATGCGGCAGATCGGGCCGTCGAGGCGACCTTGGCGAGGGCAGGTCGCCCGATCGGTCCACGGCGTGTGGCAGCGGCCAATGAACACCAGTCCCGCGTCGGTTGGCGGCGGCGGCACGACGGCTTGCTCTCCATCGCGGATCTCGTTCAGGCCTACCATCGCATTTCCCCCGGTACCCCAACGCGCTCATCACTTCCGGCGCCTTCACTATCGCATAGGGAGTCCGTTCTGAATTCAGCAATGCGCCATTGTTGCAATTGCGAATGAGTTGCAAAAACCTTGATTCACCCACAGACGTGTGGTTTGATTTTTTGAAATTGGCCGCTGCAAGGGGGATGGTGGTGAAACATCTGAGTGATTCTGCGTGCGTGAGGGGCGCCAACCGCGACAGCACCAGTCACATGAGCTCAACAACACGCCGCACGTCCCGTCTTGCCGCCGTGGGCTTGCTCATGGCGCTTGCCTGCGTTACGCCCGCCGTCGCTGATGAGCTGACGTACAATGCCGACGGCTTGCCTGCGGCGACGATCGCAACGAGCCTGCCGAACAATGGCGATCCCGGCGGCGTCCGAAAATCGATGGCCGAGCGCGGCATCACCTACAATTTTCTCTACACCAACGACATCCTCGCAAACATACGTGGTGGCGAGAAACGCGGCACGATCGACGAGGGCAAGCTCGAGGCGTCGATCGCTATCGACCTCGGCAAGCTCGCATTCGAACGCTTTCGCGATCCACAACACGGGCCGCATCCGTCGCGACTACGTGGGTGGCATCAATACCATCTCGTCAATCGAAGCGACGCCCGCGACGCGACTTTCGGAAATCTGGCTCGAACAGAAGTTCTGGGACGAGCGCGCGAGTTTCAGGTTCGGCCAGCTCACGGCGGACACCGAGTTCTTCGTCTCCGGCCTCAATGGGCTGTTCCTTCAGGGCGGGTGGCCGACGATCGTCGCGGCAAACACGCCGAGCGGCGGACCGACATATCCTCTCTCGACGCCCGGTGTCAGGCTGAAGGTCGATCCTTCGGAGCAGGTGACTCTGCTGCTTGCGATGTACAACGGCGATCCCGCTGGTCCAGGGCCCGGCGACGAGCAGATCCGCAACCGTCACGGCCTGAATTTTCGTGTTTCCGACCCCCCGCTCGCGATCGCTGAAGCGCAATACCGAAGCAACCAGGGAAAACTCGACACAGGACTTGCCCGCACGCTCAAACTCGGAGGCTGGGCGCACTTCGGCACATTCGAGGACCGGCGCTTCGCCGATGACGGCTCGCTGCTCGCCGATCCCGGCGGGTCTGGCGACGCCGCGAAGCGCCATGGCAACTGGGGCTTCTACGGCGTCCTCGAACAGCAGCTCTACCGGCCAAAGGGCGGCGAAGCCGATAGCGGCATCTCGGTGTTTGCCCGCTTGTCCCTCAGCCCGTCGGATCGCAACGACATCAGTCTGTTCGCCGATGGTGGGATCGTCTTCGCGGGGATGGTCGCCGGTCGGCCGGACGACAAGTTCGGCGCGAGCCTCATGTATGCGCAGTTCTCGGATGGCGTCCGTGCATTCGCCCGTGATCAAATCACCTGGACTGGAACGCCAACTGTGGTGCCGGACTACGAGATGAACCTCGAGCTGACTTACCTCCTCCAAATCATTCCAGGTTGGACTGTCCAACCCGTGCTGACCTACGTGTGGCATCCTTCCGGGGCGAGTGGGCGGGATGCCATGGTGGTGGGGGTGCGTTCAAACTGGCGCTACTGAGGTCGCGCGCTTCAGGCTCGCGATGCTCGCATGAAATAAAGGCCCGCGCCGATCGCAATAACGACGATGCCCATTGCGAGCGGATGTTGGGCAACGACGGTGATGTCGCCGCCGCTTATGATGATCGATTGTCGCAACGACAGTTCGAATTGCGGGCCGATGACGAAGCCGATCAGGAACGTGATCCGTGAATAGTCGAAGCGGTGCATGATGTAGCCGAGAATGGCGAATCCGATCGTAAGCTGAACCGCAAACAGGGACCGGCTCTCCAGATACGCGCCGAGCAGGCACAGCACGGTCACAACGGGAATGATCATGGTCGCCGGTACGCGCGTGAGTTGGGCAAAGCCGACAAGGCCGATGCGCCCGACCACGAGCATGACCATGGCGGTCACGAGCATGGTGCCGAAGATGCCGGATACGAGCCGCTCGTGCTCGACGAACATCCGTGGGCCGGGGATCACGCCGTGGATCGTCAGCGCCGCAATCAGGATGGCGGCCGAGACGCTTCCCGGCAGGCCGAGTGCGAACAAGGGAATGAAACTTGCGGGTACGACGGCGTTGTCGGCGGTTTCCGCTGCAGCGACGCCCTTGATCTCGCCCTTGCCGAATTCCTCGCCGGGTTTCGCGAGGCGCTTGGCGGCGGCGTAGGCGGCGAAGGATGCCACCGATGCCGATGAGCGTACCGATGACGCTCGAGAGCGAGAACGTCGGCAGCACGTGCATGAACTCGCGCCATCCGAATTTGTTGTCGTCCGACTTCGGCAAGTTGGCGACCGGTTCCTCGCGCTTGGCAATAACTCCTTCGGCCTGGATGATCATCTCGGACAGCGCGAGCATGCCAATGGTGACGGCCAGCAGCGGCACGCCGTCGAGCAGTTCGACCTGACCGAAGGTCAGACGCGGCGTACCGCTTTCGAGATCCAGTCCGACCGTGGCGAGAAGGACGCCGAAAGCCCCGGCGGCAAGGCCGCGCAACAGGGAACTGCCGGCCAGCGCCGCGATCAGCGTGAGCGCGAACAGCATGATCGTGGTCATCTCGATCGGCCCGATACGTAGCGCGAATTCCGCGAGCGGCCGAGCCAGCATGATCAGCGCCAGCGTGCCAACCACATCGCCGAAGACCGAGCCATAGAGTGCTACCTTCAGCGCCTTGATCGCCTTGCCGGCCTTGGCCATCGGATAGCCGTCGAGGCAGGTGACGGCGGCGTTCGGTTCGCCCGGCGTGTTGATCAGGATCGCCGTTGTGGCGCCACCGGCACCGCTGGCCTTCGCGATGCCGATGAGGAAGGCAACCGCTGACAGCGGCGTCATGTAGTAGCTGAGCGGGACCGCGATCGCGAGCGCCGCCGGGCGATTGAGCCCGGGCAGCACGCCGATCACATAGCCCAGCAGCACGCCGAGCACGATGAATGCGATGTTCAGCGGCTGCAGCGCGTCGCCGAAGCGAAGATGAAGAGGAAGCCTGCAACCACTGCAGTCGCCGCGATAATCAGGATCGGACGACGCTCGCCGAGCGCGAGCATGCCGACGGGCACTGTCACGGCGGCACTAGCGGCAACGCCGCCGAACCGCAAGACGACGGCGCCGAGCACGGCAAAGGCCCCGACGTACATCAACGCCGACCAGCTCTCGGGATAGACCTCGACGCGCTCACCGGCGACAAGACGTTTCACACCGTCCGCGACGACCAGCGCGCCGATTGCCACGACACAGAAGCGCGGTAGAAATCCCGGATCGAGGCCGAATCCACCGCCCGAAACCTGGGACGGAATGATCCAGAAGTATCCGAGCAGTGCGAGACCGATGAGACAGAGAAGTTCGGCGAACACCGAGCCGCGCGAACGCAGCCCGGTGGGCAGGTCGCCGCCGCTCACTTCGCGGCCTCGATCATTTTCTGGTACGACGCCGCGTGCGCCCGGATCGTTTTCTCGAGCTTGTCGCCGACTTCGACGATGTTGTTGAGGCTCCGCTTCTCCATCAGCGCGACGGTCGAGGGATCAGCGCCCGCTTCGGCAAACGCGGCCGTCAATTTGGCGGTGAGAGGATCAGATTGACGCTCGACACGCCGTAGCCGAGTTCCATCAGCGTCGGGACATCGGGCAGGCCGGCGACGCGGCGGTCGGACAGGACGGCGAGCACCGAGAGCGCGCCCGCCTTTGCCTGCGGGTAGTAGGCGCCGGAGCTGTAGGCGAGATCGACGTGGCCGCCGAGAACCTGGGTCACGGCTTCGGCGCCGCCTTTGGTCGGGACCGGGACGAGGTTCAAGCCGACCTGCTTGCCGAGCACTTTGGTCATCATGCGATCGAGCGACGTGGTCGATGCGTAGTTGAGCGTGCCCTTCGCCTTATTCGCCGCGAACGCCTCGCCAAGCGTTTTCCAGCCGTGCTTCGGCAGTGCGATAAACGCTTCCGGGAAGTCGCCGATGGCCGCGATATAGGTGAAGTCGTCGAGCTTGTAGCCGAGCGCGGTCATTTGCGGATCGAGCGCGATGGTCGTGGAGGTCGTGGCGACGAGGTTGTAGCCATCGGGCGCCGCCTTGGTGAGGGCGGTCGCGGCGACCGCTCCACCGGCGCCGGGACGGTTCTCGATCACCACCGGCTGGCCCAGTTTCTTCGAGAGCAGTTCGCCCACGGCTCGCGCGGCGACATCGGTCGTCCCGCCGGCGCCGAAGCCCACGGTGATGGTGATCGGCTTTTCGGGCCAGGCCGCCTCGGCGGCGGAGAATGCGAGCGCGAGCGCGGTGAATGCCGCTGCTGTCCGGTAGATCAGTCGCCGTGCCATGTGTGTCCCCTGACGTCCGTTGTTCGCTGCAGATGTCGCCGGAACAGTCATCGGTCAACCGGCATCACACACCAGATCGGATCCCATGGGGACGTGGTGCGTGAGCCACCGGACTGCTCGTCCGACACCGCTCAGCGTTGCCGAACACTCCTTGGCCGACCCCTTGAGGGGTTCTCGACGTTTCCTTCCCGAGCCCTGATATTCAGCCTCAGGCCGCCCCTTTGGCAACCTCCATCTCCGGCAGTGTGACGATCCGGACGCCGGCCTGCTCGAGCGCGGCGCGCGCTGCTGCTGCCGTTGCCAGCGTCGTCGGCTCATCGCCATGGATGCAGAGCGAGTCGATCGTGCACGGAATGCGCTTGCCCGTCCGCGAGACGATCACGCCGTCGACGACCATGCGTAGGACATGCGCGGCGGCCGCTGCGGGATCGTGGATCATGGCATCATCGCGCATCCGCGACGTCAGCGATCCGTCATCTTCGTAGAGCCGATCGATGTAGCCTTCGCGCGCCACCGGCAGCCCCGCGGCGCGGCCGGCCTTGTCGAGTTCCAGCGTCGTCAGGCACACCAGCACCAGCTTCGGATCGATCGCCTTGATGCCACGGACAACCGCGCGCGCCATGTCCGGATCGCGGCTCGCCATGTTGTGCAAGGCGCCATGCGGTTTGACGTGCGTGACCGGCACGCCGACCATCCCGCTGATCCCGATCAGCGCCGCGATTTGATAGGCGACGAGATTCTCGAGGTCGTTGGCGCGCATCTGCATTTCGCGTCGCCCGAAACCCCAGATGTCGTTGAAGCCCGGGTGCGCGCCGACGCTGACGCCGTTCGCCTTGGCAAGCTCGACGGTCTTGCGCATGACGGTCGGATCGCCCGCGTGCATCCCGCACGCGATATTGGCGGAACTGATGATCTTCAGCAGCTTGGCATCGTCGCCAAGCGTCCAGTGGCCGAAGCTTTCGCCGAGGTCGGCATTGATGTTGACGGTCTTCGCCATGGGCTGATTTCTCCTGTAATCGTTGGCGATTGCGGCGCGATCAGGCGAACCACATCGCAGTTTGTTCGTTGGTCAAGTTGCCGCCGCAGAGGACGGTCGCGACGCGCTGGCCGATGAACGCATCACGGTGGCGAAGTAGGCCAGCGAAGCCAGCCACGCCCGCCGGTTCGATGCGCCGTCCGAGGTGGGCGTCGATAAGCGACATGGCCGCAATCAGATCGTTGTCCGACACGACAAGAACGTCGTCGATCGTCGTCTTCATGCAGTCGAGCGCGAACGGGACGGGGACGCGGACGGCGATGCCGTCGCCGATCGTGTCGGCCCGCTCCGTCGTCACAACACGGCCCTCGCGCCACGATAGCGCCATGCATGCGGCGCCTTCCGCGACGACGGCGATGACCTTCGTTTTTGGCGACGCCGCCTTGAACCAACACCCGACACCGGTCGCCAGCGCGCCGTTGCCGAGCGGCACGATGAATGCGTCGATGCCGGCGAGCGCGTCAGTCACTTCGGCGGCGATGGTGCCCGCGCCTTCCGCGATGGAGGCCACCGCGCCGTCCTCGACGAAAACCTGCCCCAGACGTTCGGCGTGGGCCTGCGCGAGCGCCTTGGCTTCGTCGAAGTCGGCGCCGTCGACGATGACCTCGGCGCCGAACCGGCGCATGGCGTCGATCTTCGTGGTGTTGGCGCCGCGTGCCGCAAATACGGTGACCGCGTGCCCGCGTTTGCGGGCGTTGTAGGCGAGGCCCTGGCCGAAGTTGCCGGCGGACGCCGCGACCACGGGAACGCCGGCGGGCAGTCCAGTCGCGACGAAGAATCCCGTGCCGCGGCCCTTAAAACTGCGGATCGGATTGTCCAGCTCGATCTTTAGATGAATCCGGATGCCGAGATCACGGTCGAGGCCCGGGTCGGACACGAGCGGCATATTGAGGAAGACGGGATCGATGAGACCGCGCGCCTGTTCGATCCGTGCCGCCGAGAGAGGGGATTGCTCTTGCATCGGGGAATGCTATCGATGGTTCGGTCGGATTTTGCGCAAGAAACACCGATACGACGCGTTATATCCGCTTATTCAGGCCGCAAGACAGGAAAATACCGCGTGGACCAGCTCGACAAGCGACTGCTCGACATCGTGCAAGAGAATGCGGAGCTGACCAGCGAGGCGCTATCGGCGCTCGTGCCGCTGTCGCCGTCGGCGGTGCAGCGGCGTTTGGCGCGGCTCAAGAAAGACGGTGTGATTTCGCGGACGGTGGCGCTGGTCGACCCCAAGGCGGTCGGCCGCGTGCTCACTATTCTGGTGGAGATCGAAATTCAGACTGAGCACCGCCAGGGGCTCGATCAATTTCAGCGCTGGCTGCAGGGCGCCGACGAAGTGCAGTCCGGCTGGTACGTGACCGGCTCCTCGGATTACGTCCTGCTGGTCAGCGTCAAGGACCTCGAGGAATACAACCAGTTCATCGAGCGGCTGATGACCGAAAATCCCATCGTCCGCCGCTACACCAGCCTCGTCGTGCTGCGCACCGTCAAATCAGGTTTCAAGATCAAAGTGGATTAGGGGG
>LNFM01010037.1_pt1 | contig 13510 bp, 13 predicted proteins | sample 596031 | NCBI WGS metagenome assembly LNFM01 (sample SAMN04254537, study PRJNA301005) | activated carbon metagenome | isolation source: dual media filters at the Ann Arbor, Michigan drinking water treatment plant | place: USA: Ann Arbor
GAGCTTTCATCCGCGACTGGTAGGCTTGACCGGATCAGCGGAGGAAATCGCGGCCGTGACCCGTTCCTATCGCGTGTATTTCAAGAAAGTGAAGGACGATAAGTCCGGAGCCGCTTACACCTACGACCATTCTTCGATCGTCTATCTGATGGCGCCGGACGGAAAATTCGTCACCCACTTCACCCACACCACATCGGCCGACGCGATGGCAGCCGGCATCCAGCGGCACGTTAAGTAGGTGGGCGTCGTCTGCACTCCCCATTCGCCGAAGGCGACGGGTGCAATGGGAAGCGCCACCCCACCGGAGCGCGACTAGCGCCTGAGATCTAAAATGGTGCGGACGGCGGGACTTGAACCCGCACGACGTTGCCATCGAGGGATTTTAAGTCCCTTGTGTCTACCGATTCCACCACGTCCGCTCGTTCTGTGATCGATAAGGGCTGAGCCGCTTCCCGTAAAGGGTTCAGGGGATCCCGAGGGCGCTGGCATCAGGCCGTACCGGCGATCTCCGCTTCGAGGCACTGGCGGACCTGTTCGCGTTCGACCTCCCGCGAAATGAAGGCGCGGCCGATGTCCCGGAGGAGAATGAACGTCATGCGGCCTGCCTGTACCTTCTTGTCCTGATCCATCAGGGCCAGAAGTTCGGTCACTGTCGGAGCGGTGTTGCTGGCGATGTGCGCGACGCGCGTGGGGAGCCCTGCCTTGTCGAAGTGGGCCGCGATCCGTTTGGCAACGTCCTTTGAGCATAGTCCGCGGGCCGCCGAGAACCGCGCGGCGATGGCCGTGCCCAGCGCGACCGCTTCGCCGTGGAGCAGTTTGTCTGAGAAGCCTGCCCAGGCTTCGAAGGCGTGGCCGAAGGTATGCCCGAGATTGAGCAGCATCCGGTCGCCCTGCTCGGTTTCGTCGCGAACGACGATTTCGGCTTTCATTTCGACGCTGCGGGCGACGGCGTGCACGAGGGCTGCGGGATCGCGAGCGAGAACAGCGCCGACGTTGGCTTCCAACCAGTCGAAATAGAGGGGATCCCCCAGGACCGCGTGCTTCGCGATTTCGGCGTAGCCGGCGCGCAGTTGGCGGTCTGGGAGCGATGTGAGAGTGGCCGTATCGGCGAGCACCAGGCTCGGCTGATGAAACGCGCCGATCAGGTTCTTACCCTGGGGCGTGTTGATGCCGGTCTTGCCGCCGACGGAGCTGTCGACCTGGGCCAGCAGCGACGTCGGGATCTGAACAAACCGGACACCGCGCCGGAGAATGCTCGCGGCAAAGCCCGTGAGATCACCGATGACGCCACCGCCAAGCGCAACGACGACATCGCGACGTTCGACGCCCAAGCGTAGCAAGTCCTCCGACAGGCTATGCAACTCGGAAAAGCACTTGGTTGCCTCGCCTGGGGGCATGACGATGCTCCCGAGCACGGTCATTTCGGCAGCCAGGCTTTCATTCAGACGGTGGAGGTGTCCACTCGCTTCGAGATGACGGTCGGTGACGATGCAGCAACGGCTGGCTCCCGTCGCGGACTTGATCCGGCCGCCTGCCGTCTCCGCGATACCCGGACCGATGAGCACATCATAGGCGCGCGCACCGAGGGGGACGTGGACTTGGCGTGCAGCGGGTGACGCTTGGGTGGAAACCTTGGACGACATGATCATGTGCACTCAGTTTGCAGGCGGCTCGGGGTCCACGTGAGGCAGGTTCAGGGGCCCCTCGACGAGCTTTGTCAGAATCTCGCCGACGATGACGTCGTGGGCGACTTCGCGGCTGTCGACCGTGATATCGGCGAGGGCGTAGACGGGATTGCGAATGTCGAGCAACTCGCGCATGCGGGCTTCGGGATTATGCGTCTTCAAAAGCGGCCGGTTGTCGCGGCGCATGACGCGGCGCATCAAGATCGGCAACTCGGCGCGCAGCCAGACGGAGATACCCTGCCGCTCGACGTGATACCGTGTCTCCTCGCTCATGAATGCGCCGCCACCGGTTGACAGTACCTGGGGACCCGAAGTCAGGAGGCGCGCGATAACGCGGCGCTCGCCATCCCGGAAATGTCCCTCGCCGAGTTGGGCGAAGATATCGTTGATCGACATGCCCGCCGCTTTCTCGATTTCGTCGTCGGCATCTACGAAGCGGAGTTCGAGGGCAGTGGCCAGCCGCTTCCCGATCGCGGATTTGCCACAGCCCATCATTCCGACCATCACGATGGATCGGTCGGCGAGCGCGTGGCGCACGCGGCGGGCGAGGGTGGCGTTGTCCTGCATCTCTGGAAGATCGAGCGAATCGCGTTCTGTGTTAAACGACGGGGTGATCTGACATCGTGCCGTACGTGCCGGTCCCGGTCGGTTCTATCATCTCGGGGATCGAGAACAAGCGGCCGGAACTCGGCGGTTCGACCTGATCCTGATCGGATCGAGACGGGAGCTCCGGTCGAGCGGGCCACAGTGGCGCCCGAATGCTGATCCAGGGTAGGTCCAGAGGAAGCGGGTCCTGAGCCATGCCTACTATTTTCAGGTTCATCGTGATCGCCGGGACGCTGGCAGGTGTCGGCTATTGGGCGTTGTTCGTTCTGGCGACGCGGTTCGAGCCGTCGCCGAAGGAAGTCGTCGAGCCGATCGGAAACCTCAAGATCAGGAAGCAATGACAACATCTTCGCCGATGTCGTTTCGGCCGTGCCGACGGGTCCCGCGGTCTCGCTCACGGGCGGTTCTGTGTGCGCTTGGGCTCGGCCTGGCGGTCGCGGGAGCGGAAACGTCCTCCGGTCAGGAGAGCTGGAACCCGTTCAACGAGTTGACCCAACCCGGGGCGGGGACGCGACGATCTCAGAAGGCGCCCGAAGGGCGACCGCCCGCTGCCGATCCTCGCGGTTCGGGTTTCGGCGCGGATGGCGTCGCCATTCCGCAAGGTGGACCCGTTGGCCGGCCCGGTGGTGTATCCCGCCGCGATGCGGTCGAGCAGACGGATCTGGCTCCGTTGCCGCCCCCCCCCGACGTCGTGCCGGTCGGCGGAAACACCACGTCGGGGCAGATCGGAGCGGGGCCGCCGGCCACGTCTGCTTCAGTCGATCCGCTCCAGAGCGGTCGCAGCAGTGGCACGCGCGCCAGCGTTCAAGTTGGCGCATCGCCTGCTGAGAGAGCCGTCGCGGCTGGTCCTGATACCCCCGCCGAGGCTACCCGGATCGCGGCGCTCACGAAATTGTCGTCGGATGTCGACATGCCCACGCGGTCGCCCGCGATGGCGGGTCTCCTGGTGCGGGTCGTCGGTCCGCGTGGAATTGCCGGCCCCGAATCGATCGAGGCGCTCGGCCAGCGCAGCACGCTGCTCTATCGGGCGGGCCTGGTGCAGTCTGCTGATGGTGTAGCAGCGACTGCCGGCGATTCCGGTGGGCGTCCAGGGACGCCAGCGGCGACCGCGTTCATGGCGTTGCGCACACGGCTGGCGTTCGCGGTCGGTGATCGGGAGCGGGTATGCGCGGGTGCGGCATCGTTGATGCAGGCAGGGCCGGATCTTCCTGCGTCGATCCGATCCGAGGGCATCACGGCTCAAGGTTATTGCGGGGCGGCGTCGGGAAATCCCGCAGCTGCCGGGCTAGCGGCATCGCTCGGCCGCGAACTCGGCGGGGTGTCTGCAGGCACGCTGGCCGCACTCGAGGCTGTCGCAGCCGGAGACATGCCGACTCCCGTATCGTCTCAGCGCTTCGGCGTGATCGATTGGCGGCTTGCGGAAGTAGGGGGGAAGTTCGAGGGGTCGGCTTGGCCAATCGAGCGCTTCGAGCCGGCGGCACTTTTCGGCGCAGGCCAAAGCAGTGTGGCGCCTCCGCGGTTGCGCGTTGGTGCCGCCGAGGCTGCTGCGCGGATTTCCGCGTTCGATGCAACAGCGCTTGCCGACGCCTACAGGCAGACGAGTTTTCCCGCGAACGATCTCGCGCAAGCCCAGACAGCGAAGGTAGATGCGTGGGCGCGACGCGCGCTCCTGTTCAAAGCGGCGGAGGCCGAGCGAACGCCGAGTAAACGGACGCGGCTCGTGCGGGCAGCGCTGGACGACGCGCGGCGGGTAGGTCTCTTCGTGCCTGTTGCGGCAGCGTTCTCGCGAATCGTCGAGGAGATTCGGCCCGTCCCTGAGGTCGGCTGGTTCGCAGAGACTGCGGTCGAGGTGCTGTTCGCATCGAGTAAGTACGACGAGGCGCGGCGCTGGGCGCAGTTCGGGATGCAGCCGGGGGTGACAGGTGATCGCCCGGTGATGTCGCTGGGGCACTGGATGGCGTTGATCGATATCGCGGACTCCGCTCAGATCGGGCGGCGGAGCCAGAACCTCGGTTTCGTCGAGGAAGTAGCACTTCGCGGCCGGTTCTCGTCGGAGGCGTTGCACCGGCTGGCGACGGTCCTCGATGCTCTGGATTACGATGTGCCCGTGAGATTGTGGGAGGCAGCGAGCCGCGCGCCTCAGCCAGCGACCGGTCATCTCCCGGCGACGGGTATCCTGTCGGATCTACAAGACGCAGCGAAGCGCAAGGAACACATCCGCTTGGTCGGGCTCGTGTTCCGCGCCGTCGGAACGGCTGGGCCGGAAGGCGCACACATGATCGCTCTGGGCGATACCATCCGCGCCTTGAAACGCGCAGGTCTAGAAGCCGAAGCCCGCCAAATCGCCGCAGAAGCGTTGTTCGTGTTGTGGCCGCGCGCGTCGAGCAACTGACGTTGCACATCCGGTTTTCCGCAGACGAGGACGACGACGTGCCGAGCACCGATAGGGCTTATGCCGACATCGCATCCTATCTCGAAATGCTGTCGGCCGAACGCGGCGCCGCCGGTAACACAATCGATGCGTACCGGCGCGATCTCCAGCATTTCGAGACCTATCTGAGCGACGACGGTGTGGAGATCCGCGAGGCGACGACGCGCGAGATAACCGACTACGCACGCGCGCTGGCAGAGGATGGCCTGGCTCCGGCGTCGCGGGCGCGCAAGCTGTCGGCGGTGCGACAGCTTTACAAGTTTCTCGTGGCGGAAGGCTTGGTTCCAGAAGATCCGGCCGCCCGTCTGACCGGGCCCAAGCTCAGCCGATCGCTGCCCAAAACGCTGTCGGTTGCCGAGGTCGACAAGCTGCTCGATCGGGCGGGTAAGCGCAGCGAAGGCATGTTCGGACGGGAAAAAGCGCGAGCGCTTCGGCTGCATTGTCTCGTCGAGATGCTCTACGCGACAGGAATGCGCGTGAGCGAACTCGTCGGCTTGCCGCGCAGTGTGCTCAAGGGGGATGCGCGCGTGCTGACGATCGTGGGCAAGGGCGGCCGGCAGCGGCTGGTGCCGCTGAACACCAGTGCGCGGGCAGCTCTCGACCGGTATCTCACGCTCGGCCAGGATCCCGAGGACGGCATCTCGAGCATGCTCAAGACGAAGTGGCTGTTCCCCTCTCATGGCGAGGGGGGGCATTTCACGCGCCAGAGGCTGGCTCAGGAATTGAAGGACCTGGCAACGGAAGCTGGCATCGATCCCGATCGTGTAAGTCCGCACGTCATGCGGCATGCGTTCGCCAGCCATCTGCTTGATCGGGGCGCAGACCTCAGAGCAGTCCAGCAACTGCTCGGCCATGCCGACATTTCGACGACGGAAATCTACACGCACGTGCTTGAAGAGCGCTTGAAGCAGCTGGTGCTGAACCACCATCCGCTGGCGAAGATATCGTAACTGGACAGGGCTCGGCCCCGAACTCGCTTGGTGGGCCGCCACGTGTTATGGCGGCAGGCGAGCCTCCAAGGGCGGGGCGTTCGAAGGAGGCTGGGCGTGATCTCCAAGATCGTAGGAACTGTCGTCGCGGCTATGCTGGGTCCGGTTCCGGCCGCAGCTCAGGGATGGCCCGAGCGCAACGTCACGATCATGGTTCCGTTCGCGGCGGGCTCGACGCCTGATCTGATCGCGCGCGTTCTGGGGGATGGCCTCCAGGCGAAGCTCGGCAAAACCTTCGTGATCGAGAATCGGCCCGGTGCGAGTGGCAACACCGCGACTGCCGCCGTCGCGAAGAGCACTCCCGATGGTCATACACTCGGCGTCAGCATCGTCGGGCCGCTCGTCATCAATCCGCTGATCATGAGCACCGTACCCTACGATCCGGCCAAGGACATCGCGCCGATTTCCATCGTAGCGTCCCAGCCGAGCATTCTGGCGGTCGCGCTCGATCTCGGCGTGACTTCGGTGCAGGGCCTCGTGGATGCGCTGAAGAAAGATCCCGGGAAATACAACTTCGGCTCGATCGGCAAGGGCTCGCTTTCGCACCTTTCGATGGAGGCGCTGTTGGCGCGATCGGGCACGCGGGCCGTGCACGTGGTGTTTCCCGGTTCGCCTGCCGCTATGACCGCACTCATCCGCGGCGACGTGCAGATGTCTATCCTGCCGGCTGGTTCCGTCGTCGCGCAAGGGCGTGAGGGCAAGGTGCGCATGCTTGCGGTGACGACGGCGCAGCGCTCGAAACTGCTGCCGGAGCTGCCGACGATGGCCGAGAGCGGAATCGCCGGGGTGGCGGCCGATGCCTGGGTCGGCCTGATCGCGCCGGCAGGGACGGCGCCACCGGTGCTCGACAAGATACTCGCCGAGACGCGCGCGGTGCTCTCGACGCAGCAGGCCGAGGATCGGTTCAGGCCTGCATTCATGGTGCCGGTGGGCAGCACGACCGCGGAGTTTCGGGCCGTCTTGAAGGCTGAGCGCGATCTCTGGGAGCCCATCATCGCAGCCGGCAAGATCAAGGTCGAATAGCGTCCGGCGTGTGTCCCTTTCGAATCAGAGGCGGTGGAAAAGCCGAAATCGACACTGGCGCTTTCGAATTCCTGCCATGTTCGGCTAGCGAATCAGTATGGTCTGTAACCATCCCATGTTCTCGGATGGAGCTGGTTCAATGAACCATTTGGTGTTCGCAGGCTTTGCGCTGACTTTTTCGGCGCTGATCGGTCTTCTCTCGATGGAGCTGATCGGCACGGCTCATGCCGCGCGCGACGCGGAGAAGTCATACCTCGTCGCTGTGAGCAACGGCCCCGCTCTCTTTCTCGTGCGGCACGGATCTACTATGGGCCCCCACATAACTGCGCCTCATCTATCGTGCGGCAGGCTCGTTGCTGTCGGCGAATTGCGGCTGGGGCTGCACTGCCGCCAAGCGCTGATTTCCGCGCGCTAGGGCGAAGGTGGTTTCGCGCGCCATTTCTCCCAGCCTGTGCGTCGAAGGTCGCATGCCGGGCAGGCGTTGCAGCCGTAGCCCCAGGAGTGTCTCTGCGACCGGTCGCCGGTATAGCAGGTGTGGGTTTCTTCCACGATCAGCTCGACGAGCGCCGCTCCCCCGATGTCGAGCGCCATTGCCCATGTCGCGGCCTTGTCGACATACATGAGAGGTGTTTCGATCACGGTCTCCGTGTCGGTGCCCAGCGCGAGGGCTCGGGCGAGCGTCTGCAGCGTATCGTTCCGGCAATCTGGATAACCGGAATAGTCGGTTTCACACATCCCGCCGACGAGGGTTCCGATGCCACGCCGGTAGGCCAACGCGGCGGAATAGACGAAGAACGCGAGATTGCGTCCCGGCACGAACGTGTTGGGAATGCCGGCAGCGGTCATATCGATGCGGACATCCGTCGTCATCGCCGTATCCCCGATCGCGCCGAAAGAGCGGATGTCGAGCATGTGGTCGTCGCCGAGTCGCGCGGAACAGTTGGGAAACGAGCGCCTGAGAGCCGCGATGATGCGCGGCCGTGCGGCGAGTTCTACAGCATGGCGTTGCCCATAGTCGAAACCGACCGTCTCGACGCGAGCAAACCGCTGCAGGGCCCAGGCGAGACAAACGGTCGAGTCCTGTCCGCCCGAGAACAGCACGAGCGCCTGATTATCAATGCTCTGTGCGCTCATGCGTTGCTGTCTCGTGAGGCTTCGACGAAGGCGAGCATCTGGGGCAGGCACTTCGACTTCAGGTCGTAGCGCTCGATGATGGTTCGGCGCGCAGCTTCCCTCATCGGCATGAAGCGGCGAGGCTCGGCCAGAGCTTCGATCAGCGCTGCCGACCACGCTTTGACGTCAAAGAAATCGATGAGGCGACCGTTCACGCCATCCTCGATCAGCTCTTCGACCGGTGGCGTTCGCGAGCCCACGATGAGCGCGCCGGCACTCATGGCTTCGAGCATCGACCACGACAGAACGAACGGATAGGTCAGGTAGGCGTGAACACGTGTTACACGCATCAGGTCGAGGAACAGCGGATACGGGACCTTGCCGACGAAATGCACGCGCGACAGGTCGAGCCGGTCTTTCACCTCGTCCAGGAAAATGGATTTCCAAGACTTTCCCTCTGGCGGCTTCGTTCCGTAGCTGACGTCGTCGCCACCGACGATCACCACGCGGGCGTTCGGTCTCGCAGCCATCACCTCGGGCAGCGCGCGCATGAAGATGTGGTAGCCGCGATAGGGCTCGAGGTTGCGGTTGACGAAAGTCAGGATCTCGTCCCCCGCCTTCAGTCGCAGGGTTGTTCCCGGCAGCTTGACGATCGCGGCGGGATCGGGTTTGACCATCCCGGTGTCGATGCCGTCGTGCACGACGGTGATCTTGGACCGCATGTTCTCGGGAAACGAATCCGCCTGCCAGCGCGTCGGCGACAGCGCGCGGTCCGCGCCGTTCATGGCGAGCAGCAGGTGGGCTTGGCGTGCCGTCGTACGGATCCGCTGCCAATCGTCGTCGTGCTGCAATTCCGGATCGAAACCGGTGTCGAGGCCGCGTGTCTTATAAAAGAGTTCCGCATAGAGGAGATGGCACGCCGTGGGCCAGACCTCTTTCAGGAAAAGCGTCTCGCCCCAGCCGATGTGACCGAAGACGACGTCGGGAACGAACGCGTGCTTGTCACGGAGAGCGACGCAGGCACGAGCGACGGCGTCGCCGCGAGCGGCATATTCGGCAAAGCTCCGCGCGAGCAGAGGGACGCTCTGGTCGAGCGATGGCTTCTTGTATGTGTATCGGGCGGTCCTGATGCTCGTCGGCTTGGTGTTGTTCTGGTCGGTCAGGGCAAGGACAGCGTGGCCCCGCCCGGCGAGCGCGGTCGCGAGGTGGGGAAACTGTCCGGGGAAGTTCTGATGGATCAGGAGTATTTTCATGGGTGGCCGCTATTGCAATGGTCGCCCGACCAAAGCAGAATTCGCGGGTGAGGCCAACTCGGCGCTGTCGGTCTCGAGCGGCTCCGGGGCGGTGGGTGCCAACGGGTAGCTCGATTGCGATGTACGGCTGATGGCGATCAGGACCGGCTTTCACGACGCTGGTTAGCAATCATGGCGTTCCCCCGGTTGCGCGTCACCCGAAACGCGATAAAACGCCCTCGATCATTATACCAATCCACGACGAGGCACCCATGACCGCTATAACCGACATCATCGGCCGCGAGATACTCGACAGCCGTGGCAACCCGACCGTCGAAGTCGACGTGGTACTGGAAGATGGAAGCCAGGGCCGCGCCGCTGTTCCGTCCGGGGCGTCCACGGGCGCGCACGAAGCGGTAGAGCTGCGCGACGGCGACAAGTCCCGCTATCTCGGGAAAGGCGTCCTCAAGGCGGTAGAGGCGGTCAACGGCGAAATCCTCGATGCTCTCGCTGGTATGGAGGCGGAGGATCAGCGCCGGATCGATCACTCGCTGATCGCGCTCGACGGCACCAAGAACAAGGCCCGGCTCGGCGCCAATGCGATCCTGGGCGTCTCTCTGGCGACGGCGCAGGCAGCCGCGAACGCGTCGGGGCTGCCGCTCTATCGCTATGTCGGCGGTGCTTCTGCTCACGTCATGCCCGTGCCGATGATGAACATCGTCAACGGCGGTAAGCACGCCGACAACCCCATCGACATCCAGGAGTTCATGATCATGCCGGTGTCGGCGCCGACATGCGCGGACGCGATCCGGCAGGGTGCCGAGATCTTCCACACGCTGCGCAAGAAACTGCACGACGCCGGCCTCAACACGAACGTCGGTGACGAAGGCGGTTTCGCGCCGAACCTCAAGAGCGCGGACGACGCGCTGGGCTTCATCATGAAGTCGATCGAAGCCGCTGGCCTCAAGCCCGGCGTCGACGTGATGCTGGCACTGGACTGCGCGTCGACCGAATTCTTCCACGATGGGAAGTACAAGATGGAAGGCGAGGGCAAGTCGCTCGATTCCGCTGGTATGGCGAGATATCTGGCCGACCTCGTCAAGCGCTATCCCATCGTCTCGATCGAGGACGGCATGGCCGAGGACGACTGGGACGGGTGGAAGGCGCTGACGATCGAGATCGGCAATCGCTGCCAGCTCGTCGGTGACGATCTGTTCGTGACCAACACCGAACGTCTCGCACGCGGCATTTCGACGGCGACGGCTAATTCAATCCTGGTGAAGGTGAACCAGATCGGCTCGCTCTCGGAGACGCTGGACGCCGTCAACATGGCCCAGCGCGCCGGCTATACGGCGGTCATGTCGCATCGCTCGGGTGAGACCGAGGACGCGACGATTGCAGATCTCGCGGTCGCCACGAACTGCGGTCAGATCAAGACGGGTTCGCTCTGCCGCTCGGATCGTCTGGCGAAGTACAACCAGCTGATCCGCATCGAGGAAGAGCTGGGCGATGTCGCGCACTACGCTGGCAAGGCTGCGCTGAAGGCGCTGGCGTAACAGTCGCAGTTCAGCATGTGCGGACGAAGAGAGGGCCGTGGCGCTTGTGCTGCGGCCCATTATTTCCGGGTCGGGGGCTGGGTCACGGTTAGGGTGAGGCCGTCATCGGCTTCAGGCTGAGGTCCGCCATTCGGACCGCGAGGTCGGGCAACAGCTGCGGTGTAGCGACTTCCGAATGGCGCACTGCCGTCGGCATAGAATAGTCCATCCCGCCGTCCTGGTACCGATGAAGGTGGATGATCATGCGGAGGGCATCGACTGCCCAATAATCGTGAACACCAAGTGCCGCATAGATCTGAGCCTTACGGCCGAGGTCATAGGCAAGACTCGAATCGGCGACCTCCACGACCAGCAGCAGCTCGGTGGGGCGGATATCCGTGATCGCGGTGGTCCGCGGCCAGAAGATGAAGTCCGGCTCGAGGAAGTTGCGCTCCCCGACGTATAATGTCGTTTCTGTCAGGTTATCGATTTCTGGGCGAACGGCCTTCGTCCAGTATCGGTTGAGTTCCTTCTTCACGAGTTCGTGGGCGCTGCCCTTCGGTGACATCTGAACGATCTCTCCCCCGATCAGCTCGATCCGCTCGCGGCGATCGATGATGCCGGCATCCAGCATGCGATCGACGTCCGAGATGGTCCAGCTACGCCTCGGCAAGCCTTCGGCCGAGAGCGACGCAGGGGGAGCGGGGCGTGTCACGTGGACGTTCATCGCCGCTGATTAGCACGCTCCAGGCAAGCATGCGAAGCGTGGAAGCAGGGCAGCAGGGAAGCAGGGAAAGGAGCAGGTCTTGCGCTCACCGACCGCCGCGGGCGTGCCGGGGCAGGCGGTTCTGAATGGTGTCGGCGAATTCGGCCATACCGGTGCGCCAGAGTTGGAACCAGATCCGGCGACCATCGTCTGATTCGATGATGCAGCCGTCGAGGCCCTTGACGTAGTAGAGGGCGACGATTTCGGTCCAGTTGAGGCGGACGACGCCGGCCATGGGCGAGACGTAGGTAATGCTGCGATCGTCGTAGTACACCTCGACCAGGAACACTTGATAGGTCAGTGCCAGCCATGCGCCGAGCACGATGTAGGGAACGACGTTCTGCCACTCTTCGGGCGGGTTCGACTGGCCCCACACGAGCCACGCGGAGGAGATCGGGATAAGGATAAGCGCGGCGCTGGCGAGGCGGAGCCAGAGCGGGTAGCGCATCTCTGTCGACTGGGGGGCGGCATATGTCATGGTGATGTGCACGCAACTCGTGATGCGGGGAATGCTGTTCAGTCGCGACCATGGCAGAATGCGACTAATGTTGTGTGAATCGGTTTCTGAATATCTATCAGATGCTTGCCGCTTCTTCTTTAACCACGAACGTCGCTCGCGGGCACACTGTTCACCCGGCGCAGCGTGAGGTTGAAACGGCCACCGCGGGGCACGACATCGGAAGTGCCGGTCCGAACGCTGTCGATGCCGTGATAGGCTCTGCGTGAAGCGCCGCCCAACACAACCACATCACCGGACCGGAGGATCAGTCGTTGCTTTGGAGCACTGCGGGTCGGCCCACCGACATGGAAGACCGCGTCGTCGCCGAGTGAGACCGAAATCACGGGAGCGGTGAACTCTTGCTCGTCGGCGTCGATGTGGCTGCCCAGTTTGGTTCCGGTCGTGTAGTGGTTGATCAGACAGGCTTCCGGTAGGGCGGGACAACCGGCAAGGTCGCGCCAGAGGTCGATGAGCATCGGCGGCATGCGTGGCCATGGGGCGCCGGTAACGGGATGGTGGGGCTGATAGCGGTACCCACCTTCCCTGTCAGATACCCACCCCAGCGTGCCGCAGTTCGTCATCTCGATGGAGAACGGTTTTCCTGTCCGCGGCATCGCCGGCCGATAGAGTGGCGCGGCCGCAACGATGGCTTCCACGGACCGAGCCAACGCACGCTGTTGCGTGTCGTCGAGACGTGCGCGATAATTTGCAAAACCGGCTGCGAACACCAAGGTTTCAGTCGCTTTGTTCGCCACGCCAATGCGTGTAACCCGGGGCATTCCACCGACCTTTCTACTGTCTCCGCGATAACTCCCAGGCCGTGTCGATTTTACACCGGCCAGATGCGCTAAGGGCGTTGAAGGGCCAATTTTCCGCGCCTATATACGGCAAGTAGACGACGGCGAGACTGTTGAACTGACTGGCCAGGGGACCGCTCCGTCTCCGGCGCCCGGCTCATGAGAGCACGGGCAGGATACGGGGAGAGACGCCGGGTTGTCCGGGTCTCGGGCGGTTCGCCGCAACAAGAAAAGGACTGCAAGATGAGCAAGGTCATCGGAATCGACCTGGGGACGACGAATTCGTGCGTTGCCGTCATGGAGGGCACGACACCGAAGGTCATTGTCAATGCCGAGGGCATGAACACCACGCCTTCGATCGTGGCATTCACGGATGATGGCGAGCGTCTCGTGGGTCTGCCGGCGAAGCGCCAAGCTGTCACCAACCCGTCCAACACGCTGTTTGCGATCAAGCGCCTGATCGGCCGCCGATTCGACGACAAGGACGTGGAAAAGGACAAGAAGCTGGTTCCCTACAAGATCACCAAGGGTCAGAGCGGTGATGCCTGGATGGAAGCCCAGGGTAAGCAGTATTCGCCATCTCAGGTTTCGGCTTTCATCCTGCAGAAGATGAAGGAAACGGCCGAGGCGTATCTGGGACATCCCGTCACGCAGGCCGTCATCACCGTTCCCGCCTATTTCAACGACGCTCAGCGTCAGGCGACCAAGGACGCTGGCCGGATTGCCGGCCTCGAAGTCCTCCGCATCATCAACGAACCGACGGCGGCTGCTCTCGCCTACGGTCTCGACAAGAAGAAGGATGCCAAGACGATCGCCGTTTACGATCTCGGCGGC
>LNFM01017491.1_pt1 | contig 13510 bp, 7 predicted proteins | sample 596031 | NCBI WGS metagenome assembly LNFM01 (sample SAMN04254537, study PRJNA301005) | activated carbon metagenome | isolation source: dual media filters at the Ann Arbor, Michigan drinking water treatment plant | place: USA: Ann Arbor
GCTTGAATCCTTTGGTGTGAGAGCCTGGATTCTACCGGTGGCTGGCCCTCTGCCTATCGTTTCAAGCGTTGCACTTATTCTATGAATTCAGGGCTCAAGTACCCAAGGTTCTGTTCGAGACTCCGTAAGTTTCGATGCACTGGCAGGGTTTTCACTCAAGCTACCATGTTTGGATGAGCAAGCTGCTGTTGCTGAAGTGATATCCGTTGCACACCACGAAATCCAAATCCTACAAGCCAAACTCGATTGCCTGAAACAAGAGAAAAAAGCCCTGATGCAACAACTGCTCACAGGCAAGCGCAGGGTTACTGTTGATGCCAAGGAGGCTATGTGAAGGATCGCACCATTAGTTTTCAACTGACCGACTGCACGGGGCATGCCGCGAGCTTTCAAAGCTTGCGCTCCTTGCTGGCTTTCTTTGAGGCAGAAGCCAGCTTTTGGAAAGAGCGTAAGCAGATCGTTCAGTCCGAGAGAAGCCATACCAACCATACGCATCTACATGCAGGTGAAGTGTTCGCCCAAGCGGTTAATGCGATAAAGGATTGGAAGGAAAACATAGACGCTTGGACTGACGACGATCTAAGCCGTCAACTGCAGCAGGTTCAGCAAAGCTATTTTCAGCGATTACAGCGAGACTGGCTTTGGAGTGGCCACCCTTATGTGGAGCCATTTGTGCAATGCCTCAAAGAACATGGTGAAACTACGGGCAGTGCCTTCTTGGATTTTTCGATTCGAAATTCAGTACAAAGTATTTCTAATATCGAGCATTTCAAAGGTTATATGTATGCCTACGAATTTGCCAACCAAGATTCCCAGATAACAAAGCGGCGCAATGGCGAAAAAGTATCGCTCGGACATCTACGAACACAGTTCGCAGAAGCCAAAGATATGTTGTTTGCTGAAGTGGACGAGCTGAAAACCAGCATTGAAGACTGGGACACACAGAACAGAGCAGAGAGCAGCAGGCTTGTACGGGTACAAAAAGCCTTAGGCCGCCGCAAGATAAAAACGCAGTCCAATGCATTTGAACGGCAATTAACCGAGTGGACTGAAAAAGTCGCAATCCTTGAAAACACCTACGAAGAAAAGCTGAAACTGAAAAAGCCTGCCGAATACTGGGCAAAATCAGCGCGTAAGTTTGGGATACAAGGCGGGCTTTGGACGCTGGCTATTGTTGCGCTGGTCGTCGTCGCTGCGATCAATTTCCAAGAGATTTTTGTCACGTGGCTACAAGGTCGCGAGACCCCCGTGCAGCTCAACACGATTCAGGGCGTAATTCTCTATGGCTCCATTGCCGGTGTGTACGCCTTTTTATTGAGGGTGCTGTCGCGGCTAGCTTTTAGCTCGTTCCACTTGATGCGCGATGCTGAAGAGCGTGAGCAGCTGACCTACCTGTATTTGTCGCTCACTAACGAAGCAGAGATCGACAAGGAGTCGCGGGATATTGTCTTGCAGGCCTTGTTCAGCCGCAGCGAAACCGGCTTGTTGGCGCAGGAGCACGGACCAACCATGCCCGGAGCATCTGAAATGCTGCGCTCAACGCTAAAGAGGTAGGGGCCCATAACATGGATGCTAATGACCTGATTCTTTACACCAGTGACGACGGTGAAGCTCAACTGATACTGCGTGTACTGGATGGCCAAGTATGGCTAACGCAACTGGAAATGGCCGAGCTGTACCAGACCAGCAAGCAGAATATCGGCAAGCATATTCAAGCCGTCATCGCTGATAGGGAGCTGGTTGAAGGGGCAGTTGTAAACCAGAAGTTTACTACTGCCGCCGACGGCAAGGATTACCTGACCCACCTCTATGCCCTGCCGATGATCATCGCCGTGGGTTACCGCGTGCGCTCGACACGTGGCACTCAGTTCCGTCAATGGGCCACTCGTACCTTGGGTGAGTACCTGCAGAAGGGCTTCGTGATGGACGATGCCCGGCTGAAGGAGCCTCGCTGGGACTACTTCGATGAGCTGCTCAAGCGCATCCGCGACATACGGGCCTCGGAGAAACGCTTCTACCAGAAGGTGCGCGACCTCTTCACACTGGCCGAGGATTACCGCGCCAATGAGCAGGACACCGCCCGCTTGTTTGCCGAAGTGCAGAACAAGCTGTTCTTCGCCGTTACTGGCCATACCGCCGCCGAGCTGATCGTTCGCCGTGCCGATGCCGACGCGCCGAACATGAACCTGCTCAGCTTCAAGGGCGATCGGGTACGCAAGGCTGATGTCGTTGTGGCCAAGAACTACCTGAATGCCGAGGAGCTGGACCAGCTCAATCGCCTGGTCAGCATGTTCCTCGACTTCGCCGAACTACGCGCCGAGCAGCGCCAGCATCTGCAACTTGCTGACTGGCGGCAGTACATCGACAGCTTTATGGCCTTTAACGAGCAACCGCTGCTGCGCACCGCCGGCAGCATCAGTCATGAGCAGATGAAGCAGGTGGCGCACGAGCGCTACGAGACATTCGACCAACACCGCCGCAGTGCCGAAGCCCTGGCAGCGGACACGCAAGAGCTGGCAGCCTTGGAGCGTTTGGAAAAGCAGCTGAGTGCAAAGAAGAAATCCAAGTGACCGGATTACCCGCTTACTCGATCAGGGAGTTACACCATGGATCTGGAACAACTGCGCGCGTTGCTGGCGAAGGCCGAGCGCTTTTATCAGCCTGAACGGGAGCCGAGTATTTTTGCCCTGGGTGGGCGCGGCTACTACGAAAACCCCACTACAGATCTGCTGGCGTTCTTTCTCGATCCAGCGCAGGTGCATGGATTGGAAGAGTGCTTCCTCACTGCGCTACTGAATTGCCTACCCAATACCTCAATGCTGACGCCTAGTTTGCGAGCGGCGCCCCAGCGCGAGGTGGTCACCCATAACAGCAACCGAATCGACCTGGTGCTCCCCGGTGATGGATGGGACCTGCTCTTGGAAAACAAGATTTTCCACGGACAAGTGAACCCCTTTGCCGACTATGAAGCCTTCGCTCAGCGCGAACTCAACGACGGTGAGCGCCCGCTGGTGTATGCCGTGCTCTCTCCATCAGGCAAAAGCGTGCGGGCCGCATGGCATGGTTTGAGTTATGCGCAATTTATTGAAGCCGCACGTCAGCAACTGGCTCAGCGCATGCTGACTCATCCTGTAGATAAGTGGCAGGTGTTTGCCCGCGACTTCCTGCTGCACCTGGAAAACATCACTGTGGAGAAGGCCATGGACGCCAAAGCCGTCAACTTTGTTATCGAGCACCTACATCAAATCAACAAGCTGACGCGCCTCAAGGACCAAGTCATAAATGCCCTCGATGCTAAGGTGCTCGATAAGCTGGATTCAGAAGTGTCCGGCTACAAACGCTATACCCGGCGACATAATTGGGAGAATGGCCCAGCACTGCGTTATGCCTCCAAAAGCTGGAAAACATGGTCCGATGTCGTGCTCTACCTGAGTGGTGCCAGCAGCGCGATGAAACCCTCGATTCGGGTGTACCTATGTGATGTCGATGAGAAGCTGAAGGAGCTGGGTCAACAGCTGTTTATGGGCAATGAAACCAATATGTGGCTTGAGAAGAGCGATAGCATCTTGTGCTTCAGCTGGGTGCTGAATCACTTCGATGAGCAGGAAGTGCTTGGCTTGATCGTTGAGAAAATGAAGCTACTGATGACCTTCGAAAACGAGCTACGCCCGCAATTCTCGAAGCGTGTAGCTGCGGGTCTTTCACAATGATCGCTGTACCCAAATTCCAGGAAGAATACAGTGCCAAACTTCCGGCTCTGGCTCTGCTGTGCAACCTCGGCTGGCAGTTCCTCTCTCCCGAGCAGGCTTTGGCCGCGCGGGGCGGAAAGAGCGATGAAGTTGTGTTGCGTGATGTGCTGCGCGAGCAACTAAGTAAGCGGCGCTTCCTGTTTGGAGGCGGTGAGTACCCGCTTTCCGCAAAGGCTATCGATAACCTGATCAGTGAAGTGTGCAGCCCTGCGCTCAATGAAGGGCTGCAGGCAGCCAACGAGCGGCTTTACAACCATTTGCTGTATGGCATCTCGGTAACTGAGTTCGTGGATGGCAAAAAAGCCAACCCGACTGTGGCATTGATCGACTGGCATAACCCGGCCAATAACAGCTTTATCTTCACTGAAGAATTTCGCGTACTGCGCAGTGGCGGTGTAGAAGCCCGCAGGCCAGATATCGTGTGCTTCGTTAACGGCATCCCGCTGGTGGTGATCGAGGCCAAGCGCCCCGATAGCAATGCGCTGAAAGGCCCGACCATCGACGAAGGTGTTTCGCAGAGTCTGCGCAACCAGCGCCACGATGAAATCCCTAGGCTATTCGCCTACAGCCAACTGTTGCTGTCGATTAATGGCAGCGATGGTCGCTATGGCACCTGCGGTACACCTGCGAAATTTTGGGCAGCTTGGCGCGAGGAAGATATCGCCACCGCTGAGTCGTATGCGCTGAAGAATCGCAAGCTTAGCGCAGAGCAGAAAACCTCTATTTTCAGCCATCGCCCTGCTCGTGACCTGGACTGGTATGAAACCCTGATAGCCGGTGGTGAGCTGGCGCTGACTGGCCAGGATCAGCTGCTTATCAGCCTGCTTTCCCCTGCCCGTCTGATGGAGATGACCCGCTACTTCACCTTGTTCGATAAGAAAGCCGGAAAAATCGTCGCTCGCTATCAGCAGGTCTTCGGCATCAAGCGGTTGATCGAGCGGATTAGCCACAAGCGCAAAGATGGCGGTCGTGAGGGCGGTGTCATCTGGCATACAACCGGCTCGGGCAAATCCTTCACTATGGTTTTTTTAAGCAAAGCGCTGATCCTGCATGACTCACTCAAGCAGTGCCGCATTGTGGTGGTCACCGACCGGGTTGATCTGGAAAGCCAACTGAGCAAAACGTTTGCCTCGGGCGGTGAGCTGGCCGGCAAGAGGGACCGCGAGGCGGCCATGGCCACTTCCGGCACGCGCTTGGCTGAGCAAATCGGCAAGGGTAATGAACGCATCATTTTTTCGCTGATCCAGAAGTTCAACAGCGCCACTAAGCTGCCTCAGTGCGTGAACACCAGCGCTGACATTATTGTGCTCATCGATGAAGGTCACCGCAGCCAGGGCGGTGAAAACCATATCCGCATGAAGCAGGCGCTGCCCAATGCGGCCTTTGTCGCGTTCACCGGCACGCCGCTGCTCAAGGATGACAAGACGACGAACAAGTTTGGTCCCATCGTGCATGCCTACACCATGCAACGTGCGGTGGAAGATCGGGCGGTGACGCCGCTGCTCTATGAGGAGCGCATTCCCGATCTGGATGTGAATGAGCGTGCTATCGATAGCTGGTTTGAGCGCATCACCGAAGGGCTTAACGAGCAGCAGAAGGCCGATCTCAAACGCAAGTTCGCCAAGAAAGGCCAGATATACAGCGCTGATGACCGTATTCGTCTGATTGCTTTGGATATCGCCAACCACTTCGTGAAGAACATCGACGAGGGTCTCAAAGGCCAGCTGGCCTGTGACAGCAAAGCCTCAGCAATCAAGTACAAACAGTATTTGGATGAGGCCGGCTTGTTTGAAAGTGCCGTGGTGATGAGCCCGCCGGATAGCCGTGAGGGCAACACTGACGTGGATGAAGCGGCCTCACCTGAGGTAACCCAATGGTGGAAGAAAAACGTTGGCAGCACCGATGAGCAGGCTTACACCAAGCAGTTGATCGAGCGCTTCGATAAGGATGACTCGCTCAAGCTGTTGATCGTGGTGGACAAGCTACTGACGGGCTTCGATGAGCCGAAAAACACCGTGCTCTACATCGACAAGCCGCTCAAGGAACACAACCTGATTCAGGCCATTGCTCGGGTAAACCGCCTGCATCCGCTAAAGAAATTCGGTCTGCTGATTGACTACCGCGGCATTCTTTCCGAGCTGGATACCACCATTCAGAAGTATCAGGATCTGGCTTCGCGCACCCAGGGCGGCTATGACATCAATGACATCGCTGGGCTCTACAACCAGATGAGCAGCGAGTACAAACGGCTACCTCAGCTGCATAAAAATCTCTGGGCGATTTTTTCCGATGTGAAAAACAAAGGAGATATCGAGCAGCTGCGCCAGGTACTGGTGCCCAAGATGCAGGAGCGTGACGGCGAGTTGGTTGATGTGAACCTCAAGGTGCGCGATGACTTCTACGAGGCCCTAACCGAGTTTGCCAGCTGCCTAAAAGTTGCTTTGCAGTCCGCGTCCTTCTTCGAAGACACCAGCTTCAGCGATGCCGACCGTACCCATTACAAGGAAACCCTCAAGCAGTTCTCCAGCCTGCGCCAACTGGCCAAACAGGATGCCGGCGAAACTGTGAACTATGACCAGTACGCCGAACAGGTGCGCAAGCTTCTGGATAAGCACGTGGTAGGCGTGGAGGTTAAAGACCCAGGCGGCGTTTACGAAGTCGGCAAGATGGGGCAGAACAAGCCTGAGCAGTGGAGTGAGGACAAAACCCGCAACGAAACTGACATTATCAAGACCCGCGTCAGCAAGATGATCGAGCAGGAGTTGCGTGATGACCCCTATGCTCAGGAAGCGTTCTCCAAGCTACTGCGCCAGGCCATCGAAGAGGCGGCAAAGCTGTTTGATCATCCGCTCAAGCAGTACCTGCTATTCCACGAATTTGAGCAGCAGGTTCAGGCCCGTAAGCTTGATGAGCTGCCTGATGTTTTTGCAGGTAACCGCCATGCCCAGGCGTACTTCGGTATTTTCAAGAAGAGCCTTCCTGACGCTCTCACTTCAGCTGATGAGCAGGTACAGGAACACTGGGTAAAACTGGCTTTCAGCCTGGATGAGATGGTCATGACCTCCGTGGCTGAGCATTCAATCAACCCGCAAAATATCGAAAGCGATATCCGTAAGAAGCTACTGCCGTTGCTCTTCAAGGAATGCAAAGCCGTAGGTGCTGGTATGGATCAGGCGAAAGCCATGGTTGAGTGGGTGGTGCAAATCACGCGAGTAGGCTTGTCCGGCGTATGAGCGTACCCATCGTTATAAGTGCTCCTTCTGCCTCCGCAGTATCGAGTTGGCTGAGCTTTCACTACGCCGATGAGTTGATACAGGTTGAGAGGGCGCAAAGGGCTCGCGAAGTTTCACGCATTCTGATTAAGGTCGATCCAGATTGCCGTGTGCGCGTCAGCGCGCCGGATGACGCCAGCGATGAACAGGTATTGGCCGCGCTGAAGCGACGCGGGCGTTGGATCTACCAACAACTTCGTGAGTTTCGTGAGCAGCTTACGCATGTCCGCCCAAGGCAGTACATCAGCGGGGAAAGTCACTACTACCTAGGCAAGCAGTACGTGCTCAAGGTTATAGAAGCGCCTGATGAGCTGCAGCAGGTGCGCCTGTTGAGAGGCAAGCTGGAAGTGTCTGTCCGGGTGAAGTCGGCAGAGAAGATTCGCGAACTCCTGCACACCTGGTACAAAGCCCGCGCCCGCGAGGTTTTTGATCGACGGCTGGAGGCCGTCATGCAACAAGCACTTTGGGTTGCTGCCAAACCACCACTGCGCATCCTAAGCATGCAAACGCAGTGGGGCAGCTGCTCCCCCGCAGGCCGTATCACCCTCAACCCCCACTTGGTTAAAGCATCCCGTGAGTGCATCGACTATGTGATTTTGCATGAGCTTTGCCACATCGCCGAACACAACCACAGCGAGCGATTCTATCGACTTATGCAGCAGGTGATGCCGCAATGGGAAAAGACCAAAAAGCGGCTGGATGGTATGGCGGCTACTTTGCTGAATGGCTAATGATTTCTGGGGTTTGGTAAGAATGCCTTCCCCGATGGTGGCCAAGCCTTCCGCAATTTAGAACGGCTCAAAAGCTACCAATTCGATAGCAGCCTTGAAGCCGAGTGGGGGGCCAAAAACTCAGTGATTTAGACCCTATGAAACCCAATTAACTTTCCCCGATTTAGAAATATGCAAGGTATCCAAACTTACGAAGCTTATTAGGTATGAGCGGTTTCCCAGTCAGCAAAAAAAACTTCCGTCAGGCGATGCTTGGTCTTGTATTCATCGACGATCCCGGCTGATTTCAACCTGCTAAAGGTCGCATTCATCGAGGCTTTATTGGTTTTGTTGCCCGGTATCCGCCTGGTTCTCAACGCATCGGTAACCCATTGGCTGCGAATGCGGGGCCGTTGATCGTTCAACATGTCCACAACCAAGAACGTCATGTAGCCCTTGCTGATGCCCCATTTTTTGGCGGGCAGTGATGCCCAGACCAAACCATGCGACGTAGTCATCAGCATCGAAAGCAGTGCCTTCGTGCAGCAGCTTCGCTACTTTGGCTTTTAGGCCATTATTAAGCGCAGGGTGAGTGACTTGCTGTATCGCACGCTCAAGATCGCCCCCCGCCTGCTTCAATAGGCCGGGCTGTAGGCCATCCAGTAATGAAGTCCAAAGCGCATACAAGTCTGCAAAAGCAGACCAGCCCTGCTCGATAACGCCTGGAAATTTGTATCGAAGATCACCCACTCGACGATCTTCGGCTGGCAGGGAACTCATGCCGACCAAGGTAGCCCGAGCGCCATCCACTAAGATGTTGAGCGGGGTTATGTTCCGATGGGTGAACCCCAGTCTGTGTAGATAGCCAAGCCCCGCGAGTAATTGCTCCAGCCAGTGCCGGAACTCCTCGGCACTGATAGACGCTTGGTCAAACAGCGTCTCACCACTCGCCCATGCTCGACTGATGAAGTAAGCATCGCTGTTAGGGATTCGAGCAAGATCGAATACTCTCTCCAGTGCGGGATGATAAATCTGAGCGAGCCGATGATATTGATCAGCCACAAGCTCCCAAACTTCATCAGCATCGTCGTAAATCTGAACCGCGCATTCGAAGCGTCCAGCGACATGACGAGATCGCCAGATGCTTGAGAAAGCATCCTCATCGACCTGCTCGACCAATTCATAACGATTGTCGAGAACTGCTCCTGGCTCAGCCTCAAAAGGAGCGCCTGATGGCGCAAGTGCAGTTGAAGCTCGCTCGCTCATAAGGTTCGCTATCAACTGTGATAGGCGCTCTGAGGTCTCCTGCCCTTCTGCATCGTTGCTTCCGGAGATTTCCCAATTAAGCGTGTCGACCAAGGGTTTAAACAGCGAGGTGATGAGGTCGATATCGTCGCCAGCGCTATGGTTGTTCAGGACATCGATAAAGCAAACCTCACCCGCATCAGTGAGATAGATTGAATTCACGGAAACCCTGCCCAGGGTGGCTCCACGGCGATGGATGCCTTGGATTGCTGTTAAGGCAGAAATCAGCGTTGACCTGGCGGACTCCTCGGAATGCTTCGAAAGATCAACCAGAGAGAGCGGTTTGCCCTTGGGCATACTGATTGGCAGCACCATCAGCTCACCGTCATCAATCAGCGGCGCGCTGTAGGTCACGCCGGTTAAGCCAGCCAACTCTTGTAGTAACCGAAACTCGTCACGCAATTGCGCTTGAAGCTGATCACGCCGCTCCTGGCTCTCGCAATTGGGGCGATTCACGATTTTCAGCATCCACTTGGAGTTCCAGTTCTCCAAGCGATACTCCGCCATCCATAGCTCAAGGCCATTCTGATCGAGCAGGCACTGTGTTTTTTGGTACTGTTGGAATCGATTGTTTTCGGCTATCTGCTGACGCAATTGCCCTAGAGTGGCGAGGACAAGCTCGCGCTGAGCATCGATCAGCTCGTAGGCTTTTGTGGCTGTCAGCCCCTCAGCGCTGGTCAACGCCTTGGTGATCCCATCTGGCGTCCACACTTGTAGGGAGGGCTCATCTTTAATAAGCGAGATGCTATGACCTCTATCGCCGGTCACAAGCACAACACCCTGACACCACGGCGCGTACAAACCTATTCCAGCCCGATTACGAATTCGGCCCGCAAGCACACGGGAGTTCTGGTTAGCCTTACGCAAAGCGTTATCAACAGGGCGACCATCAAGTAGCCAAACATCCTTCCCCGCTTCTAGCGTCCCGCTATAGCCCTTCACGTCGATCAAATACACGCCCCAGTCACCGACGACGACGGCATCAATTTCCATTGCCTGCCCGGTTTCTGTCAGTAGCTCGATGTTGGTCAGCAGCCAATAGTGATCTGGAAGGGCAGTTTTCAACAGAGAAAATGCCCACTCTTCTGCTGCATTGACTGCTTTGGTGAAGGGGACGTGCTTTGCCATGACTCACTCCTTATCCTGAGTTGTAGGGCTCAACTTAGCTGCGTCCAGCCTGCGGCAGCCCAGTCCAAATTCTCGGGTATCAGGTAGCGGTTACTAGCACCGGCCAGTCGCTGGTTAGCCGTTTCTTCCGCAACCTTGAATAGCCCTTTGGAGGCTTCAGGGTCGGGGATAAGGCTGCTGTGTTCGGCAGGGCTCAGGAGCCATTGGCTGGCCTTTGCAGAGTTCAGTTTGGCTTTGCCACCGCTAACCTGAACGGCAACAAATTCCTGGCGCATACGTTTGCCCTGGGGGCCTTGCCAGCGCAGCATGGCGCCAAGCAGAGCACCCTCTTCTAGTTCTGGTGTTTTTAGCATTGCAGCCAAGCCGCCAAAGTCGTGCTCGCAGGCTTTACCCAGCAGGTATTGCATCAGCTTGGAGTTGAGGTCGAGCATGTGGGTGTCAGGCCGGTTAGCGGCCAGCATGCGATCCAAGGTCACGTCCATACGCTGAGAAGCTTTGGGAGAAAGCCCCATGTCGCGCATCACCTGCTCGGACAATCTAATACGCAAAAGCCGTTCTTTATGGCTGCGTTCCGCAACTTCGATGCCCAGTTGTTCGAACATGCCCAGGACGAAGCTGTAGAGGTGCTCGACGGTGATTTGCAGCTCGTCGCGTAGCTCATTGGGGTCGCTGGTAGCGGCGTGGACAAACAGTTCTCGTTGTTTGGCGGCAGCTGTGCGTGCCTGTTCTAACGCCTCATCGATACGCTCACGGGTTCGGTCGATGCCGAGTTTTGTGGCTTGTTGCAGGATCTCTTCCACATCAATCAACTCGGCCAACTGACCGAGGATTTCGTCTTTCAGGCTATCATTGAATTCATGCTGCTGAACCTCGGCCAGATCAGTCACCACCCTGTCGATCCGCTCATACATCAGGTCGACGATATTCTGATCCAGGCTGTCGCTTTGCTGGATGTTGAACACGACCACTTTCTTCTTCTGCCCATAGCGATACAGGCGGCCAATGCGCTGTACGAGGCGCATAGGGTTCCAGGGCAGGTCATAGTTGACCATGACGTGGCACTTGCTCTGAAGGTTGATGCCTTCCCCACCCGCCTCAGTCGAAATCAGAAAACGCCCTTGTTCTTCAAAGCGCTTGATGGCTTCACGCCTTTCGGCATGCTGCATAGAGCCATTGATTAACTCGACCTGATAACTGCCATAGTGCTCAGCTAAAGCATCCCGCAGATAGTTTTGAGTAGTGCGGTATTCGGTAAAAATCAGCACTTTCTCATCGGCATTGGTTGCGTGAATTTTGCCGATGATTTCTTCGATAAACAGCTTCAGCTTAAGGTCATTCGCCTTTAGTGCGGCGGCCTCAGCAATCAGATCTTTCAGCAGCTGCACCTCGCCGGCAAAGAACTCGCGTGCGTCGCTGGTGAACTGTTCTTCCCATTCACCCAGATAGCGCTCATCGCTGGGCTCTTCAGCAGACGTACCGTTTGCTTGATCGTCGAGTAGGCGCTGGAGGCGATTACACAGGGCCCGGTGAATGGCCGCTGCGCTGGAGGCCGCCAGTTTACGGTAAACCGTCATGACGAACCCAATGGCGTTGCCTTTACGGCCTAGCGATTCACCTGCGCTGTAGCCTTTGCGCAGATAGTCCTGAAGCGTTTTATCGAACTCGACGGACTCCAGACTGCTGGGCACCTGCAAAGCCTTGGTGATCTTACCTTGGAAGATGAAGTTCCCTTCCGCATCCGTTACGTCGGCTTTGTGGTTGCGGAATACCATGTCATGCAGGATTTCAGGCTTCAGGTTGAGCGCCATCAGTTCGGTACGGCGCTCAGGGCGCAGCAACTCTAGCAGTGCGACGAACTTGTCCTGCATGCCCTGGTGAGGAGTCGCGCTCAGCAACAGCATGTGCTTGGTTTGGCTGCGTAAGTTTTTCGCCAGGTCATAGCGCTCAGAACTGTCCAGCTTTTGCCCATACTGGCGGCGGCTGAGTCGATGGCCTTCGTCAAAAATCACCAGGTCCCAAGGTTCTGCCTGGAGCAGGCTTTCCAAGTGACCTTCCTGCTTGAGTCGATCCATGGATCCGATGACACAGTCGTGCATCTTCCACTGGCGGGGTTCGTTGATACGGAAGTCCTCGCCATAGATCTCGAAGTCTTCGATCTTGAACTTGTGATACAGCTCTTCCTGCCACTGTTTGGTCAGGCCAGCGGGCGTGATCAGCAGGATGCGTTTCACCAGGTCTCGTTGCCGCAGTGCATGCAGCAGCATGCCGGTCTCGATGGTCTTACCTAACCCCACGTCGTCTGCAATCAACCAGTTGAAGTTGCCGGATGCGAGGATGTGATGCACCAAGTGAATCTGATGAGGCAGTGGCTCAATTTCTAGATGGGAAAGGGCGCCGGTGTTTTCATTCCATACTTTGATGGCATGGGCCAGCATGCGCAGGCGCATACGCTCGGCATCGTGTGCTTCGCCTTTGCTGGCGGTGACAAAGCGATGCTTAACGCCCTTTACCTGACGCAGATATTGATAGGGCAGCCAATGGCGCTCACCACGCTCTGGAAAATCGACCAATACCTGTTCGCTTCCTGCCAAGGTGCGCTGCTGCATGATGACGCCATGCCCCAGTGAGCGAACACCGCTACCAGGGGTTTCGTCGACCACGTCCATGCCATTTTGAAAGCCCGAGCGCACGGCAGATGCATCGACATAGCCCAGCTTCTTCTCTGGGCTAAACCAGTGAACCTGAAGCTGATCTTCGTCCTCTTTAGCAATGGCCATTTTGACGATGCCCCGGCGCTCACTCTGGCCGCTGGGCAATGCTTGGCTGACCCAGCAACCTGGAACGTGGGTAAGTCTGAGGGGCTTCATGGGCTAGTCCTTTATCCTAGGGCTCAATGCTTGGTGAGGTTTGGTCGGTATGCTGTGCGTGCAAGGCAGATGCGAGCGGCGCGGCCGACCATTGGGATGGTGCTTCATCAGCCTCATCGTCACTGCTCTCTTCCTCGGTCTCAAAGTCGCTAGGGCTCTCTGCGTTTTCAGCCTGTTTTTTCGAGCGCTTTTCGGCATTGATCGATGGCGTTTCTGCTACTGGCGGCTTGTCACTGAAGTAGCAGCCGGGCTCCTGCGGATGCTTGGTTTGAAATACGCCATAGGCCCTAAGAATCTCAGTTTTCTCGTACTCCAGCGAGTCGCACAGACCCAGGTCGCTGTACTCCTCAGCAGGTAGTTCGTGAGGGTCGCAGAAGTCAAAGGGCCCTGAATTCAACCCATAAGTGCAACGCTCACCCCTGCATACACTTCGTACGGTGTCTTCCAGCCCAGGCGTTTGCGTGGGCGTAAATTGATCT
>LNFM01026734.1_pt1 | contig 13510 bp, 10 predicted proteins | sample 596031 | NCBI WGS metagenome assembly LNFM01 (sample SAMN04254537, study PRJNA301005) | activated carbon metagenome | isolation source: dual media filters at the Ann Arbor, Michigan drinking water treatment plant | place: USA: Ann Arbor
CGCACCATGCGGTGGAAGCCGTAGAGATCCTCGAAGGTGGTGAGGCTGCCATCGGCGCCGACGACATGGGTGTTGTAGACGAGGTGGATCGCCAGCGGCTGGGGCAGGTTGATCCGGCGCTCGCCAGAGCCGATCAGGCGCTTCAGGCGGTCATGCGTCCATTCCGGCCCGAGCACCTGGTCGGCCAGCAGGAAGGGATTGTCGACGCGCACGCAGCCATGGCTGAAGGCGCGGCGCTCCTGGGCGAAGAGCCGGCGGTTGGGCGTGTCGTGCAGATAGACCGAATGGTCGTTGGGGAACATGAACTTGATCCAGCCGAGCGCGTTGCGCTCGCCCGGCGGCTGGCGCACCGAGATGCCGCCGCCCTTGTTCCGCGTCACCACATAGCCGCGCTTGGCGGCGTATTCGGGGTCGGCTGCGAGACCGGGCAGGAATTCCTTGCGCAGGATCGAAGGCGGTACGTGCCAGGACGGATTGACGATGACGTGGTCCATCTTGTGCGAGAAGATGGGCGTCGCGGTTTCCGGCTTGCCGACGATGGCGCGGGTCTCGTGGACGACCTCGCCCTGGCGGATGACGCGGACCCGGAACTCCGGCACGTTGACCATGATGTGGTCGACGCCGAGGTCGCCCGGCAGCCAGCGCCAGCGCTCCATCTGGGCGATGACGTCCTGCTCGCCGCGGGCCGTTGCCGGCGTGCCGAGCGCGGCCAGCGTCTGCGCGCCCAGGACCCCGTTCGCGGGCAGGCCGGCCTGCTTCTGGAAGGCGGCGAGCGCGGTCGCCGTCGAGCGGTCGAAGACGGGCTCCTCCGTCGGGCCGAGCCCGAGCCTCGCGCGCACCAGCGGCACGCGGTCGTCGCGCATGCCGACCTTCAGCGCCGGGCCGGAGGGGATGCGCACGAGCGGCGTATCGTCCTGATGCTCGCGCAGCTCGACGAGCTTGGCCTTGAGCCGGCGATAGCCCTCATGGGGCGGGTTGTAGGCGGCAAGCACGGCGCCGGCATCGGCGGCGCCCGCCAGTTCCGAGAGCACTTCGGTGGCGGAGGGCAGTGACAGCGTCGGCGTCAGCAGCTTGGAGAGGCGGCGCGGATCGACGCGGGCGCCGCGCGCATCGCGGGCATAGAGCACGGCCAGCGCCGAGAGCCGGACATCGGCCTCGGCCAGGCTGCCCTTGTCGCTCGCCTCGAAGGCGGGGAGGGGATAGTCGGTCGGGCGCAGACCGTCCTCGCCGGCGCGGCCGAGGCGATCGGTCAGGCGCAGCCCGGCGGCGCTCCAGCCGCGACCCTCGATCCAGAGCGGCCGGTTGCCGTTGGCCTCGTAGGCCGCCAGGATCTCGGCGCGCTCGCGCTCGGCGAGGCGCGGCAGCGCCAGCGCATCGGCGGCGCGGGCGGCGATGTCGGCGGCGTATTCGGTGCCGGCCGGCAGGTCGACGACGACCTTCGGCAGATCGGGCGGGGTGATCGCCGGCTCGGCGCTGCGCAACAGGGGTGCGGGCTGCGGGGCGGCGAGCGCCGGATCGGCCGGTGGCAGCTCGATCTGGGGAATGTCGAGGGTGACGGACTCGTCGGGCACCGCGACGGGGGCAACCGGCAGCTCCGGCGTGGCGAGGCTGCCCTCGGGGCGCGCCGAGGGCGTGACCGCCCCGGTGACCATCTCGGGCTCGGCGGCGGGGGCGACGGCGGTCTGCGGCTGCGGGGTGGGTTGCAGGGGCGCCGCTTCCGCGCCGACGGGCGCCGGCGCGACGGGGGGCTGCTCGTCCGGAAGCAGGAGGAGGGCGGGCTGCTCCGGCAGTGGAATGCCCAGCGTCGGGTCGGTCGCGGGGCCTTCGGCGGAGGCGACGGTGGCGGTCAGGGACAGGGCCAGAGCCGAGACGCAAGCCAGATCCGCCCAGTGGCGACGACGCATGGTCGCTAATCCTGAATTCTGCCGAGAGCCGCATTCCTGCGTGACTCGGCCGGTTTCGACAAGATGCGGCAGCGCAACACGCGCTGCCATTCGGTTGGTCGCGGCTCAGGCCGCGTCGGTTTCATCCGTGCCGGCTTCGGCCTCGATCAGTCCGTAATCCTTGAGCTTGCGATAGAGCGTCGAGCGGCCGATGCCGAGCTTGCGCGAGATCTCCGACATGTGCCCGCGGTAATGGGCGAGGGCGAACTTGATGATCTCGCGCTCGAGCTCGTCGAGCGTGCGCATGTCCGAACCGGCGACGAGGTCCAGCGCATTGGGGTCGCGCACCGGCATCTGGATGATGCGGGGGGTGTCGTTGCGCGCCTCGGCGGGCCCCAGCGAGGCCGGGGCGGGCGGGATGCGGACGTCGTAGCCTTCCATCTGCGCGGCGATCTGCGGGAATTCGGCGACGGTCAGCTCGTCGCCGTCGGCCAGCACCACGGCCCTGAACATCGCGTTCTCGAGCTGGCGGACATTGCCCGGCCAGTCATAGCCGCCGATCAGGGAGAGCGCCTCGGCGCCGATGCCGCGCAGCTTCTTGCCCTCCTCGGCGGCGAAGCGCGCGAGGAAGCCGCGCGCCAGATCGGCGATGTCCTCGCGGCGCTGGCGCAGCGGCGGCAGCGTGATCGGGAAGACGTTGAGGCGATAGTAGAGGTCCTCGCGGAACTCGCCCGCCTTGACCTGGTCGAGCAGGCTCTTGTTGGTCGCCGAGATGATGCGGATGTCGACGCGCACCGATTTCTTGCCGCCGACGGGGTCGACCTCGCCCTCCTGGATCGCGCGCAGCAGCTTCACCTGCGCGTCGAGCGGCAGTTCGCCGACCTCGTCGAGGAAGAGCGTGCCGCCGCTGGCCTCGACGAACTTGCCGACATGGCGCTCGGTGGCGCCGGTGAAGGAGCCCTTCTCGTGGCCGAAGAGGATCGACTCGACGAGGTTGTGCGGGATGGCGCCGCAATTGACCGTGACGAAGGGCTTGCCCTTGCGGTCGCTCGAGCCCTGGATGGCGCGGGCCAGCACCTCCTTGCCGACGCCGGATTCGCCCTCGATCAGGATCGGGATGTTGGACTTCGCCGCCCGCTCGGCCAGGCGCACGACGCGGGCCATGTCGGCGCTCTTGGTGGCGAGGTCGCGGAAGCCCAGCGTGCCCGACGCGCGGCGCTTGATGTGGCGCAGCTCGTGTTCGAGCGCACCGAGCTTGAGCGCGTTCTTCAGCGAGATCTGCAGCCGCTCGGCACCGACCGGCTTGACGACGAAGTCGATCGCGCCGGCCCGCATCGCCTGGACCACGGTCTCGATCGAGCCGTTGGCGGTCTGCACGATGACGGGGGTCTCGATCGCGCGCTCGCGCAAGGCCGCGAGCACGCCCATGCCGTCGAGCTCGGGCATGACGAGGTCGAGGATGACGGCGTCGAAGCGCTCGCCGTCGGGGCCCGTCAGCAGCTGGAGGGCGGCCTGCCCGGTTTCCGCGACGGCGACATCGTAACCGGAGCGCCTGAGCATGGCATCGAGCAGCCGCCGCTGGACGGGGTCGTCGTCGACGACGAGAACTGTGGCAGTCATGACACCTCGGTAGCCGGAATCGCCCGGAACAGCGCCATCGGCCGATGGAATCGCTGTTCCGTTCTGGGGCATCCTCGGCCAGAACGGTTAAGCGGCGCTTAAGGGCAAGGGCCCGGTCCGCGACGCCGGGTGCGCCAGAGCCACATTGATCCCGCCGACCGTCCCGCGCATATGAAGGCGACCGGATTGAAGGCTGCGAGGTGATCCCAAGATGATGACTGCGTGCGACGGCGTCCTGCGGACGAAAGCCTCCGAGACCGCCGCGGCCCTGGCGAAATCGCTCGGTTCGCTGCCGGAATGGGACCTCGGCCACCTCTATCCCGGCATGGAGTCGCCGGAGCTGAAGGCCGATCTCGAGCGGGCCATGAGCGATTCGCAGAGCTTCGCGGCGCTGTATCGCGGCAAGCTCGGCGCGCTCGCCGAACGCGAGGACGCTGGCGCCGTGCTGGCCGAGGCGGTGAAGGCCTTCGAGGGGCTGAGCGACCGGCTCGGGCGAATCGGCGCCTATGCGGGCCTCGTCTATGCGGGCGACACCACCGATCCCCAGCGCGCCAAGTTCTATGGCGACACGCAGGACAAGCTCAACGCGGCCGTGACGGAGCTGCTGTTCTTCGAGCTCGAGCTCAACCGGATCGAGCCCGAGCATCTCGCCCGGATCGCCGCGACGGGCCCGCTGTCGCATTGGAAGCCCTGGCTCGACGATCTCGCCAAGGACAAGCCGCACCAGCTGGAGGACCGGATCGAAGCGCTGTTCCATGAGAAGTCGATGACCGGGCACGCGGCCTGGAACCGGCTCTTCGACGAGACCATCGCCTCGCTGCGCTTCCGGATCGGCGGCGAGGAGCTGACGCTGGAGCCGACGCTCAACAAGCTGCAGGATGCCGATGGCACGGTGCGCAAGGCCGCCGCCGAGGCGCTGAGCGAGGTGTTCCGCGGCAATCTGCGCGTCTTCGCGCTGATCACCAACACGCTCGCCAAGGACAAGGAAATCTCCGACCGCTGGCGCAAGTTTCAGGACGTCGCCGATTCACGCCATCTCGCCAACCGCGTCGAGCGCGAGGTGGTGGATGCGCTGGTTTCGGCGGTGCGCGCGGCCTATCCGCGCCTGTCGCATCGCTATTACAAGCTGAAGGCGAAGTGGTTCGGACGCGAGGCGCTGGATTTCTGGGACCGCAACGCGCCGCTGCCGAAGGTCGAGCAGCGCACGATTCCCTGGACGGAGGCGCGCGACACGGTGCTCGACGCCTATGGCGCCTTCTCTCCCGAGATGGCCGGCATCGCGCGCCGCTTCTTCGACGAGCACTGGATCGACGCGCCGGTGCGGCCCGGCAAGGCGCCCGGCGCCTTCGCCCATCCGACCGTGCCCTCCGCGCACCCCTATGTGCTGGTCAACTATCAGGGCAAGCCGCGCGACGTGATGACGCTCGCCCATGAGCTCGGGCATGGCGTGCATCAGGTTCTGGCCGCCCATAACGGCGCGCTGATGGCCCCGACACCGCTGACGCTGGCGGAGACGGCGAGCGTCTTCGGGGAAATGCTGACCTTCCGGCGGCTGCTCGACGGCACGCAGGACCCCAAGCAGCGCAAGGCGATGCTGGCCGCCAAGGTCGAGGACATGATCAACACGGTCGTGCGCCAGATCGCGTTCTACTCCTTCGAGCGGAAGGTGCATGAGGCGCGCAAATCGGGCGAGCTGACCGCCGAGGCGCTGTGCGAGCTCTGGATGAGCGTTCAGGCGGAGAGCCTGGGACCGGCGATTCGCCTCGGCCCCGGCTACGAGCCGTTCTGGTGCTACATCCCGCACTTCATCCACTCGCCCTTCTATGTCTACGCCTATGCCTTCGGGGATTGCCTGGTGAACTCGCTCTACGGCGTCTACCAGAACGCGGCGGAGGGCTTCCAGGAGCGCTATTTCGCCCTGCTCTCGGCCTGCTGGCGCCCTTCGGGCTCGACGCGCGCGATCCCGCCTTCTGGCAGATCGGCCTGACGATGATCGAGGGAATGATCATCGAGCTGGAGGGGATGGAGTAGCGGGGGCTTCCGCGTCATGGTCGGGCTCGGCCCGACCATCTCATGACCGGAGGGCTCTGGTTTCCGAGTTTCCCGGGGCAAGCCCGAGAATGACGCGGGTGGTCAGAACTGCAGCCTCAAGCCCACCTGCGCGACATTGGCCGTGTAGTCGGAGCCCTGGGCGCTCGAGTTGAGCCGCTCATGGGTGAAGCTCGCGCGGATCGAGACGGTGCGCGTCAGCCTGTAGTCGAGGCGGGCGCCGATGCTGGAGGAATCCTCGCGCAGCCCCTGGCCCTCATATTCCGTGCGGTTGAAGCTGCCGAAGGCGGTGACGGTGAGGTTGCGGCGCAGCGCATGGGCGACCTCGAGCGACACCCGCCGCGCGGTGGTGCCCGACGAGCCCGCGATGGTGGTGTCGCCGAGCTCGGAGGTGCCGCGCAGCGTCACGGTGGTGAGCGGCGTCGGTGACCAGATGATCGCGGCGTCGCCGATGAGCCCCTTGAGATTGCGCAGGCGGGCGTCGTCGTATTTGCGGTCCTGGTAGCCGACCGAGACCTCGCCGGTCAGCTGGCGGCTGATCTCGACGGTCGAGCCGATGCGCCCGGTGAGGCCGTTCGAGGAGCGGCGGTAACCGCTCGAATCGATCGCCTGGTCGAAGTCCCGGCGTGACCTCATAGGCGGCGCGCAGGCGCAGGCCATATTGCGTCTGGTTGCGGTCGCGCTGGCTGACGATGCCGCCATTGCTCAGCTTGCCGTCCTCGTAGTCGCTGCGGTCGACCGAGCCGCGCAGCGTCATCTGCAGGCGGTTGATGTCGTGGGTGATGCCGGCCGAGGCGCCGTACTGGTAGACCAGCGGGCGGCCGACGACGGCCGCGGTCAGATCCGGGGAACCCGGACGCTGTGTGTCGAGCCGGGCCCGGGTTTCGAGCAGGATGCGGGTGTCGCGCGACGCGTCGAGCCGCAGCTGGAGGTTGCCCTCGCCATCGGGGCGGGAGGCCTCGCGGTCGCGGTAGAACTCGCTGTAGCCGGCGCGCAGCCGGCCGGTCAGCTCGTGCACGTTCCAGTTTGACTGGATGTCGACCTCGCCCTCATGGCGGCTGAAGGGCGAGGCGTTGCGCGTCGGCGCGGCGGTGCGCTGCGGGTTGTTGTCGTAGCCGACGCTGTTGGTGAGCGCGGGCCGGAGCACGACGCTGCCGAGCCGGAGGCCGAGCGGCGCATAGGGGTCCTCCTGCGCCGCCGGGGCGCGGCGGGGCGGCGGTGGCGCGGGCGGCACGGCCGGCAGGCCGGTGACCGTGGGCGGCGGCGCGCGGAACTGGCGCTGGGTGACGCCGCGCACGCCGCTGCCGCGCACGGAGCGGCTGGCATAGGGCGGGGCCCGGTTCGAGATCGCCGAGGGCTGGGAGCGGATCGGGCCGGCGGGATCGCCGAGGACGTCGGGTGCCGCAGGGACAGCCACCGGGTCCCGCGGCGGCTGCTGGGCGACATAGGCCGGAACGGTCGGGCGCAGGGCTGTCCGGCGCGTCTGCTGGGCCGAGACGACGGTCGTCGCCAGCACGAGGCTGGCGGCGGCGACGCCGGTCAGGAGCAGGGTGGCGCGGGTTGACACGGGGCTCGGTCGCTCCAGGCATGAGCTCTGACGCGCCCGGGACGACGCGCATGGTTAACGGAGTTAGAACGAACTGGGTTAACGGGGCGTCAATGATGCACAGGGGACAGCGGAGCGATCGCGCCGCCGGTCGCGGCCAAAGCTGGCGAGCCGGAGGCCGCCTGTGCTAGAGCGCGCGCCATGACAGCCGATATCCGCGCCTCCGCGCTCCGCACCATCGCGACCGAGCGTGCCGGCCTCGACATTCTCCACGATGCCCTCGCCGATGGTCTTGGCGAGCCCTTCGGCGCCGCCGTGGCGATGATCCGGGCCGCGGGCGGCCGCGTCATCGTCTCAGGGATGGGCAAGTCCGGCCATGTCGGGCGCAAGATCGCGGCGACGTTGGCCTCGACCGGCACGCCGGCGCATTTCGTCCATCCGGCCGAGGCCAGCCATGGCGATCTCGGCATGGTGCAGCCCGAGGACGTGGTCATCGCCCTGTCCTGGTCGGGCGAGACGGCGGAACTGGCGGCCATCGTCGCCCATACGCGGCGCTTCCGCGTCGGGCTGGTCGCGATCACCGCCAATGCCGACAGCGCGCTCGGCCGCGAGGCGGATGTGACGCTGCTCCTGCCCAAGGCGGAGGAGGCCTGTCCGAACGGGCTCGCGCCGACGACCTCGACGACGATGCAGATGGCGCTGGGCGATGCGCTGGCGGTGGCGCTGCTCGAGGCGCGCGGCTTCTCGCGGCAGGATTTCTTCGTCTACCACCCGGGCGGCAAGCTCGGCGCCCAGCTCAAGACGGTCGCCAGCATCATGCATCGTGATGCCGCGCTGCCGCTCTGCGGGCTCGATGCCGCGATCGCGGACGTGGTCGCGCTGATCTCGGAGAAGGGCTTCGGCTGTGCCATCGTGGTCGATGCGGAGGGCGTGCTGGCGGGCGTCGTCACCGATGGCGATCTGCGCCGCAAGCTGATGCGCGGGGGACCGGCCCAGCGGGCGCGGGACGTGATGAGCGCCAACCCCCGTCGCATCGCGCCGGACGCGCTCGCCGGCGAAGCGCTGGAGATGGTCAACCGGCTGCGCATCACCGCGCTGATCGTCGCCGATTCGGACCAGCGGCCGGTCGGGCTCGTGCATGTGCACGATCTCCTGTCGCTCGGGGTGGCTTGAAGGGGCGATCCGTCCCACTCCAGCCCTCATCCTGAGGAGCAAGCCGGCAGGCTTGCGTCTCGAAGGATGTTCCAGATGTGACCGGGGCCTCCTGGAGCATCCTTCGAGACGCTGCTTCGCAGCTCCTCAGGATGAGGGCTAAAGGGCCTGCGGGTCGTTCTCGATCAGGATCGGCTGGCCATGCGGCGTCGCCTCGGCCGCCCGCGCCCAGGAGGCCGCCAGCGCGTCGACGCCATCATGGGAGGCCAGCCCCTTCTCGATGAGCAGGTGCTCCAGCGCCTCGCACCAGCGTTCGTAATAATCCGAGCCGTCGCGGCAGCCGCCCCTGGCCAGCGCCTCGCGGATTTCCGCGCCCAGCGCCTGCGCCCATTCCTCCGCCGTGAAGACGCCGCGCTCCTGCAGTTGCACGACGAGCGCGAAGACCATCGCCTGCCAGGGGGCGTGTCGCCGGCAAGCGTCGCGAGGTCACGCGGGTTCAAGATAGCTCTCCCAGGCCTCGATCGAGACGGTCGACGTCGGATCGGCGTCGCGGCCCCAGAGTTCGGGGCCGGTAAAGACGACGGTGTAGAGCCACTGCGCCGATTCCGGCAGACCCTGCGCGCCGGTGTCGGGAAAGACATGGCAGCCGGTGATCCGCTCGATCACGCCCTGCTTGCCGCGGGCATAGCGCGGCAGGCGGGTGTGGTGCTGCGGATGCATCGTGATGGTGCGGACGGCGTCGCCGATGGCGAAGCGCGCCGGGGCCTGCGCCTCGCGCTCATAGGGGAAGCCGCGGCGCAGAACGCTGGCGACCTCATCGCCCTTGAGGACGCGCTTGGGCGTCTTGGCCGGCGCGAGCGGCCGGCCCTGCTCGAGCTCTTCGGGCGTGACGAAGCCCTGTGCGACCAGCATCCGGTTCAGGCCGGCGAGCCAGATCTCGTAATAGGAGGAGGAGAGATACTGCGCCGGTGGCAGGCTTTCGCGCGCCGCGCGGATGCCGTCGATCGTCCAGGCGCCCATGGCGCCGGCGGCGACATTGATCGCCAGCACGCGCTTCTCCCATTCGGCATGGAAGATCGGCTCGTCGGTTTCGGGGCGCACCGGGCCGAAGCCCATCTGCCCGCCGAGATCCTGGGCGCCGTTCATGACGCATCCTCCATGCGCGGCAGCCCGGTGCCGATCATCGCATCGCGGTTGACGATGGAGGCAAGCTTGTCCTCCGACCAGCCCTCGGTGCCGGCCGGGCGCATCGGGATGACGAGGAAGCGCGTCTCGGCGGTCGAATCCCAGACCCGGATGCGCTGGCCTTCCGGCAGGGTGACGCCGAAATCGGCGAGCGTGCCGCGCGGGTCGAGCACCGCCTTGGACCGGTAGGGCGGGGATTTGTATAGCAGGAGCAGAGCGTGCAGACGATCAGGTTGTGCTCGTCGGGCGTATTGAAGCAGGCGACGGTGTGCTCGCCGCCGCGCCCGCCGAAGCCGAGCTCGGCGACGGCGGCCGTGCCGTCCGCCTTCAGCCGCGCCGCGAAGGCGGGATCAGTCCAGGCGCGCGCCACGACGCGGGCGCCGTTGCGCGGGCCGATCTTGGTCTCATAGGTGTCGACGATGGCGTCCAGCGCAGCGGGATCGACATAGCCCTTGCCGACCATCAGCGATTCCAGCGCCTTCACCCGCGCCTCGATCGGCGTGAAGTGGTTGTCGTGATCGTGGTCGTGATGGTGGTGGTGGCCGCTCATCGGCATTCTCCCGTTCAGGCCAGCGCCGCGCCTACGCGATCCGGACCCGCGCCGCGCGCTCGAAGGTCGTGGCGAAGGCGATCAGCGACTTGTCGGAGCCCTTCGGCCCGAGCAGCGACAGGCCGAGCGGAGCCCCCTCGCGCCGCGCCACCGGCACGGTCACCTGCGGAAAGCCCGAGAGGCCGCCGAGGCAGAGCAGGCGCAGCGCCCGGTTGCGGAAATCGTCGAGCTGGTCTTCCGGCGCGCTGACCAGTGGGGCGATGTCGGGCACCGTTGGCAGGATCAGCACGCCGTCCTGGCCGAGCAGCTTGGCCAGCCGCGTGCGGAAGGCCTTGCGCACGGCCTCGCCCTTGGCGTGGTCGGCATCGGTGATCGCCTTGGAGAAGGCGAAGCGCTCGGTCACGCCGGGCCCCAGCGGCATGGCCAGGCGCTCGATCAGCGCGCCGTCGGCCGCCCAGGCCTCGCGGCCCTGCAGCCAGCGGAAGGCCCAGTAGAGCGCATCGAGATCGCGCACGGCCTTCACCGTCTCGGGCTCGCCGAGCTGCGGCACGATGCGCTGGACGACGTTGCGCAGGATCGTCTCGGCCTCCGGCACCGCCTGGGCGAAGAGGTCGTCGGCCAGCAGCAGGCGCGGGGTCACCGGCAAAGCCAGCTTGTCCTTGCCGAGCAGCACCTCGCCGACGCGGGCGAAGACCTCGCCGTCGCGGGCAAACCAGCCGGCGGTGTCGAACGAGTCGGCCAGTGGCCAGGCCCGCTTCAGCGAGATCCGGCCATGGCTGGGGCGGATGCCGAACAGGCCGCAATAGCTGGCGGGCGCCCGGACCGAGCCGCCCGTGTCGGAGCCGAGCCCGATATCGGCGAGCCGCCCGGCGACCGCGGCCGCCGAGCCCGAGGAGGAGCCGCCGGTGATGCGGTCGGGCGCTGCCGGGTTGATGGGCGAGCCGAAATGCGCGTTCTTGCCGTTCAGCGAGAAGGCGAGCTCGTCGGTATGGGTCTTGCCGACGAAGCGGGCGCCGGCCTCGAGCAGCGCCTTCACCACCGGCGCGGTCTTGGTCTTGATGCCCGACTGGGCCAGCACCAGCGGCGAGCCGGCTCCCGTCGGGTAGCCCTTGACGTCGTAGAGGTCCTTCACCGCCAGCGTCAGCCCCGCGAGCGGGCCGGTCGGCGCGTGTTTCACGGGCGCCTGCGGATAGGGAACGAAGCAGCGGAACGGATCGTCGACGAGCATCGTGGTCACCCCCTAGCAGCCCTTGGCATCACCGTCGGAGCGCGGATCATGTGCCGCCTCGACATGGCCCTTCGGGTGCTTCACCAGCATGCCCGCATGGCCGAACTGGTCCGAATAGGCTTCCGAATATTCCTCGACCGGGTGCCCGGCACCGGTCAGCCTCGCGAGCAGCATCGGGTCGAAGCGGCTTTCGAGCTTGAGCGAGATCGAACCCGCGCCCCAGGTCCGGCCGAAGAGCCAGCGCGGCGCATCAACCGCCGCCGCCGGCCCCGCACCGAAGCGGTAGCGCGACAGGATCTGCGCCTGGAACTGCGGCTGGCCGTCCCCGCCCATCGCGCCATAGGAGTTGATCCGTCCGTCGTCGAAGCGCGCGAAGGCGGGGTTCAGCGTATGGAACGGCTTGCGGCCGGGCTGCAGCGGGTTCAGCGCCTTGGCGTCGAGCGAGAAGGAGACGCCGCGGTTCTGCCAGTTGATGCCGGTGCGCGGCAGGATGCAGCCCGAACCGTATTCCCAGTAGATCGACTGGATGTAGGAGACGGCCAGCCCCGAGCCGTCGATCGCGCCCATCCAGACGGTGTCGCCCTCGCCGGTCTTGAACGGCCAGGCGGCGGCACGGCGCTTGTCGATCGCCGCCGCCTCGCGGGCGAAGACCGTCTCGGTCAGGACGCTCGCCGGGTCGACCGTGGCGAAGGCGGGGTCGGTGACGATGCGGTCGCGGATCGCGAAGGCGCGCTTGGTCGCCTCGACCAGCCCGTGGTGGTAGTCGAAGCCGTCGGCCCGGGCGACGCCGAGCTGCTCGAAGATGCCGAGGATCAGGAGAGAGGCGACGCCCTGCGTCGGCGGCGGGCAGTTGTAGACGGTCAGCCCCGGCAGCCTGATCGAGAGCGGCGCGACGAAGCGGGCCTTGTAGCCCTCGAGGTCGGCGCGGGTGACGGGGGCGCCGATGCGCTCCAGGTCGGTGGCGATCTCGCGTCCGACATCGCCGCGGTAGAAATCCGACAGGCCGGCTTCCGCGAGCTGGCGGAAGGTCTGGCCCAGCGCCTCGGGCTTGCGGCGCGCGCCGGCCTTGGGCTGCTCGCCGCCCGGCCAGAAGAACTCGCTGAAGCCGATCGCCTCCTTCACGGCGTCGACCTGCTGCGGCCAGGTCCGCAGTTCGGAGGCCGAGACCTCGTAGCCCTCGCTGCAATGGCGGATGGCGTCCGCCAGCAGGTCCTTCAGCGGAATCTTTCCACCGAGGGTCTTCGACAGCGCGAGCGCCGCCTCCCAGCCGCCGATCGCGCCCGCGACCGTGACGGCGGAATCGGGCCCGCGCGAGGGGATGACGTCATGGCCCTTGTCGCGATAGCGCGCGATGGTGGCGAGCGCGCCGGCCGGGCCGCAGGCCTCGACCGCATGGACCTTGCCGCCGGGCTCGTGGATCAGCCAGAAGCCGTCGCCGCCGATCGCGTTCATGTGCGGGTAGACCACCGAGATGGTCGCAGCCATGGCGACCATCGCCTCGATGGCGTTGCCGCCCTCGGCGAGAATGGCGCGGCCCGCCTCGGAGGCGAGATGGTGGGGCGCGGCGGCGGCGGCCGAACCGAAGACAGGCGTATCGATCATCAGGGTCTTTTCAAGCTCTGCGGGACGGGCCATCTCGGGCGGAGGGCGCGATTTTGTTGCATGCCAAAGCCGGCTTCGCTAGAGCTTGCGCCGGAAAAGTCGCTGCGCCCACGCGCGGTTAGCGAGGACTGACAGCATGGCCGCAAGGCAGACCAACTGGCGCAACCTCATCCTGGTGGTTTCGCTCGGCATCCTGATCGCCGTCCAGCTCTTCGGCGTCGCGCTCGCCTCCGGCTGGGCGCTGGCCGGTCTGTTCGAGCTCGGGCCGATCGTCGGCTATGTGTTGATGGCGCTGTTCTCGGGCTTTGCGGCCTATGGCATGCTCAACCTGATGCGGCGCGTGCTCAAGGTCGAGCGGCTGACCGAAGGCGGCTGAGCCCGCCTCACGGACAGGCGCTCAGGATCACCGGGTCGGCTTCGGGCGGCAGGTAGTCCCCCATCGGCCGGCAGCGTCCGGCGATGCAGATCTGCCAGTCGGCGGTCGCCCCCGAGCGCCGCATGGCGATCTCCCGCTGCGCCGGCAGCTGCGGACGCCAGCGCCAGAAGCCGTCGACGAGTCGCGCTTCCGGCGGCGCCTCCATGCCGGCGCCCGAGCCCTGGATCCGCGCCTCGACCAGCGTCACGCCGTCGGGCCCGGCGCGCCAGACCTCCTCCCACAGCGTCTGCTGCACCGAATGACGCCAGGCGAGCGTGAT
>LNFM01010039.1_pt1 | contig 13508 bp, 10 predicted proteins | sample 596031 | NCBI WGS metagenome assembly LNFM01 (sample SAMN04254537, study PRJNA301005) | activated carbon metagenome | isolation source: dual media filters at the Ann Arbor, Michigan drinking water treatment plant | place: USA: Ann Arbor
GCAGATCGATGAACTCGTTCATCTCCGCCTTCATGAAGCCCCAGCCGCGCTGCACGTGGCGCAGCAGGCTGTGCGACTTGTACTGCGTGACCACGCCGATGCGGCGCAGGTTGGAGTTCAGGCAGTTGGACAGCGAGAAGTCGACGATGCGGAACTTGCCGCCAAAGTAGACCGCCGGCTTGGAACGGGTGTCGGTGAGTTCTTTCAGCCGGCTGCCGCGGCCACCCGCCAGCACCAGCGCCATGGCGCGACGCGTCAGTTGGGAGCGGTCAAAGACCTGATTCGGCATGCGAGTGTGCTCCGGCGGCGAGTAAGACTGTGGTTGTACCCGATGGGCAACGCCCCGTGGGGCAGCGTATGCACGCATCGCTCTGCTTCAGCTGCGGCGAGCGGCGCGTTGTGCAAACCATGTTCAAGAGGTGAGTTCCTGGGGAATCCTGGGTGGGAATGCCAGTGATGGCTCAGGGTCGCTGCTTCGGTGTGCGCCCAAAGGCGACCGCCAGCGAGGCGAGCTTCTGCGCAGGCTCACTGCCAACCTCCTCCCAGACGAAACGCCAGGCCCAGCAGTCGAGGCGACCGGGGGTGTTCATGCGGTGCTCGGTGCCCAGACCCAGCACATCCTGCATCGGGTACACCGCGAGCTGGGCGACCGAGCCGCAAATGGCGCGGATCATGGCCCAGTGGATGTCCGTGCCATCGGTGTCGAGATAGGCCTCGGCGTGGCGTCGTTCTTGGGCCGGCGCGGCGTCGTACCAGCCCCGCGCCGTGTCGTTGTCGTGCGTGCCGCTGTAGGCAGCGCAGTGGACCGGGTAGTTGTGCGGCAGAAAGGCGTGGGTGGCATCGCCACTGAATGCGAACTGCAGAATCTTCATGCCCGGGAAGCCACAGCCGTCGCGCAACGCCTCCACGTCGGGCGTGATCACGCCCAGGTCTTCGGCGATCACCGGCAACGGGCCCAGCACTGCTTGCAGCGCCTTGAACAGCGTCGCCCCGGGGGCTGGCACCCATCGGCCATCCACTGCAGTCGGAGCGCTGGCAGGAATCTCCCAGTACGCCGCGAAGCCGCGGAAGTGGTCAATGCGCACCACGTCCGCGCGCGCCAGCTCGTGCCGCATGCGGGCCACCCACCAGGCGAAGCCTTCCTGCTGCATGGCCGGCCAGTCGTAAAGCGGATTTCCCCAGCGCTGCCCGGTCGCCGAGAAGTAGTCCGGCGGCACACCGGCGACCACACGGGGTTCGCCTTCGGCGTCGAGCAGGAACAGATCAGGCCGCGCCCAGCAGTCGGCAGAGTGATGCGCAACAAAGATCGGCAAGTCGCCCACCAGCTGCACATCGCGCTCGTTGGCGTAGCGCTTGAGCGCGCGCCACTGCGTGAAGAAGCACCACTGCACGAAGCACCAGAAACCGATCTCCGGCTGCCACTGCGCACGTGCCGCTCTGAGCGCCGCGGGATCGCGCCTCGCGCATCCTGCTTCCCAGCCGGTCCAGTTCCAGATCTGTTGCCGCTGGTGGTGTCCGTCCAGCGCCATGAAGAGCGCGTAGTCGTCGAGCCAGCCAGCCTCGGCTGCGCAGAAAGTCGCCAAAGCAAAGCGATCATCGTCGCCGGCCATGCACGTGAAGCGGCTGAACGCCTCGCGCAAGCGCGCCATGCGCCATGGCACGGTGCGTTCGAAGTCGACATGACTGCGTGGCAGGCTGCTGCCGGTGGCCGCATCGGCCGCATCGATCCAGCCCTTGTCGATCAAGGGCTCAAGGGCCACCAGCCACGGCGATCCAGCGAAGGCCGAGACGCTGGCATACGGCGAGTTGCCCGGCCCGATCGGCGTCAGCGGCAGCACCTGCCACGCGCGCTGACCCGCCGCAACCAGCCAGTCGACGAAGTGATACGCCGCCGGCCCGAAGTCGCCGCTGCCGTGGGGGCCCGGTAGCGAGGTGGGATGCAACAGGATGCCGGAGCGGCGGTGGTGACTCACGTAGCGCCCCCCCCGATCAGCACCAGAACAGCCTGGGGCGACACCTCGATGGTGCCGTCGACCGGCTGCGCATCGACGGGATCCCGGCTGCTGTCGATGGCCAGCGTCCAGCGGCCTGGCGGCAGCGCACAGCGCAGCGGTGCAGGTTCGGCGTTGAACCAGATCAGGACGGCAGCGCCGCTCGGTGGTGAGAGCCAGAGCCCCAACGCGTGGCGCCGGTTGTCGTGCCAGTCATCGACGGTCATCTCGCGCCAGTGCTCGGCATCGGGCGCCAGCCAGCGGGCATCAGGCGCGGCATCGGGGCCTTGGCCGTCGGCCAGCCAGTGGTCCTGGCGCAGCGCGAGGTGATCCCGGCGCAGCCGGACCAGGCGCGCGGCGTAATCGATCAGCGCTGCATCGGCATGCGCCCAATCGATCCAGCTGATGGCGTTGTCCTGGCAGTAGGCGTTGTTGTTGCCGCGCTGGCCGTGGCCGAGTTCGTCACCGGCCAGCAGCATCGGCGTGCCCTGTGCCAGCAGCGTGCAGGCCAGCATCGCACGCACCAGTCGAGCGCGATGCGCGAGCACGACCGGGTCGGTACTGGGTCCTTCCACACCGCAGTTGGTGCTGAAGTTCGCGTGGTGGCCATCGCGGTTGTGCTCGCCGTTGGCCAGGTTGTGCTTGTGGTTGTAGCTGACCACGTCCTGCAACGTGAAGCCGTCGTGCGCACTGATGAAATTGACCGAGGCGCTCGGGCGGCGGCGGCCATGGTGAAAGCGGTCGTTCGACGCGAGCAGGCGGCGAGCGAACTCGCCGCGACCCACACCGCGCGAGGTCCAGAACAGGCGCGTGCTGTCGCGAAAGCGATCGTTCCACTCGGCAAATCGACCCGGAAAGCGGCCCGGCTGGTAGCCGTGCGGGCCCACATCCCAAGGCTCGGCAATGAGCTTGCAGCGCGCGAGCACCGGGTCTTGCAGCATCGCCGTCAGCAAGGCGCTGCCTGGCTCGAAATCACGCTCGACGCGGCCGAGCACCGGCGCCAGGTCGAAGCGGAAACCGTCGACACCGTACTCGCTGACCCAGTGGCGCAGTGAGTCCAGTACCAGCTGCAGCATGCGCGGGTGCGACAGCCTCAGCGTATTGCCGCAACCGGTGTAGTTGTCGTAGCGGCTGCGATCCTCAGACGCGATCCGGTAGCACGCGGCGTTGTCGAGCCCGCGCAGGCTCAGCGTGGGCCCGTCTTCTCCGGCCTCGGCACTGTGGTTGTAGACCACGTCGAGCAGCACTTCGATGCCGGCCGCATGCAGCGCCTGCACCATCGCGCGGAACTCGTGGCGCGTGGCCGTCGGATCATCGGGCGTTGCAGAGAGCCTTCGATCGAGCGCGAAGAAGCCGAGCGTGTTGTAACCCCAGTAGTTGACGAGACCCAGCTCAGCCAGCCTCGCCTCATCGAGCGCATAGTGCACTGGCAGCAGCGAGACGGCCGTGACGCCGAGGCGCGTCAGGTGTTCGATCGCCGCAGGCTGCGCAAGGCCGGCATAGGTGCCGCGCAGGCCCTCAGGCACGCCCGGATGCAGTTTGGTGAACCCCTTGACGTGCATCTCGTAGAGCACGCTCTCTGCCAGAGGCGTGTGCGGCGCGCGGTCAGTCGACAGCGGCAGCGGGTCGGCGACGCGGGCCTTCAGCATCCAGGGCGCGTTGTCGCGGCGGTCGAAGGTCAAGTGGCCGTCTGGATGCCCGCACTGGTAGCCGTAGTGCTCGTCACGCCAGCTGTAGCGCCCAACGATCTCATGTGCATACGGGTCGAGCAGGAGCTTGTGCGGGTTGTAGCGCAGGCCCTCGTCGGGCGCGTAGCGGCCGTGAGCACGGTAGCCGTAGGCGAGCCCGGCCGCGGCACCAGCGAGAAAGCCATGCCAGACGCCGTCGTCGCAGTGGGTCAAGGCGTGTCGGGTCTCCCGGCCAGCCGCATCGAAGACGCACAGCTCCATCGCCAAGGCATCACCGGCGAACACCGCAAAGTTGACACCGCCGTCGCGCAAACTGGCGCCCAGGGGATAGGGGCGGCCTGCAGCCAGCGCGGCCGCTCCCGACTCTGATGAAGTGATGGACAGCGCGCTCATGCGAGCTCGAAGGCCAGCAGGGCCAGCGGTGGCAAGGTCAGTGACAGCGCCTGGCTGCGGCCGTGTGCGCCGGGAGTCTGCGTTGCCAGCGGCGCCGGGCCGTTGCCGAGGTTGCTGCCGCCGTAGAAGTCCGAATCGCTGTTGAAAACCTCGCGCCATGCCCCTCCATGCGGGACACCGATGCGATGCGCTTGGCGCGGCACCGGCGTGAAGTTGCAAACCACGAGCAGCACACGGCCAGCATCGTCCTGGCGCAGAAAGGCGAGCGTGGAGCCATCGGCATCGTCGGCGTCGATCCACTGAAAGCCGCTGCCATCGTGGTCGCGGCGGTGCAGCGCCGGGCGGCTGGTGTACAGGCGATTGAGATCGCGCACCAGCGACTGCACGCCGCGATGTTCAGGCGCGTCGAGCAGGTGCCAGTCGAGCGCGTGGTCGTGGTTCCACTCCCGCGCTTGCGCGATCTCGCAGCCCATGAACAGCAGCTTCTTGCCGGGGTGCATCCACATGTAGGCCAGCAGCAAGCGAACGTTCGCGAATTGCTGCCAGCGGTCACCTGGCATCTTGCCGAGCAGCGAGCCCTTGCCATGCACGACCTCATCATGCGAGATCGGCAGCACGAAGTTCTCGTCGAAGGCATAAAGCAGGCTGAAGGTGAGCTGGTGGTGGTGCCAGCGCCGATGTACTGGCTCCTTGCTGAAGTACAGCAGCGTGTCGTGCATCCAGCCCAGGTTCCACTTGTAGTGAAAGCCGAGGCCGCCGCCCGAGGTCGGGCGCGACACACCCGGCCACGCGGTCGACTCCTCGGCGATCGTCACACTGGACGGCACTTCGGCGCCGGCCACTTCGTTCATGCGCCGCAGGAAGGCGATGGCCTCCAGGTTCTCGCGGCCGCCCTGGGCATTGGGCACCCATTCACCGGCGTTGCGGCTGTAGTCGCGGTACAGCATCGAGGCCACGGCATCGACCCGCAGGCCGTCCACGCCCCACTGCTGCAGCCAGTACAGGGCATTGCCGATGAGGAAGTTGCGGACTTCGGTGCGGCCGAAGTTGTAGATCAGCGTGTTCCAGTCGTTGTGAAAGCCTTCGCGCGGATCGGCGTACTCGTAGAGCGCAGTGCCATCGAACTGCGCCAGGCCGTGAACATCGGTCGGGAAATGCGCCGGCACCCAATCGATGATCACGCCCAGCCCCTGCTGGTGGCACGCATCGAGGAAGCGACCGAAACCGGCTGGATCGCCGAAGCGTGAGGTCGGCGCGAACAGACCGATGACCTGGTAGCCCCAGGAGCCATCAAACGGATGCTCAGCCACCGGCAGCAGTTCGAGGTGGGTGAAGCCGAGGTCGGCCGCGTAGGCGGGCAGCTGCCCGGCGAGGGCATCCCAGTCCAGGAACCCGCCATCCGCCCCGCGCCGCCAGGAACCCAGGTGCACCTCGTAGATCGACATCGGTCCGTCATGCCGATTGGCCTGGGCGCGGCTGGTCGGCAGGCTGCGCGCCGCAGGCGTCGCGACGATGCTGGCCGTCGAGGGCCGCCGCTCCATCGCGAATGCGTACGGATCGGCCTTGAGCGGCATCACGCGGCCATCCCGCGAGCGGATCTCGAACTTGTAGCGCTCGCCCGCGCCCACATCCGGCAGAAAGATCTCCCAGACGCCCGCACCGTGGTGCACGCGCATCGGATGCCGTCGGCCGTCCCAGGCATTGAAGTCGCCAACCACGCTGACACGGCTCGCGTTGGGCGCCCACACGGCGAATCGCGTACCGGCCACGCCGCCGAGCGTCATCGGGTGTGCGCCCAGCACTTGCCAGGGACGCAGGTGCGAGCCCTCGCCCAGAAAGTAGATGTCCTGCGCACCGATCGCCGATCCGAATGCGTACGGGTCGGCGTAGTCGTCAACCACACCGTGCTGCCATTGCACGCGCAGACGGTAAGCGGGGCAAGTTGCGCCGACGGGCGCCTCGAAGAAAACGCCCGGCACGCGTGCAACCAGCTTGGCGAGCGTCTGCCCGTTGGACGCGTCGACCGCCTCGACCTGCTCGGCGCCGGGCAGCAAGGCCCGCAGCCAGATGCGGCCCTGGCCGTCGGGATGCGGCCCGAGCACGGCAAACGGGTCGCTATGCCGGCCCTCGAGCAGGGCGTCGAGTTCAGCCTCGGGGATCATCGGGTCGGGTGAACTCCGTGGTCAGAAGGTGGGGATGCATTGGCCTCCGGTGTCAGTGCGTTCCGGCAGGGTCGGCTCACCGCACCGGCACATTCCAGATCATCCGCGCGTAATCGCGGATGGTGCGGTCCGACGAGAACGCGCCCATGCCGGCGATGTTGCGGATGGCCTTGTCGGCCCAGGCCTCGGGCGTGGCGTAGAGCGTGTCGGCACGCTGCTGCTCGGCCACGTAGGCGGCGAAGTCAGCCAGCAAAAGGTATGAATCCCGGTGCAGCAGCGAGCCGACCAGGTCGCGGTAGCGGCCCCGCTCGCCGGGGGAGAAGTCGCCTGCGGCGATGGCATCGAGCACGGCCTTCAGCTGCGGGTTCTCCTCGTAGTGGCGCCGCGGGTCGTAGCCGAGCGCGCGCACCTGCTTCACCTGCTCGGCGGTAAGACCAAAGATGAAGAAATGCTCGGGGCCGACCGCCTGCGCCATCTCGATGTTGGCGCCGTCCCAGGTACCGATGGTCAGCGCGCCGTTCAACGCGAACTTCATGTTGCCGGTGCCCGAGGCCTCGGTGCCCGCCGTGGAGAGCTGTTCGGACAGGTCGGCCGCCGGGATGATCGTCTCGGCCAGCGACACGCCGTAGTTCGGCAGATAGACCACTTTCAACCGATCGCGCACACGCGGGTCGCTGTTCACCGTGCGCGCGATGTCGTGGATCAGCCGGATGATGGTCTTGGCCGTCACATAGGCCGAGGCCGCCTTGCCCGCGAATATCACCGTGCGCGGCTGCCAGTCGGCATTTGGATTGGCAATGATGGCCTGGTAGCGCGCGACCACATGCAAGGCGTTGAGAAGCTGTCGCTTGTACTCGTGGATGCGTTTGATCTGCACATCGAACAGGCTGGCCGGGTCGATCGTGATGCCCAGGTCGCGCCGCACCAGCAGCGCCAGCCGTTCCTTGTTGACCCGCTTGGCGGCCTGCACCGCGCTGCGCAGACTGGCGTCACCGGCCAGCGGCACCAGCTTCGCGAGCTGCTCGAGGTGGGTTCGCCACTGTGGGCCGAGCTGCGCATCGAGCGTCGCCGACAGGGCCGGATTGGCCTGCGACAGCCAGCGGCGTGGCGTGACGCCATTGGTGACATTGCAGAAGCGGCTGGGGAACACCCGCGCGTAGTCGGCGAAGATGGTCTCGACCATCAGGTCCGAGTGCAACCGTGACACCCCATTTACCCGATGGCTGGCCACGATGGACAGTGCCGCCATCTTCACGCGGCGCTCGCCGTTCTCGTCGATCACCGAGGCATGCCGTACCAGGACCTCGTCGCCGGGGAAGTGCAAACGCAGGTATTGAAGAAAGCGGTCGTTGACCTCGTAGATGATTTCCAGATGCCGCGGCAGCCAATGCTCCAGCATGGGCACCGGCCAGGTCTCCAGCGCCTCAGGCATCAGCGTGTGGTTGGTGTAGCTCATCACCTTCTGGCACTGCACCATCGCCGCGTCCCAGCTCATGCCGTGCAGGTCGATCAGAATGCGCAGCAGCTCGGGCACCGCCAGCGCCGGGTGGGTGTCGTTCAGGTGAATGGACACCTTGTCGCCCAGGCTGTCCAGGCGCCCATAGTCGGCCAGATGACGCGCCACGATGTCCTGCACGGAGGCGCTGACCAGGAAGTACTCCTGCTTGAGCCGCAACTCGCGCCCGGCCTGGGTCGAATCGTCGGGATAGAGCACCCAGTTGATGACTTCGGCGGAGAGCTTGCCGCCGCCTGCGGCGGCGAAGTCGCCGCGCGAGAAGGCGCCAAAGTCGATCGGTCGCGACGGATTGGCCTGCCACTGGCGCAACACCGCGACCCGCTCGGTGGCATGACCGGGGACGATGAAGTCGTAGGCGTCAGCGAACAGCTGCTCTGCCGGTAACCAGCGGCGGCCGGCGCCGTCGGTAACCACCCGACCGCCAAGGCCCACGGGGTAGCGAATCTCCGGGCGCTCCAGCTCCCACGGATTGCCGTCCCGCAGCCAGTCATCAGGCTCCTCGACCTGCTGTCCGTCATAGATGCGCTGCGCGAACATGCCGTAGCGGTATCGCAGACCGTAGCCGAACGACGGCACGCCGAGCGTGGCGAGCGAATCGAGGAAACATGCGGCCAGCCGACCCAGGCCGCCGTTGCCCAGCGCCGCATCGGGCTCGACCTCTAGGATGTCGCCGGGCTCCTTGCCAGCAGCGCGGGCCGCCGCCTCGAACTCACCATGCAGACCCAGCGACGCCAGCGCATTGCCGAGCGCGCGGCCCATCAGGAATTCCATCGACAGGTAGTGCACCCGTTTGGCCTCGCTGCGGCGATCCTCGCGCAGGCTGCGGTTCATGCGTTCGGCGAGCTGGGCCCGGCTGGCGTGAGCGGCAGCGCGCATCCACATGTAGGGCGAGGCATGGCCAGGGGTCATGCCTGATTCCCGCTCGACACGGGCAGGCAGGGCGTCGGCGACGCTGGCGGGAGCGGGTTCGTTGGTTAGCGAGGAGCGGCCTCCCCCTGCGTCGTGCGCGGGTCGCGTGGTCATGAAAACTTCCTTGTCTCTCGAGGTGTCCGGGTGGCGAGCGCGGCCTCGCGCCGCCCGTGTAGCCTTCATGCAGATAGCATGCCTGCGCGTCGAGCCGATGGAAGCTTAACCGACCCATCGCAGGTCGGCACCTGCGCTGCGCCCTGGCGCGAGAATGGGCTCTGAACCACCCGAGGAACGCCGAGATGCAACGCTTTTTCCCCACCCTTTTGCTGGCCGCCGCAACCACAGTGCATGCCGAGCACATCGGTTCGGTGGACACGGCCTTCGTGCTCATCGGGCCTGACCACAAGATCGTGGTCGAGGCCTACGATGACCCGGGTGTGAACGGCGTGACCTGCTACGTGTCGCGCGCCAAGACCGGCGGTGTCAAGGGCGCGTTCGGCCTGGCGGAGGACAAGTCCGAGGCGTCGATCGCCTGCCGGCAGGTCGGCCCGATTTCGATCCCGAAGGCCCTGCCCGAACAGGAAGAGATCTTCAACGAACGCATCAGCCTCGTGTTCAAGAAGCTGCGGATCGTTCGCATGGTCGACAGCAAGCGCCATGCGCTGGTCTACTTGACCTATTCGGATCGACTGATCGACGGGTCGCCGCAGAACGCGGTCACCGCGGTGGCTGTGGACCGCGCCTCGGCCATCCCGCTCAAGTGACGGCGCACCAGGCGATAACTCCCGCCCAACCTCGAACTACACCATGGTCCACGGATTTGCCCTGTTGCTCGTCTGCCAGCTGATCGGCGAGGTCGCGGTTCAAGCGCTATCGCTGCCAGTGCCGGGGCCTCTGGTGGGCATGCTGCTGCTGTTCGTCGGCCTGCTGGTGCGTGGCGGGCTGCCCGATGAAGTGCGTGACGCGGCGAACGCGATGCTGCGCCATCTGATGCTGCTGTTCATACCGGCCGTCACTGGCGTGATGATGTATTTCGACCGCATCGCCCGGGAGTGGCTGCCTTTCATGGCCGCTTGCATCGTGGGCACGGCGGTGACCATGATCGCGACCGCGCTGACACTGCGCTGGATGCTGCGCGTAACGGGCACCGCCCGGGACCGGGAGTAGCGCATGGCCGATGTCGGTCTGTTCCGGGTCTGGGTCTTTCTGTCGAGTTCACCGCTGCTGTGGCTGACGGTGACTGTGCTCGTGTACCTGGCGGCCCTGTGGCTGTACACGCGCAGCGGCGGGCACTCACTCGTCAATCCGATCCTGCTCTCGGTGGCGGGGCTGGTCGGCGTGCTGCACTTCACTTCCACGCCGTATCCCGTGTATTTCGAGGGCGCGAAGTTCGTGCACTTCCTGATCGGCCCGGCCACGGTGGCGCTGGCCGTCCCGCTCTACGCGCAGCTGGAGCGATTGAAGTCCATGTGGCTGCCCATCGGCGTGGCGGTTGTCGTCGGCTCGACGGTGGCGATCGTTTCTGCACTGGCCATCGGGCGCGTGCTCGGCGCGTCGCACACCACGCTGATGTCGCTGGCGCCGAAGTCCTCTACCCTGCCGATCGCGATGAGCATGGCAGAACAGATCGGCGGCGTGCCGGCGCTCGCGGCGATGGCGGTGGCGGTCACCGGCATCAGCGGCGCCATGATGGCGCGAGGCTTGCTGAACCTGCTGCGCATCGAAGACCCGGCAGTGCGGGGCTTCTCGGTCGGCATCGCAGCGCATGCGGCCGGCACCGCCCGGGCCCTGCAGGTCGGCACCGTCAACGGCGCCTTTGCCGCACTGGCACTGGCGCTCAACAGCATCGCGACGGCGTTTCTGATTCCCTTGCTGGTCAGGGCGTTGCGGCCCCTGCTTTGACGCGGTTCAGGTGGCGCCGCGCAGTTCGGCCAGCGCGGAGTCGCACAGGCGCATGTGCCGCTCACTCAGTGAGCCGGCCTTGCCTGCATCGGCAATGCTTTCCAGCACCAGGGTAGCGATCTCAACGCTACCCCGCGATTGCAGCAGCGCCTGCTTCAGGTGCTCGATGACCTTGTCCTTGGCGTCAAGCTCACGCACCAGAGGGTCCCAGTGCGGAGCCCGGTAGTGGTCCATCAGCGCATCGACGATGCCTTCGTTTCGCACCAGGTAATCGAAGTTGAAATCCTTCGCACCGAAGTCCTTCAAGCCTTTGATGCCGGTCAGCTCACTTTCGGAGATCCGCTTGAAGCCCATGCTCCAGTCGGCGTATTGGCGCCGCTCGATCGGCCGCCGATGCAGAAACTGCACCTTGGCATGGCGCGGATCGCGGGCAATCTTCTCGACCAGTTCGTCGATCACCAGGTCATCACCCTCCAGCGCCTGCAAGAAGGTGTCTTCGCCGTAAAGCAGCATGCCGGTCACCCCGCGGGCCGAGTTGCTTTTCAGGCATTGTTGAAGCAGTTCGAGCAATTGCTCTGTCGACCAGGGCGCCAGGGCACTGCTGATGTACACAATCTGAATCATGAAAACTCCAGTAGCCCAATCCCAAAAAAAGCGCCCAACAACCACCGCTTGATCGGTGACGACCGTTCGCCCGACCATTGATCTGCCAAGTTGCCGAAAGGTTGCAACCGGAGCTTAACTCTAGCTACCGGACCGGCTAGGTGCCCGTCGCAGAAACGCGGTCCTGTGTCTTCGTGTCGAAGTCACTGGCGTCGTGGCGCTCGTGGAGTTGTTCCGAGGGCTCGCCCCAGGTGCGATTGACCATGCGGCCGCGCTTGACGGCCGGGCGTGCGTCGATCGCTTGGACCCAGCGCTGGACATGGCGGTACTCCTGAACGCTCAGGAACTCTGCCGCGCCGTAGAGCAAGCCCTTCACGAGCGCACCGTACCAGGGGAACACCGCCATGTCGGCAATCGTGTAATCGGGGCCCGCGAGGTATTCGTTGTCGGCCAGGCGCCGATCCAACACATCGAGCTCCCGCTTCACTTCCATGGTGAAGCGGTCGATCGCATACTCGATCTTGGTGGGCGCATAGGCATAGAAGTGGCCGAAGCCACCGCCCAGGTAGGGCGCACTGCTCATCTGCCAGAACAGCCAGTTCAAGGTTTCAGTGCGCGCCGCAGTGTCCTTCGGCAGGAACGCACCAAATTTCTCGGCCAGATACAAGAGGATCGAGCCGGACTCGAAGATCCGCAAGGGGCTTGGTGTGCTGCGATCGAGCAGCGCCGGGATCTTCGAATTCGGATTGATCTCGACAAAGCCCGAACCGAACTGGTTGCCCTCAGTGATCTTGATGAGCCAGGCGTCGTATTCCGCGCCTGAATGACCCGCGGCGAGCAGTTCCTCCAGCATGATCGTGACCTTCACGCCGTTCGGCGTGGCCATCGAATAGAGCTGCAGCGGATGGCGGCCTACCGGCAGCGCCTTCTCGTGGGTCGGCCCCGCGATCGGCCGGTTGATGTTCGCGAACTCTCCGCCCTTGGATTTTTGCCAAACCCAGACCGTGGGAGGTATGTAGTCGGTTGACGAGGTCATTTGTCGCTCCTTGATCGATGGTGACCCGCTGGCACAACCGGGCAACCAGCGCATTGTGGAGAACAACACCAAGCCGTGTCGCGAAGGCCGCGGTTCTGCTGCGTCATACAAGCCCTGGACCGACAAGGAAGCTGGATTCGCCCACAATTTGAAACCGGGGCATCGCTCCAGACCCATGTCAGACCCGCACACGAAGGCTTGTGTGACCCACCTCAACGACATCGACGCCGCGTCTTCCTGGCCGGCGCACCGCACCGTCGCCTTGCTGCCCGGCTCGCTGCCGCAAGGCGGCGTCGTGCCCGACACGCCGATCCACGCGTTTGTCGTGCCCCCGCCGCCACTTGCCTTGCGCGTCGAAGCCGCACGGAACCCACAGCGCCATGACATCGAACTTGGCGGGCTGCTGGCTTTCGAGATCCGGCACCTGCTGAGTGCCACCGAAGCCGATGCGGTCGTCGCAGCCAGTGAAGGATTCGGCTACCGCGATGCAGCCCCCGGGATCGCCACGCCCCCCGGCATGCGCATCAACAAGTCTGTGCATTGGGTGGCCGACCCTGAGTTTCTCGGCCCCGTGTTTGCGCGCATGGCCACGCTGTTGCCGGAGCGCATCGACAGCCTGTCGCTGCACCCGCGCCTGTCGGAGCGGCTGAACATGTACCGCTACGACGACGGCGATGTGTTCAACCGCCACACCGACGGCGACTGGCCGGGCTATTCGCTCGATGCCGAACGCCACCGCATGCTGCAATGGCCTGCGCATCTGCGCTCGTGCCTGACGATGCTGCTGTACCTGAACGGACCGGACGACGGTGTGCAAGGCGGCGCTACGCGCCTGTACCGGCCCGACGGCAGCAGCCACGACGTGCAACCCGCCAAGGGCTCAGCCCTGTTCTTTCGGCACGGCTTCGGTCCGCAATCGGTGCTGCATGTCGGCTGCCCGGTGCGTGGCCCCGTGCCGAAGTACGTTGCGCGCATCAATGTGATGTACGGGTCAGCAACCGCGTAGCACCGGAGGACCTTCGCACCGCGGTCCGACAAGAAAAAAGCCACCGCAGGGCGGTGGCTTTGGAATGTTGGCGGAGTGGACGGGACTCGAACCCGCGACCCCCGGCGTGACAGGCCGGTATTCTAACCAACTGAACTACCACTCCATTACGCACATGGTGCGAAGCGAAATTCCAGCGCTCTCTTTTCAGATACTGCTGCAAGCTCCGCTCAAGCTTGGCGTCCCCTAGGGGATTCGAACCCCTGTAATCACCGTGAAAGGGTGGTGTCCTAGGCCTCTAGACGAAGGGGACAAATCCTGCG